>JABAHR010001099.1_pt6 | contig 24028 bp, 26 predicted proteins | sample 7062101 | NCBI WGS metagenome assembly JABAHR01 (sample SAMN14534553, study PRJNA622989) | marine sediment metagenome | biome: marine biome [ENVO:00000428]; feature: marine pelagic biome [ENVO:01000023]; material: deep marine sediment [ENVO:00002113] | place: India: Gulf of Kutch | collected...
CGAGCACGCCGTCACCCATGTAGCGGGCGACGTAGCCTTCGTAGCGCTCGACAGCCGCCTTGCAGGCATCCTGGTAGGCACGCGTGACTTCGCTCAGGTCCTCGGGGTCGAGCCGTTGGGACAGTTCGGTCGAGCCCACGAGATCGCAGAACATGACCGTGAGCTGGCGACGCTCGGCCTCGGCGGCGAACGCGTTCGCGGGCGGCGTCGAGCCGCTGTCATCCTCATCGTTATCCGCCGTCGCACGCGGCGAATAATCGGCGGCGGCCCGCAGGATCGTGAGGCGGTGACCGACGGCACGGACGCCGATTTCCTTGAGGATCTCGTGATCGAGATCCGGAAGATGCTCTAAGCCGATCGCATTGTCTGCGAAGGTCTCGGCGAACTGCTCCAGGCCGATGCTCTGCAGCCAGCGCCTGATGTTCTCAGCCATCGGTTGAATCTGTGGCGATTGATCGGACAACAGTGTACCGGGAATCCGGCTCGTGGGACCGACGGTGCGTCGCGCGCCAAGCCGGTCACCGGCGTCACGGCCCTGGAGCCGCCCGCTGGCATGCATCCGCCAGCGCCTGCAGCGACACGGGGTCGGCCAGTCGGTGCTCGAGTCCCACCTCGATCAGGGCGGAAGGCGAAAGCTCGCTTGCCCTCACGAGTTCCTCGCTGTGGGAGAAGGGCACGGTCTCGTCGTTCCGTGAGTGCAGGATCACAGTCCTCGGCCCGACCGTCGTTGCCGCTCCCCAGAACTTCCATGCCGGGCAAAGGAGAACCACCGGGGTGTCTCGGGTGTCGATGTTCATGGCCACCGCTCCGCCGCGCGATGAGCCCACGAGAACATCAGGCCGGTGGCGGTCAAACTCGGCCTGCGCGATGCGCACGCACTCGTCGAAATCCCCGTCCGGCAGGTGGGGGTTGAGCACGTCGTGACCCTTCTCGAGAAGATAGCTCGGCTTGGTTCCTCCGGGAGTGGAGCCAAGCCCGTGGAGAAACAGGATTTTCATCGCTGTGCTGTGCCGATAACGGGTGGCGCTGGCGGTGTGACGTTTTTCACTGCTCGCCATTCGGCGAGCTGGCACTATGGCATTGCATTGAGAGGACAGCGCCATGACGACACACTTCGATTACGAGACCAACTACGTTCCCCAGGATCACTCTGCCAGCCGCCGTGCCGTCGCTGCCGGGTGGACCGTGCTCGGTGCGATCTTCCTCGGCTTGTTGGCCCTTTGAGCCCGGCAACGGCGTGCTGCCGAGAAGCCGCTCGCAAGCGGGCGCGGCGCCAGGGCGGGTCGGGGCCCCCCGCCCGAATGGAACGGGCGCAGCGCGTCGCGCGGCTCCCAGCGCCCCCCGGCATCGCACGCGGGTCATAGCGCGGGGAAAATCCCGCCGCCCATGGCTGCGCCAAGCATGACAGCGCGCCTGGCCGGATGCGGCGGCGTCATCAGCCCTGATGGACACGGTGCGGCCACAACACCCATTTCGTCGTCATCAGCAACGCCAGGGCCGCCACGACGTGCTTGTACTGAGCATGCGGTATGCCGAAGAGCCCGGCCAGTGTATTCCACGACCACAGCGCGATGATTGACGCCAACAGGAACAGCCCCGCCAAGATAACGGTTTCTTTGCGTAGTACAGATTTCATGGCAACCCTCTTAGGATAGATTACTCAAGAGTTTCTCCAGCGTCCTCCGCGTCTGCCGACGGTTGGTCGCGGAAATGTCCGCAAACAGAACATCAATTGCCTGCTTGTCCTTGCGCATGACGGCGGCAAACAGCTTGCGTCCGTCGTCGGTGAGACCGAGCAGGGAAGAGCGCTTGTGCCGGGGATTGCGGCGCATCGAAACCAGCTTCTTCTCGAGCAGGGAGTTCACCGTGACCTGGACGTGCTGGCGGGAGACGTTGTAGCGTGTGGCGATTTCCGGGACCGAGAGCTCTTCGCTCGGGTAGAGGAACTCCAGCACGGCCCGCTCCGCGGCAGATATGCCCAGACGTTCCAGGTAGGCGTTCGCCTTTTCCGCCATGGCGCGAAACAATCTCCTGACGAGCCATGTGATCTGATAGGCATCGCTGCTCGGGTGCTCGGACATCGTCATGCTCCATAATGACAATGATATTGTCATATAAGACAAGTCGGTTGTCAAGAGCGTCGATCCCCGGCTGTGGCGGGGGCGGCGCGGCCGGCCGCACCGGCGGTATCGACCCGCTCGACCTCATGGCCGGACGCGGCCCCAGCGGCCTTCGCAGCGCGCGCTTGCGCGCAGGGGCGTCGTTGCGAGAACATGACCCGGGTTCCCGGAGAATGCCCACGCAGGTATGGCGAACGTTCAGTGCTTCGATTGATCGCACTCCGCCGACGCCTGTCCGGGAGCCGCACGGCTCGCGCAGACCGCGCCATACGCAGGATCGCTAGGCGGTTCAGACAGCACTGAGAGCGCGCCGTGGATCCGCTTGCACTGTTGGTCGTCGGCGCCGTGATGGTGGTCCTGATCTTCGATTACACCAACGGATTTCACGACGCCTCCAACATCATTGCGACGCCCATTGCCTCGCGTTCACTGACGCCGATTCAGGCGGTGGTAATCGTCGCCGTGTTCGAGTTTCTCGGACCGATCTTCGGCGGCACTGCGGTAGCGAACACCATTGGCAAGTTCGTTGAGCTCGGTGCGGTGCCTGCGGTGCTTTCCGTCGTGGTCATCCTGTGCGGTTTGGGCGGAGCGATCGCATGGAACGTGCTTACCTGGTGGTTTGGCATCCCGTCGTCGTCATCCCACGCGCTTGTCGGCGGTCTGGCGGGGGCGGTTATCGTCGCCGTGGGCGCAGATCACGTCATCTGGGGGTTCGCGCAGCTCGGGAGCGGGCAGCTCACCGGGGTTGCCAAAGTGCTGCTCGCCCTTTTGCTGTCGCCGATCATCGGTTTCTGGGCGGGGTTCCTGATCCACCGACTGGTATTCTCGTTGATGCGCGGCGCCGGGCGGGGAGTGAACCGCTTCTTCAAGCGCGTGCAGATCTTCTCCTGCGCGGGTCTCGCCTTCGCCCACGGTGCCAACGATGCGCAGAAAAGCATGGGCATGGTGACTCTGGTTCTGCTGAACGGCGGGTTCATCGAGCGGTTTGAAGTGCCTTTCTGGGTCATGCTGGCGTGCGCGTTGGCGATCACCCTCGGGATTCTCTCCGGCGGCTGGCGTATCGTTCGCACGGTCGGTTTCGGTATCTTCAAGGTGCGCCCCATCCACGCCTTCGACGCGCAGCTCACGGCTTCTGCCGTTGTGCTGGGGGCGTCCATAGCAGGCGCGCCGGTCTCCACGACCCACGTGACGAGCTCGGCTCTGATGGGCATCGGCGCCGCGGAACGCCCCAAGGCGGTGCGCTGGGCCAAGGCCAAGGAAATTGTCAGCACCTGGATTATTACGCTTCCCGGCGCGGGTACCGTGTCCGCGCTGATCTATTTGTTGGTCGACGCCGCAACGGGGGTTCAATGAAACTCCTTGCGGTTCGGGACCAAGTGTAGTGTCGAGAGCAGGAGCAATATGCCATGAGTGAAACTTCGAGTTCCGTCGTCGCCCGGATCGTCGACAGGGTCTTTCCGCGGATGCCCGATTTCTACGGCCTGATCAACGAGCAGTGCGAGCTGATCTGCGACGCCATGGAAGTCTTCGTCCAGTTCATGGAAACCGGTGATTCGAAGCTGGGGGAGCGGGTGCGTGCCATGGAGAAGCGGGGCGATGAGCTTAAATCCAAGCAGATCGACACGCTGAACCGGGCCTTCGCGACGCCGATGGACCGCGAGGACATCTACCGGGCGATCACGACCAACGACGAGATTCTGAACTACGCCAAGGCTACTGTACGGGAGCTCGAGGCGCTCGGCATGCAGCCGGACAGGCACATGGCTCAAATCGCGCGACTGATAAGCGAAGGGACGCAGGCGCTGCGCGACGGCTATCGAAAGCTCTCCACGGCGCCCATCGAGGCCGAGTCCGATGCCGCGCGCGCCCGCAAGGCGGAGCGCAACACGGAGAAAGTTTACCGCGCGGCGCTGGCGGAGCTGTTTCAGGTCGACGAGCACCTTGCGGCGCTCGATGAGGGAGTCGGGGGCGCGCAGTCCGAGGCGCTGCTCCACATCATCGAAATCTTCAAACGCCGCGAGCTGTATCGCCACCTGTCCAATGCCGCGGATCGATTGGCGCACGCCGCAGGTGTTCTGCACGACATTGCCGTGCAGATCGGCTGAGCCACGCACGACGCGGAATCGCCGCACGGCGGCCGGCCCGATCCGGGTTTTTCATCAGACGCCGCTTTCGTAAATGTCGGCGGCGCGATCTCCGCCAGCGCGGATGTGACCTCTGCCCTGTGTCGTGCGGGTGGGCTGGGCTGGGCGCTATAATCCTTGCCACCCGCGGTCGAATCCGTCGAGCCCTCGCGAACCGAATTTCACCCCGTTTTTTACATGTCTGAGAGCGTTACCAAGTGGTTAGAGCAGATCGGGCTCGAGCAGTACGCCGATGCGTTCCGGCAAAACGCCATTGAGCCCGGACATCTGTCCGGGCTGGACCACGAGACGCTGAAGGAGATCGGCGTACAGGCCGTCGGTCATCGGATGACCATCCTGCAGGCCGCGGCCGAGCTGGCGAAGCCGGCATCGGCAACCACGCCGGCCGTCGCAGAGGATCCCGCCGCGGCGGCAAGCCGCGAGGTCACGAAGGACGCGGAGGTTCGTCACCCGTCGGTCATGTTCGTCAATCTGGCGGGCTCCACCGAGCTGTCCGAAAGGCTCGATCTGGAGCTTTATCGCGAGGTGCTGCGCGCGTATCAGGATGCGGCCCGCAGTGCGATCGGTTCCTACGACGGCTATATCGCGCGCCACCTCGGAGACGGGCTGCTTGTGTACTTCGGCCACCCTGTGGCCCACTAGGACGATGCCGAACGCACCGTCAGGGCGGGCCTCGAGGTGGTGCGGCGGGTGGCCGAGCTGGTGCAGGCCGCGGCCTACGACAGTCTGCTGGCGAGCCGGCGTCGGCAGATCCACGCTCGCGTGGCGGCGGCGCTCGAAGCTTCGGCGGAAAGCGAGCCGAGTGTCCGCGCCCGCCATTTCTCGGCGGCGGGCCTTGCCGAGAAGGCCGCCTCGCAGCTTCTGGCCGCGGGCCGGCATGCTCTCTCGGTCTCGGCTCTGCCGGAGGCGCGTGGCGAGCTGGAGTTGGGCCTGCAGGAGATCGCAGCGCTGCCGGCGGCCCCGGCGAGGGAGCGCCTTGAGCTCGAGCTGTACATGGCTCTCGGGGCGGCCCGCATCGCCCAGTTCGGCTGGCCTCACCCGTCCGTCGGTGCGGCCTACGCGCCCGCCTTTCGACTGGCCGATACCCTCGGCGATCGGCAGGCCCAGGGCCCGATACTGTGGGGGCTGTGCGTGCACCACTGGACGCGGGCCGATTTCCCGCAGACCCACGAATGGCTGCCCAAGCTCGAGGCCGCGGCGGACGCCTCCGACCACCCGGAGCTGTCCGCGGTGCGCGACATGACGGCGGGGTGTCAGTATTTCTGGGAGGCGCAGTACGAGCAGGCGTGGCGCTACACCACTGATATCCGCGAGACTTACCGCTAGTCCCTCCACGCGTCCATCGTCAATTACACCAACCACGATCCGCTGTGCTTCTCCCTTATCTGGGCGGGAGGTCTCCTGCAGTGGATCATTGGTTATCCGGACCGTGCTCTGGAGCTGGCGCAGGAGGCGCACGCGCTCGCGGGCCGCATCGGGCATCCGTTCAATTCCGCCTTCACCCTCACGGCGGGCTCGGAGTGTCTGCTCATGCGGGGAGACACCGAGCACGTGCTGCGCTGCTGCGACGAGGTGCAACGCATCGTCGACGAGGAGAATCTCGGGGACTTCGCTCAGCACGTGCTCGTCGACAACTGGCGAGGACGCACCCTTACGCGCATGGGCGACTTCGAAACGGGCTATCGTCTCACCCACAACGCAACCACTCGTTGGCGGCAGGCGGAAGGCAGGATCTGCAGCGCCTTGTTCTGGGGCGGCGAAGCCATCGCACTCAACGGGCTCGGCCGCACAGGCGAGGAAACGAGTCTCATCGACGCTGCTATCGCCCCATGCCGCGACACCGGTGATCGCTACATGGAGCCCGAGGTGCTTCGTGTCAAGGCGCAGCTGATGCTGGCAGCCGATCCGTCCGACACGGAGGCAGCAGAGGCAACGCTGAAAAGAGCGCTCGAGGTCGCTCGCGAACACGCTGCGAAATCCTGGGAGCTTCGCATAGCCACGACTCTCGCCGAGCTGCTGAAGACTGAGGGCAGACGATCCGTGGCACGCGATCTGCTCGCCCCGGTGTACCACTGGTTCACAGAGGGTTTCGAGACGGCGGATTTGCGCGAAGCGAATGCTCTTCTGGAGACCTTGTCCTAGTCCCGGCTGGGGCTTGCCGGCGGGCGCGGCGAAGCTATCCGTACGTCGTGGGCGCCTGCCCCGGAAAGCGCCGGATTCATGCTCGACGTGAATAGAAGCAGAGCGCGTTGCCGTGCATGACGCGGTCTCGCACTTCCTGTCCCATCGGCGCGAGATACTCCTCGGCCACTGCGATCTGCCTTTCCATGGAGCCCCCCATCTCGACCACCGGCCAGTTGCTGCCCCAGATGAGGCGGTCGCATCCGAACGCGTCCATCAACACGTCGAAATGCGGTTTGTACGAATCGAGATCATGCGGTGATGTCCACTGCTGCTTCTCGTCGTCGCTGGGATTGAACATGTCGAAGAACGAGGAGAACTTGACGTAGACATTCCGATTCTGGGCGAGCAGTCTCATGTCGTCGACCCAGGACCGGTCGGGCGCCTTACCCTTCGCCCCGCCGAGATGGTCGACGATCATGCGCAGCCCCGGTACCGCCTCGGCGAGTCTGATCAGAAGAGCCTTGGGATTGAGCGTTCCCCGGCTGATGACATCCAGGGTCATGCGTCGCCTGGCCAGCATCTCACAATGCTCGATCTGCCTGCGGTCGACCCTCAGTTCCGGGGCCCACAGGAAACTGCGAATACCGACGAGCAGCGTATGCTCGGCGAGTCGATCCAGCTTTTCGGCAAAGTCTTCGGCGCCGATCTCCAGCATCGCGACGTAGAACTTGAAGAAATCATCGCCTTGAAGCTGATCGAGCACCCACAACTGGTCGTGAAATCGGTCGCTCGCTTCGACCACCCCGGTGCCGGTGATGCCTGCCGGCCCGGCGATAGCCTTGTACTCATCGGGAAGGACCGTGCGATAGAGCCTGCGAAACTCCCTCGTAGGCCACGGAATTCCCCGGCTCGTATCCCAGAAATGTACATGAGTGTCGAGGATGGGGTTTATCGCGCCGAGCAAGTTCGTTCACCTTCTAGCGTCGCATTTCTCGGGGTAACCTGCGGTCTCGGCTTCGAATACGCGAGCGCATGGCCGCGCGGCCAATCGACGAGGCTATTTCTTCTCGAGGGACCTGATGTAGGCAACCAGATGCTCGACGTTGTCGGGGGTCAGAAAATAGCCGATTTGGGGCATCGACGAGTGCAGCGGTGGAAACATGATCCGGCCGAAGATCTGATCGTCCGAGCGGAACACGGCGATTGATGCAAAGCTCGGCGGATGCATTTTTAAAGGACCGCCCGGCTCGACGTTGTGACACCGGGTGCAGTACTCTTGTGCCAGCGTGGCACCGAAGGCCGGGTCCCCTTCGGCATGGGCGGGCGAGGCGACAACGCTGAGAAAAAGGCCTATGCATAGGGACGATCTGACGAAACGCACGATCCTCACTCCTGAAGTTTGCGCCGTGGCGAGCGAAACTCGCTCGACGACCGGCGGCCAGAGACGGGTCAGAGAGACATGGCATCATCGGGCGTGGGCGGCCCGGAGGCGTAAGCGCCCCAGACGGACTGGTCGAAGTTGACCACGGAACCGGTCATCATGCCGGAATCTTCCGATGCCAGAAATGCCACGGCGCGGGCCACCTCCTGCGGTGCCAGCAGGCGCTCGAAGGGTTGTTCCGCGGCCGCGCTCTCTAGCCAGTCTTCCGGTGCACCGTGATACCGGGTCTGAATCCGATGTTCGCCCTCGGAGGCCATCCAGCCGATGTTGAGCTGGTTCACCCGGATCTTGTTGCGCATCACGGCAAACGCGGTGTTGCGGGTCAGTGTGGCGAGGGCACCCTTGGACGTGCAGTAGGCGGAGATGAAAGGCTGGCCGGCCAGTGCCGAGGTGGAGCCGATATTGACGATCGATCCCTCTGTCTTCTCCCGGAGCATCAGCTTGATCGCGTCCTGCATGAGAAAGTACGGGCCGCGCGTGTTCACTGCCAAGATCCGGTCGAACAGTTCCTCGGACGTGTTCAGGATGTCGCCTCGGTCGGTGAGGCCGGCGGCGTTGACCAGGATATCGAGCCGGCCAAACTCCTCGTCGGCGGCGGCGATCACCCCCCGGCACTGCGCCACCTCGCCCAGATCTGCCGTCACGAAACGGACCGTGCACCCCGTTGCATCCGTGATCGCCGTGGCGACGGCCCGACCCTTTTCCGTATTGCGCCCGCAGGTCACGACGCCCGCCGCACCCGCCTGCGCAAAGGTCCTGGCAATGGCGGCGCCGAGTCCCTGTGTGCCGCCGGTAACGACCGCAAACTTGCCATCCAGGCGGTTCATGTCAGCTCTCCTCGATGTCATAGCCCGCAGCGGTCAGCGCTGAAACCATGGAACGATGTCCGATGCGTGCGTACTCAAGCGGCGGCGCTTTTGCCGGGTCCTGCTCCGCTTCGACCACGAACCATCCCGTATAGCCGTGCTCGGCTAACCGCCGGACAATGGCGTCGAAATCGAGAGAGCCGTCGCCCGGCACGGTGAATGCGCCCTCGAGCACCGCGTCGAGGAAGCTCTGCCGTTCACGGTCCAGCGCATCGACGACGTGGCGACGCATGTCCTTGGTGTGGACGTGCACGATGCGTGCGCCGTGCTTGTCGATGGTCGTGAGCGGGTCGCCGCCGGCAAATGCCATGTGTCCGGTGTCCAACGCGAGTCCCACGGCCTCGCCCGTGTGGCTCATCAGGAGATCAAGCTCATCCTCGGTTTCGATTGCCGTTCCCATGTGATGGTGGAATGCCAGCGGCATGCCCTGTTCGGTGCACCACTCGGCGAACGCGGTCAGGCGAGCGCCGTAGGGCCCGATTTCCGTCTCGGCCAGCGTGCGCCGCGAATTGAGCGGGGCGTGACGGACGTTCTGGATGGTTCCCGCGGTCTCGCCGTAGACGATGCAGGCGGCACCGAGCTCGCAAAACAGAGCGATTTGGGCGAGGGCCTTTTCCTTCTCGCGGCCGAGGTCGTTATCGAGAATCGTTCCCGAATACCACCCCGAGGCGAGTCTCAGTCCGTGACGCTCGAGCACGGCGCGCAGCTCCGGCGCCGTGGCGGGAAACTTGCCCCCGGTTTCCACACCGACGAAACCGGCCGCCTTGGCGTCACCGAGACAGGTATCGAGCGGGGTGTCGCCACCAAGCTCAGGCAGGTCGTCATTCGACCAGGCAATGGGTGCAACGCCGAGCTTGGCTATCATGCTTCACACTCCGACACGCTGCCGGGCACGGATCTCGTCATGCTGCTCGCGCGCTGCCCGAACTTCCTCTCGCTTACTCACCTGGGGCACGCCGACGTCCCAGTCCGCGTCGCCCGGCACCCAGGCAAAACCGTCGGTGGCGATGGACAGGACGGTGGTGCGATCGGTCGTCTTGGCCCAGTCCATGGCCGCCTCGAGCTCGGCAAAGCTCTCGCAATGGCGTGCCAAAGCTCCCATCGATTTGGCGTGTTTCGCGAAGTCCACCGAGAAAGGCTCTTTGACTCTGCAGTCCTTGATGAGGTTGTTGAACGAGGCGCCCCCTTTGAAATTCTGCAGTCGGTTGATGACCGCGAAGCCGCCATTGTCGCAGACCACCACGATCATCTTGTGACCGCTGAGCACGGAGGAGTAAATATCCGAATTCATCATGAGATAGGAGCCGTCGCCGACCAGGACGATAGGCGTGCGGTCGGAGTTGGCCATGGCGGCACCCCACCCACCGGCTATCTCATAGCCCATGCAGGAGAAGCCGAATTCGCAGTCGAAGGTGCCGGGTGCCTTGACCCGCCAGCCCTTGGTCGCCTCACCGGGCAGGCCTCCGGCTGCCGTGATCATCAAATCGCGCTCACCGGCCGCACGATTGACCACGCCGATCACCTGGGCATAGGTCGGTACGGTTGCCTCGCTCGGCTTCTGATGCTCGTCGACGATCTTGTTCCATTGCGCGAATTGTGTGCGCCCGAGCTCGGTCCACGCCGGGGCGGCGTGCCAGTCCCCCATTGCCACCTCCAGCTCCGCGACCGTCTCCAGGGCGTCGCCGACGACGGCCAACGCCCGGTGCTTCGTCGCGTCCCAGCGGGCGGTATTGATCGAGACGAACTCGGCTCCGGAGGCAAAAGCTGTCCACGAGCCGGTGGTGAAATCCTGCAGGCGCGTGCCGATGGCCACTACGAGGTCGGCCTGTGCCGCCATGGCGTTGGCCGAGCTCGAACCGATGACCCCGACCGGGCCGACGTGCGCGGGGTGATCGTGCGAGACGCTGCCCTTGCCCGCTATCGTTTCCGCGAGCGGTATGCCCCGCGCCTGGGCAAAAGCCGCAACCTTTACCTCGGCGAGCGAGTAACGCACTCCGCCGCCGGCGATGATCAGCGGGCGCTTGGACGCCTTGAGCTTCTGCGCGGCCGCGGCCACGGCGTCACGGTCCGGTCGCGGTCGCGGCACGCTGTGCACGCGCGGCTCGAAGAACGCGGCGGGGTAGTCACAGGCCATTTCCTGGGTGTCCTGGCACAGGCCGAGGAATGCCGGACCGCAGTCGGCCGGATCCAGCATGGCGGCCACCGCCTGGGACAGGGAAGAGACGATCTGCTCCGGGTGGGTGATCCTGTCCCAGTAGCGCGTTACCGCGCGAAAGGCGTCGTTCACCGAGACGGTTGGGTTGCCGAAATGCTCGACCTGCTGCAGCACCGGGTCGGGTCTGCGATTGGCGAACACGTCACCGCTCAGCAGCAACAAGGGAAGGCGGTTCGAGTGCGCCACGCCCGCCGCCGTGACCATGTTGGTCGCTCCCGGGCCGATGGAGCTCGTCACCGCCATGATCTGCCGACGGCGTTTTGCCTTGGCGAACGCGATGGCCGCCAGCGCCATGGACTGCTCGTTCTGTCCCCGCCAGGTGGGCAGCTCGTCCTGCACCGCCTGCAGCGCTTCTCCGAGGCAGGTGACATTGCCGTGACCGAAGATGGCGAAAACACCCGCGAACAACGGAACACGCTCGCCGTCGATCTCGATGAACTGATTGCACAAGTAACGAACGAGTGCTTGCGCCATCGTCAGGCGGATCGTCGCGCCGCTCATGAGATGCCTCCTGCGCACGGATGGGTGGTGGCGTCACCCTAGAATGATTGTTGACAAATTTATAGCGTGACAATCATTATTGCAACAAATCAATGACTTGCCGTCGTACGACGCCACAGTGAGGACCGGCATGATCAGCATCGCGGTGTTGGGGTGTGGACGTATCGGCCGTATGCATGCCGCGAACATCGCGGCGCACCCGCGAGCCGAACTGGCGCTTGTCTACGACGTGCACGCGCCGTCGAGCCGGGCGCTCGCGCAAGTCTACGGGGTGGGCGAAGCCGCGAGTGCCGAGGAGATCTTCGCTTCCGCGAGCATCGATGCGGTTCTCGTCGCCACATCGACGGACACGCACGCGGACTACATCGAGAGAGCGGTCGCGGCGGGAAAGCCGGTGCTGTGCGAGAAGCCGATCGATCTGGATCTGGCACGGGTGAACCGTTGCGCCGAGGCCATCAAGGGAAGCGACACGCCGGTCCAGCTGGGCTTCAACCGCCGTTTCGATCCTGGCCACCGCGCCGCGCACGACGCCGTGCGTGCCGGCGAGATCGGCGACCTGCACCAGGTCATCATCTCCTCGCGGGACCCGGAGCTACCCCCGCGCGCCTACCTGGAGTCGGCCGGCGGGCTGCTGCGCGACATGACGATACACGACTTCGATCTCGCCCGTTTCATGCTGGACGAGGAACCGCAGGAGGTCTTTGCGATCGTCGAGGCGCTCATCGATCCGCGGCTCGGCGCCGAGCTCGACGAGGTCGACACGGCAATGATCGTCCTGCGCACGGCCGGCGGCAAACAGTGCCACATCAACAACTCGCGCACCGCGGTCTACGGCTACGACCAGCGAGTGGAACTGCTGGGCAGCCGGGGGATGCTGCTGAGCGGCAACCGCAAGGGGCATGAGCTGCGGCGCTTCTCCGCGCAGGCAACCGGTGTGCAGGCGCCTTACCTGTACTTCTTCGTCGAGCGCTATCGGGAGGCGTTCGAGGCCGAGATCACCGCCTTCGTCGATTGCATCGAACGCGGCACCGCGCCGGAGGTGGGCTTCGAGGACGGCCGCCGGGCGCTCATTCTGGCCGAGGCGGCCTACAAGTCCATGGCCGAGAGACGCTTCGTGCACGTCGACGAAATCGAGTAAGCATGCCGCAGCCCATGGCAGCGAAGAGGACTCTCGGCCTCGGACTGATCGGCACAGGCTTCATGGGCAGGACCCATGTCTTTGGCTTCGCCACGGCGGCGCCTGTCTTCGATCTGCCCTGCGAGATCCGTCTCGAATGCGTGGCGGACGCGACGGACGAGCTGGCGAAGGCGGCGCAGACGAGCTTCGGCTTCAGGCGCGCGAGCGGCGACTGGCGCACGCTCCTCGACGACCCGGCGATCGATATCGTCGACATCACCGCGCCGAACGCTCTGCACAAGGAGATGGCGCTCGCCGCCCTCGCCGCCGGCAAGCACGTCTACTGCGAGAAACCTCTTGCCCCGCGGGCCGACGATGCCGCCGAGATGGCACGTGCCGCGGCAATCTCCGGGCTGTGCACGCAGGTCGGCTTCAACTATCTGGCCAATCCGCTGATGAAGCTGGCGCGGGAGATGATCCGAGGCGGTGAGCTCGGCGAGATCCGCAGCTACCGCGGCATCCATGCCGAGGACTACATGGCGACGCGCGACAGTCCGTGGACGTGGCGTCACGATCCCGTGGGCGGCGGTGCCATGGCCGACCTCGGCAGCCACGCGCTCGCCACGGCCGAATTTCTCCTGGGGCCGGTCCGTGAAGTCTTTGCCGACAGCGTCACCGTGATCGACGAGCGTCCTGGGCCGAGCGGCGAGCCGGTGCCCGTGGCGGTGGACGACATCACCCGGGCACTGCTTCGCTTCGAGAACGGCGCAAGCGGCAGCATCGAGGCGAGCTGGATCGCCACCGGCCGCAAGATGCAGCACGACTTCGAGGTCTATGGCAGCAGGGGCGCGCTGTCTCTGACACAGGAACGCTTCAACGAGCTCAGGTTTTTCGACGCTGCCGACGTTCGCGGACGCCAGGGCTTTCGCACCATCGTCGCCGGACCCGAGCATGAGCCTTACGGACGCTTCTGCCCGGCGCCGGGCCACCAGCTCGGCTTCAATGACCTCAAGGCCATCGAGATCAACGGCTTCGTCGAAGCCATTGCCGGGCTGCGTGAAGAGCCTTTCAACTTCCGCGCCGGCGCGCGGGTGCAACGGCTGGTCGAGGCGGTTCGGCTCTCGGCGGCCGAGCGCCGCTGGCGCATCGTAAATGAATAAGGAAGGAGGGGTCGCCCGTGGAGGCGGGTCGACAGGCCCGCGCCGCGATGCGGCGGCGTGGGGATGCCACGCCGCCGCCCGGGCCTAACTCGAGTGTATGGGCCGGCCTACTGCGCCAGGCAGGTGCCGATGTTGTCTTTTACGCACACATCGAGGCCCGTGTAGATCGGGTCCGCGACGTTCTTGCCCTCTTTCAGGTCCTTCATGATGAACATGGCCTTGTAGCCCATCTCGAAGGGCCGCTGACCGACCTGGCCTTTCGACAGCCCGTCCTTGAGCTGCTCCATCTGCATGGGCAGGGTGTCGGCAACGATGATCGACAAATCGCCGGAGTCGAGACGCGCTTTGTAAGGGGCGACCGCTTGGCGATAAGCGTTGTCGTACCATTGCGTGAACGCCCCAGTCGAGATGAAGGCCGTGAGACCCGTCTCCTTGGCGAGGATGTCCGTCATGCCCTGCACGGCCTTGTTGCCATCGTCGTCGGTGATGAGCGGGCAACCGGCCACCTCGGTCCAGCCGTTCTGGCCGCTCAACGTGTCGCCCGGAGGCGTGGTGCCCGACATGCCGCCGAGCGTGTCACGTATGCCCTGCAGCCGCTCGTTGTGATTGGCTGCGGCGGCGCCGCCGGTCTGCAGACAGATATTGCCGCCGTTAGGGTGCAACTGCTGGGCGATCTTGGCGAGGTTCACGCCGATGTCGTAGTTCTTCGTGCCGACGTAGGTGGCGCGAACGCCCTTGTCCTTCTGCAGCACGTCGGAGTCCCAGGTCATGACCGGGATGCCTGCGCTCACGGCCGCCTTAAGCACCTTGCCCATCGCCGGCGCATTGGATGGTGCGACGGCGATGCCGTCCACGCCGCGGCTGATGAGATCCTGCACGATCTGCAGCTGCTCCAGCTCGGTGTGCTCGCCCGGGCCGATATAGACGCACTCGACGTCGGCGAGCTCCTGCTCGGCTTTTCGGCAGCCGTCGCGCGCGAGGTCGAAGAACGGGTTGTTCATCGCCTTCGGAACCAGCGCGAACTTGTACTTCTGTGCTTGCGCGAATGTTGGCACCGACAACAGAACGGCGAGCACGCATGCTGAGGTTAAGGACTTCTTCATAACATTGACGCTCCTCTCGGGTTGGTGGTGGAGTTCACGAAGGTAGACTTTTCGGTTCTGTCGAGGCACGCATCGGGAGGCTTACGGCGTGCCCCGGTTGCGTACGCGCTCGAGCAGAACCGCGAGAATGATGAACAGGCCGACGAAGAACTGTTGCCACAGCGCGTCGATGCCGGCGAGCAGCAGCGAATTGCGGATGAGTTCCATCAGCGCGGCTCCGATGGGTGCGCCAATGGCGTAGCCGATGCCGCCCATCAGGTTGGCGCCGCCGATGACCGCCGCCGCGATAACATTGAGCTCGTACGTGAGCCCCAGCGCGTTGGTGACCGAGCCGAACCAGCCGACCATGAGAAAGGCGGCAAGCCCCGCGCAGCAAGAGGACACCACATACACGGACACGATCACTCTCTCGACAGGTATACCGGTGAGCCGCGCCGCGTTCGGATTGCCACCAACGGCCATGATCCAACGTCCCCAGGTGGTGTAGCGAAAGGCGAACACGAAAATCACGGTCAGCACGACCAGCACCCATACCGGATTTGGGACCCCGAAGACGCTGGCGCCGCCGATCCACTCGAACAATTCTTGATCGGGTCCGAACTCGTAGATCATCTTGTTGTTCGAGGCCACCATGGAGATGGAACGCGCGATGGCAAGCATCCCGAGCGTGACCACGAAGGGTTGCAGGCGCAGATAAGCGATCAGCGCGCCGTTGATGAGGCCGACAAGCGCAGCCACGCCCATGCAGGCCGCAAATCCCAGCCCGATAGAATATCCGGCCTGCATCACGAGGCCCGTGACAATGCCCGTAAGGCCCATGAGCGAGCCGACCGAAAGGTCGATGCCTGCCGTGATGATGACTGCGGTCATGCCAAGCGCCATGATGCCGAAGAACGCAAAGTTGCGAGTGACGTTGTACATGTTGCGCTCGGTGAGAAACACATCGGAAATGAGCGACATGACTACACCAATGGCCAGGATGGCGATTAGCACCCAGAAGGGTTGCGTCCGTAGTATGGCCCCAAGAGGTCTCGACTCCCGCTTCTGGGTAATCGACTCGTCTATGGCAGCGTGGTTCGATGATGTTGTTGTCTGTGTCATGCGTGTTCGATCGCCCCCGTGATGAGGCCTGTGATTTCCTCGGGTGAGGTCTCGGTGATCGGTTTGTCGGCACGTTTCTCTCCCCGACGCAGCACTGCCACGCGATCACAGACGTTGAAAACGTCCGGCATGCGGTGGGAGATCAGCACCACCGCATGATTAGTGTCCTTGAGGCGCCGAATAAGATCCAACACTTCGGCCACCTGGCGCACGGAAATGGCGGCGGTCGGCTCGTCCATCAGCACTATTTTGGGGTCGCTCAAACGGGTACGCGCGATTGCCACGGCTTGGCGCTGGCCGCCTGACATCTGCCTCACGAGGTCGCGCGGTCGGGTCTCGGACTTCAACTCGTTGAACAGTTCTCCCGCGCGCTTGTACATCGCGCTGTAGTCAAGGTATCGAAAGAGTCCGAGCGACTTCTTGATTTCGCGCCCGAGAAACACGTTTGCTGCCGCGGAGAGGTTGTCGCAAAGGGCGAGGTCCTGATAGACGATCTCGATGCCCTCCTTGCGGGCATCTACGGGCTTGCTGAAATGCACCCGCTTGCCGTCGAGGACTATGCCGCCCGATGTCGGCAGATAGTTACCGGCGATGATCTTCACTAGTGTGGATTTCCCCGCGCCGTTGTCGCCCATCAGTCCGAGGGCTTCGCCGCGTTCTATTGTCAGGTCGACACCGGAAAGCGCATGAATTGCGCCGAAGTGCTTAGTGATCCCTTGCAGTTCGAGCACGGGCATGCCCGGCATTCCTCCTTACCAGTGCCGCACGCTTGTATTCACGGGGTATGGTGATGAAGGGATTAAACACGAGTGTCTTTCGGGGATCAAGGCGACCGCAGGCCGCAATTGTTTGTGGTGGTCATTGACTCGGAGGGTCGACCCGTTATGCTTGCAAAAATCGTGGTGCACGAAAATCGGGGACCCTTTACAGAGGAAAAAGATGATGGCGGAGAAACCCATCGAGACGAAGACACTGGGCCGTGCCGGGCTTAGCGTGCCGGCGATCTGTTTCGGCACCAGTGCGCTCGGCGACATGCCGGACACCTACGGATACGGCGTTGACGAGGCGCAGGCACTGGCAACGCTGCATGCGATTTTCGCAAGCCCCGTTGGGTTCCTCGACACCAGCCGCAACTACGGTTTCGGACGCAGCGAGGAGCGCGTCGGCATGGTGATTCGCGAACGGGGCGGATTACCCGCCGGGTTCGTGCTTTCGACCAAGCTGGACCGTGACATGGACACCGGGGCGTTCGATGCGGCGCGGGCACGCCGTTCCTTTGAGCAAAGCCTCGCGGCGCTCGGGCTCGATCGTGTTCACATTCTGCATCTGCACGATCCCGAATACGGCGCGTCCCTGGACGAAATCACGCGCCCCGGAGGGGCGCTCTCGGAATTGTTCAAGATCAAGGCTGAGGGGCTGGCGGATGCGGTCGGCCTTGCGGCCGGACGGATCGACATCATGATGCCGATCCTGCGCGAGTGGGATTTCGATGTCTTGATCACCCACAACCGATTCACGCTGCTCAACAACAACGCCGAGCCCATGATCGAGCTTGCCATGGAGCGGGGAATCGCTGTCCTGAACGCGGCACCGTACGCAGGCGGCACGCTCGCCAAAGGTACCGGGATCTATCGGCGCTACGTCTATCAGGAGGCATCCGACGAGATGCTGGTGCCGGCGCGCCGGGTGGAGGAGGTGTGTGCACGTTACGGCGTGCCGACCGGCGCGGCGGCGCTGCAGTTCTCCCTGCGCGACCCGCGAATCTCGGCGACCGTGTGCGGCGTCAGCAAACCCGAGCGGGTCGCGCAGACGCTGGAGTGGGCGAACTGGTCGATTCCCGAAGCGGCCTGGCAGGAACTACTGGCGCTGCCCCGCAGTGCCGAGGACCCGGAGGCCACGCGCGAGTACAAGCCGGGCTGAGGCCGGTTGACTTGCGGGGCGCCGCTCGCGCTGGCGCGGCCTGCGGCGGGCACGACAGAAACCATAGATTTGTAAGGGGTATAGGAGTATCCTTTGTCGCCTACGTCAGAAAGATTCGGGCGTAGCGGAGGTCGAAAATGAACGATTCGTTGTTCTTCGAGCACGTCGTCGGCGCCAAGGAAGTCGCCGTTTCCTGGTTGTTGCCTGCCGTTTTGTTTCTCGGGCTGTGGGCGGCGGGGGTGTTTGCCCCAGAGTCGGTAGGCACGGTCGTGCGCATGGAGGGCGACGGCCAGGCGCAGTCGCGAGACGGCGGACTGCGGCCGCTTTACCGTGGCGGCAGGGTCTTCGCCGGCGACAGGATCACCACCCGCGGACAGGGTCATGCGGTCATCCGCGTCGGCAACAGCCTGACGATCGATGTTGCGGGCGAGACGACGGTGCATTTATTGCGATTAAACAAGACGTAGACCGCGCATGTAACACCGCGGACACTCAACGGGGTGCGCGTGCGCTCAGGACGGCATGCCGAGCGGGCTTGTGAGCGCGGGGACTGCCGCCGCCGCCTCTGCCGTCATCCGGGCTGAACGCAGAGCGTGGACCCATCGCCGCAGGCACAACGAAGAACGTTTCGGGTCCGGCTTCGGTCGATCGCGGGCTTCCGGTGCGCACGGCTGGCTGTTGCACTGACGAGACGATGACGAGAATTCAGCAGGCGCGTATGCCTGGCGAAATGGCAGAAGCGCGCAGTCTGTTTCGCGAGTACGAGGCGTTTCTGCAGGTCGATCTGTGTTTCCAGGGTTTCGAGGACGAGTTGTCCTCTCTGCCCGGTGACTACCTTCCGCCCCAGGGGGCGCTGCTGTTGGCCCTCGATGCAGACAGGGTTGTCGGATGCGTTGCGCTGCGCAGGATCGAGGAAGGTGTTTGCGAGATGAAACGTCTTTTTGTCAGGCCGCCGGCGAGAGGGCATGGCCTGGGTCGACGGCTCGCCGAGAAGGTCATCGATGTCGCGCGACAGGCGGGTTACTCGTTGATGCGCCTCGACACGCTCGAGCGACTCGTCGAGGCCATGCGCCTTTACGAAACGCTCGGATTCCGCAGAACCGAAGCGTACTACGTGAACCCCATTCCGGGCGCCGTCTACTGGGAGCTCGACCTGCGGGAGAGCGGACCCTCCGCCCGTCGTCGCCGCGAAGACGAACGTTCGCTCCCGTGAGCGACCAACGCCATCGCTCGACTCTTCGTCAAAGCGTGCTCGCGTAGACCTCCCTTGCGTCCATCCACGTGGCGCTCACCTCGATGCGCCAAATCGAGGTCGGCTCCACCTTGAGCGGTTCGTCCCCGAGCACGACGAAATCGGCCAGCTTGCCCGGTTCCGCGCTGCCGATTTCGTGCTCGAAATGACGCAACCAGGCGGCGTTGCGGGTGACCGTTCGGATCGCCGCCTCGAGCGAAACCCGCTCCCGCGGCGCAGGCACGGTGTCGGGCTATTTCCACAGGTCGCGGACGACGGCGATGCGTATCTTGTGCCGCGGCCCGAGTGGCGACACCGGCGCATTGGTGTGCATGACCCGGTCGAGACCTGCCTTTTCGGCGCCGTCGAGCCGGGTCAGAGGGGCGGTAAGGCGCTACTCGGGCAGCCCGGCTTTGCGCAGACCTTCGACGAAGCGGTCCATACGCTCCGGCAGGACGCCGGGCAGTCCTTCACGAACCATGCGCAGATTCTCGTGGGGCAGCACTCTCAGCAGTTGACGCGCAGCCTCGTGCGCCTCTTCGAGACGCTCGAGGTGCCCGAGGCTCGATGCCAGGTAGCGCCAGGCGCCGGGAAACTCGGGCATGACCTCGGTGGCGAGACGGGCCCATTTCGCAGCTTCGTCGTAATTGGCGAGGCCGAACTCCGCGGACGAGCGTGCAAAGCTCCACATCGATTGGGCCGGGTCGCGAGGACTCAGGCGCTCGGCGTTCCTGGCGTGCTGCAGGGCTTCGCTGTTGTCTCCCCGCCAGGAGTAGGCAATGGAGAGGATCGATTCCGCCAGCGCCAGACTCGGATTGAGCTCGAGCGCCCGGTGACATTCGCCAATGGCGGCATCGAGCTCGCGTCGGATGAAACGGACCCAGCCCAGAATCATATGGGACCAGGCATCATTATCGTCGTAACCGACGGCACGCCGCGCCGCATCGTAAGCCGTTTCGCGTACCGACTCCAAGTCATCGTCCCAGCCGAATATGTTTATCCAGCACAGGGTGAAGGCGAGACCGCTGATGGCCATGACACTTTTGGGGTCCAGTCGCAGCGCCTTCTCATACAGACGTCTCGCTTCCAATAGGTCATCCCGTCCGCGACGCGAGAGATGCCAGTTGGCGCGCATGGCGCAGTCCCACGTGTCGAAGCTCTCCGGCGATTTTCGCTCCGTGCGCCGGGCCTCTGCCGAAATGAAGGCCGGTGCGACGGTGGTCGTGATCGCTTCGCTGATCTCGTCCTGAAGCGCGAAGACATCCTCCAGTTTTCGGTCATAGCGCTCGGCCCAGATGTGTCGCTCGGTCGCGGCGTCGACGAGCTGCGCGCCGATGCGCACCCTATCCCCCGACTTCCTCACGCTGCCTTCGAGAACGTAGCGGACGCCGAGCTCCTCCGCCACGCGCTTCACTTCCACCTCTCGTCCCTTGTAGGTGAAGCTCGAATTGCGGGCGATGACGAAGAACCAGTGAAATCGCGACAGCGCCGTGATGATGTCCTCGGTGATGCCATCGGCGAAGTACTCCTGCTCGGGGTCCCCGCCGATGTTCGTGAAGGGAAGAACGGCAATGGATGGCTTCTCGGGCAGGCTCGGTGTGGGCGCATCCAGCCTGTCGACAGCCTCCGGCCGGGGAATGGGTTCCCCCGGCTTCAGGGAGGCAGCGTACGCCTTGATCGGGTCGTCGAATCCCTTGAGCTCGAGTTCTCCGAGACTGGCGTAACCGAACGGCAGTCGCTTCGGGATGGTCTCGTAAGCGGCGCCCTGGATCACGGTTCCTCCGGGCTCGGCGAGTTGTTCCAGACGCTGTGCCAGGATCACGCCCTCGCCGGTCACGGTGTTGTCGGCGACCACCACCTCGCCCATGGCGATGCCGACCCTTACCGCCGGATGCACAGTGTCCGTTGTCGCGGTCGCCCGCTCTCGGTTGGCGGCCTGGAAAGCGATCGACGCGCACACGGCATCAGATGCCTTGGAGAACTCCGCAATCAGCGCATCGCCGCGGATTTCCCGCGTGCGCCCGTTGTAGAGACGGACGTTCTCCGAGAGCCGGCGAAAAGTGTCGCGAATGCGCTGGTGGGCGAGCGTCTCGTCGAGCTGGACGAGCCGGGTGGAATCGACCACGTCGGCGTGCAGGATAACGGCAAGTTTTCGCGACAGCCTGTCTTCCACGCAGCGCCCGGCCTCCCGGCCTCGTTGATTGACGGGTCGAATTCTATAGTTCGGATCGAAGGGAGGCGAGCGAGCGTATTGTCGGGGCGGGTGGCCACAGCGCATACTGGTGGCGACAACGGTTCGGCGAGGGCTGCCGTTGCTGCGCCGCACCACTGCGTGGGTCCGGCCGCAGCCGCTTCGCCCGCCCAGCCGAAGGCGCCGGCGACCACGAACCACGAGGACAGAGAGATGAGTCAATCGTCACGGCCCGCCGGCGTCGTGCAGCTCGACGAGTTGGACGTGCTGGTGGTCGTCGATAACGAGACCGACACCTTGTCAAGCGTCGACGACGGTGTGCCGCAGATTCCCGAAGTCGTTCATCTCGCGGCTCGGACGCCGCCGAGTCGGGAGTACGACTCGCACGCGTGCAAGACTGTCTTCGATCAGCTGTGCTGCGCATGTCACGGGCTCTCCGTGTTGATCACCGGACGTCGCGACGCAGTGGAGCACAGCATTCTGTTCGACGTCGGTCCGTATGCCGACCTGTGGCTCGACAATTCCTGGCGATTGGGAATCGATCTCGCAAAAATCGAGTGGATATTCCTTTCTCACTGGCATTTCGACCATAGCGGCGGGCTCCCCGACGTCGTCGCAGCCGTTTCTCAGGCGCGATCGGCGGCAGGGCTGGCACCGCCCGTCGTCGACCTGCATCCGGATCGGCCGGACCAGCGCGGTATCCTCTTGCCGAACGGGGAGATCATCCTGCTTCCGCAAGAGCCCACGTTCGACGACATCGCGCAAGCCGGTGGCTCGATAGCCATGCGCGAGGATCCTCACGCCATCTGTGACGGTTTCTTTTTCGGCAGTGGCGCAATCGATCGCGTCACCGATTACGAGACGGGGCTTGCCGGTCACTACACCTTCCGTGGCGAGGCGGGTGAACCGGATCCGCTGATCATGGACGAGCGATTCGTCGCCGCGTGCGTGGCGGGCAGGGGTGTAAGCGTGTTCTCGGCCTGCTCGCACGCCGGTGTAATCAATGCCTGCCTGGAAGCGATGCGGCATTTCCCCGGTACACCTGTGGACGGCGTGATCGGCGGCTACCACCTCGCGGGCAAGCTTATGGAGCCACGCATCGACTCGACGGTGCGTGATCTCGAGCAGCGAATCTCGCCCCGTCTGGTTGCGCCCGGCCATTGCACGGGATGGCGCGCGAAGGCGCGACTCGCCGAGCGCTTCGCGCCGGGCCGTTACGGACCCAGCGTGGTTGGCACGCTTTACCGGTTGCGGGCGGAGTGATCCTTAAGACAAGCGCCTTGCGCTGCGGAGACCCGGCGGGGCGGGGAGCACAGCCGAGCACGCAAGCCGCTACGCAGGCCGCGCCCCCGATCGTCTTAGCGACGTCGCACAAGTGCCGCGACGGTCGTGGTGAGCAGCAAGTCGGTATGCTCGCATCCGAAGCGCCCCGGGTGCACGATATCGGCCATGGGAGCATTGCTGCGGTAACCTGACTGCGGAGTATCGACATGACCCATACAGCACGCGTTGCCCTGCTGATAACCGCCCTCGCTCTTTCCTGCGGAGCCCCTGCTTACGCCGAGGACACCAAGCGTGCAGTGACCCACATACAGGGCGATCTCTACCGGTTTCAGAATGCCTTTCACTTCTCGGTGCTGCTGGTGACCGAGGCCGGTGTCCTGGTGACGGACCCGATAAACGCCGAGGCCGCTGCCTGGCTCAAAGCCGAGATTGCCGAGCGTTTCGGCAAGCCCATTCGCTACCTCGTCTACAGCCACGACCATGCGGACCACTCCAGCGGCGGCGAGGTCCTCGGGGAAGGCGCCGTCGTCGTCGCGCACGAGAACGCCAGGCGCGCCATCGTCGGCGAGAGCCGGCCCACCGCGGTGCCCGAAGTCACCTTCAACGACCGTCTGACCATCGAGCTTGGCGGCAAACGGGTCGAGCTCATTTATCTGGGCAACAGCCACTCCGACAACATGATCGTCATGCACTTCCCGGCGGAGCGCGCCCTGTTCGCCGTGGATTTCATCTCCGTCAAGCGATTGCCCTACCGCGATCTCTCGGACGCCTACTTTCCGGACTGGATCGAAGCGGTGAAACGTGTCGAGGCGATGGACTTCGACCTGTTGGTGCCCGGACACGGGCCCATCGGCACCAAGGAGGACGTGACCGAGCACCGGGCCTACCTGGAAGCTCTCTACGGGGAAGTCCTGCAAGCCGCTCGGGACGGCCAGTCTCTGGAGCAGATGAAGTCGTCCATCACCCTCGCCGAGTTCAGCCATCTCGGTCAATATGGCGAGTGGCGAGAGCTCAACATCGAAGGCATGTATCGTCAGATCAGCCTTCATCGACGGGGCAACTGACCGGCGCCTGCGCTCGCCGTGGACCGGCTGCACTGACAGGACACCTTGCGCCGGCTCTCGGCGCCGGCCGAATCACCGCTCGCCGGCCAGAGCGTCACCGCCGATTCCCGCGGCGCCGCCTCGCCGTTTTCGGGCCGACCGGGCACCGGGCGGGCGGCGGGTGCGCCGGGTAGGGAGCGCGAAACTGAGCATTAGGAAATGCTGATGCACTCGCCCGCGCCGCCGTCCCGAGGAGTCTGTAGTACGATACTCGCCGGTTTCGCTTCCCCGATTCATTGCCGGTGTCCGAACAACGCCTGCCGCGCAAGCTCGCCGCCATTCTCTACGCCGACGTCGCCGGCTACTCGCGTCTGAGCGGCGAGGACGAGGACGCCACCCACCGGCGGCTGTCGGAGTCCCTCGATCTCATTTCCCAAAACGTCGAGCGCCACCGCGGGCGCGTGATG
>JABAHR010004361.1_pt2 | contig 24004 bp, 21 predicted proteins | sample 7062101 | NCBI WGS metagenome assembly JABAHR01 (sample SAMN14534553, study PRJNA622989) | marine sediment metagenome | biome: marine biome [ENVO:00000428]; feature: marine pelagic biome [ENVO:01000023]; material: deep marine sediment [ENVO:00002113] | place: India: Gulf of Kutch | collected...
TACGTCTACACCATGCAGGGCGTCTCGAAGACGGTCCCGCCCAAGCGAACGATCCTCGAGAACATCTCCCTTTCGTTCTTCCCGGGAGCGAAGATCGGCGTCCTCGGCCTCAACGGAGCCGGCAAGTCGAGCCTGCTGCGGATCATGGCGGGCGTGGATACCGAGTTCGAGGGCGAGGCGCGCCCCCAGAAGGACATCCGGGTGGGGTTTCTTCCCCAGGAGCCGAAGCTCGACGACTCCCTGGACGTGCGCGGCAACGTCGAGCGGGGCATGGGCGAGGTCATGTCGGACCTGGCCGAGTACAACGAGATCTCCGAGAAGTTCGCTGAGCCCATGTCCGACGACGAGATGGCCGAGCTGCTCGAACGTCAGGGAGAGCTCGCCACCAGGATCGACGCGGCCAACGGCTGGGACGTGGACCGGACCCTGGAGATCGCCGCGGACGCCCTGCGCCTGCCGCCGTGGGACGCCAACGTCGCGCAACTGTCGGGCGGCGAGCGGCGCCGGGTGGCGCTGTGCACCCTGCTGCTCTCCAAGCCGGACATGCTTCTGCTGGACGAGCCCACGAACCACCTGGACGCCGAGAGCGTGGCGTGGCTGGAGCGCTTCCTCGCCGAGTACCCGGGCACCGTGGTCGCCGTCACCCACGACCGCTACTTCCTCGACAACGTCGCCGGCTGGATCCTGGAGCTCGACCGCGGCCGCGGCATCCCCTTCGAGGGCAACTACACCGCCTGGCTGGAAACCAAGGAGAAGCGGCTGGAGCAGGAGGCCTCCCGGGAGAAGGCCCGGCAGCGGGCAATCCACTCCGAGCTTGCGTGGGTGCGCTCGAACCCCAAGGCGCGGCAGGCGAAGTCCAAGGCGCGGCTGCAGCGCTTCGAGGAGCTCATGTCAAAGGAAACGCAGAGCCGCAACGAAACCGCCGAGCTCTACATCCCGCCCGGCGAGCGGCTGGGGGAGAAGGTCATCGAGCTGTCCCACGTGAGCAAGGGCTTCGACGACCGCCTGCTCATAGACGATCTGAGCGTGTCCATCCCTCAGGGCGCTATCGTCGGCATCATCGGCGGCAACGGGGTCGGCAAATCGACCTTCTTCCGCATGCTGAGCGGGCAGGAAGCGCCGGACAGCGGATCCATCGAGCTCGGCGATACCGTGGAGCTGGCGTACGTCGACCAGAGCCGGGACTCTCTGGGCGACCAGAAGACGGTGTGGGAGGAGATCGCCGACAGCCAGGACGTGATCCGAGTGGGAAGCTACGAGATCCCGTCGCGCGGCTACGTCTCCCGGTTCAACTTCAAGGGCCCGGACCAGCAGAAGCGGGTTGGCGATCTGTCCGGCGGAGAGCGCAACCGCGTGCACCTGGCCAAGCTACTGCGTCGCGGCGCAAACGTTCTGCTGCTGGACGAGCCCACCAACGACCTGGACGTCGAGACCCTGCGCGCCCTCGAAGAAGCGCTGCTGAACTTCCCGGGCTGCGTGCTGGTGATCTCCCACGACCGCTGGTTCCTGGACCGCATCGCCACCCACATCCTGGCCTTCGAGGGCGACTCCCACGTGGAGTGGTTCGCCGGGAACTTCTCGGAGTACGAAGCCGACCACCGAAAACGGCTTGCCGAACAGGGTCGGGATGCGGAGCCGCGCCGGGTACGCTACAAGCCGCTCTCCCGGGGCTGATCAGATCGTATCTATCACCTCCATGGCGGCCCGCAGGCTCTTCACGCCGTGGACGGTCATGCCGGGTATCGCCTCCTTGGGCCGGTTCGCAAACGGCACGATCGCCTGGGTGAAGCCGTGCTTGCGGGCTTCCGAGAGACGCGGCTGCCCGTTGGCCACCGCGCGCACCTCCCCGGTCAGGCCGAGCTCTCCGAAGACGATGAGGTTCTTCGGCAGCACTCGATTGCGGAAGGAAGACAGGACCGCCAGCAGCGCCGCCAGATCGGCGCCGGTCTCCGCGATGCGCACGCCGCCCACCACGTTGGCAAAGACATCCTGATCGCCGAGGGTGATGCCGCAGTGTCGGTGCAGCACGGCGAGGTGCATGGCCAGGCGCTGCTGATCCAGGCCCACGGCGACCCGCTTTGCGTAGCCGCTGTGCACCTCATCCACCAGTGCCTGGATCTCCACCAGCAGGGGGCGCGTGCCCTCCCAGGTGACCGTGGCCACGCTCCCGGGTGAGTCGAGCTCGCCACGCTGCAGGAATATGGCCGACGGGTTCGCCACTTCCTTCATGCCCTGCTCGGTCATGGCAAAGACGCCGAGCTCGTTGACCGCACCGAACCGGTTCTTCAGGCCGCGCAGCGTGCGGTAGCGGCTCCCCGCCGGGCTGTCCAGCATCATGAAGCAGTCGATCATGTGCTCGAGGACCTTGGGGCCCGCCAGGTTGCCTTCCTTGGTTACGTGGCCGACGAGAATGAAGACGGTCTGGGTCTGCTTGGCGAGCCGCGTGAGGAAGGCGGCGGTCTCGCGGACCTGGGACACGCTGCCCGGCATGCTGTCGACGGACTCGAGCTGCATCACCTGAATGGAGTCCACGATGGCCACCCGCGGGCCGTACTCGGCGATGAGCTCCGCCACGGATTCCGCCCGGGTCTCCGCCGCCACCCGAATCTGGCCCGCCGGCAGCTGCAGCCGCTCGGCGCGCAGCGCGAGCTGATGCAGAGACTCCTCGCCGGTGACGTAGAGAACGCCGCTCTGCCCTGCGAGCCGGCTGGCGACCTGCAGCAGCAGCGTGCTCTTTCCCGCGCCCGGATCCCCACCCATCAGGACCACGGAGCCAGGTACCAGGCCGCCGCCGAGCACACGGTCGAGCTCTGCAAAGCCGGTGGGCAGACGCTCAGCTTCCTCGCGCTCCACCTCGCCGAGCAGTCGCACCTCGCCCTGGCTGCCCGCGTAGCCTCGGCTGCCAGGCTCCTTGATCGGTCCGATGGAGACCCGGGTCAGGGTATTCCAGGCGCTGCAGGCGACGCACTGCCCCTGCCACTGGGGATGCTCGGCGCCGCAGTCAGAACAGACATACGCAGATTTGGCTTTGCGCTTGCCCGCCATCAGTCAAATGGCTGGAAGTCGTCGTAGCGGTCGGGTGCCAGGTTCTCGAACTTGGTCAGGTTGCCGATGTAGGACAGGCGGCACATCCCGATGGGCCCGTTTCGCTGCTTGCCGATGATGATCTCAGCGGTGCCCTTCTGCTCGGATTCCGGGTTGTAGACCTCGTCGCGGTAGATGAACAGGATCACGTCCGCGTCCTGCTCGATGGCGCCCGACTCTCTCAGATCGGCCATGACCGGCCGTTTGTCCGTGCGGCCTTCCAGCCCGCGGTTGAGCTGGGACAGCGCGATTACCGGGCAGCGCAGCTCCTTGGCGATGGCCTTCAGCGAGCGGGAGATCTCCGAAATCTCGTTGGTGCGGTTCTCCACGGTGCCGGAGCCGCGCATGAGCTGCAGGTAGTCGACGACCACCAGGCCGAGGCCGCCCGACTCGCGGGCCACCCGACGCGCCCGGGTGCGGATGTCGTTCGGGGTCAGCGCGGGGGTGTCGTCCAGATACAGCGGCTTGTCTTTCAGCTGGCTGACGGCGGAAGTGAACCGCGGCCAGTCGTCCTCGTGCATGTCGCCCGTGCGCATGCGGGTCTGGTCGATCCGGCCGAGCGACGACAGCATGCGCATGACGATCTGCTCGGATGGCATCTCCAGGCTGAACATGAGCACGGCCCCGCTGCCCTCCATCACCGCGTGCTCGACGATGTTCACCGCGAGCGCCGTTTTGCCCATGGACGGCCGCGCGGCGATGATCACCAGATCGGACGGCTGCAGGCCGGCCGTCTTCTTGTCCAGATCGTCGAAGCCGGTGGCCACGCCGGTGATCGGGTTGCGGGTTTCGTACAGCTTCTCGATGCGCTCCACCGCCCGCTGCAGAAGGGGGACGACCTTCTCGGGACCGCTGTCGCGCAGGCGCCCCTCGGCGATGCGAAACACCTCCTGCTCGGCCATGTCCAGCAGCTCGCCGCTGGGCTTGCCGTCGGGAGCAAAAGCCGTTTCCGCGATGCGGTTCGCCGCGCTGATCAGCTGACGCAGGGTGGAGTGCTCGCGCACGATCTGCGCGTAAGCCACCACGTTGCTCGTGCCCGGAATCGATTCCGCCAGCTCGCCGAGGTAGGCGTTGCCGCCCGCCTTGTCGAGCAGGCCCTTGGACTGCAGGCGCTCCGACACCGTCACCGCGTCCAGGGGCTGCGTGTCTGCCGACAGCTCGGCCATGGCTTCGAAGATGATCTGGTGCTGAGGCCGGTAGAAATCCCGCGCGGTGACGACCTCGGCCACGTTGAACCACGCCTGGTCGTTGAGCATCAGCGCGCCCAGCACGGACTGCTCGGCCTCCAAGGAGTGCGGGGGCGTCTTGAACGCCGTGTGGCTCACGGCCGCGACGGCTGGTCGTTGACCTTCGTTTTCCTGAGACTCTGCGGGCGTGGTTGCGCTGTCAGGCATCGCTGGATGGCTTTCCGCGGGGGAAGAAAAGACTCTGTCTTTCCGGCCCCCATTGCAAGCGAAGATTGCCTGTCAGCGCGAGAAATTACTCGGCGACGACGTTCACCTGAATCGTGACGGTCACGTCCGAGTGCAGCTGCAGATCGATCTCGTACTCGCCGGTCACCCGGATCACGCCTTCGGGCATGCGAACCTCGCTGCGGGCAACTTCGAGCTGCTCGGCCTGCAGCGCATCCACGATGTCCTGGGTTCCCACGGATCCGTAGAGCTTGCCCTCCTCGCCAGCCTTCACCACGATGGTGACGACCTTACCCGCGAGGTTGGCTGCGCGGCCCTCGGCAGCCGTACGCAGCTCTTCAGCGGCGCGCTCGAGCTCCGCCCGGCGCTCCTCGAAGACACCGCGGTTCTCCGCCGTCGCGCGCACGGCTTTGCCCTGAGGGATCAGATAATTTCTTGCAAACCCGCCTTTCACGGTGACCTCGTCACCGAGGTCACCCAGGCTGCCGATCTTTTCCAGCAGAATGATGTTCATGATCGAAGACCTACTTGTGCTGATCGGTGTAGGGCAGAAGCGCTAGATACCTGGCGCGCTTGATCTCCTGAGCCAGCTGGCGCTGATGGCGCGCGCTGGCGCCGGTGATGCGGCTGGGGACGATCTTGCCCGTCTCGCCGATGTACTGCCTCAGGAGGTCCAAGTCCTTGTAATCGATGTCGACGTCGTCGCCGGTCAGCCGGCTGAACTTCTTGCGTCCGAATCGTCTGCTCATTCCGTCACCTCTTCCCCGGCTTCCTCTCCGGCCGGCTCGTCCGCGGGCTCCTCACGGTCGGACGCTTGAGCAGCCTCCTCCCGCTCGCGGCGCCGCTGGGCCGTTTCTTCCTCGCGACGCTGCTCGCGCTCGCGCTCCTTCTCCTGCTCGCGCAGCTCTTCCTCGTAGATCTTTGAGTTCCCGGTGACGGCTTCCTTGCGTCGGATGGTCAGGTAGCGCAGAACCGCATCGTTGAAACGGAAAGCGCTCTCGAGCTCCTCGAGCGTCTCGCCGTTGACCTCGATGTTCATCATCACGTAGTGGGCCTTGTGAATCTTCGAGATGGGAAAGGCCAGCTGGCGGCGGCCCCAGTCCTCAAGCCGGTGGACGACGCCCGAGCCACGTTCGATGAGGCCCTGGTAGCGTTCGACCATCCCGGGAACCTGATCGCTCTGATCGGGGTGCACGAGAAAAACGACTTCGTAGTGTCGCATGTTGCGTTGTCTCCTTATGGCGTTACCGCCTCCGCGCGCAGAAGCTTGCGGCGTGAGGCAAGGACCCCTCCAACGAGGGGACGCGAATTGTAGGTAGGCGCCAAACCGGATGCAAGGGCACTCAGGCCCGCGTGCGGCGCTGCCTAACGGCCTCGAAGAGGAGCACGCCCGCGGCCACGGAGACGTTCAGGCTCGACACGGCACCGGCCATGGGAATGCTTACCAGCTGATCGCAGCAACGCGCCGTGAGCTGCCTCAGGCCCTTCCCTTCGCTACCCACGACGACGAGGCAGTTGCCGTCGAGATCCGCTTCCGTCCAGGGCGTTTCGGCCTCCCCGGCCGCGCCCACCACCCAGACCCCGCGGTCCCGAAGCCACTCCAGGCGCCGGGCAAGATTGGCCACCTCCACCAGAAAGAGCCCTTCGGCCGCGCCGGCCGCCGCTTTCAGCGCTGCGGCATTCAAAGGCGCGCTGCGGCGCCGGGGCAGGAGCACCCCCTGGACGCCCGCCGCCTCCGCCGAGCGCAGGCAGGCACCGAGATTGCGCGGATCAGTGATTCCATCGAGGGCAAGCATGAGCCATGGCTCGTCGAGGGTGTCGAGATGGTCGACGAACGCAAGCTCGTCGGCGAGAGCCAGCTCGTTGCAGTGGGCGGCGATACCCTGATGCCCGGGGCCGGCCAGCCGGTCGAGCTGGCGCCGATCGACACGCTCGACGCGAATGCCGGCCGCGCGAGCATCCTCCAGCAACCCCCGAATCCGCGCGTCGACGCGACCACTGTGACAGTAAACCACCCTGACCCGAGCGGGGTCGTCACGCAGCACGGCGGTCACGGCATGGATTCCGCGGACCCTGGAGCCGTCCGTCATCGACGCTTCCTGGCACGGGAACCCTCGCGGGTGCCACCGCGGGTGCCACCGCGGGAACCGCTGCCGCCACGCTTGGAGGCGCGACGACCGCGGCTTTGCCGCGCGGAGCCGGCGGCCGGCTCGACCAGCTCGAGATCGAGCCGACCGAGGGCCGGCTGCACGTCCACGAGCCGGACCGTGAGGTGGTCGCCCAGACCGAATCGCCGACCCGAACGCTCGCCCACCAGGGCCAGGGTCGCCGGCTGGTACTGAAAGTAGTCGCTTCCAAGATCCGAGACGTGCAGCAGGCCCTGCACGTAGTAGCCTGTCAGCTCCACGAAGAGCCCGAAATCCGTGACGCCCATGACCACGCCGGGGAAGACCTCGCCGATGCGCCCGGAGACGTACTCGCACTTCAGCCAGCCATCAACGGCCCAGCTGACCTCGTCCGCGCGCCGCTCCGTCATGGAGACCTGCTCTCCGCAGGCCACCAGCCAGTCGTCGGCCGCGGGTCCCCGCATTCCCTGAAGCGCGGCCTTGATGGCCCTGTGAACCACCAGGTCCGCATAGCGCCGGATGGGGGACGTGAAATGCATGTACCGCGGCAGGGCAAGGCCGAAATGCCCCTTGTTGATGGGGCTGTAGACGGCCTGGGTCAGCGAACGCAGCACGAGCATCTCGAACACCCATGTGTCGCTGCGATCACCCAGGTCGTCGAGAGCCTGGCGCAGCATCGCCGGATTCAGCTGCCCTCGTGGTAGGCGGATGCCGGCGTAGGCGAAGGCCTGCCGCACCCGCTCGTCTTTCTCCCCGGAAGGGCCTTCGTGCACCCGATACAGCGCCGAGATGCCGTGCTTTTCGAGAAACGTCGCCGCGCAGACGTTGGCGGCAATCATCGCTTCCTCGATGAGCCGGTGAGCGTCGTTGCGGATGAAGGGATGAATGGCCGCAACGTGATCGCCGGAGAGCTCCAGCGTCGCTTCGTGAGTGTCGAAATCAAGCGCCCCGCGTTGGTCGCGGGCCCGGCGCAGGGCGCCGAATGTCCCGTGCAGATCGGCCAGGGACCGGCAGACCTCAGCCTCGACATCCAGCGCGCCGCTGTCCAGGAATTCCTGCACCCGCGTGTAGGTGAGCCGTTGCCAGGAGCGGATGACGGCCTCGTAAAACTCGAAGCGCGTGACCTTGCCCGCCTCAGACACCTGCATGTCACAAACCATGGCCAGCCGCGGCTCGCGCGGTCTCAGCGAGCAGAGACCGTTAGAGATCGCCTCCGGCAGCATCGGCACTACGCGATCCGGCAGGTAGACCGAGTTGCCCCGCTCGAGCGCGGCTGAGTCCAGCGCTGCTTTCGGCTTCACGTAATGCGCCACATCGGCAATGGCGACGACCAGACGCCACCCGCCACGACGCCGACATGCGTAGACCGCATCGTCGAAGTCCCGCGCGGTTTCGCCGTCGATGGTGACCAGCGGCAGGTCGGCCAGGTCGCGCCGATCGGGGTGACGCGCGGGCACCACCGTCTTCGGCAGCCTCTGGGCTGCGCGGATCGCTGCCGAAGACCACTGCACGGGCACCGAGTGGCTGACCAGCATGGTTTCCGCCGCATGGGCCGCGCCGCGGCGATCCGAGATCAGCGCATCGACGTACCCCACCAGGCCGCGCCGATCTTCACCGACGATGCGCACGGAGACCGTGTCGCCATGGCTACCGAACGCCGGCGGGTCGACCAGCGAGATGCGTCCCTTGTAGTGCGGGCTCAACGAGTCGACGTGCGGGTACCGTCCCCGCCCGTTGAGCTGGCCGATGAGCGGCTCTGCCGAGTACTCGACCACCCGCAGCACCCGCGCAACGGGCCCCTCCTCGCCGCGGGTGATCTGCGTCTCCACGACGTCGCCAGGTCTCACCCGAGCCCGGCGGCCAGGCTCGACAGGAATCTCCCCGACGTAGAGCCGGCCACCGAGCACCACCACCTCTGCCGTTTCTCTGACGGCCCGGGCGGTTTTCTTGGGGGATTTGCTCGACTGTTTCGTTCGGCGCGCCATGGTTTGACAACGTAAGGGGCACTTCAGTAAATTGCGCCACCCTCGTGCCGAGGTGGCGGAATTGGTAGACGCGCTGGCTTCAGGTGCCAGTGGGGGCAACCCCGTGGAGGTTCAAGTCCTCTCCTCGGCACCACGTTCAACGCGAATCCCGCAACGCCGCAACCTGACCTCCGCTTAAGCGGCGAAGCACCGACTCACCTCAAGCGGCCGCCCGCTTCCTCACCACCAGGCTGCCGATAGAGTACCCGGCGCCGAACGAGCAGATCACGCCCAGATCGCCTTCTGCCAGGTCCTCGTGATGCAGACAGAACGCGATGATGGAGCCCGCCGACGCGGTGTTGGCATACTCGTCCAGCACGATGGGCGCCTCCTCCGGCGAGGCATCGCGGCCGAGCAGCCGCTTGCTGATCAGCAGGTTCATGCTCAGATTGGCCTGATGCAACCACCAGCGCTTCACGTCGTCGACCTCCAGCCCAACCGCTTCCACCTGGGACTTCAGGTGCTCGGCGGCCATGGGACAGACCTCCTTGAATACCCGGCGACCTTCCTGATGAAAGAGGTTGGCGGCGCAGAACGGGTCCACGTCCTCGGCGTAGGCCAGGTAGCCGAAATTGGAGCGGATGTTGTTCGAGTAGCTGGTCAGCGCCTGGGTGCCGAGTATCTCGTACGCGTGCACGGCGGTGCACGTCTGGGCCGACTCGAGCACCACCGCCGTGCTCACGTCACCGAAGATGAAGTGGCCGTCCCGGTCGCGATAGTTGACCTGCGGTGAGGTGAGCTCCGGGTTCACGACCATCACGCACCGCGCCGACCCGGCCGCGATGGCATCGTGAGCGCGCTGCAGCGCAAACGTCGCCGCCGAGCAGGCGACGAGCATGTCGAACGCGAACCCCTGAATCCCCAGGGCATGCTGAACCTCGATGGCGATGGCCGGGTAGGAGCGTTCGGTGTAGGCGCACGACACGATGACCATGTCAATGTCCGCCGGCGTCTTGCGAGCCGCGGACATGGCGGCCCGGGCGGCGTGCAGAGCGATCTCGGCCTGATGGGACAGCTCGTCCTCGTCTCGGTGGGGAATGCGCGGACGCATGCGGTTCACGTCCAGGATCCCATCCTTCACGTACGCGTAGCGCTGCTTGATGCCCGAGGCCTTCTCGATGAAACCCTCGCTGGAGTGCTCCATGAGCGCCGCGTCGCCCGCCGCGATGGCGGCTTCGTTCTCCGCGTTGAACCGGTCGGCGTAGGCGTTGTAGGCGGCGACGAGCTCTGCGTTGGTGATGACGTGGTCGGGCTTCCACAGGCCGGCCCCGCTGATGACGACGGGCTTCGACATTTACGGAGCGGCCTGGTATCCGTCCTCGATGCCCTTCGTAAAAACCCCGACCGCATCGTGGGCATGAAGGCTCTCGTGGTGCTCCACCCGGACCCAGAAGTCAGCGAGCCGGTCGTCCGCGTCCAGCTGATCCTTGAGCTTGCGGCCGGCATCCTCGATGAACATGAGGTTCTGCCCGTTGAGCCTCGCAAATTCCTGCTCGTCCTCCCGCTTGACGGCGGTCTGCACCGGCGTCTTCAGGGTTGCCTCCACCTCGTCGATGAGATCGGTGATGGGAAAATCGATGAGGCCGTCGCGCAGCTTGACGCGAATCCGCGCATCGCTGCGCTGACTATGGGGCGTCGCCACGATCCCCTGCTCGGTGCCCAGCCAGGCGCGTAAGTCTCCCACGGGCACGCTTCCGGTGGTTCCGAAATCCTCGTCGAACTGATCCTGGATCAGCTGACGCGCCAGGGCGGCGGAGCACGGGCAGGTGGACGAGTACTGCACGTTGACGGAGACCTCCAGGGTGATCTCCCCGTCAATCAGCGTTCCCCTGATGGACACCGGATAGGAGTTCCATCCGGAGTTGTCGCTGACCAGCGCCTGCCGCCGCAGGTAGTAGTCGAAGTCGAATTGCACGTAGGCGCGAGAGCTCAGCTCACGGTGAGACTCGAGCACGCTGCGCAGCAGGAGTTTCAGGCCGGCGGCGCTCAAGGGCCGGGTCTCGGCATGCTCGTCGAGGATCAGGTAGAGCCGCGACATGTGGATGCCTTTCGCCAGCTCGTCCCCGAGGTCCACGTAGATCTGAACGCGGGACTGAACGTGCCTGGTCTGCTTGCCGTCGCGCACGAGCAGCGGCTGATGAATATCGGCCATGCCGACCCAATCCAGGGTGACGTGAGGCTGATGCAGCTCGTGACTGGCTACATCGGGCAGTTCTTTTTCGCTGCGAAGCTCGCCCTTGTTCATGGGTCGACCTGCATGTGTTCATCCTCCAGCTGCCCGCCGTGAGACGGGCGGCCACGAATTGTACCCAATCGGCCTGCGACGGCACAGAAGGCCCCCAGACCGGCGCCGGGCCTGATCGCGAGCCCGAAACTCAGTCCTTGAGGCTGTCCCGCTCTTCGGGGTCAAGCTCGCGCGCCTCCTCTTCCAGCATCACCGGAATGCCGTCGCGGATGGGGTAGGCGAGGCCGCTGGCTCGGCACCAGAGCTCTTCTTTTTCCTTCATATAAGTGAGCGACGCCTTGGTGACGGGGCACACGAGCAGCTCGAGAAGCTTCGGGTCAATCGACATGACGTTGCACCTCCAATGGGCTCATGCCGTGAACGGGTCCTTCAAAACGATGGTTTCGGTCCGGTCCGGGCCGGTGGAGATGATGTCGATGGGCGCGCCCACCGTCTCCGAGATGCGGTCCAGGTAGGCCCGCGCGTTGGTTGGCAGGTCCTCCAGGTGCCGGACGCCCAGGGTGGACTCCGACCAGCCATCCACCTCCTCGTAGACGGGCTTGATGTCCGAGTAGTACTCGCTGGCAAACCGCGGCGTGCCGCTCGTTCCGCCCGGGCCCTCGTAACCCACGCAGATACGGATGCGCTCTATGCCGTCGAGCACGTCCAGCTTAGTCAGGCAGAGCCCGGAGATGCTGTTTATCTGCACGGCCTGCCGCAGGGCCACGGCATCGAACCATCCGCACCGGCGTGGCCTGCCGGTGGTGGACCCGAACTCGTGCCCGCGGGTGGCCAGCCGGTCGCCCACGTCGTCGAACAGCTCCGTGGGAAACGGCCCCGACCCGACGCGAGTAGCGTACGCCTTGGTGATGCCCAGGATGTAATCCAGGTACCGCGGTCCGAAACCGCTCCCCACGGCGGTTCCGCCCGCGGTGGTGTTGGAGGAGGTCACGAATGGATACGTGCCCAGATCGATGTCGAGCAGCGCGCCCTGGGCCCCTTCGAACAGCAGATTGGCGCCGCTCTCCCGAATCTCGTGCAGCAGCGGGACGATGTCCGCCACCATCGGACGGATCTGCTCGGCCACCGCCGCGCACTCGTCCAGGGTCTGCGCGTAGTCCACGGTTTCCGCGCCGTAATACCGATCGAGCACAAAGTTGTGGTACTCCATGACCTCGGCTAGCTTGGCGGCGAATTCCTGCCAGTAGAAGAAATCGCCTAGACGCACACCCCGTCGCGCCGCCTTGTCTTCGTAGGCGGGGCCAATGCCGCGTCCGGTGGTGCCGATCTTCTGATTTCCCCTGGCTACTTCCCGAGCAAGATCGAGCTTGACGTGGTAAGGCAGGATGAGCGGGCAGGCGGGGCTGATTCGAAGCCGCTCGCGGACGGGCACGCCGCTGGCCTCCAGTCCGGCCACCTCGCTGAGCAGCGCGTTGGGCTCCAGGACCACACCGTTGCCGATGAAGCACTGCACGTCGCGGCGTAGAATGCCCGAGGGAATGAGGTGCAGAACCGTCTTCTCGCCTTCGATGACCAGGGTGTGGCCCGCATTGTGCCCACCCTGGAAACGGACCACGGCCGCGGCCTGGTCGGTGAGGAGATCAACGATCTTGCCTTTGCCCTCGTCCCCCCACTGGGTGCCGATGACGACTACGTTGCGGCCCATTTCAGTCCTCGTTGTGCCCTAGCCCTTCCACTTGCCATGCCCCGGCGAGGTAGGAAAGCCGACGATCGCAGCCCGCCGGCGCGACGTCCTCTTCGTCCAGCGCCATGACCACCCTCTCACCTTCAGCCCGCAGGCGCCGAACCTCGGCAGGCAGCGCGGCAGCGGCATCGCCCCCGAGGCTGCCAGCCCAGGGCGCCCAGATGGCATGGCTGACGGCGCCCTCCGCGGCGAGCCCGATGAGCTGGCGAAGGTTCACGTCAAACCCGGTGGCTGGCCGGCTGCGGCCGAAGGGCGCGCCGATCCCGTCATATCGTCCGCCCCTGGCGATGGCGCGCCCCTGGTCCGCCTGATAGGCCGAAAACACGGGCCCGTTGTGATAGCCGTACCCGGCGAGGTCCGCCAGATCGTAGCGCATCTCCACCCCCGGGTTGCGAAGGAGCACCGCGTTCGCCAGCTCCTCCAGGGCCGATATCGCAGCCACCACGCCCGGCGGCCCACCGGCCAACGCGCCGCGAGCCTCTTCGAGAATCTCGCGACCGCCCATCAGGGTCGGCAGCCGCTCGAGCAGCGCGCCATCCGACCGCTCGCCGATCAGCTCGCCGATGTCTGCCTCGGACTTGCTCTGAACGGCCGCGAAAAGCTGCCGCTCCGTGTATGCATCCAGGCCTAGAGGGCCGACCAGGCTGAGGTAGATGCCCATATGCCCAAGCACGAGCACCGGGGCTTCCACACCGGTACGTTCGAGAATCTCCAGCAGCAAACAGATCACCTCCACGTCCGCCGCCAGCCCCGACGCTCCGAACACCTCGGCACCGGCCTTTAGCGGGACCCGCGAGTCCAGCGCGGCAGCCGGGTTGGCGAGAACCACCGGTCCGGCGTAGCACAACCTCTGCACCCCGTCGCTGGGGCGGCTGTGGGCATCGATCCGAACGGCCTGAGCGGTCATGTCCGCGCGCACGCCCATCAGACGTCCGCTGCGCTGGTCGACCACCTTCAGGGTCTGCAGATCGAGATCATCCTGGTGCCCCAGCCCCCCGTCCGGACCGGCGCCCACGAGCAGGGCATCGAGGTACTCGACCACGGGAGGCTCGACGTAGTCGAAGCCCCAGCTGTTGAAGACGTCCAGAACCTCGCGGCGGGCCTGCTCCAGCGCCCAGGCCTCCGGCGGCAGCAGCTCGTCGACCCCGTCGGGCAAGCGCCATTTTCGGTTCACCATGGATCTGCCGTCCAATCAGCGGCCGATTTCAGCCGGACCGTTTACCCCGGCTCAGGACTCGTTGGCGAGGTACTTGAAGAACTCGCTCGTGGGATCCAGCACCAGCACGTCGCTCTTGTCTTTGAACACCTTGGCATAGGCGTTGATGCTGCGATAGAACTGGTAGAACTCCGGATCCTGGCTGTAGGCGTTGGCGTAAATGTTAGCCGCACTGGCATCACCGTCACCGCGGATCTGCTCGGAGCTGCGGTAGGCTTCGGCCTCGATGACCACCGTCTGCCGCTCGGCGTCGGCGCGAATGCCCAACGCGAGCTCGCGCCCCTGAGCGCGGTATTGCCGGGCCTCGATCTGCCGCTCGGAATTCATGCGGTCGTAGACGGAGCTCGAAACGTCCGGTGGCAGGTCAATGCGCTTAACGCGGACGTCGATCACCTCGATACCCACCGCGCTGCTCATCACGGCGTTCAGGTCTGCGAGCAGCTCCTGCATGAGCTGGTCGCGCTCGCCAGAGACGACCTCGTGCATGTCGCGGCGGCTGATCTGGTTCCGCAGCCCTTCGTTGACCCTCTCCTGAAGCACGCGCTGGCCGCGCCGCTCATCGAACGAGGTGGCCGTGTAGTAACCCTGCACGTCGACAATGCGCCACTTAGCGAAGGAGTCGACGATCAGAGGTTTTTTCTCGAGCGTGTAGTAGGTCTCCGGCGCGGAATCCAGGGTCAGAACGCGGCCATCGGCCTTTTTGACCTCCTCGGCGATGGGCATTTTGAAGTGCAGTCCGGGCGAGACATCCGCCTGGCTGACAGCACCGAAGCGGAGCAGGATGGCGCGCTCGGTCTCCTGCACCGTGTAGACGCTGTTCATCAGCAGCAGCACCGCGATGATAGCGATGACGACGAGAATGAGGTTCTTGAGATTCATATCGGATCCTATCGGCTTTCCCGAATCCGCCCACTGGCGATGCGTTCGTTGACTTCGCGGAGAATGGCGTCGGCGATGCTTCTGACCGACTCGTCGTTGGCGAGCCCGGCCACCGGTCCCCCGGTCTGCCCAAGCCGGTCGAGCGGCAGGTACATGAGATTGTTGCCGCCCTCCACGTCGATCATGATCTTGCTAGAACGGCTGAGCACGGACTCCATGGCGTCGATGTAGAGCCGGTCGCGCGTCACTTCCTTGGCAAGGCTGTACTCCGTGAGCAGCTTCTCGAAACGCTCCGCCTCACCCTCGGCGCGGGCGATCACCTGATCGCGGTAGGCGTTCGCCTGCTCAATCTGCTTCTGCGCTTCACCCCTGGCCTCAGGGATGATGCTTTCGGCGTAGGCGTTGGCTTCGTTGATGACGCGCTGCTCATCCTCCTTGGCCTTCTGGACGTCGTTGAACGCATCACGCACCTGATTGGGCGGCGCGCTCTCGTCGATGTTCACCTTGCTGACGAGTATGCCGGTCCCGTAGGTGTCGAGATAGGTCTGCAGCCGGTCCTCGACCTCCGCGGCGATGGCAGCCCGGCCGGCCGTGATGACGTCGTCCATCACCGAGCTTCCCACGACGTGTCGCAGCGCGCTTTCCACGGCGTGATCGAGGCTGTTCTCAGGGTCACGGACCATGACCAGGTACTTCAGCGGGTCGTTGACCACGTACTGAACCGTCAGGCTGACGTCGACGATGTTCTCGTCCTCGGTCAGCATCAGAGCCTGGTGCTTCTTGGAGTTCACCCGGGTGACGTTGACCTTGCGGACCACGTCGATGATGGGGGGGTTCCAGTGCAGGCCCGGGGGCACGATGTCCTCCTTGGCAGCCCCGAAGCGGAACACGACGCCGCGCTCCTGCTCGTCGAGCTGGTACAGGCCGAACAGACCATATGCAACCAAGGCGACGACCAGCACCAGGCCCAGCATCCCTGCGTTCACGCCACTGCCGCCGCCTCCGCCGCCGCGCCCGCCACCAAATATTGAGGCAAGCTGAGCCTGCAGCTTCTTGAAAGCTTCATCCAGATCGGGTGGGCCCTGATCACCGCGGCTTCCCCACGGGTCCTTGTCACCTCCACCCGGCTCGTTCCAGGCCATTTCGTGGCGCTCCGTTAAAGATTAATTGGGCAGAGGCGAGATTCTAGGGACGGCGCCATTGACCTGCAACAGAACCCTTGGCGTGCGGCCAAGTCGCTCGAGCAGGTCGGCGTCCGCGCGCACGCGCAGCGCCACCCGTCCATCCTCCGTGAACTCTTCGCCAAGCACAGCGCCCATTCGATACAGCCAGGCGCGCGTCTTGCCATCATCGGCGGGCAGGAGCACCTTTGCGGGCTCCGGGGCAACGCCGAGCCGCCGCCCAATGGCCTCGGTGAGCTCGTCCAGACCCTCCCCCGACACCGCGCTCACGGCCACCGCCATCGCGTTCGCGTCCCCGGCGGACCAGACGTCAGCGGCCAGAACCGCCCGGCGTTCGGCTGGCGCCAGCTGATCGACCTTGTTGAACACCAGAATCGTCGGTATCTCGGACGCGGAGATCTCGTCGAGCACCTGCCTGACCTGCGCGATCCTCTCGGCGATGTCCTTGGATCCGGCATCCACCACGTGCACCAGCAGGTCGGCGTTGCTCACCTCCTCCAGCGTCGCTTTGAAGGCATCAACCAGGTCGTGAGGGAGCTGGTTGATGAAGCCAACGGTGTCGCTCAGCACGACGTCGCCGGCGCCGGGCACGGTCAGCCGGCGCATGGTGGGGTCCAACGTGGCGAAAAGCTTGTCCTCGACGAGCACCCCGGCTCTGGTCAGCGCGTTGAACAACGTCGACTTGCCGGCGTTCGTGTAGCCCACCAGGGAGACGGTGCGCGTGCGGGCACGGCGGCGACGGCGGCGGTTCTGATCGCGGCGCCGGGCCACCTGCTCCAGTTTGCGCTGCACGCGCTTGATGTGCTCCCCCAGGGCCCGTTGGTCCATCTCGATCTGGGTCTCCCCAGCACCTCGCAGGCCGATGCCGCCCTTCTGGCGATCCAGGTGGGTCCAGCCGCGCACCAGCCGGGTCTGGGCATGTCTGAGCTGCGCCAGCTCCACCTGCAGCTGACCCTCGTAGGTGCGGGCCCGGTCCGCAAATATATGCAGGATCAGCTCAGTGCGGGTGAGCACCCGGCAGCCAAGATCACGCTCGAGGTCGCGCTGCTGACCCGCATTGAGCTCGTTGTTGACGATGAGCAGATCGGCGTGATGGGCGGCCAGCACCTCGGCGAGCTCGGTGACTTTGCCCTGGCCCACGAACCACTTCGGATGAGGTTTGTCCCGGCGCGCCGAGACCACCTGGCAGACGTCGACCGCCGCGGAGCGGGCCAGCTCGATGGCTTCGAGCTCCACTTCGGCGAGGACGGCTGATTCCGGCACCGAGGGGCTTCTTAGGTGAACGTGCAGCAGGACCGCTTTGCGGCCTGCTTCGGGTCGTTCAAAAAACAACTGTGCTCCTTTCAGGCACGCCTTTCGCGAGGTGAGGCGTAGGCCTGAATCGGTCTATTCCTCTGCAGCCTCTTCGGAGCCACCGGGCCCAGACAGGCGGACGTTGCGCGACGGCACGACGGTCGAAATCGCGTGCTTGTAGACCATCTGGCTCACGGAGTTCCGCAGCAGCACCACGAACTGATCGAACGACTCGATCTGGCCCTGCAGCTTGATACCGTTGACGAGGTAGATTGATACGGGGACGCGCTCCTTGCGCAGCGTGTTGAGATAAGGGTCTTGTAGCGAGTGCCCTTTTGACATTTGCAGCTCCTTCAAGTTCGCCCCCAATCGACGGCTCCGCAGTATTCTTCGGGGACGGAGCGGATGTCCTTCTGCCGCCATATTCACTATGGCTACAGGCTGACCATATTTCAAGCGCGTCAGGCGGGCCCGCCGGGATGATCGACGCGCTGCAGGACGTCTTCCACGGTCGCCGCCACGTCGCCCCACGCGAGCTTTCGAACCGACGACCATCCCCGCAGCCACGTGAGCTGCCGCTTGGCGAGCTGCCGCGTCGCCGCGCACGCGCGCGCTTCCATCTCGGCGGCGTCGAGTTCGCCCTCCAGGTGCTGCCATACCTGCCGGTACCCCACGGCGCGGATGGAGGGCAGGTCCAGGTGAAGATCGCCGCGCGCGCGCAAACGCCGCACTTCCTCGACCAGCCCCTGCTCCAACATGGCCGCGAAGCGGCGGGCGATCCGATCGTGAAGCTGCTCACGGGCCTCGGGCATCAGGGCAATGGTCTCCATCCGTCCGCCGAGGCGGGCGGCGAAATCGGCGTTGCGCTGCTCCAACCAGAAGTCGGATATGGGGCGTCCGGTGAGGCGGTGAACCTCCAGCGCTCGTTGAAGCCGCTGGGGGTTGTTGGGGTGGATCACGCTCGCGGCCACCGGGTCCACGGCGCGCAGAGTCTCGTGGAGAGCGGCCCATCCCCGGGACGCCGCCTCATCGACGATGGCCTGGCGCAGCTCGGGATCGGCCTCGGGCAGGTCGGCAAGGCCTTCCCGAAACGCGCGCAGGTACATCATGGTTCCACCGACGATCAGGGGAACACGACCGGCTGACCACGCCTCGCGAATGAGGCTGTCCGCATCGCGGACGAAATCCGCGGCCGAGTACGGATCCTTCGGGTCACGGATGTCGATGAGCGCCTGGGGAAACTCTTTCAGGCTCCGGGCTGAAGGTTTGGCGGTGCCGATGTCCATGCCGCGGTAAACCAGCGCCGAATCCATGCTGATGAGGCTCACCGGCACCCGCCTGGCGATNNGTCGCGGACGTCGATCAGCGCCTGAGGATACTCGATCAGGCTCTCAGCCGAAGGTTTGGCCGTGCCGATGTCCATGCCACGGTAGACGAGGGCGGAGTCCATGCTGATCAGGCTGACCGGCACTCGCCTGGCGATCTCGATGGCAAGCTCCGTCTTGCCCACCGCCGTTGGTCCGGTGATCACGAGCACCAGGGGAGCCGATGCCTGTCGTGCCATGGTATCGACGCGGCTACTGCCCGCGCAGGAAGAGCCGGTCCAGCTCCGCCATGGACTGCACCATATAAGTAGGCCTGCCATGATTGCACTGGCCGGCGTTGTCCGTGACTTCCATCTCACGAAGCAGCGCGTTCATTTCTCCGAGGGTCAGCTCGCGGTTCGCGCGCATGGAACCGTGGCAGGCCATGGTCGCGAGCAAGTCATGCTGTCGGTTCCGAACCTGATCGCTCGAACCGAGCTCGGCAAGATCCGCCAGAACGTCGCGAACGAGCTCCTGGGCGTCGGCACCAGCGAGCAGCGCTGGAACCGCACGCACCATGAGGCTTTGCGCGCCGGTTCTGTCCACCGAAAGGCCCGTGCTCGACACTGCGTCCTCGAACTGCTCGAGCAGATCCGCTTCGCGCGCGCTGACGCTCACCGGCACGGGCACGAGGAGGCGCTGCTGCGGAACCTCGTGAGCATCCATCTGCCGCTTGAGCTTCTCGTAGGTCACCCGCTCATGGGCTGCGTGCATGTCCACCACGACCAGCCCTTCGCCATTCTGAGCCAGGATGTAGACACCGTGCAGCTGCGCGATGGCGTAGCCAAGCGGCGGAACCGGCTGATCGGGTTCGGTGACGGTGATGGGGCCGCCATGCTCTGCGAACGCCTCCTGCAGGCTCCGCGGAGCTTCAGAGATCGCCCGATCCCGGACGGCGTGGGGCAGGCCCAGACCGACCTGGCGCCCCTGCGGCCACGAAACCCGTTGGCCCGTGGCGGCGTCGCTCACCGCGGGCCCACCGGCAACCGGAGCGCCGACGGTGTCGGGCCGCACCTCGCGAAGCGCTCTGGCCAGGGTGCCGAAGATGAAATCGTGAACCGACCGCGCGTCGCGAAAGCGCACCTCGTGCTTGGTCGGGTGCACGTTCACGTCGACGGATTCCGACGGCAGCTCGAGATACAGGGCAAAGACCGGCTGCCGACCGCCGAAGAGGACGTCCCGGTATGCCTGACGAACCGCGTGGGCGACCAGCTTGTCCCGAACGACCCGTCCGTTCACGTAGAAATACTGCTGGTCCGCCTGGCTGCGGGAATAGGTGGGCAGCCCGACCCAGCCCCAGAGCCTGAGCTCTCCGCGCGCTTCGTCCAGAGCCACCGACCGCTTCACGAAGGCGTCGTCTATGACTCGGGCGAGTCGCAGCTCGGCGTCTCCGGCCGGCAGGGACAGCGCCGACCGTGAGCCGCCATGGCGCAGCTCGAAAGCGACGTCGAAGCGGCACAGGGCGATGCGCCGCAGCACCTGGTCGACGTGCAACTGCTCGGTACGCTCGGTCTTCAGGAACTTGCGCCGGGCCGGCGTGTTGAAGAAGAGATCGCGCACCTCCACGGTGGTTCCCTTGGGATGCGCAGCGGGGCCGATCCGGACATCCCCGGCGCCATCGACTTCCAGGCGCGTCCCGTGGGAGGCCTCCGCCGTTGCCGAGGTGATCGTCAGCCTGGCGACCGACGCGACGCTGGCCAGCGCTTCGCCCCGGAACCCGAGGCTGGGAATGCCGATCAGGTCGTCCGGCCCGGAAATCTTGCTGGTGGCGTGTCTTGCAACCGCAAGCGGCAGGTCGGTCGCGTCAATGCCCTCCCCGTCGTCGGTGACCACAACGCGCTTGATGCCGCCCAGCTCGGTCTCCAGCCGAAGGGCCCCGGCGCCAGCGTCAAGGCTGTTCTCGACGAGCTCCTTCACCACAGAGGCTGGGCGCTCGACCACCTCGCCCGCCGCGATCTGGTTGGCAACGAAGGGTTCGAGTACTTGAATTCGACCGGCCATGATCCGCCATTCTCGCAGAAGGATTAAGTCGCTGGAATGACGATGACCTGACCCACCCGGATGCGGTCCCCCGCGATGCCGTTGGCTTCCCTCAAGCGCCGCGTGCTGGTGCCGTACCTGACCGCGATGTCGGAGAGGGTATCGCCACGCTCTATGGTGTAACGGACGGGTGCGCTCTCCCGCTGCCACGCAATGAGCGTTCCGGGCGGCGCGGAGCGCGTCATGTAGTGGCGAACGCCTTCGAACAGGGCGCCGGCGATCTTCTCCTGAAACCTGGCGCTGGCCAGTCGGTTGGCTTCCGACGGGTTGGAGATGTAGCCGGTCTCCACGAGCAGCGACGGCACGTCGGGGGATTTCAGCACGGCGAAGCCCGCCTGCTCCACCCGGCGCTTGTGCAGCTTCGTCACGCGGGCCATCTCGCCGAGAACCGACTTGGCCGCCTCGTGGCTGGCCGCCTGCTTGGCGCTGGTGGACAGATCGAGCAGCACGTGGTTCAGCAGATCGTTCTCGTTATCCAGGCTAACGCCCCCTACCCCGCCGATGAGGTCGGAGCGGTTCTCCTTTTCCGCCATCCAGCGCGCGGTCTCGCTCGTCGCGCCCTGGGAAGAGAGGGTGTAGACGGAGGCGCCCGAGACATCCTGGCTGCGAAACGAATCCGCGTGAATGGATACGAACAGGTCGGCGCGGGCCCGGCGTGCCAGATCCACCCGTTTGCGAAGGGCGATGTAGTAATCGCCGTCGCGCACCATGAACGCCCGGTAGCCGTTGGTGGCGTTGAGCCTGGCTTCGAGCTTGCGTGCGATCCTCAGGACGACGTCCTTCTCGCGCACCTTTCCCGGCCCAAGCGCGCCCGGGTCCTCTCCGCCGTGACCGGCATCGATGGCGACGATCACGTCGCGCCGGTCGTCGGCCTTCGGCGCCGCCGGCGCGGCGGGTTTAGGCGCGGTGCCGAAAAGATCGACGACGAGCCGATGACCGTACGGGGCAACCGGCTCGAGGGCGAACGCCTCGGGCTTGAGGGGAGAGGATACGTCCAGCACCACGCGGTAGTCGCGCCCCCTGGACGCGACGCGAATGTCCTTCACCCGGCTCGATTTGAGACCGGAGGGCGATGGGTCGAAGCCTTTTCCCACGGTGGTGTTCTTAAGATCGATGACCACCCGGTCCGGGTTCCTCAAAGTGAAGTAGGAAAACTTCACAGGCGCGGCCACGTCGAAAACCACGCGGGTATGATCGGGCGCTTCGTGCAGGCGCACGCGATCCAGCTTGCCGGCCGAGGATAGCGGCACGTAACAAAAAAGCAGAAACGCGCTAACGAGCAGCTTCGACTTCAATACGACGACCTTCGTCTTCCACGCGCAGGGTTATCTCGAGATCCGGAGGGGGCAGGCGATCGGCCGCTCGCTCCGGCCATTCCACGAGCTTGATGGCATCTGCGTCCATCAGCTCGTCAAATCCGATGAACTCGAGCTCCCGGCTGTCCCCTATTCGATAGAAATCGAAATGCAGGACCATGCACGACGTCAATTCATAAGGCTCGAGCAGAGTATACGTGGGACTCTTCACCGAGCCGGAATGACCCAACCCCGCGAGTATGCCCCTGACCAGGGTCGTCTTTCCAGCGCCCAGATCCCCGTGCAGCAGCACCAGATCGCCGGGCTCGAGCCCCACCGCCAGGTCGCGCCCGAACGCCTCGGTGGCCTCCGCGTCCGGCAGAAACGCGGACCCCGCAGCAACCTGTCTCACTGCTCTGCGGCCGCCAGCATGGACACCACCTCGGGCAGGAGATCGGTTGCGAGCATGCTGCGTTGGCCAACTTGTCGCGCCACCATATCGGCGGCGGCGCTGTGCAGACACACGCCCCGAACGGCGGCATTCACAGGTGCCTCGTGCTGAGCGAGCAGCCCGCCGACGATGCCGCTGAGCACGTCCCCCATGCCGGCGCTGGCCATGCCCGGATTCCCGTGACCGCACACGCCCGCCAGGCGGCTCGTGGATCCGAGATGTTCGGCGATCAGCGTTCCGGCACCCTTGAGCACCGCAACGCCGCCAACCCTCTCCGCCAGGTCCTCGACCGCCGTCACCCGGTCCGCCTGGACTGCCGCCGACGTGCGCTCCAGCAGCATGGCGGCTTCTCCCGAATGGGGCGTGATGATCAGGGGCGCCGTCGCTTCCAACGCACCCGTCGCGAGCCAGTAAAGACCGTCGGCATCGATCACGGTCGGCTTGCCGAGGGCCAGCGCCTCCCGCGACAGCCGCTCGCCCCACGGGCTTCGGCCAAGGCCGGGGCCCAGCACGATGGTGGTCGCCCGAGCGAAGACCTCCCGCCTGCCCTCCTCATCGTCCGCATCCACGACCATGAGCTCCGGGCGCCTGGCGAGAATGGCCGGCCGGTGCGCAGGGCGGGTCACGACGCTCACCAGCCCCGCGCCGACCCGCAGCGCGGCTTCCCCGGCCATCAGCGCGGCGCCGCCCATGTTGCGGTCGCCGCCGACCACCACGAGATGGCCCAGCGCCTGCTTGTAGGCATTGGCATCCCGAGCGGGCAGCCCTTGAAGGTCCTCGTTGACCAGGAGGGCGGTGCCCGCTACCGAGCGGTATACCTGATCGGGAACGCCTAGGCCGGCAAGCACCAGGTTGCCGCAGAACGAAGCGCCCGGCCCGGTGACGAGGCCGAGCTTGCGCGCGATGAAGGTCACCGTGACGTCGGCCCTGACAGACGGATCACATGCAGCACCGGTGTCCGCATCCACCCCGGTGGGCACGTCCACGGCGAGCACGCCGATTCCCGAGCCGTTGACCGCATCGACCTGCTCCCGATAGGCCGGCCTCAGCTCTCCCGCGATGCCCGTGCCCAGAAGGGCGTCAACCAGGACGTCACCACGCAGCACTCTTTCCGGACCCGGCTCGATGACCACGCCTCGATCGAGGGCCCAGTCCCGTGCCCGCGCGGCGTCGCCCGCGAGGTCGGCGGCATCGCCCAGCTGAACCAGCTGCACGGCCATGCCGATTTCCCGGGCAAGCCCGGCGATGACGTACCCGTCCCCGGCGTTGTTGCCCTTACCGCAGAGGATCGTGACGCAGGAAGCGTCGGGCCAGCGAGCAATCAGCTCGGAGAAAGCGGCCCGCCCGGCGCGCATCATGAGCTCGAAGCCGGGTATCCCGAACTCCTCGATGGCAACGCGGTCGAGCTCACGGCACTCGCGGCCGGTGTAAACGCGATTCAGGGCTCGATCCTCCGCATCACCGTCGATGAAGACCAGGCATTATACTGGGTGGTCTTCCCGCCGATACGTGGAACCCGAGCAGATGGCCGACCTCGCAGCACTGCGCAAGGAGATCGACACGTGGGCCGCCGAGCTCGGCTTTCAGCAGATCGGCGTCACCGACGTCGATCTTTCGGCACACGAGCCACACGTTCGAGCCTGGCTGGACAAGGGCTTCCAGGGCACCATGTCGTACCTGGAGCGCAATCTCGACAAGCGCCTTCACCCG
>JABAHR010001218.1_pt1 | contig 23992 bp, 22 predicted proteins | sample 7062101 | NCBI WGS metagenome assembly JABAHR01 (sample SAMN14534553, study PRJNA622989) | marine sediment metagenome | biome: marine biome [ENVO:00000428]; feature: marine pelagic biome [ENVO:01000023]; material: deep marine sediment [ENVO:00002113] | place: India: Gulf of Kutch | collected...
TGCTCTGGTGCTGAAATGTCGCCGATTTCCCGGCGTTGGGCAGGGTTGATCGTCGTGGTGCCCTGATTTCGAGCGTCAAATCGTCATCAATCCGTAACACTCCGGGTGCTAATCTTCCGGCCGCCGCTGCCTGACCGTGTCGGATGGCGGGATTTTCTTAACCTGACGTTTTTCTTAACCCAAAAGAGGCTGTGCCATGATTGCTTCGTCCAAATCGGTCCTATCGGCGGGCGGGAAGCCCCTGCTGGCCGTTCTTACCTTGGCCTCGGCCGCGCTTGTAGCACCGCCCGGCCAATCCAGCGAAGTCGATCTGCTCATTGATAAGCTCGTAGCCAAGGGAATTCTCAATGAACTAGATGCGGAGGAGATCAGGGCCGAGGTTGCCCGGGAAGGGCAGCTCGCGGCTGCGGCGGTCCAGATTCAGGACCTCGAGACGCTGCCCGCCGCCCACGCCCCGGCAGAGGCGAAGAAGCACTGGTCCGACAAGATATCGTTCAAAGGCGACCTGCGGGTGCGCTATCAGGGCGAGGAGCTAGACAACGCGCCGAGCATCGACCCGCTCGACATCGACGAACGTAATCGCTGGCGGATTCGCTGGCGTGCCGGCGTGGAAGCGGACGTCAACGACCGCTGGGAGGTCGGCTTCGGCCTGGCCTCGGGCGGGTCCGACGCTAGATCGACCAACCAGACGCTGCGCAGGGCGTTCTCGACCGGAGACGCCCGACTCGACTACGCATTCACGCGGTTCAAGGCGGCCGACGGCGTCGACGTGGTGGCGGGAAAGTTCAAGAACCCCATCTGGAAGCCGAAGGATCTGCTCTGGGATTCGGATATTCGCACCGACGGGGTTGCGGTGCCCATGGGTTTCGACGTCAACGACCGGGTTTCGACGTTCGTCACGCCGGCTTACCTGGTGCTGACCGAGGACGTGATTGGAGGACAGGACGACGCGGCCATGTGGCTGCTTCAGGCGGGCGCGAAGTTCGCGCTTTCGGATGCGGTGTCCCTCACGGTCGCGCCGACGTACTACAACTTCGTCAACCTCAAGGGCAGCACCGGGCTCATCGGCGTCGACGTGCCGAGCAACGGTCGGGACGACGAAGATCGCTTCCTTTACGACTACGACTCAATTGCCCTCGGGGGCAAGCTAGACGTCGATGGCACCGAGCTGATCCCGCGGTTCAGCGTCTTCGGCGAGTGGGTCAAGGCGTTTGACCCCGACGATGAAGACACGGGTTGGCTTGTCGGCTTTGCGGTCGGTGATGCCAAGGTGAGCAACTTTGGCGACTGGCAGCTGAAGTACAACTACCGTCGTCTCGAGGCCGACGCATGGCCCGAGTTCTTGAGCGACAGCGACTTCTTCTTCGGGGCAACAAACGTGAAGGGCAGCGAGTTCGAGTTCATCTGGGGGCTGGCCAAGGGAGTCAACTTGTCGGTGGACTACTACACGGCTGCGAAGTTCATCGGATCTGACCTGGAGCAGGACCTGCTGCAGCTGGACCTCAACGTCAAATGGTGATCACGGGGCGCTTTTCGGGCGGGTGCGGATGAGCTAAGGTTTGCTCCCGCTCGGCGTCTCCTTTAGCGCGCGGAGCAAAGCGCCCGGCTTGAGGCGCGCCGATATTAGGGAGGAACAGAAAGTGGGGGAACAGGCTCAGATCACGTCCGCGGACGGATTCACCCTGGGGGCCTATCAGGCCGCACCGGAAGGCCGGCCGAAAGGCGCCGTCGTCGTCATTCAAGAGATATTCGGCGTCAACCAGCACATCCGCGAAGTGGTGGATGGCTACGCGGCAGACGGCTACTTCGCCATCGCGCCGCAGATATTCGATCGAGTGGAACGCGACATCGAGCTGGGGTACGAGGAGGCCGATATGGGCGCCGGCATCGAGATCGCGTTTCAGAAGCTCGATCACGCGAAAGCGCTCGAGGACCTGCAGGCTGCGATAGAGGTGGCTTCGGTGCACGGCAAGGTCGGCGTGGTCGGCTACTGCTTCGGCGGTCTGCTCACCTGGCTGGCGGCCTGCGAGCTGGAGGGGGTCAGCGCAGCATCTTCATATTATGGGGGTGGCGTTGCGGGAGAGGCGGAGCGCCAGCCGCGCTGTCCGGTGATCATGCATTTCGGGGAGCTGGATGCGCACATCCCCATGAGCGACGTAGAGAAGGTCAAGGCCGCTCAGCCGGACTTGCCCGTATACGTCTATCCAGCCGATCACGGGTTCAACTGCGATCACCGGGCAAGCTACGACGCGGCGGCCGCAGCCACCGCCAAGCAGCGCACGCTGGAATTTTTTGCCAGGGAACTGGCCTGACCGGCCGTTTCCCATGCCGTTCCGGGTGAAAGTCCCGTCAAGCTTGACTTCCTTGAGGGGTTTGATGATCCTTCGGCCATTGAAGAGGGGCGGGGCACACCGGGCGCGTCGGAGTGCGTGCACCCCGCGTTTTGCGGATGTACAGCAGGCGAACGTGCACAAATCTGCGACGGTTCAATCGTGCTGCAGCGCCATTTGGGGCGCATTCGGCATTGACGCACTGGGCCGTTGCGACCATTAAGATAATCATTCCGTAGGAAGTCGTATGAATACACAACGAATCCACAGGTCTTGGGGGCCGGTACCATTGTTGTTGATGCTGCTCGGCCTGGCGTTGTGCGGCAACGCGTCAGCCGCGTCGCTGAACGAGATTTTCACGGTGTCGGATCGCATCAATGCTCAGGCGAAGCGGTCTCAGGCCAAGATCGACGCGTTGACCGAGGAGACGCGCAAACTGCTCGGCGAGTACAAGACCGTCCTTAAGGAGATCGAAGGCTTAAGGGTCTACAACCGACAGCTCGAGAAACAGATTTCCAGCCAGGAAGCGGAGATGGCCAAGCTGGCGAACTCCATCGACCAGGTGACCCTCATCGAACGTCAAATCACGCCGTTGATGCTCCGCATGATCGACGGGCTTGAGCAGTTCGTCGAGCTCGATCTGCCTTTTCTGCAGGATGAACGCGCGGGGCGGATAGACAACCTGCGCGAGATGATGGACCGGGCCGACGTTGCGGTGTCAGAGAAGTTCAGCCAGATTCTTCGCGCGTACCAGATCGAGAACGAGTATGGGCGCACCATGGAAGCCTACGGCGACACCATCAACGTTGCCGGTGTGGATCTCAAGGCGGACGTTCTGAAGGTAGGGCGCGTTGCGCTCGTGTATCAGACGCCCGATGGCGCATCCACCGGCCGGTGGGACGCGAAGGCCGGACAATGGGTGGAGTTGGGAGACGAGTACACCACCCCGGTACGTAATGGTATTCGGATGGCACGCAAGCAGCTTTCCGTGGAAATGTTGACGATGCCCGTCGCGGCGCCGGAGGCTGCAGAGTAATGAAAGACGTAAAGATCAAAATCGTCGCCGGTATCCTGGCGCTCGGGCTGAACGGTGCAGCGCTCGCGGAAGAGGCGGCACCGGATGTGGTCGTCAACCAGGCGGACACGCTTGAAGAGCTGCTTAGAAACGTGGAGCAGCGCAGGGTCACGGAATCCCGCGAGCATGCTCAGCGGGAGCAGACCTTCGTTCGCGAGAAAAACCAGCAGGCGCGTATGCTCGCCGACGCTCAAGCCGAGCGCCGTCGTGAGGAGCAGCGTTCGGAGCGTCTCGAGACGACGTTCGAGGAGAACGAGATTCGAATCGGCGACCTCCAGGAGCAATTGGACCGTCGTCTGGGCTCTCTGCGAGAGCTCTTCGGTGTGCTCCAGCAGGTAGCCGGGGACACCCGTGGGTTGTTTGAAGGCTCGATCATCTCCGCCGAGTTCCCCAACCGGGGTGATTGGCTCGGCCAGCTGGCCGCCAAGATGGGCACGGCCAGCGAGCTGGCGACCATCGACGAGATGGAAACCCTCTGGTTCGAGCTGCAGCGCGAGATGATCGAGTCCGGCAAAGTCACCAAGTTCCCGGGTACGATCATTCAGCTCGATGGGCAGCGCAACGACGCCGACATCATTCGAGTGGGCGCGTTCGCGCTCATCTCGGACGGCGAGTACATACAGTACGACGTTAACGATGGCAGCCTGACCGAGTTGGCCCGCCAGCCGGCCGGCCGCTACACGGGAACGGCCGAAGACCTGCAGGACGCCGGCGCCGGCGAGGTGGTGGCCTTTGCCGTGGACCCAACCCGCGGCTCCCTGCTGTCGCTGCTGATTCAGGCGGCAACCGTCGGTGAGCGCGTCGGCTCGCCGTTCGGAGGTATCACCAAGGGCGAATGCTATCTGCCGTTCTGTGACGGCCAAGGCGGCTATGTTGGCGCCGTGATCATCCTTGGCGGTCTGATCGGCGTGCTCCTCGCCGTGGAGCGCCTGGTCACGCTTTCGATGGTGGGCGCGAAGGTTGCCTCGCAGAAGAAATCCTCCACGCCTAGCGGGGACAACCCGCTGGGCCGGGTTCTGAAAGTCTACGACGAAAACAAGGACGTAGATGTGGAAACCCTCGAGTTGAAACTCGGGGAGGCGATACTCGGCGAGACGCCAAAGCTGACGCGGAACATCACGCTCATCCAGGTGATCTCCGTCGTTGCACCGCTGCTAGGGCTTCTCGGCACGGTGATCGGCATGATCCTGACGTTCCAGGCCATCACGCTGTTCGGCACTGGCGATCCGAAGACAATGGCGGGCGGGATCTCCACGGCCCTCATGACGACTGTGCTCGGTCTTTGCGTGGCGATTCCGACGACGCTGCTGCACTCCATCGTGGCCACACGCAGCCGGTCGGTGATCCACGTTCTGGAGGAGCAGAGCGCGGGCATCATCGCGGACCATGCTGAGCAATCCGGCCGGGCCCTCGGCTAACGGCAGGCGCGCATGATCAACGACGCCTACATCGCGATCATCAGCTTCATGGAGCAGGGCGGCAACGTGCTGTGGCTCATCGCCGCCCTCACGTTCCTGATGTGGACGCTGATCTTCGAGCGGATCTGGTACTTTCAGTCCGAGCACAAGAGCGTCGTGCGAATCGCCACCGAAACCTGGGAGAACCGAGCTGAGCGCCGGTCGTGGAGCGCTCACCAGATCAGAGACTCCATCATCTCGGATGCTTCCGAGAAGATCACGGGCAGCCTGCCGCTGATTCAGACCTGTGTGGCACTCTGCCCGCTGCTCGGCCTGCTCGGAACGGTGACCGGCATGATTTCCGTCTTCGATGCCATGGCTACCCAAGGCGGCAACGCCCGCTCCATGGCGGCCGGGGTGTCCATGGCCACGATTCCTACCATGTCGGGGATGATTGCTTCGTTGTCCGGACTTGTTGGCAGCACGTTCGTGAAACGAAAAGTCGATTTCGAGATCGAATTATTTCAGGACCATCTGACGATGGACCATTGATCCGCGACCGGAGGAAGTATGCGTAGAGAAGCAAACCGGTTTTCCCGCACCGACGAAGAGTCGGACATCAACCTCACGCCCATGCTGGACGTCGTGTTCATCATGCTCATCTTCTTCATCGTGACGGCATCGTTCATCAAGGAGGCGGGCATCGACGTTTTCCGGCCCGAGGCGATGACGGCGGAGCAGAAACCCACCGTCAGCGTGCTCATCGCCATTGGTCCCACCGGCGAGATCTGGATCGACAAGAAGCGAGTGGATGCCAGCGCGGTGCGCGCGCACATCGAGCGCCTGCATGCAGAGAACCCCAAGGGCGGGCTCGTCATTCAGGCGGATCGCGAAGCCAAGTCCGAGAAGCTCATGGCCGTGCTGAACGCGGCTAGGGCGGCCGGACTCACGGAGGTCGCGATCTCCACGGAGGCCTGAGGCCAGGAGGCATCACTTATGGTCATGCGGTACGTATTCGGGGTTGCGCTGGGGGTCGTCACGACCTTCGCGCTGTTCCTCCTCATGCAAGCGCTTATCAAGAGCGACAAGAGCCCGTTCGATGAGGGCGTCAAAGGGAAGATCGTCGACTTCGTGCGCCTGCAGGAAGACATCGAGATTCAGACCAAACAGCGCAAGCCGAAACCTCCGCCCCCGCCGGACGAGCCGCCTCCGGACATGCCCAAGCCGGACTTCGACTCCAGCGTGGACTCCCAGGGAGTGGATATCGGATCGGTCAACGTGAACGTCGATCTGAACGTCGGCGGGACAGGGGGCTTTTCATCGGATGGCGAGTATCTACCGATCGTGAAGGTGGCCCCCGTGTACCCCAGACGGGCGCAGACCCGGGGGATCGAGGGGTACGTGCTGCTCGAATTCGTGGTCACCAAAACGGGTGCCGTTCGTGATCCGGTGATCATCGAGTCCAAGCCGCCGGGCATATTCGACCGGGCGGCACTTCAGGCGGCCCTGAAATTTAAGTACAAGCCAAAGGTGGTCAATGGCGAGCCCATCGACGTGGCCGGCGTTCGCAATCGCATCACGTTCGAGCTGCAGGACTGACGGGGCTTGGCGCTTAGCCGGGAGGTAGATTTGAACTTGTCTCGCATAATTCGCCTCGCATTGGCCGTAGCGGTCTGCTACGCGGCGTTTCCGCTGGCGACCGGCGTCGGCCTCGGTGGTTCAACGGCACACGCGGAAGAAAGGGAAGGCCAGCAGCAGAAAACGCGTCGCGTGCCGTCCATGAGCGAAGCCACCTTCAAAAGGCTCGCCGAGGCCCAGGAACTGATTGATGCCAAGGATTATCAGGGCGCAATCAAGACGCTGAACGACATGCTGACCAGTCGCCGTCGCTCGTTGAATGGCAACGAGGTCGGGCAGGTGCACAACATGCTCGGGTTCGTCTATTTCTCTATGGAGGATTACCCCAGAGCGATTCAGATGTACAAGGTCGTCATCGATCAGGGAGATGACGTTCCCGAGGGTTTGGAGGTCACGACGCTCTACACGCTGGCTCAGCTCAGCTTTGTGGCCGAGCGCTATCGGGATGCGCTTAAGTACATGGAGATCTGGATCTCCAAGGCTCAGAACCCAGGGCCGGATCCTCATATCTTCATGGGGCAGGTGTACTACCAGATGCAGGACTTCCGGCGATCGATCGTTCAGATCGAGAAGGGCATCGGCATCGCCCAGCAGCGGGGGACTCCGGTCAAAGAAAACTGGTGGTCGTTGCTCAACTACCTGTATTTCGAACAGGAGAACTGGCCCAAGGTGATCGAGATTCTCGAAATCCTGGTCCGGGACTTTCCGAAGCGCGAGTACTGGATCCGCCTTGCGGGCATACACGGCCAGGAAGGCAACGAGCGGGAGCAGATCGGGTCCATGGAAGCTGCTCACGTGGCCGGGTTTCTGACCCGGGAGCGGGATCTGACCAACTATGCTGGTTTGCTGATGCAGGCCGAAGTCCCCATTCGCGCAGCCAAGGTGCTCGATGCCGGGGTTGAGTCCGGCGTTATCGAGAAGACGGCCGCGAATCTGCGCAGCCTCGGGCAAGCCTGGCAGCTGGCCCAGGAGACTAAGAAAGCGATTCCCGTCTTCGAGGAAGCCGGCAGGCTGGCAGACGACGGCCGCATCTACGAGAGGTTGGCCCAGCTCTATCTCGACAACGACGAGTTCAGCAAGTGCGTCCGTGCCGCGGGGCGGGCCATCGACAAAGGCGGGCTGCGCAAGGTTCAGACCACCTACGTGGTACGCGGCATGTGCGAGTACAACCGGGACAGGCTTTCCCAGGCCCGCTCGTCTTTCGTCTCCTGTCGCAACGAGTCCCGTCGGGCCAGAGACGAGACCAACCGGCGAATCTGCCAGCAATGGATCACCTACCTCGATCGCGAAACCAGGCGACGCGAGCAGTTGGAAAAGGCCATCTGATCCCGGCCGTCGTGTCGACTGACCTCCTCCCTCGGGGCCGGCATTGCCGGCCCTCTGCGTAACGGCTTCCTATGTTCACCGGTATCGTGCAAGGCCTGTGTCCGGTCGAAGTGGTAGAGGACGAGGCGGCACTTCGCCGCATTGCCATCGCCATGGGCGAGCACGCCATTGGCATCGAGACTGGCGCATCGGTTGCCGTCAACGGAACCTGCCTGACCGTCACTGCCGCTTCCGACGGAGTGGTCTCTTTCGACGTCGTTCGCGAGACCCTAGAAAATACAAACCTCGGCGATCTGGCCCCCGGCTGCCTGGTGAACGTGGAGCGATCCTTCCGGGTTGGGGACGAGATCGGAGGACATATCCTGTCAGGGCACGTGATCGGCAGGGTTCGCGTGGCAGGCATCGAGGAAGCCCTCAACGAGCGGAACGTGCGCTTCGCCGTGCAGCCGGAATGGATGAAGTACCTGCCTCACAAAGGCTTCGTCGCGCTGGATGGAGCGAGCCTGACCATTGCCAGCTCTGATGCGACGGCCAACGAGATTACGGTATGTCTTATCCCGGAGACGATTGCCCGCACCACGCTTGGCAGTGCGGAACCGGGATCGTGGGTCAATCTCGAGGTTGACGCTCAGACTCAGGCCGTGGTGGATACGGTCGAACGTCTCATGAACTCGCCCGAGTGGGTTGCGCGTCTGCGGGAAGCGTCGTCCTGACGAGCCCTGTTAGCCGCTCATGACCAGGCAACGCGAGGTCGCGCCCAGCCTACTCTTCGTTCTCGTCGGTCCTCAGCTTTGAGATGACCGCCTGCAGGGCTCGGTCGAACACCTGAGACTCGTCGAGGACCATGACCGTCTGGTTCTGCAGGTCATTGGCAAGCTGCATCTTGCTCTTCTTGAACACGCGTATTCCTCGACGATTGGTGAAGACGTAACGAGCGCCGGGCTCGATGATGCCGGCCAGCTTGACGCGGACGTTCTGGCCTTCTTCGTCGACGAACTCCAGCCATGCGCCTTCTTCCAGCCGGTTCACCTCGTCAACATACTGAGGCGGCGGCGGCTGGTCGGGATCCTGTTCTTCCGCATCGGTAGGACCGGTCAACGAGACGTCGCGCATGGTCTCGAAGGCAAGCACGGGGGTTGCGCCTTCCGGCTCGTCGAGATGCGCCCGGTCGTCGGACGAGAGCAGACGAAGCTGCTCTGTGAGCATGGTGACCAGGTCGTTGCACTCGCGATCCGCGATCTTCAGGTCCACCAGCGCGGACTCGATGGTGTCGATGAGGTCGGGAACCACGGCGTCTCGCGCGGCAATGTCGTCCTCGCTCTGCAACGGCTGGATGACCTCGAGGAGATCGGCCATGACGCCAACGTGGTGGGTCCAGAGATCTGATTCGGTACCCTCTTTGAGGCAGGCGAATACCAGCGCCTTGCTCCAGGTTTCACTGATGAACTTACCGATCTCCGGCGGCACGCGTTGCCCGCTGGCCATCTCGTTGATCAGGTTCTGAACCGTTTCTTTTGCTGCCCGCGTCTTGGCCTTCCCGGTCTCGATCTCCTTGACGCGCTTTTCCATCAGCAATCGCCGTTTGAGATCCTTTTTGAGGAATTCCCGAAGTTCCTCGACCAGGATCTCGAAGAGATCGGGATTGTTGGCGAAGTCGTTGAGTACCCGCAGCACGATCGATTCGATGAAGTTGTACAGCGCGTCTCGTTTGAGCTCGGACGAGGCGCTCCAACCGATCCCCGCGCTCGAAAGCTCGTTCAGGAGCTGACGTGCCGGATGGTTTGATTTCTCGAAGAACGTCTTGTCGATGATGGCCAGACGGATGATCGGAATCTGAAGACGGGCGATGAGCGCTTTCATCGGGATGGCGAGGTTTCGGTCGTTGAGAATGTAGTCGAAGAGCATGGCGACGAAGTTCATCGCGTCGCCGTCGTCTCGAGCCGGGCTTGCGTTGACGTGGCCGAGCACCTGGGCCGATCTTGCTGCCAGGACCGCCTGCAGATCGAGGGATTCGGGAATGCTTCCGGGATCGATGGAATGAACCGTCCTGTCACCCTGCACGTCGGAAAGCATGGAAAGAAGCTGGGATCTCTCTATGGTCTCGCCGGAGGGAGCCGCGATCGGAACGCTTGACTGGCGGCCCGTGAACTTCGACAACAGGGCCTGAATGACGCCGAAGTTCGCGGAGCCTCCGCCCGCACCCGCAGCACCGCTTGGACCGACCGCGCCGCCCTCGCCATGATCCCCGGTGTCGCCCGCTGGGACCGCGCCCGATTGACCCCCGCCTCCTGCGTGGCCGACGGCGCTTCCGTTGCGGCCGCGCATGGCGCGGAGATCGCTCAGCACGCCTGCTTCCTCGAGAAGGCGGTTGGCTTCCTCGTAGGTTGGCCCTAGCTGCTCCATTACGAAGCGCTCGAACAGCTTGAGAATGATGATTCGAAGCTTGATGTCCAGATTGATGGCTTCAATGGCGCGAACGAACGCGCGGCTGATCCGTTCGGGACCGAGAGGGTTTACGCGCTCCGTAATCGTCAGGTTTTCGCAGGCGTGATCCAGGCGCTTGGTGAGCTGCATGATCGGTAGCGAGAACTGGCTCGTGATCTTGGAAACCATGCCGCTCACTGCGACGGCCACCTCCAGCTCGTCGTTGCGCAGCAGGGAAAGCTCATCGGTGCTCTCCTGGATGGGGCCGCTCGGAACCGGTTCCTCGGTGACGAAGATGTCATCGAAGGATCGATGGAACTCGTCCACGAAGTGCTTGGAGATCTTCTTTCTCTGGAGGCGGATCTCGCGCATCGCCTCGAAGAACATGTTCTCGTCAGTGTCGTTGCGCGAGCGATTGGCCATCTCGAACAGCGCGTCATCAGCGTTGTTCAAGAGTTCCTGCAACAGATCGTTGAGTCGGCGTTTTGCCGCTCTCCGTACGTTTTGCAGAATCGGCGGAATGGCCAGTTTCCGTTCCGGCGAGTCGAGTGAGACCACGGTTGGTGGGGTCACGAAGCGCCTGCTCCACAAAGACCTTTAAAGTAGAGGGATTACAGCAGATTCGATGATCCCGAGACGGGATGCGGATTACGGCGAAAAGGAGACGGGGTTCACGAATTGGATGTTCGTCCGGAACCGTTAAGCGTGTGGCGTTCCGAGATCCTCAATCCACGGACCTCGCGTGCCTGCAGGCTTTCATCGCACGGTCGGATTGGCGTGAAAGTCCCGCCAGTCGATGATGTCTGTCGCGGCCCCTGATTTCAGCTGCACGCCGATGAACCACTCGGGCTCGCCCCGGTCATTGACGGACCCTGTGGGCCGGCTCCAGCGGACTTCGCCCGCAAGGAAGAACTTCCCGGGACGGGTCGATATGTCTACCCAGAGATCGAGGAGCGCGCCGGAAGGCACGGGGGAGTTGGTGCGGAACTGGATGCCGCCGATGGAGAGGTTGACCGCCTTGCAGGACAGCGTCGCACCCACCATCTCAGGCTCCTGGGACGACAGAACGACCTGAGTGAACAGACGGTCATCACTGCGCAGCCGCGCGTGCAGCCGCTGCTCTTCGACGCTCATTGCCTTGGCGCGCGCCGCCTGAAATTCGATGATGTTCGACTTCATTTTCGTTCTCTACCCGCCTAAACCGTTATTGGCTTGGTGCGTTCGGCTCGAAAGAACTCTTATCGTCGACGTGCAAATCACGAGTTCCCGCACCGATCGTTACTTGTCGTAGCAGTGCGAGAATCGTGCCATCGGCGTGTCACCCCCCAGTGACGCTCGGATAATATAATAAAAACAATCAGATATGGAACATTTCTAGCCGCCAAACTAGGTCATAAGGCGCCTTTACAAATGCCCCTGATGGTCATCGTTGTGACGCAGATGATCAGTTGCGCGTATACTGCGCGGCGTGTCTGCCCGACCGTCTTTCATTGAGCAACTGCGTCGTGCCTGGCGCGAGAATGGCTCCCTGCTCTGCGTTGGCCTGGACCCTGATCCCGATCGGCTCCCGTCTGGCGTCACCACCCTTGAGTTTTGCTGCGCGATCGTCGATGCCACGGCGCCTTTTGCGTGTGCCTTCAAGCCTCAGGCCGCTTATTTCGCCGCGCAGGGTCGGGAGTCTGATCTGGCAGAGCTGATCGCCTACGTTCATGGCCAGCACCCGCAGATACCGGTCATTCTGGACGCCAAGCGAGGCGATATCGGCTCCACCGCAAGGCTCTACGCCGTGGAGGCCTATGAGCGTTTCGGAGCAGACGCGGTCACCGTGAATCCTTACCTTGGCAGCGAGAGCATCGCACCTTACTTGGAATACTCGGATCGGGGGGTCGTGGTGCTTTGTAGAACCAGCAACCCGGACAGCGGATGGTTGCAGGACTACCCCGCCGAAGAGCCCGTCTATTTGAGAGTGGCCGCGGGCGCGGCCGATTGGAATCAGCACGGCAACGTGATGTTGGTTGCCGGCGCCACGTATCCCGAGCAGCTTGCGCGGATCCGTTCCCTGGTGGGTGATATGCCGCTCCTGGTACCCGGAATCGGTGCCCAGGGCGGAGATCTTGAAAGCGTTCTGAAGAGCGGTGGTGACGAGAACGGGGAGGGGTTGGTGATCAACGCTTCCCGATCCATTCTCTACGCCGGAACCGGGCGAGACTACGCGCGCGCTGCAGCGCACGCTGCCGAAACCCTCAGAAACGAGATACGGTCGCTGCAAACCAGAAGATGAGGCCTGGGACGAGCCAGAATCGCAGATCTTCGTAAAATTTTGCAGATAACTGCCGTATCCATCTGAAATATATAACAATAATTTTTCGATTTGTGCCTTACATCTTGCCTGTGGGCGTCAATCGATCCACCCGTCTACAATGAACGCACCGGATGGCGCCCCAGTGACGGGGCGTGCGTGGTCCGTTGGGGAATCTGCACAGGAGTCGCGGCCACCAGCAAACTGCGCTGGGAGAAGTTGGGGTTGACCCCTGAAGCGGTAATCGACAAATACCTCGAGGTCGCCGGCAACCGGCCGGTTGACCGATCGTTGTTCCTGCGCCTGCTGGGAACCGACGCCGATCTGCTGGGACGCTGGCTCGGACTGCTGAGGTGCCCCGTGGACGTGGGGACCCTCGGCGATGCTCTGGATCGCCTCGATGAGCCCACGTTCGTGCGCCTGGCCTGCTCTCAAGCCTGGGCCGGACTGCCCGTGAGCGGCAGCGCGCGGTTGAGCATGGATCAATGGCGCGGCGTGCTGCGCGCCGCCCTTCTCGGCGAGTCGCTGGCCGAGCATCTGGGCACCGTCGACCCTGAGTCAACCAGATGGCGGCTGCTGCTGGCCGCTTCGGGCGTCAACCTTCCTCATGACCAAGCCATGTCCGAGCTGCTTGCCTTTCGCGGCGCGCGACCGGAGCTCCTCGAGGACGCCGGCCTGGAGTTCAGGCTCTACGCCGTCGTGGATGCCCTCGAGATTGCCGACGAGGCCGCGGCGGGCAATCTGGCAAAGATTCTACTGGGACTCGAGTCCTACGAATTTCACGATCTCCTCGGAACCGCTGACGCGCGCCTGGAGGCCCTGCTGGCGGAACTGGGTCTTGCCGGGGAGTTGGACACCGACTGGGCAGAGCGCGTGTGGATTCGGCAGCAGGTCAACCTGCTCGGATTGCTCTTCGCCGACTGCGAGTCGTTCGAGGCCGTCGAGGTGGCCCATGGCCTGGCCTCGCGGAGCCTGTTCGGCTACGAGCCCCGCCTGCTGGTGGTGAACCCGGCGGAGGACACGCTCGAGCCCATCGACGGCGACGGCATGTCCATCGCTTTGGCATCGCGCACCAGCACCGTGGCGGCCAGCCTGCGGGACGGGCACCCTCGCACGTTGATCGATTCCCCGGAACTCGCCGTCGCCGATCGTCAGCTCCTTTGGCGCATGGACGTCTCGGAAGGGGCTTGCCGTCCGATTCGGGCCGGGGAAAGGTTGCTAGGCGCCTTGATCTTCTCGCAGGACGAAGACATGGATACCGAGTTCGCCATGACGGTCTATGGCGACGAGCTGACCGGTTGGATCGTTCGTGCCTCGGCCCAGGCTGAGCCCGCCAAGGGCGCTCTGGTGCGGTACCGGGAACGGGAAGAAAAGCGCCTGCGTGAGCTCGTTCATGAAGCGAACAACCCGTTGAGCGTGGTTTACAACTACCTCCACATCCTGGAGCTCAGGCTCCAGCATGAGCCGAGCGCGATAGAGCAGCTGCGCATGATTGGCGAGGAGCTGCGACGGACGAGCGAAATCATTCGCCGGGCGCGGGAACTTCCGCCCGTCGAAGAGCCCGAGTCGGCGGGCAGCGTCGAGATTGGCGAGGTGGATTTGAGCCGCCTGGCCGGCCACGTCTTTGAGCTCCACCGCGGCTACGCCGCCGACCGCGATGTGAGGATTGATCAGGAAGCGGGCACCGGCGGGGTGGTGGTGGCCTCGGACGAAGGCCGGCTGATCCAGATCCTAACGAATCTCGTACGAAACGCCATCGAGGCAGCGCCAGGTGGCAGCGTGACGATCCGCACCCTCGGTGGCGTTTTCCGCGAAGGGATCGAGGGCGTGGAGCTGTCGGTGGCCGACACCGGTCCGGGGCTGCCAAGAGAGGTTCTGGAGCATCTTGGCGACCCGAAGGAGTCTGCAAAGGGCGGCGAACATGCGGGTCTCGGGCTGCACATCGTTCACCGGCTGGTGGACGAGTTGAAAGCCCGGATCGACGTTCGCACCGGCCCCGCAATCGGAACGACGTTCACTGTTTTTCTCCCGCTGCGGCAGCCGGGCTGAGATCCGGCTCGCGGCCGGTTGCCTAGCGATCCCATCACTCCTAACCTTGCGCCTGACTTTCAACAACCAGGGACGAGCCCATGCCTGCTCTCGAACCGTTCGTCTGGGACGATCCGCTGCTTTTAGAGGACCAGCTCACCGAAGACGAACGCATGATCCGTGACACGGCGCGTGAATACGCGCAGCGTGAGTTGATGCCGCGCGTTCTCAATGCGAACCGCAACGAGCACTTCGACCGGGAAATCATGAACGAGATGGGGGCGCTTGGCTTGCTGGGCGCCACCCTGCCGGCAAAGTACGGCTGTTCCGCCGTCAACTACGTCTCCTACGGGCTTATGGCCCGGGAGGTCGAACGGGTGGATTCGGGGTACCGGTCCGCCATGAGCGTCCAGTCCTCGCTGGTCATGCACCCGATCTACGCCTACGGCAATGAGGATCAGCGCGAGCGCTACCTGCCGAAGCTGGCGAGTGGCGAATGGGTCGGCTGTTTCGGGCTGACGGAACCCGATCACGGATCGGATCCCGGCGGCATGATCACCCGGGCGGAGCCCGTTTCGGGCGGCTACCGGCTCAACGGTGCGAAGATGTGGATCACCAACTCGCCCATCGCCGATCTCGCCGTGGTTTGGGCAAAACTCGACGGCGTCATCCGCGGCTTCGTCGTTGAGCGCGGGTTCGACGGGTTCAGCACCCCTAAAATCGAGGGAAAGATGAGCTTGAGGGCTTCGGTCACGGGCGAAATCGTGCTCGACGACGTTTTGGTTCCCGAGGAGAACCTGCTGCCCAACGTCAAAGGCCTGGCCGGTCCCTTCGGTTGCCTTAACCGCGCCCGCTACGGCATCGCCTGGGGTTCCATGGGGGCTGCGGAATTCTGCTGGCATGCAGCGCGCACCTACACGCTCGAGCGGGAGCAGTTCGGGCGCCCGCTCGCGGCCAACCAGCTGATCCAGAGAAAGCTCGCGGACATGCAGACGGAGATCGCCCTGGGCCTCCAGGCCTGCCTCAGGATGGGTCGCCTGCTCGACGACGATCGCCTCGCGGTCGAGAACATTTCCATGCTCAAGCGCAACAACTGCGGCAAAGCGCTGGACATCGCCCGCACGGCAAGGGACATGCACGGCGGCAACGGCATCTCCGACGAGTACCACGTGATCCGCCACGTCATGAACCTGGAGACGGTCAACACCTACGAGGGCACCCACGACATCCACGCCCTGATCCTCGGCCGCGCCCAGACCGGTCTGCAGGCGTTTTCCTGAGGGAACTGATATCAGCCCGAAATCGGATAATGGAAATTTCGTGAAAAGGCTGCAGATTCTCCCCCCGCGCCGTTGTTAGCAGACCCACTGCCGCCTATGGTCTTCGGATCAGAGGTTGGACACGATGATGGGGGCAAGATGATCAGGGTTTTGGTTGTGGACGATCACAAGCTGTTTCGTCTGGGGCTGCTTCACATGTTGGCCGACGTCAAGGGCGTGCACGTCATCGGCGAGGCGGATTCCGGCGAAGCCGCGGTGCGGCTCGCCCGGGAGGAGAGGCCGAACATCGTTCTGATGGACATCCTGATGCCGGGAATCGGCGGCATCGAGGCGACTCGGCGGATTGCCCGGCTGGAGAAGGACATCAAGGTCATCGCGGTCACCGGGTGTCAGGAGAATCCTTTTCCCATGCAGATGCTACGCGCCGGAGCCTGCGGATACCTGAGCAAAGGCGTCGATCGGGACGAGCTCGTGGCCGCGATCCGAAGAGTCTTTCTCGGCAGGCGCTACTTGAGCTCTGACATTGCCCAGGAAGTTGCGGCCAGCGCGTTTGACGAGACCCGGGAGAGCCCGTTCGAGCAGCTGTCCAACCGCGAGATGCAGATCATGATGATGGTGGTCAGCTGTCATAAGGTGAACGACATCTCCGAGGACCTGCACCTTTCTCCGAAGACCGTTAACAGCTACCGGTATCGGATCTTCGAGAAGCTCAACGTCTCCAGCGACGTGGAGCTCGCCCTCATGGCCGTACGCCACGGCATGGTGATCCCGCAGCTGAACGGGATGGCCCGTGCGGTATGACCGCCTCGAGGGGTGCCGCATCTGCCCCCGGCTGGCGGCACACCTCGACCAGGTGCGGGACACCCATCCCGGCTATCGCTGCCTGCCGGTGGGTGCTGCGGGCTCTGCAAGCTCGAAGCTGCTTCTGGTCGGGCTCGCGCCGGGGCTGCACGGGGCCAACCGCACGGGACGCCCCTTCACCGGGGATGCCAGCGGCACGTTTCTGTTCGCAGCGCTTGCCCGGGCGGGCCTGGCCAGCGACCCGGACCCGCTGAAAGCCCGGCTCGTCAATGTCCGGCTGACGAACGCGGTCAAGTGCCTGCCGCCCCAGAATCGGCCGACGGCTGCCGAGATGGAAGCCTGCAGCGGCTACCTGCGAGGAGAGATTGGCGAGCTGTGGTCTCCCCGGGTCAAGCTTGCGCGTTGTGTTCTGTGCCTCGGACGCCTGGCTCACCGGTCGGTCGGAATCGCCATCGGTCAACGTCTGCCGGAGTTTCGTCACGGCCAGCTTTGCGAGGTGGTGCCGAATCTGTGGGTGGCCGACTCCTATCATCCTAGCCGGCAGAACACGAACACGCGCCGGCTGACGACGGAGATGTTCGATGTGGTTCTCGAAGACGTGAAAAGCGTGGTCGGCTTGGCCAGCTGATTGCGGCCCATGAGCGCGGACTCTATAGTTCCGCCGATGACGGCCTTCGACTCCGAAGCGTTCCTGAGTAACCTGACGCGTAAACCCGGCGTCTATCGCATGCTGGACGGCGACGGCAACGTGCTTTATGTCGGCAAGGCGCGCAATCTAAAGAACCGGGTCAGCAGCTACTTTCGAGCCTCGGGCCTGGCGACCAAGACCATGGCTTTGGTCGGCCGCATCGCTGACATCGAGATCACGCTCACCAACAGCGAAACGGAAGCTCTGCTTCTGGAGCAGAGCATGATCAAGGAGGAGCGGCCGCCCTACAACATCGTCCTTCGCGACGACAAATCCTACCCGTTCATTTACCTCACGGAGGGCGAGACGTTTCCCCGGTTGACGTTTCATCGGGGTGCTAAACGCCGGAAGGGTCGCTACTTCGGGCCGTTTCCATCCGCGAGCGCCGTGCGGGACAGCCTGAACATACTGCAGAAGCTCTTTCAGCTGCGCCATTGCGAGGACTCTTTCTTCAAGAACCGCTCGCGACCCTGCCTGCAGTATCAGATTCGACGCTGCAGCGGTCCCTGCGTCGGCCTGGTCAGTCCGGATGCGTATGCCGAAGACGTGAAGCTTGCAGTCATGTTTCTCGAGGGGCGCAGCAACGCCGTGCTCGAGGCGTTTAAGGAGAACATGCAGAAGGCGGCGGAGGCCATGGATTACGAAGCCGCCGCGAAATATCGGGACCAGATCGCCCATCTGCGCAAGGTTCAGGAACAACAGTACGTACACGCCGCGGAGGGCGACGTCGACGTCTTTGCCCTCACGGAGGGTTCCGGGGTCTGCTGCGTGCAGGCGCTGTTCGTGCGCTCGGGGCGCATGCTCGGACAGAGGACGTGGTTCCCCAAGAACGAGCTTGGCCTCGAACCCGCGGACATGCTGAGCGCTTTTCTTTCCCAGTACTATCTGGCGGGCCCGGAGCGGGACGTACCGCGTACGGTGATTACCGCGCAGACAATCACCGACCAAGACCTTCTGGCCGGCGCCCTTACGGAGCGGGCCGGGCGCCGGGTGGACGTTATCTCCCAGGTTCGGGGGCAGCGAGCGCGCTGGGTGAGGCTCGGTCTCGACAATGCGAGCCACAGCCTGAACGCTTACCTGGCGGACAAGCGGAACGTCTATGCCCGGCTGGTGGCGCTCCAGGACCTGCTGGGCCTGGAGGACGTGCCGGAGCGCCTGGAGTGCTTCGACATCAGCCACACCATGGGGGAGGCCACGGTGGCGTCGTGCGTCGTGTTTGATCGCAACGGCCCGCTGAAGTCCGATTATCGGCGTTTCAACATCGAGGACGTGGCGCCCGGCGACGATTACGGAGCCATGGAGCAGGCCCTTCGGCGCCGTTACACTCGATTGAAGCAGGGCGAAGGCAAACTGCCCGACGTGCTGGTAATCGACGGCGGTGGCGGGCAGCTGCAGCGGGCCCAGGACGTGCTCGACGAGCTCCAGGTCGACGGCTTGTTCCTGCTGGCCATCGCCAAAGGACCCGGCAGAAAGCCGGGGTTGGAGAAGCTGATCGCCAGCGCCGGCGAGATGGATTACGCGGAGCAGGGGCCCGCTGCTCATCTGCTGCAGCATATTCGCGACGAGGCGCACCGCTTTGCCATCACCGGTCACCGACAACGCCGCCAACGCAAACGGAACCGATCGGAGCTGGACGAGGTCGCAGGCGTCGGGCCCAAGCGACGGCGTGAGCTGCTGACCCACTTCGGCGGGCTCTCCGGGGTGAAAGGCGCGAGCGTCGAGGAGATCGCCAAGGTGCCGGGAATCAGTCGCAAGCTGGCGGAAGAAATCTACGGTACCCTGCATGCGGAGTGAGCGTTACGCAGTGAGCACACAGCCATGAAGCCGGTCATCAACCTACCCAACCTGCTTACGCTGGGGCGAATCCTGTTCGTCCCGGTCTTCGTGGTCGCCTACATCATCCCGGGTGAGCGGACTTACCTGCTGGCGGCGACCCTTTTTGCGCTCGCCGCCTTCACCGATTGGCTCGATGGCTACCTGGCGCGCCGTCTCAACCAGACCACGCCCTTCGGGGCGTTTCTCGATCCTGTGGCGGACAAGCTCATCGTGGTCACCGCTCTCGTCCTCCTCATCGGCCACCATCGCACGCTGTGGCTGACTCTGCCGGCGCTGGTCATCGTGGGACGGGAGATCGTCATCAGCGCGCTGCGCGAGTGGATGGCGGAGATGAATCGCCGAGGCGTCGTGGCGGTTTCCTGGCTGGGCCGGGTGAAGACCACGTTTCAGATGATCGCGGTGGTCGTGCTGCTGGCCAACCCGCCGGCGTTCGATCGGCCCTGGGTGCTGCTGGGCTATGGGCTCCTCTACGTGGCCGCCGCCATGACGCTGATCTCCATGGTCCTCTACCTGCGTGCTGCCTGGCCTGCGCTGCGATCCGGCTACGACGGTCCGGACGGCGATGCCGGCGAACCCCCTCGCGATCACCCCTAAAGCCCGCTAGAATTCGCACCCGCCGGAGCAGCGCAGGCAATACTCTGCGCCCGACCGGCGAAAGGGCTGAGTGGCAGAGTGGTCATGCAGCGGACTGCAACTCCGTGTACGCCGGTTCGATTCCGACCTCAGCCTCCAAATTTCCCACGGGACTCGACACCCGTTCACCAGCCTCAACAGCTGGGACGGGTGCTTGCCTTTGGGGGCGTGAGTTTTTCTGAAGGGGTTGTGTACAATCCCGACATACCGACAGCTGAGAGGTAGACGAGAAGTGGCTGAGCAAATCGCAGAAGCGTTGGAAACGCCCATCACCGGCACGCCGCTGGAAAGAGTTGCGTCGCTGAAATCCGTGATCGAAGAGGGGGGCGATGGAGCCCAACAGCTTCGCCGCGTGCCAGACGAGACCATTCGAGCGCTGGTCGACGCGGGCTTCTTCCGCTTCACGCTGCCCGAAGAGCTGGGCGGAGAGAACGCCACGATCTGCGAGACCATCGAGGTGCTCGAAGCCATCTCCGCCATCGATGGCTCCGTTGGCTGGAACGTCATGCTGGGCTCAGAGATCAACGCCATGGCCGCCGGGGGCATGGACAAGGAGCTGGCTCGGGAAGTTTACTTGGAAAATCCTCGGGTCATCATGTGCGGTGGTGGCGGGCCGGGGACCATGCCTTCCAAGGCGGTCGCCCAAAGTGATGGCAGTTACCGGGTTTGGGGGCAGTCCACGTTCATCAGCGGCTGCCACAACGCCGAGTGGTGTTTCATGGCCGCGCCCATCGTCGAGAACGACGAACCCAAGCTGGATGAAAACGGCATGCCGATGGTGCGCATGTGGTTCCTGAACCGAAGCGAATGGGAAATCGTGGACACCTGGGACGTTGCGGGTCTCCGTGGTTCCGGGAGCCACGACGTGCGGGCCGAAGGCGCGCTCGTTCCCGAGCGGTTCGTGCCGGTCGAGCTGGTATCGCTGCCCGCCCACTACCCGAACCCCGTTTATCGGGTGCCCGTGCCGCTGCGCCTTGCCTACAACAAGGCGGCGGTCGCCATCGGGGTCGCCCGGGGCGCGCTGGATACGTTCGCGGATCTGGCGCAGTCGAAGATTCCCATGCTCTCGTCCTCTACCCTGCGAGACCGGCCGATCGCCCAGTACAAGATGGGGGAGTGTGAGGCCAAGCTCAGGGCGGCACGAGCCTTTCTCATGGAGGCCATGAATGCCGTCCATGACGAGCTCGAGGCGGGCGCCCCCACGCCCTCGGCAGAGCGCACGTACATCGGGCGGCTCGCCTGCACGTACGCTGCCAACGCTTCCATGGAAGTGGTCGACGTTATCCACAACGCGGCTGGCACCAGCGGGATGCGGATGCACAGCCCTCTGGAACGTAAGCTGAGAGACGCCCATGGTTGCGCCACGCACCGCTGGGTAGCCCATCCGCTCTACCAGGATCTCGGCAAGATCTTCCTCGGCCACGAGCCGGCGCCCGAGTTCGCCGGCGAGGGCGACCCCATGCCGAGCAAGAAATAGCCGACCGGGACTTCATAGCGCCGCCAGGGCGCCTGAACCAGCTGCTGGAGGGTCGGGCAGGCGCGGAAGCCGCGCTGCTCATGACCCAGCTGCCGCTGCTGCGTTTCCAGGCGCCTCGCGGTCGGGGCCCGGTGATCGTCCTTCCCGGCTTCATGGCCGATGATGCTTCCACCTGGCTTCTGCGACGCTTCCTGTCCGGGCTCGGCTACCGGGTTGAGCCTTGGAGACAGGGGCTCAATCGTGGCCTCATGATGCGCCACCTGCCGCCCCTGCTGGATCTGGTCAACGGGCTCGCGTCGGCGGAAGGTGGACCCGTGACCCTTCTGGGATGGAGCCGGGGCGGCATGCTTGCCAGGGAGCTTGCACGGGAAAGGCCTTCCGCGATCCGCGCCGTGGTGACCATGGGCACTCCCGTCACTGGCGGCGTGGCTGCTTCGTCCATCGGACCGCTCGTGATGGCGCAGAACGGCCTGAGCGCGCGGCAGATTCAACGCATCGCCGACGGGCGGGGCCGGACGCCCATCATCGTCCCCATTCATGCGATCTACTCGAAGTCGGACGGCGTCGTGTCATGGCAGGCCTGTCGGGACCGAAAGAGCCCCGACGTGACGCACCACGAGGTGGAAAGCTCGCACATCGGTCTCGGGTTCAACGCCCAGGTCTATCGCCTGGTTTCCAGAATCCTCTCGAAGCTCAGCGACTGACGGGGGCGCTACTTGTCGGCGGGATCGCGCTCGCGGTCGCGCGGGGTTTCCCCGAAGGTTCGTTCCATGGCCTGGCGGACGAAGTTGAGCGGGTTGAGGTCGGACATTTCACGCATCCGGCGGCGAAACTGATCCTGGTGCTCCAGGAAGGTCAGGATGCTCTGCTCGATGTATCTGGACACCACGCTGCCGAAATTCTGCCCGTAGAAGCGAATGATCTGCTCGATTGCCCGGTTTGTCAGAATGGGCTCGTGGCCTTCGGCTTCCTGCTCCGCAAGGATCTGCAGAAGGATCGATCGGGTGATGTCGGAGCCGTCCTTGCTATCTACCACCCGGATGCTCTCGCCTGAGACGATCATCTGGCGAACATCGTCCACGGTCACGTAGTGACTCTCGTCGAGATCGTACAGGCGCCGGTTGGGATACTTCTTGAGTTCGCGCATTCTCAGGAACGCGCCTCCGGCTTGGGAAACAGCAACGGCCGACAGCCTTTGCTGCGCTTGAAGGGGCGCCACTCTCCCTCTGGCTGGGCGAGCCGATCCGCGAGCACGTGGAAGACTAAAGGATTGTGCGCCATGCCCGAATGGCTGCCCAGCACCTCGACGTTCTCGCTCTGCTCGCCGTCCATATCGAGGCAACTCGACCAGTGCACGACGCCATCCGACTTGCTGTAGATGGCCGTGGTTGGCACCGGGAGGGAGGCTTCCGGGAGCACGAGCATCTGATCGCGCATTTCTTCTGCCGTCATCCCGGACATGTACTGGAATAGCCGGGCGACCAGAGCGTTCGTAGCCTCCGGCCCCTTGGATGAGAACGGGCTGCCGAGGGTGATCACCTGCCTAACGCGATCAGGAAACTGTCGAGCCAGAGCCCGGGCATAGACGCCGCCAAGACTCTGGCCGATGAGAGAAATCTTGCGATCGAGATTGGCCGTCAGCCGATAAAAGTGCTGAACGAGTCGTTCCTGCACCTCAAAGCTGCCTGTGTTCTGGCCCTGTTCCCAGGCGTGCGGCAGGTAGTTCAGCCGCGTGAGAAAGCGACGCAAAACGAGGGTGGACTCGTCGCCGGCCGTAAAGCCGGGAAGCACCATGATGGGGTGACCGTCGCCGCGCGGAGCGTTGGTGAGCAGGGGCCAGCTGTAAGCGAGGGACGTGACCTCGAGAAGTATCCGCGGCAGCTCCGTGGCGGAATCCCATACCGATGGGCCCTTTTGACGGTGCTCGACGACATCGACTTCTTCGTACACGGACACCCCTGCTTTCCAGGATTGATTGAGTGTTACGAATTAAGCTACCCCGGTCAACACGTTTATGCTGCGCTGCAATAGACATACTGGCCCATGAACGAAGCCACAAAACAAGCGGTCTCAGGGAAAATTTCCCGCCGGGTAATTGACGTGTAGCAATCTGACGCTAAACTGCGCGCGGTTTCCGGATAGTGCAATGCAACATCCGTGGTTCAGGCGGCGCCATGGGCACGCGAATCGGGCGCGGTTTTGGTGCGCAATGTTGGCTGCGCACCAAACTGGATCAGCCCAGGCGCTGGCCGGGATTAAAAATGTTTATCTAATTCAATGGGNNAAGAGCGAGCTGGTCTCGGTAGTCATAACCGGCTGCTGAAGATCAAGGCGGCCGTCGCCGTCGACGTGACATTCATTATGGAGGTTAGAAGTGTACAAGCTGGGTGCCTTAGACGCGGGTTTTCTCTACAACGAAACCGAAAGATGCCCACATCACATCGCTTCGGTACAGGTGCTCGAGCCCCTGCCGGGAACGGTTCCCGGCGAGTTCGTGGCGCGACTCAAAGCGCTGCTGCTGGAGCGCATTCACCTCGTGCCTTACTTCACGAACAAGCTTCAGCGGGTTCCCTTCGGTCTAGACCACCCCGTATGGGTGCGTGATGGGGAGTTCGACATCGATCATCATGTTCGCACCGTGGAGGTCCCTGCTCCGGGCGGACGTGCGGAATTCGAAGCGACGATTGCCGAGCTTCACGCGACGCCGCTGGACATGAGCCGGCCCCTTTGGGATCTGTGGGTGCTGACCGTGTCTGGAGG
>JABAHR010000946.1_pt1 | contig 23986 bp, 21 predicted proteins | sample 7062101 | NCBI WGS metagenome assembly JABAHR01 (sample SAMN14534553, study PRJNA622989) | marine sediment metagenome | biome: marine biome [ENVO:00000428]; feature: marine pelagic biome [ENVO:01000023]; material: deep marine sediment [ENVO:00002113] | place: India: Gulf of Kutch | collected...
ACATCGCGTGGCGGGTTGCGTCATCGGCCGAAGCGGGAAACGGGGGTCAGACCTCGCGCGTCAGCGCGGCAGAGTTATCGAGGAGCGGAAGAGGGCCGTCTCAATCGTTCTTGTCGGTATCGATGATCCCGAACCGGCGCAACTTGACGTAGAGGCTCTGGCGCGACAGGCCGAGCATCTCGGCCGCGGCGGCGCGGTTGTTGTCGGTCAGGCGGATCGCCGTCTCGATGCACAGTTTCTCGATCACGTCGGTGGTCGAGCGCACCAGTTCCTTCAGCGGGGTCGAGCCGACCAGCTCGATCACGTGTTCGACCGCCTCGGTGGTCAGCGCCGAGCCGGACTGGCGCGAGGCCTCGAGCCGGCTGACGTCGCGAATCACGAAGGCGAAGCCCGGCGGGGTCTGGTCGGGCAGGTAGGTGGTGGCGATTTCGACCGGAACCTGGGCGCCGTATTCACCCCGCAGCGCGGTGGCATAGACCGACAGCCGGCCCGACCGTTCGGCATTGCTCGTCATCACCTCGAGGTCGACGCCGGGGCGCGCCAGGAAGGTCCCCAGGCTCTCGTTCTGCGCCCAGTCGGCCATCGCGATATTGGCCATGGTCTGGAACGCCGCGTTCGAGCGCAGGATGCGGCCTTCCTTGTCGGTGAAGACGATGGCGTCGCCCGAGCGACGGTAGAGGTCCATCAGCGAGTCCGCGAAGGGGTGGCCCCCTTCTTCGGCCATCACCTGCGGGCGCAGCCGGCACAGGATGAGCGTGTCCGAGACCGAGCGGAACAGCAGCGCATCCATCCAGATGTCGCGATTGTCCGGCTTCAGCGTCAGCATCACCGATTTCTGGCCGCCCTTGCCGCGAATGGCGTCGAGCGTATCGGTCAGCGCGGAAGTCGAGTTCGGGTGCACCTTCGACGCCAAGCTGCGGTTCAGCAGGTCGGAGGCGGGCCGGTCCATCAGGCGCGCCGCGGCCGAGTTGATGTCGACGATCTTGCCGGTATCGGCGGCGAGGATCACCAACGCATCCGTTCCCGTCTCGAACAGCACGCGATAGCGGCTCTCGACCTGGCGGATGCGTTCATAGTCCTGCTCGATCGTCATCTGGGCCTGGACGAGGCGCTGCTGAAGCAGCGAGATCTCGCGCTTGTCGCGGCCAAGCAGCAGGATCCGGCCGTCCTCGAGCCGGGCGGCGGCATAGGAGACCGGGAAGCTGATGTCGCTTTCCGAGTGGTGGTTGAGCTGGCGCCAGCGGGGCTCTTCGCCATCCAGGCAGCCCTGCAGCATGGCTTCGAACTTGGGTTCGCTCTCGTGGGTCAGGGTCTCGACGAAGAGCCGACCGCGCAGTGCGTCGATTTCTTCGGCGGCCAGCGTTTCGGCCCCGGGATAGATGCTGCCGACATGCAGGTCGGGCGTCAGCAATACCGCGAAATCCGAAGAATTCGCGACCATCCGGCGGATGATCTCGCCGTCGATCCTCATGAACCCCTCTGCGGGGGACTTGAAGAACCCTGACTTGTTCACTTCTTTCACCAGCCCTTTCGCTGTGGAATGTAATAATTCATCCGGTTGCCATCTGGAAGTGCTCTATGAGGCTTTCGACGGGATTATTGCGTCTGCCGAGCACCAAATCGGCCCCAATCTGCTCCGCGAGGCCCTCCGCATCGCCGATTCCGCCGCCGACGGCGAACGCGCTGTCAGGCTGGAAGCCGCGTATCTGGCGGATCGCGGTCCGCAGGCCGCGGCTGCGTTCCTGGCAGGACGCGGTGAACCCGATCAGGTCGAAAGGCTGCATCTGCGTGGCCGCTGCCAGCGCCTCGAGGTCGCCGCTCAGATGGAGCCGGACCAGCCAGCCNNCGCTCAGATGGAGCCGGACCAGCCAGCCACGCCGGCGCATGTCCTGCGCGACGATCAGCAGGCCCAGCACGTGTTCCTCTCCGGGCGCGCGTGCCATCAGAACGCGCGGCCGGTCGATCTGCATGAACGGCTGCGCCGGCGGGGCCGAGATGCAGTCGCGCACCACGTCCATCAGCTGACCCATGCCGTGCGTGACCATGGCGAAGCTCAGATGGTCCTCTTCCCACGCCTTGCCAAGCAGCGCCGCCGCACCGGCGGCATAGCCCTCGAGGAAGACATCCTCGCGTACGCCATGATCCAGCAGGGTCTCGGCATAGCGGCGGGCATGTGTGGGGCTGTTGCGCAGCAATTCGGCGGCGAAGAAGCTGGTGATCTGATCGTTGACCTGCCCCGCGCTGCGGTTCGGCAGTTGCGCCAGCGCCCGCTCGGCCAGAAGATCTGGCAGCGAAAAGGCTGCGCGGTCGATCGTCGACCTCTCGGCGATCAGTTCCAGTAGGGACATTTGAGCGTTCCCTTGGTCGGGGCCTTCGGGCTTGTGCGCATGAGCGAGCACGAGTCCGAAGGCTTTTGGATGAAAGCACGGTGTCTGACAATTGTCAAATAATCATGACATTAACCGATGCAAGGATCAGTCGTCAGAGCCCCTTTAATTATTGGCTGGTTAACCACGGCATCCGCCTTGTCTGCTTGGCATTCGCCGGTCTCTGTCAACTTGAATAGATGTAAGTTTAAGTTGACATATTGGCCGGCCCGCGTACGCTGAGACCCACGGGGGGACCAGAAGCCTCCTGAGGGAAACGACGATCGAATGATCCTAAAAGGCTTCAAAATCAATGCTTTATACGCCTGAACAGCGCGCGCGCCGGGATCGCACGATATGGACGCTGGTCCAGGGGATTCTCGCCCCCGCGCAGTTCCTGGTTTTTCTGGTCAGCTTGACACTCGTCCTGAGGTTTCTTCTCACCGGCGAGGGCTATGGCGCGGCGACAGTCTCGATCCTGCTCAAGACCGGTGTTCTGTATACCATCATGGTCACCGGCGCGATCTGGGAGAAAGTGGTCTTCGGCCAGTACCTCTTCGCGCCCGCCTTCTTCTGGGAAGACGTCTTCTCGATGGCGGTGATCGCGCTGCACACCGCCTATGTCGTGCTGGTGTTCGCCGGCGCCGCGCCGGGCGTGCAGATCGCCGTCGCGCTGGCGGCCTACGCGGCCTACGTGATCAACGCCGCGCAATTCCTGCTGAAACTGCGCGCCGCGCGCCGCGAGACCGGGCCGGAGGCCCTGCCGGCATGAGCGGGGCGGACGGGATCGCCGGCTGCGACGCCACCCCGGTGCTCAAGGAGCGCGGCCAGCGCGAGGTCTTCTGCGGCCTGACCGGCATCGTCTGGCTGCACCGCAAGATGCAGGACGCCTTCTTCCTGGTCGTCGGCAGCCGCACCTGCGCGCATCTGCTGCAATCGGCCGCCGGCGTGATGATCTTCGCCGAGCCGCGCTTCGGCACCGCGATCATGGAGGAGAAGGATCTCGCCGGCCTCGCCGACGCGAACGAGGAGCTCGACCGCGAGGTCGACCGGCTGCTGGCGCGGCGTCCCGACATCAAGCAGCTTTTCCTGGTCGGCTCCTGTCCGTCCGAGGTGATCAAGCTGGACCTCTCGCGCGCCGCCGAGCGGCTGACCGAGCGGCACGGCCCGCAGGTCCGGGTGCTGAACTATTCCGGCTCGGGCATCGAGACCACCTTCACGCAGGGCGAGGACGCCTGCCTGGCAGCGCTCGCCCCGGAAATGGAGGCCACCGACGCCGAGCAGCTGCTGATCGTCGGCAGCCTTCCCGACATCGTCGAGGACCAGTTCCTGCGGCTGTTCGGGCAGATGGGTATCGAGAACGTGCACAGCTTCCCCGCCCGCCGGCGCGAAGACATGCCGGCGATCGGCCCGAACACCCGCTTGCTGCTGGCCCAGCCCTTTCTGGGTGACACGCTGGCGGCGCTGCAGAAGCGGGGCGCCAGGCACCTGCCCGCGCCCTTCCCATTCGGCGCAGACGGCACCGCGCAATGGCTCGAGACCGGGGCCGAGGCGATGGGTGCTGACGAGACCCGCGTCGCCGAGGCGATCGCCGCGCCGCGTGCCCGCGCCAGGGCCGCGGTCGCCAAGGTCGCCGAGACGCTGCGCCACCGCCGCATCTTCTTCTTCCCCGACAGCCAGCTGGAGATCCCGCTGGCGCGCTTCCTCGCCCGCGAATGCGGCATGAGCCCGGTCGAGGTCGGAACGCCCTTCCTGCATCGCGGGATCGTCGGCCCTGATCTTTCGTTGCTGCCCGAAGGCCCCGTGATCTCCGAGGGGCAGGACGTCGACCTGCAACTCGACCGTGCCCGCGCCGCCCGCGCCGACCTGACCGTCTGCGGTCTCGGCCTTGCCAACCCGCTCGAGGCCGAAGGGCTCTCGACCAAATGGGCGATCGAGCTGGTATTCTCGCCCATCCATGGTTTCGAGCAGGCTGCCGACCTGGCCGAGCTCTTCGCCCGCCCGCTGCGGCGTCGCGCGATGATCGAACGGATGCACCCGGCGAGGGTGGGCGCATGAAGCTGTCGGTCTGGACATACGAGGGCCCGCCGCATGTCGGCGCGATGCGCGTNNACCTATGCCGACCTGCTGTTCACCATGATCGAGCGCCGCGGCCACCGCCCGCCGGTCACCTACACCACGTTCCAGGCCCGCGACCTCGGCTCCGACACCGCGAGCCTGTTCAAGGCGACCTGCCAGGCCGCCTATGACCGGTTCCAGCCGCAGGCGCTGATCGTCGGCGCCTCCTGCACCGCCGAGCTGATCCAGGACGACCCCGCCGGGCTGGCGATGAGCATGGGCCTGCCGGTGCCGGTGATCCCGCTGGAGCTGCCGAGCTACCAGCGCAAGGAGAACTGGGGCGCGTCGGAGACCTTCTTCCAGCTGGTCCGGCACCTGGCGAAACCCTGCAAGCCCAACGAGCGGCTCACCTGCAACATCCTCGGCGGCACCGGCCTGGGCTTCCGCCACCGCGACGACGTGGCCGAGATCACCCGGCTGCTCGCCGGGCTTGGCATCGGCGTGAACGTCACCGCCCCGCTGGGCGCGACCCCGGCCGACATCGCCCGCCTGCCCGCGGCCGAGTTCAACGTCATGCTCTATCCGGAAATCGCCGAGCCCACCTGCCGCTGGCTCGAGCGCGAGCACGGCCAGAAATACACCCGCATCGTCCCGATGGGCGTCGGCGCCACCCGCGATTTCGTCGCCGAGATCGCCGAGATCACCGGCATGGACCCGGCCACCCGCGCCGACGAGAGCGCCCTGCGCCTGCCCTGGTGGTCGGCCAGCGTCGATTCGACCTACCTGACCGGCAAGCGCGTCTTCATCTTCGGCGACGCCACCCACGCCGTCGCCGCCGCCCGCGTCGCCCGCGACGAGATGGGCTTCGAGGTCGCGGGGCTGGGCTGCTACAACCGCGAATTCGCCCGCGACGTGCGCAAGGCCGCCAAGGAATACGGCGTCGAGCCGCTGATCACCGACGACTACCTCGACGTCGAGGCCGCCATCGAGACCGCCCAGCCCGAGATGATCCTCGGCACCCAGATGGAGCGCCATATCGGCAAGCGCCTCGGCATCCCCTGCGCCGTGATCTCGGCCCCGGTGCATGTGCAGGACTTCCCCGCCCGCTATTCGCCGGTGATGGGCCACGAGGGCGCGAACGTGCTGTTCGACACCTGGGTGCACCCGCTGGTGATGGGCCTGGAAGAACACCTGCTGGGCATGTTCCGCGAGGATTTCGAGTTCCACGACGCCGCCGGCCCCTCGCACCTCGCCGGCCATGCGCCCCAGGCGCGGCACGCGCCAGCGGGCGAGGAGGGGGCCACCCCCGACGAGCCCGCGGCCCCGGCCGGGGAAGGGGCCGTCATCTGGCACCTCGAGGCCGAGCGCGAGCTGCGCAAGATCCCCTTCTTCGTCCGCGGCAAGGCGCGGCGCAACACCGAGGCCTTCGCGCTCGCCCGCGGCCTGGGCCAGATCTCGCTCGAAACCCTTTACGACGCCAAGGCGCATTATGCTCGATAGCGGCCCGACATCCCGTCCGACGCCGCTGCGCGTGGTGATCGTGACGCTGGACGCCCATCTCGCCGGCCCGGCCGAGCGGGCGCAGCTGACGCTGGCCGCGAAGATCCCCGGGCTGGAGCTGAGCGTCCACGCCGCCGCCGAATGGGCCGAGAACCCGGGCGCGCTCGACGCCGCGAAGGAGGCCGTCGCGCAGGCGGACATCATCGTCGCGACGCTGCTGTTCATCGACGAGCACATCCGCGCCATCCTGCCCGCGCTGGAGGCCCGCCGCGACGACTGCGACGCGCTGGTCGGCATCATCGCCGGCGGCGAGATCGTGCAGCTGACCCGGATGGGCGGGCTGGACATGAGCCGGCCGGCCTCGGGCGTGATGAAGCTGATGAAGCGTCTGCGCGGCTCGAAGAAGCCCTCGGGCGCGAGCGGCGCCAAGCAGATGAAGATGCTGCGCCGGCTGCCGCGCATCCTGCGCTTCATCCCCGGCAAGGCGCAGGACCTGCGGGCCTATTTCCTGACCATGCAGTACTGGCTGGGCGGCTCGGACGACAACATCGTCGCGCTGGTCTCGTTCCTGGTGCAGCGCTACGCCAGCGGCCCGCGGGCCGCGCTCGCAAAGGGCCTGAACGCGCCCGAGCCGGTGGAATATGCCGAGACCGGGCTGTATCACCCCACGCTCGAGGACCGGATCACCACCGAACTTTCGGCGCTGCCCGGACCGAAGGAGCCAACGGCGACCGTCGGTCTGCTGCTGCTGCGCGCCTATGTTCTGGCGGGCGATACCGCGCATTACGATGCCGTCATCGCGGCTTTCGAGGCGCGCGGGATCCGCGTCATCCCCGCCTTCGCCGCCGGCCTCGACGGCCGCCCGGCGATGGAGGCCTATTTCCGCAAGGGCGGCGTGACGACGGTCGATGCCATCGTGTCGCTGACCGGCTTCAGCCTGGTCGGCGGCCCGGCCTACAACGACAGCGGCGCCGCCGAAGAGGCGCTGGCGACGCTGGACGTGCCGTATGTCTCGGCCCATGCGCTCGAATTCCAGACCCTCGAGCAATGGCGCGAGAGCGCCAGCGGCCTGGGTCCGGTCGAGGCGACGATGATGGTCGCGCTGCCCGAGATCGACGGTGCGACGAACCCGATGGTCTATGCCGGGCGCAGCTCCGCCCCCAGCGCCGCGCGCTCGATGCGCGCCGACGCCGAGCGGGTGGCGCGGCTTACCGCCCGTGTGGCGAAGCTGGCGCATCTGCGCCGCAGCGAGGTTGCCGCGCGCAAGGTGGCGGTGGTTCTTTACGGCTTCCCGCCCAATGCCGGCGCGGTCGGCACGGCGGCCTATCTGAGCGTCTTCGAGAGCCTTTGGAACACGCTGAACGCGATGCGCGCCGCCGGCTACAGCCTCGACCTGCCCGAGGATGTGGATGCGCTGCGCGCGATGGTGCTGGACGGGAATTCCGCGCAATACGGCCAGCAGGCCAACGTGATCGCGCGCCTGCCGGCCGACGACCTGGTCGCCCGCGAGCCGCATCTGAAGGAGATCGAGGCGCAATGGGGCCCCGCGCCGGGCCGGGCGCAGTCCGATGGCTCGGGCGTCTTCGTGCTGGGCGCGGACCTGGGCAACGTGCTGATCGGCGTGCAGCCGGCCTTCGGTTACGAGGGCGACCCGATGCGGCTGCTGTTCGAGAAGGGCTTCGCGCCGACGCACGCCTTCAGCGCCTTCTACCGCTACCTGCGCGAGGATTTCGGCGCCGATGTCGCGCTGCATTTCGGCATGCACGGGGCGCTCGAATTCATGCCCGGCAAGCAGGTGGGCCTCGGCCCCGACTGCTGGCCCGACCGGCTGATCGGCGAGATGCCGAACGTCTATCTCTATGCCGCCAACAACCCCTCCGAGGCGTCGCTGGCCAAACGCCGCTCGGGCGCCGTCGTCGTCAGCCACCTGACGCCGCCCCTGGGGCAGGCGGGTCTCTACAAGGGGCTGGCCGAGCTGAAGTCGAGCCTCGATCGCTGGCGCAGGGGCGAGACCGGCGACGCCGACCGCGCCGAGCTGAACGACCTGATCCGGGCGCAGGCCGAGGCGGTCGACCTGGCCGAGGCCGAGTGGACCGACGCCGAGGCCGAGATCGGCGCGCTCTGGACCCGCATCCTCGATACCGAGGAGGCGCTGATCCCGCAGGGCCTGCACATCGTCGGCCGCCCGCCGCAGGGACAGGCCAGGGCCGATCTGCTGGAAGCGATGGCCGGTGTCGAAGGCACCACCGAGGAAGCGCTGGAGCGCGCCGCCCGCCTGCTGGGCGAGGATCCCGAGACGCCGGCGCTGATGCGCGCGCTCGAGGGCCGCTTCATCCGCCCGGTGCCCGGCGGCGACGTGCTGCGCAGCCCCGACATCCTGCCCACGGGCCGCAACATGCACGCCTTCGACCCGTTCCGGATGCCGACCGCCTTCGCCCTGATGGACGGCCGCAAGCAGGCCGACCGGCTGCTGGAGCGACACGCGGCGGATGGCGGCGCGCTGCCGCGATCGGTGGCGATGGTCCTTTGGGGCTCGGACAACATCAAGAGCGACGGCGGCCCGATCGCCCAGGCGCTGGCGCTGATGGGCGCGCGGCCGCGCTTCGACGGCTATGGCCGGCTGTGCGGCGCCGAGCTGATCGCGCTGGAGGAGCTGGGCCGGCCGCGCATCGACGTGGTCATGACCCTCTCGGGCATCTTCCGCGACCTGCTGCCGCTGCAGACCCGGATGCTGGCCGAGGCCGCCTGGCTCGCCGCCTCCGCCGACGAGCCGGAAGCGCACAACTACATCCGCGCCCACGCGCGCGCGCACGCGGCCCAGCATGGCATCGACCTTGAAACGGCGGCGCTGCGTGTCTTTTCGAACGCCGAGGGCGCCTATGGCTCGAACGTCAACCAGCTGATCGACAGCGGCGCCTGGGCCGACGAGGACGAACTCGCCGACACCTTCGAGTCGCGCAAGGGCTTCGCCTATGGCCGCGACGGCAAGGCAGCGCCGCAGGGCGCGGTGCTGAAGGCGGCGCTGGCGGGGGTGGACCTGGCCTACCAGAACCTCGAGAGCGTCGAGCTGGGGGTGACCTCGGTCGATCACTATTTCGACACGCTGGGCGGCATCGGCCGGGCGGTGAAGCGCGCCAAGGGCGAGGCCGCGCCGGTCTATATCGGCGACCAGACCCGCGGCGGCGGCAAGGTCCGCACGCTGACCGAACAGGTGGCGCTGGAGACCCGGACCCGTGCGCTGAACCCGAAATTCTACGAACCGCTGCTCGATCACGGCCACGAGGGCGTGCGCGCGATCGAGGCGCACGTCACCAACACCATGGGCTGGTCGGCCACCACCGGCGCGGTCGAGCCCTGGGTCTATCAGCGGATCACCGAGACCTTCGTGCTGGACGAGGCGATGCGCCGCCGCCTGGCCGAACTGAACCCCGCCGCCTCGACCCGCATGGCCAACCGCCTGCTCGAGGCGCAGGAGCGCGCCTACTGGCAGCCCGACGAGGCCACGCTCGAGGCGCTGCGCCGGGGTGCCGAGGAACTGGAAGACCGGCTGGAAGGCCTGCCGGGCGTGGCGGCGCAATGAGCGGCGCCGGAGACAAACCCGCCCGGGTCGCGGGCGGCTTCGCCAGGAGCGGCGGAGAGAATGCGAGACTGCAGACAGCGCGGGCACATGCCGGCGCAGAGGGAGGTGGCCAATGAGCCCCAGAGACGAGATACCGCACCTGAAGGGCGAGGACGGCGAAGGCTCGGTCCAGGTCCATCAGGATGCCTCGATGAAGATCGAGGGCGCCAAGGTCTTCGCCGTCTACGGCAAGGGCGGGATCGGCAAGTCGACCACCAGCTCGAACCTGTCGGTGGCGTTTTCCAAGCTGGGGCACCGGGTGCTGCAGATCGGCTGCGACCCCAAGCATGACAGCACCTTCACGCTGACCAAGAAGCTGATGCCGACGGTGATCGACGTGCTCAAGGAGGTCGATTTCCATCCCGAGGAACTGCGCGCCGAGGACTTCGTCTACGAGGGCTATAACGGCGTGCAATGCGTCGAGGCCGGCGGGCCGCCCGCCGGGACGGGCTGCGGCGGCTATGTCGTCGGGCAGACGGTGAAGCTGCTCAAGCAGCATCACCTGCTGGAGGACACCGACGTGGTGATCTTCGACGTGCTGGGCGACGTGGTCTGCGGCGGCTTCGCCGCGCCGCTGCAGCACGCCGACCGGGCGGTGGTGGTGACCGCGAACGATTTCGATTCGATCTACGCGATGAACCGGATCATCGCCGCGGTGCAGGCCAAGTCGAAGAACTACAACGTGCGGCTTGCGGGCTGCGTCGCCAACCGCTCGAAGGACACCGACGAGGTCGACCGCTATTGCGACACCGTCGGCTTCCGCCGGCTGGCGCATCTGCCCGACCTCGACGCGCTGCGCCGCTCGCGGCTGAAGAAGTGCACGCTGTTCGAGATGGGCGATGACGACGAGGAAAGCGTCCGCGTGCAGGCCGAGTACATGCGGCTGGCCGAGACGCTCTATGCCGGGGTCGAGCCGTCGGCGCCCGCGCCGCTGGAGGATCGCGAGATCTTCGAACTGCTGGGGTTCGACTGATGTCGGAGACGTTCGATCACACCCGCGGCCGGCTTGAGGCCTATTTCGACGGCACCGCCAACGAGGCGTGGCAGCGGATGATGTCCGACGCGCCGGTCAGCCGGATCCGCGCCACGGTGCGGGCCGGCCGGGCCGGGATGCGCGCCGAATTGCTCGCGCATCTGCCGGCTGACCTGTCGGACGCCCGGGTGCTGGATGCCGGCTGCGGCGCCGGGCAGCTGTCCGAGGAGCTCGCCGCGCGCGGGGCCGAGGTGCTGGGCGTCGACATCTCGCCCAAGCTGCTGGGGCTGGCGGAATCGCGGATCCCCGAGGCGCTGCGCGGCCGGCTGAGCTATCGCGCCGGCGACATGCTGGACCCGGCGTATGGCGCCTTCGACTACGTCGTCGCGATGGACAGCCTGATCCATTACCGCCCCGCCGATATCGGCCACGCGCTGGGCAGGCTCGCCGCGCGCACGCGCGCCGGCATCGTCTTCACCGTGGCGCCCAAGACGGCGCTGCTGGCGACGATGCATGTCGCGGGCAAGGCGTTCCCGCGCTCGGATCGTTCGCCGGCCATCGAGCCGGTCACCCGGGCAAGGCTGGCGCGCGAAGTGGCGCGCGAGCCCGCCCTGCGCGACTGGCGGCTTGCGGCAGGCCAGCGGGTCGCGACCGGCTTCTACATCAGCCAGGCGATGGAGCTGCGGCCGGCATGAGCAAAGAGCGTCATCCCCTCACCCAGTTCACACTGGAGATGCTGCCCTTCGCCGACGCGGCCTCCGAAGGGCTGCCGTTGAAGCGGCTGGTGCGGATGTCGCTGTTCCAGGTCTCGGTCGGGATGGCGACGGTGCTGCTGCTGGGCACGCTCAACCGGGTGATGATCGTCGAGCTGAGCGTGCCGGCGATGCTGGTCGCCTGCATGATCGCGCTGCCGGTGCTGGTGGCGCCGTTCCGGGCGCTGCTGGGCTTCCGCTCGGACACGCATAAATCGGCGATCGGCTGGAAGCGGGTGCCGTATCTGTGGTTCGGTTCGCTCTACCAGTTCGGCGGGCTGGCGATCATGCCGTTCTCGCTGATCCTGCTGTCGGGCGACCAGACCCTCGGGCCGGCCTGGGCGGGCGAGGCGATCGCCGCGGTGGCCTTCCTGATGACCGGCCTGGGGCTGCACATGACCCAGACCGCGGGGCTGGCGCTGGCCAGCGACCAGGCGACCGACGAGACGCGGCCGCGGGTGGTGGCGCTGCTCTACGTGATGTTCCTGCTGGGCATGGCGGCCTCGGCGATCCTGTTCGGCCTGCTGCTGGCCGATTTCTCGAAGCTGCGGCTGATCCAGGTGATCCAGGGCGCGGCCGTCGTCACCCTGGCGCTGAACCTCGTCGCGCTCTGGAAGCAGGAGAAGATGGCGCCGATGAGCCGGGCCGAGCGCGCGACGCCGCGCCCCGCCTTCCGCGACGCCTGGGCCGACCTGATGGCGGGCGGCACCGCCGGGCGGCTGTTGCTGGTGGTGGCGCTGGGGACCTGCGCGTTCTCGATGCAGGACGTGCTGCTTGAGCCTTATGGCGGCGAGATCCTGGGCCTGAGCGTGGCGGCGACGACCGTCCTGACCGCGCTCTGGGCCGGCGGCGCGCTGACCGGCTTCGCGCTGGCCGGGCGCTGGCTGGCCCGCGGCAAGGATCCGGCGCGGCTGGCGGCGCATGGCGCGATGGCGGGCGTGGTGGCGTTCTCGGCGGTGATCTTCGCGGCGCCGATGAACTCGCCGGTGCTGTTCTTCGTCGGCGCCGCGGGCATCGGCTACGGGGCCGGGCTGTTCGCGGTCGCGACGCTGATCTACGCCATGGCGATGCCGAAATTCGGCGCCGCCGGGGCAGGGCTGGCGCTGGGCGCCTGGGGCGCGGCGCAGGCCACCGCGGCGGGCACCGGCATCGCGCTGGGCGGCACGATCCGCGACGTGGTGCGCGGGCTGACCGAGGGCGGCGCGCTGGGGCCGGCGATGGCCGAGCCCTATATCGGCTACACCATGGTCTATCACATCGAGATCGGCCTGCTCTTCATCACACTTGTTGCAATCGCGCCGCTGGTCCGCACCGGGCTGGCGCCGACACCTGATCCGCACGGGGCCAAGCTCGGGCTCGCGGAATTCCCGTCCTGACCTGAGGAGGACCAAAGAGATGAGTGAACCATTCTTCGGAAACTTCGATCTGGCGCAGCTGACGCTGTACCTGTTCTGGCTCTTCTTCGCCGGGCTGATCGTCTATCTGCAGCGCGAGAACATGCGCGAGGGCTTCCCGCTCGAGGACGAGGACGGCAACGCCGCCGCCAACCAGGGCCCGTTCCCGGTGCCCGATACCAAGAAGACCTTCCACCTGCCGCATGGCCGCGGCTCGGTCACCGTGCCCGACGACCGGGTCGAGGGCCGCAAGGACCTGGCCCTGGCGCGCTCGATGCCCTCGGACGGCTACCCTTACGACCCGACCGGCGACCCGATGGCCGACGGCGTCGGCCCGGCGGCCTGGGCGGCACGGCAGGACTGGCCCGAGCTCGACGGCCACGGCCACCCCAAGATCGGCCCGATGGCCAAGGCCGATGGCTTCAGCCATTCGGCCGGGCGCGACCCGCGCGGGCTGTCGGTGCTCGACCGCCACGGGCAGAGCGTCGGCACCGTCACCGACATGTGGATCGACAAGCCCGAGTCGCTGGTGCGCTACCTGCAGATGGACCTCGAGGGCGGCGGCGGATCGCGGCTGATCCCGATCAACATGGCGCGGATCACCAAGAAGGGCGTGCACGTGCGCAACCTGACCGCGCCCTATTTCGCCCGCGTGCCGAAGACCAAGAAGGGCGACGAGATCACCCTGCTGGAAGAAGAGAAGATCATGGCGTTCTACGCCGGTGGTCAGCTCTACGCCCAGTGACCCCGTAACCGCCACCGGAGAGGAGAGAGACCGATGGCCCATGACGATTTCGCAGTCGAGCCGGTCCACGGACTGGAAAAACAGCTGCGCCCCGGCGAGCGCATGCTCTGGCAGGGCGCGCCGAAGCCCTGGGCGTTGGCGAAATCGGCAATGGTCTTGCATTGGGTCATCGGGTATTTCGCTTTTCTTGCGGTCTGGCGGGGCTATGCGCTCTGGACCTCGATGTCGGTCGAGGCCGGGGTGGCGGCGGTGCTGTGGTACGTGATCCTGGGCGCGCTGGCGGCCGGGATCATCCTCGCCATCGCCTGGGTGCTGGCGCGGACAACGGTCTACACCATCACCAGCGCGCGCGTGGTGATGCGCATCGGCGCCGCGCTGACGGTGTCGCTGAACCTGCCGCTCAAGCATATTGCCAGCGCCGATCTGGGGCTGCTGGAGGACGGGACCGGTTCGATCCACCTCAAGCTGAAGGGCGGCGACCGGTTCTCGTACCTGGTGCTGTGGCCGCATGTCCGGCCCTGGCACGCCCGCGAGCCCGAGCCCACGCTGCGCTGCATCCCCGAGGCCGAAAAGGTCGCGCGGATCCTGGCCGAAGCCGCCCAGGCCGAGGTCGGCGCCGTGGTCGGCGACATCCAGGCCGAGCCGGTCGCCGCGCCCTTCCCGGGCCCGGCGCATCCGGTCCCGGCGGAATAGGAGGGCCGGGCGATGGATACCGCAAGCTCGCATTCCCGCCTGATGGCCCGCTCGGACAGCCGGCAGGTCATCCCCAAGGTGCTGCTGCGCGCGATGGCCGCGCTGGCGCTGATCTCGCTGGCGCTGGTCAGCTATGCCGTCCTCACGGACCGCCCGCACGAGGCGCAGATCCACACCGCGGCAGAGGTCAAAAGCCTTTTGATCAACATCAATGCGTCCCCGGAGGGGGGCACTATCGTGACGGACATGGAAGGCAACGTCCTGTCACACACCGGCCGCGCCAAGGCCGGCTTCCTGTCGGTGGTGCAGAACGCTCTGAACTTCGAGCGTGAACGCAACAACATCACCGATAATCCACCTGTGCATCTCATCCGCTTTGCCGACGGCCGAATTGGCCTGCGGGATGACGCGACGGGCTGGAAAATCAACCTGATCGGCTTCGGTCAGGACAACGCCCGCGTCTGGCGCGAGATCATCGACGGCTGATGCAGGAACAGGAGAGAGAGATGGGACTGTTTACCAGAGAGAAGGAAGAGGCCCCCTGCACCGTGGAGGTGAGCCACAAGTTCGAGAGCCTGCACGCGCATGTGCGCCTGAACAACGGCGCCGTGATCCACCCCGGCGACGAGGTGCTGGTGCACGGCGCCCCGGTCATGGCCCCCTATGGCGAGGTCGTGTCCGAGGAACGCACCGCCACGATCTGGCGCGCCAGCACGCTTGAGCGCGCCTGGACCCGGCTGACCGGCGATCTGGAGTTCATGGAGCTCTGCGAGTTCTCCTTCAGCGAGGAGGCCGTGGCATGAACGTCCAGACCCGACACTCCGCCGATGCCACCACCGTCGAAGAGGCGCTGGCCGCCAAGAACTACGACGCCGTGGTCGACAGCGAAAGCGCAACCGCGCTTGCGATGCAGAACACGCTGCTGACGCCGCGTTTCTACACCACCGATTTCGACGAGATGGACGCGATCGACGTCTCCCCCGTCCGCGAGGACTGGGACAAGCTGATCGCCCAGATGGCCAGCGACCCCAACAAGGGCCATTTCAAGAAGAACGAGGACTGGGACAACATCGACTGGGACGGCATGGAGCCGAAGCTCAAGCGCGAGTTCATCGACTTCCTGATCTCCTCCTGCACCGCCGAGTTCTCGGGCTGCGTGCTCTACAAGGAGATGAAGCGGCGCGGCAACAACCCCGACATCTGCCAGCTGTTCAGCTTCATGAGCCGCGACGAGGCCCGGCACGCCGGCTTCATCAACGACGCGCTGCGCGAGGCGGGAATCGCGGTGAACCTGGGCTTCCTGACCAAGAAGAAGAAGTACACCTACTTCAGGCCGAAGTTCATCTACTACGCCACCTACCTGTCGGAAAAGATCGGCTATGCCCGCTACATCACCATTTTCCGGCATCTCGAGGCACATCCCGAGCACCGTTTTCACCCAATCTTCAAATGGTTCAGGGAATGGTGCAACGACGAGTTCAGCCATGGCGAGGCGTTTGCGTTGTTGATGAAGTCCGATCCGAAGCTGACCAGCGGGCGCAACGTGTGGTGGATCAAGTTCTTCCTGACCGCGGTCTACGGCACGATGTATGTGCGCGATCACCAGCGGCCGGCCTTCCACGAGGCGCTGGGCGTCGATCCCGACTGGTACGGGCAGGAGGTGTTCCGCAAGACCTCGGAGATCTCCAAGCAGATCTTCCCGATCACGCTGGACATCGACAACCCGCGCTGGATGAAGGGCCTCAAGCGCCTGCAGAAGGCCAATGCCGACCTGGCCGAGGCCAAGACGCGCGGCGGCCTGGGCGGCGCGATCGGCCGCATGGGCGCCAGCGCCCGCGCGGCGATGGCGTTCGCAAGCCTCTACACGATCCCGGCGGTGCGCCATGACGTGCCCGCCAGCACCCGGCTGGAGCCTGCCTACTGATGATCTGGGGCGCGGCGGCATATGCGATCTTCCTCTGGTGGTTCTCCACCGGGGCGATCCTCTATGTCGTCAGCCGCGCCGCGCGCGACGGTCGCGCCGCCTCGTTGAACGCGGTGGTGCTGACCGTGCCGGTCCTGTTCCTGGGCTGCGTCGGCGTCGCCGGCTCGTTGGAAGAGACCGGCGTGCGCGGCGCCTTCATGGGCTTCACCTCGGCGCTGCTGATCTGGGGCTGGTTCGAGATGGCCTTCCTGGCCGGCGTCATCACCGGCCCGAACGCCCATCCCACGCCCGAGACCGTCGGCCCCGGCGAGCGCTTCATCCGCGCCTGGGGGGCCATCGCCTATTCCGAGATGGCGCTCGTCTTCTCGGCAATCCTGATCACGCTGTTGTCGCTGGGCGCGCCCAACCAGATCGCGCTCTGGACCTTCCTGGTGCTGTTCTTCGCCCGGATCTTCGCGAAGCTGAACCTCTATTTCGGCGTGCCCAACATCAATGACGAGTTCCTGCCCGGCCCGGTACGTTACCTGACGACGCATTTCCGCCGGGCGCCCATGAACGGCTTCTTCCCGGTCTCGGTGACCGTGCTGACCTTCGCGCTGGCCTGCTGGATCGAGCGCGTGGCGGCGATGCCGCCGGGCTCGGGCGCGCAGGCGGGATTCGTGCTGCTGGCCGCGCTGACGGCGCTGGCGCTGTTCGAACACTGGATGATGGTTCTGCCGCTGCCCGATGCGGCTTTGTGGCGCTGGCTCTTGCCCTCGCCAAAAAAGGACAAATGTGCAAAAAAGACGGTCGGGAAGCCGGCCCAAGTAGAAGGTCTGTGAAAGATGGATTTTGACGCGCTGTTCAACGCCCAGCTCGACGCCCTGAAAAACGAGGGCAATTATCGCGTGTTTGCGGACCTGGAACGCTATCGCGGGCGCTTCCCGCATGCCCTGAATCACGGCAGCGGCGGAGAGCACGATGTCACCGTCTGGTGCTCGAACGACTACCTGGGCATGGGCCAGCATCCCAAGGTGCTCGAGGCCATGCACGAGGCGCTCGAACGCTGCGGCGCCGGCGCCGGCGGCACGCGCAACATCTCGGGCACCAACCATTACCACGTGCTGCTGGAGGACGAGCTGGCCGACCTGCACGGCAAGGAGGCCGCCCTGCTTTTCACCAGCGGCTATGTCTCGAACTGGGCCAGCCTGGGCACGCTGGGGTCGCGGCTGCCCAACGCGGTGATCCTGTCCGATTCGCTGAACCATGCCAGCATGATCGAGGGCATCCGCCACGCCCGCTGCGACAAGAAGATCTGGAAACACAACGACCTCGAGGACCTGCGCGCCAAGCTCGAGCAATGCCCGGCCGATTCGACCAAGATCATCGCCTTCGAAAGCGTCTACTCGATGGATGGCGACATCGCCCCGATCGAGGCGATCTGCGACCTGGCCGACGAGTTCGGCGCGATGACCTATATCGACGAGGTCCACGCGGTCGGCATGTACGGCCCGCGCGGCGGCGGCGTCGCCGAGCAGCTGGGCCTGATGGACCGCATCACCCTGATCGAGGGCACGCTGGGCAAGGCCTTCGGCGTGATGGGCGGCTACATCGCCGGCTCGGCCGCGCTGTGCGACTTCATCCGCTCGTTCGCCAGCGGCTTCATCTTCACCACCGCGCTGCCGCCGGCGCTGGCCGCGGGCGCGCTGGCCTCGATCCGCCACCTCAAGCAGTCGGACATGGAGCGGCGGCGCCAGAAGGTGCAGGTCGCCAAGCTGCGCGCCAAGCTCGACGCGATGGGCATCCCGCACCTGGACAACCCCAGCCACATCGTTCCGGTGATGGTGAAGGATCCGGTCAAGTGCAAGATGATCTCGGACATTCTGCTGAACGACTACGGGGTCTATGTGCAGCCGATCAACTATCCCACCGTTCCCAAGGGGACGGAGCGGTTGCGCTTCACCCCCGGACCGGGCCATTCCGACGCCGACCTGGATCGGCTGGTCGACGCTCTTCACGCACTTTGGTCGCATTGCGCCTTGTCTCGGGCGGTCGCCTGACGAAGTATTACCGGGTGTGACACCAATTTTGTTTTGACGCGGGCCGCGCGCGCATTAATTCACGCGATAAATCACCAAAGGGAGACCTGAAATGAAGACCATTCTCATCCTCAGCAGTGCACTGGCCCTCGGCGCGGGCGCGGCGTTCGCCGAAAGCCATGCGTCCGGTGACCCGGCGGCCGGTGAGAGCGTGTTCAACAAGTGCGGGTCGTGCCACGTGGTCCAGAGCCCGGATGGCGAGAACATTGCCGGCCGCGGTCAGGCCGGGCCGAACCTCTACGGTCTGGCCGGCAGCCAGGCCGGCAGCGTGGAAGGGTACAACTACGGCGACAGCATCGTCGAGGCCGGCGAGGCTGGCCTCGAATGGAACGAAGAGGACTTCGTCGCCTACGTCGCGGATCCGCGCGGGTTCCTGCAGGAATACAACGACGACCGCCGCGCGCGCGCCAAGATGAGCTTCCGCCTGACCGACGAGCAGGAAGCCAAGGACGTGTGGGCGTATCTGGCCCAATTCGGCGGGTCGATGTAAGCCACAAGACACGCATCCGCCGTTCAGGCGAAGCGACAGGCGCCCGACCGCATATGCGGCCGGGCGCTTTTTCTTTTTGGGCGTTGCCTTCGGTAGCGACGCTGCCTAGGGAGGAGCCGTCACCTTCCGGGCTGCCATGACATCCGCACCTCTTCCCCAACCCGGCCAGGGCCCCGCGACCTGGCTGGCCGAAGCCGCCGCGACCCTGCGCGTCGGCCTGCCGCTGATCGCGGCGCAGATGGGCCAGCAGGCGATCACCTTGACCGATACCGTGATGCTCGGCTGGTACGGCCCCGAGTTCCTCGCCGCCGGCGTGCTGGGCGCGCAGCTCTTCCTGCTGGGCTTCATCGGCGCAACCGGTTTCGCCTTCGCGGTGATGCCGCTGGCGGCGGCCGCCGCCGCGGGCGAGGACGATGCCGGGCTGCGCCGGTCGGTGCGCATGGGTCTGTGGGTGGTCTCGGCCGTGGTCGCGGTGCTGATGCCGGTGCTTTGGGGCACCGAGGCGCTCATGCGCGCGCTGGGGCAGCAGCAGGGCCTCGCCGCCGGGGCGCAGGACTATGTCCGCATCGCCCAATGGGCGCTGTTCCCGGCGCTCTGGGGGATGGTGCTGCGGTCCTATTTCTCGGCGCTCGAGCGCACGCGGATCGTGATGTGGGCGATGTTCGCCGCGGTGGCGGTCAACGCGGTGCTGAACTGGATGCTGATCTTCGGCAACTGGGGCGCCCCCGAGCTGGGTCTGCGCGGTGCCGCGATCGCCACCTTCGGCACGCAGGTGATCGCCTTCCTGCCGTTGGCCGTGCTGGCCATGACCGGTGACACCTACCGCCCGCACCAGCTGTTTCTGCGCCTCTGGCGCCCGGACTGGAGCGCCTTCGCGCAGGTCTTCCGCCTCGGCCTGCCGATCAGCGCGGCGCTGCTGGCCGAGATCGGCCTGTTCTCGGCCACCACCGTCATGCTGGGCTGGCTGGGCACCATCGCGCTGGCCGCGCACGGCATCGCGATCTCGATCATCTCGCTGGTCTTCATGGTCTATCTGGGCCTCGCCTCGGCCGCGACGGTGCGCGTCGGTCGCGCGCTGGGCCGCAAGGATCGCGACGGGCTGGATCGCGCCGGCAAGACCGTCCTGGTGATGACCGCGATGCTCGCCACCTGCGGCGCCGGCCTGATCTGGTTCCTCGCACCGCACCTGGTGCGCCTGTTCCTGGCCGAGGACGAGCCCGCCGCCGACGCCATCGTCGCCGCCGGCGTCGGCCTGCTGGCGGTGGCGGCGGTGTTCCAGATCGTCGATGCGCTGCAGGCGGTGTCGCTATCGCTGCTGCGCGGCCTGCAGGACACCGCGCGCCCGATGCTGATCGCGGTGGTCAGCTACTGGATCGTCGGCGTGCCCACCGCCTACCTGATGGGCTTCGTCTTCGGCCTGGGCGGCCCCGGCGTCTGGGCCGGGCTGGCCGTGGGCCTGGCGCTCGCGGGCCTGCTTCTGACCCGCCGCTTCCTGCGCCGCGAGGCGCTGGGCCTGGTCCGCCTCTGATCCCGCCTTTCCCGGGCCCCGAAATATCACGGGCGGCGCGCGGCCCTCAGCCCAGCGCGGCCCTCATCGCGTGCCACGAGGCCTTCGGCGTCCGTTCCAGCGTCTCGAAATCGACATGCACCAGGCCGAAGCGCTTCTCGTAGCCCAGCGCCCATTCGTAATTGTCCAGCAGCGACCAGATGAAATAGCCCTTCACCGGCACGCCCTCGTCGATCGCCCGCCGCACCGCCGCAAGGTGCTGGGCCAGGTAATCCATGCGCGCCGGGTCCGCCACCGCGCCGCCCTCGACCGTGTCGTAGGACGCCATGCCGTTCTCGGTGACGTAGATCGGCAGCCCGTCGGCGAATTCGCGATGCACCCAGGTCAGGAAGTTGTAGAGCCCCTCGGCATAGATCTCCCAGTCCATCGCGGTCTTGGGCAGCGGGCCGGGGATCTCTTGCACCGCGGGCCACAGCCCGCCCGGGTCGGGGCCGATCAGCTTGCGGGTGTAGTAGTTGATGCCGATCCAGTCGATCGGCGCGGCGATGGTGTCGAAATCGTCCTGCCAGCCCTCGGGCAGATGCGGCTCCAGCCCCTCCAGCGCTTCCTCGGGGTAGCTCTTGCGCCGCACGCCCGAGAGGAACCAGCGGTTGTAGATCGCATCATAGGTCCGCGCCGCGCGCGCCGCCTCGTCCGAGCCGTCGGCGGGCGAGGCGTATTCCAGGTTCATCACCGCGCCAAGGTTGTCCATCCCCAGCCCCCGCATCGCCTGGATCGCGGTGCCATGCGCCAGCAGCACATGATGCATCGCCCGCGCCGCCGCGCGGATGTCGCGCAGACCCGGCGCATGGGCGCCGACGAAATGGCTCAGCCAGGCGACGCACCAGGGTTCGTTGATTGGCGCCGCCGAATATACCCGGTCGCCGATCCGGCCCATGATGGTTTCGGTGAAATCGCCGAACCAGCCGGCGATGTCGCGGTTGCGCCAGCCGCCCATGTCGGCCAGCGGCTGCGGCAGTTCCCAGTGATAGAGCGTCGCGGCGGGCTTCAGCCCGCGTGCCAGCATGCCGTCGACCAGCCGGTCGTAGAAATCCAGCCCCTCCGGGTTCGGGGCGCCGCGCCCCTCGGGCATCACCCGCGCCCAGGAGGTCGAGAAGCGGTAGGCGTCGAAGCCGCCATCCTTCACCAGGTCGAGGTCCTCCTCCCAGCGGTGGTAGTGGTCGCAGGCGACGGCGCCATGTTCGCCGCGCACCACGTTGCCGGGCGTCGCGGCGAAGCTGTCCCAGTGGCAGGGGCCGGCGCCGCCGAACCCGTGGCCCTCGATCTGGTAGCTCGAGGTGGCGGTGCCGAAGAGGAAACCTGCGGGGAAATCCGCGCGCGTGAAATCGAATTGCATGATAGCTCCTTAATGAGGCGCGGGGCCGGTGGAGGCGCCGAGCACCAGGTCGCATTCCCAAAGCTCGGTCTGCGGCTCGTCGGCCCGTCCCTCGATCATGTCGAGCAGCATCTCGGCCGCGCGCTTCCCGGCGGCCCGGACCGAGGAGGTGGTGGCGGTGAACATCGGCACCGTCCCGTAATTGGGCAGGAACGACATCGCGTCGTCATGGGTGATGACCGAGACCTCGCGCCCCATCACCATGCCGGCCTCGGCGATGGCGCGGCCGACGCCCAGCGCGGTGATCAGGCTGGACGCCAGGAAGGCGGTCGGCGGCTCGTTCCGGCGCAGCAGCGTGCGGGTGGTGTGATAGCCGTAGGGCTCGGTCATGTCGGCCTGGAACATCAGCGCCGGGTCCAGCGGGATGCCGGCGGCCCCGAGCGCGGCCTCGTAGCCCTTGCGCCGCTGATGGGCGAAACGCATCGCCTCGAGCCCGTTGATCAGCGCGATCCGCCGGTGGCCCAGCCCGAGCAGGTAGTCGGTCGCGTTCTGGAAGGCGTGCCGGTTGTTGATGTCGAGCCAGGAATAGGACAGCTCGCTGGCGGTGCGGCCGTGGACGATGAACTTGAGCCCGAGCTCGTGCAGCAGCGCCAGCCGCGGATCGCTGACCGTGGGGCCGTGCACGACGACGCCGTCGACAGACTGCGCCGCCGCCATCGCCCGATAGGCCTGTTCTTCGTTCGCGCGCGGCACCACGCGCAGCAGCATGTTGTAGCCGGCCTTGGAATAGGCCTCGCCCGCGCCGGCCAGGAAGTCCGAGAAGATCGGGTTGATCATGTCGTGCTCGGCCAGCGGCACCACATGGCCGATCGCCATCGCCCGGCCGGTGGCGAGCCGCTTGGCGATGCTGTTGGGAACGTAGCCGTATTCCTGTGCCGCCGCGATGACCCGGCTGCGGGTGGCTGCCGATACCTCGGGGTAGCCGTTCAGCGCCCGGCTGACCGTCGTGGGCGACAGGCCCAGCACCTCTGACAATTCCTTCAGGTTCATTCGATACGACCGGCAACCAAAGCGCTTTGAGTGTATGCGCCTGTCTGCATTGAAATCAAGCAGATTGCCCGCTCTCGTCGGCATTTTTGATTGACAGGAGAGGGGTCTCTGGCCATTTTGGCGCTAACCAAACCGGTTTGGGGAGCGGCTGAGATCCCCTTTTTGGATGGCTGAATGGCCCGGACGCGCGGCCTAATTTAGGGAGGAAATTCAATGAAACTCAACCTGTTGACATGCGCTGCCACGGTTGCACTCGCGGCAGGCGGCGCCTGGGCCGACTCGCATATGGACCTTCCGGTCGCGCCGGGCGAGGGGAGCTTCAACTGGGAGAGCTACGAGACCTTTGCTGATGCGACCGACCTGCCGGGCCAGGGCCTGACGATCTTCGGGCCGTGGCTCGCCGCCGAGGCCGAGGCCTTCACCGAACTCGTGACCTATTTCAACGCCGCGACCGGTGCCGAGGCGAACTATGTCGGCTCGGACTCGCTCGAGCAGCAGATCGTGATCGATGCCGAGGCAGGCTCGGCCCCCGACCTGACGGTGTTCCCGCAGCCGGGCCTGGCGCGCAACATGGCGGCCCGCGGGTTCCTGAAGCCGCTTCCCGACGGCACCGCCGACTGGGTGCGCGAGAACATGGCCGCCGGCCAGTCCTGGGTCGACCTGGGCACCTATGCCGACGATGCCGGCAACGATCAGTTCTACGGCTTCTTCTTCAACGTGAACGTCAAGTCGCTGGTCTGGTACATCCCCGAGAACTTCTACGACTTCGGCTACGAAGTGCCCGAGTCGATGGAAGAGCTGAAGGCGCTGATGGACCGGATGGTCGAGGACGGCGAGACGCCCTGGTGCATCGGCCTGGGATCGGGCGGCGCCACCGGCTGGCCGGCGACCGACTGGGTCGAGGACCTGATGCTGCGCACCCAGCCGCCCGAGGTCTATGACCAGTGGGTGACCAACGAGATGCCCTTCGACGACCCGCGCGTCGTCGCCGCGATCGAGGAGTTCGGCTATTTCGCGCTCAACCCCGACTACATCGCGGGCGAGCCCGACGCGCTGGCGGCGACCGACTTCCGCGACAGCCCCAAGGGTCTGTTCGACGTGCCGCCGCAGTGCATGATGCACCGTCAGGCCAGCTTCATCCCGGCCTATTTCCCCGAAGGCACCCTGCTGGGCGAGGATGCGGACTTCTTCTACTTCCCCGCCTACGAGGACAAGGATCTGGGCACGCCGGTGCTGGGCGCCGGGACGCTGTTCGCGATCACCAACGAGAACCCCGCGGCGGCCGAGTTCATCGAGTTTCTCAAGACGCCTTTCGCGCATGAATACATGATGTCGAAGGACGGCTTCCTGACGCCTCACCTGAGCGCCAACCCCGAGAACTACGCCAACGACACCCAGCGCGGCCAGGGCGAGATCCTGACCAACGCCACCACCTTCCGCTTCGACGGCTCGGACCTGATGC
>JABAHR010002160.1_pt6 | contig 23966 bp, 22 predicted proteins | sample 7062101 | NCBI WGS metagenome assembly JABAHR01 (sample SAMN14534553, study PRJNA622989) | marine sediment metagenome | biome: marine biome [ENVO:00000428]; feature: marine pelagic biome [ENVO:01000023]; material: deep marine sediment [ENVO:00002113] | place: India: Gulf of Kutch | collected...
CGCCGCGTTACAGGCCAGCCTCGAGGCACTGCTCGGGGCCTGGCTGGAGTTCGATCGTCTCGGTCCCGGGGCGGAGATCAAGGCGCTGGAGGGACGACACTCGATCCGCTTCAAGGGCCTGGACTTCGAGGTGCGTATCGACCGTCTGGAACAGTTGCCGGGCGGCGGGCTCTGCCTGGTTGACTACAAGACCGGCGCTGCCGGCGCCGCGCCGCGCTGGGCGGATGAACGGCTGGGAGACATCCAGTTGCCGCTCTACGCGGCACTGCTTTCCGAGCAGGGCGACCTGGAGCCTGCTGCTCTCGCCATCGCCACGGTGCGGCCCGGCCACCTGAAGTGGACGGGTCTGACCAGCGACCCGCAGGAAGTGCGTTCCGGGCTCGCACATCCCGGGCAGGCCAGGACGCGGCTGGCGAGGCGCTTCGGGGATTGGTCCGAGGCCCTCGCATTTTGGCGCGAACAGGTGGCTGTGCTGATCGATGAATTCGTGCAGGGCGACTGCCGGCACCAGGTCTTCAGGGAGGATGAGCTGCGCTATCACGATCTCGAATTGTTGTTGCGAACCGGGGAGGCCAGGCGATGGCTGAGCGCGAACCCCTGAACCCGAGGCTGGCTGATCAGCGCGAGCGCGACCGGGCCCTGCAGGCCGGGCGCTCTTTCATCGTGCAGGCGCCAGCCGGTTCCGGCAAGACCGAGTTATTGACCCGGCGTTTCCTGCGCCTGTTGGCGGGGGTCGAGAGGCCGGAGCAAGTGCTGGCGATCACGTTCACGCGCAAGGCGACCCAGGAGATGCGGGAACGTATCGTAGGCCGGTTGGAACAGGCGGCGGGCAAAGTGGTGCCGGGCTCCGCCTACGAACGTGCCGTCGCGGCGGAAGCAGAGGCTGTGCTGGCTCGGGATCGGGCCCTGAACTGGCGATTGATCAGCAACCCGGGGCGTCTGCAAATCCTGACCATCGACAGCCTGTGTGCCCGTCTCAGCGCAGGCAGCCCGCAGCTGGGCCGGGGGCTGGCGGGGATGAGCGTGGTCGAAGATGCGGCTGCGCTATACGGGCTGGCTGCCAACCGATTGCTGCAGGACCTCGGCTGGGTTGAAGGCGAGGCGGAGGCGAGTGCCGCTTTGGTGCGGGTCCTGACACACCTGCAGGGCGACAGTGCACGATTCGCCCGACTGTTGGCCGACATGCTGGGATGCCGTGACCATTGGCTGGACCAGGTGAGCGACACGCCCGGTCGACGAAACGCGGCGATGCGCGGAGTACAGGAACTGGAGCTCGACTACCTCACCTCGCGGCTTGGCCAGGAGCCGCTTCGGGAGCTCATCGATGCGCTGACCGGCCTGGCGGCCCATGCCGAGCAGCCACCGTCGGAAACGTTAGGGGAGGCGCTGCGCGAGTGCGTGAGCGAGCAGGCCTCCGTGGCGGAGCGTGTGCACAGCCTGTCGGTGGTGCTCACGCGCGTCGCCACGCGCGAGGGGCAGCCTCTGAAGGCGCGCAGCATCAACAGGCGGTTCTTCGCCGGGACGCACCCACAGCGTTCGGTATGGATCGGCAACGTGCGGGCGGTGCTGGCCCGCTGGGCGCACGACCCGGCCAGCAAGGCGGCATTCGCGCGCTTCGTGGCCTGCCCGCCACGCGCAGTATCGGACGCTGACCAGGCCGTGCTGTCGGATTTGCAGACCTTGCTGAAATTCGCCGTAGCAGAGTTGCGGGTGCTATTCGCAGAGCAGGGCCTTTGTGATTTTCAGCACGTTGCGGAGCTCGCCCTCGATGCGCTCGGCGATGCCGACCGCCCCGGTGATGCGCTGCTCGCGGCCGACTTGCGCCTCTCGCACATCCTGGTTGACGAGTTCCAGGACACCTCGCGCATGCAGTACCAGTTGCTGGAACGGCTGGTTGCCGGGTGGCAGCCCGGCGACGGCCGCAGCCTGTTCCTGGTCGGAGACCCGATGCAATCCATTTATCGCTTCCGACAGGCAGAGGTCGGTCTGTTCGCCCGGGCCGTTGCCACGGGGCGCGTGGGGCCGGTTGCGGTCGAACGGCTTCAGCTGGGGACCAACTTTCGTTGCAGTCCGGAGTTGGTGGCCTGGATCAACGGGCAATTCGAACCCATTTTCGATCGCGCTGACGGGCCGTGCGTGACGCAGGTAGGCTACGCGCGTTTCAGGCCGGCCCGGACCGGCCCCGGCCGGGTGATCGCCACTCCATGGCCGGAGTCTCTCGGCGACGATGCGGAGGCCGAGGCCGTGGCGGAACGCGTCGCGGATCGGCTGGGTGCAATGGCAGAAGGGGATATCGCGATCCTGGCGCGCACACGGGCGCAGCTGGCCCCGATCGCCACAGCCCTGTCGCGGGCGGGCATTGGCTTCGAGGCCGTGGAGGTTGAACACCTCGGCGATCGGCCGGTGGTGCGCGACCTGCTGGCATTCACCCGCGCCATTGTGCACCCGGCGGACCGGGTGGCCTGGCTGGCCCTGTTGCGAGCGCCCTGGTGCGGCCTGGACGTGTCGCAACTGCACGCTGTTGCCGGGGCGGACGCGCAGGTGGATATTCTCGCGCGCCTGCAAGACTCGGCCGTGGCTGCACGGCTGCCGGATGACTGCCGGCAGCGCGTCGAGCGCCTGGCCGAAACCATGGTCGCGGTATCGGAGGCGCGCGGCAATTGGCCGCTCCACCGGTTGGTGGAGGCCGCATGGGTGGGCTGCGGGGGGCCATATGCCGTCACCTCGCAGGATGAGCTGCAACAGGCGGTGGATTTCTTCGCGCTACTGGCCACCACGGAGGCCGAGCGCCCGGACGACGTGCTGGACGCGTTACAGACCCGTCTGGCCAGCCTGTATGCCGCTGCCCGGGGCGCGCGGGTCAAGCTGATGACCGTGCACAAGGCCAAGGGGCTGGAGTTCGCGGTGGTCGTCTTGCCGGGCCTGCACCGGACGGCGCGTGGGCGAGGCAGGCCGCTGGTGCGGTTTCACTCGGGCATGGGCGAGGCGGGTGGAGCGCCACTCATGGCCCCGTTTCCGCGCTCGGACGGGGATGAGAGCACGCTGTACGACTACCTGGGTCAGCTGGAAAATGAGCAGGAGGCGGCCGAGATGCGGCGCGTGTTGTACGTGGCCTGCACGCGAGCGAAACGGGAGTTGCACCTGTTCGGCGCCGTTCGCCTGCCGGCCGCCGACACCCCGCGTCAACCCGTGCCCCCGGTGGGCAGTTTCATGGAGCTGTTGTGGCCCTGCTTCCCGCCGCTGATCAAAGGCTGCCCAGGCTCTTTGCGGCAGGCCGCTTCGGACGCGGAGCTACGCCTGTTGCCGCAGCTGGTGTTACGGGAGGTGCCGGCCCCCGTGGCCATGCCGATTTGCCCGGGGCCGGGTGAGGGCACGATGCTGCGTATTCCGGAGCGTGACGCGACGGCGCTGGGCGAGGCTTTGCATTTCTGGCTGCAATGCCTGCATGAGTATCCCGAGCGTCGCTGGAGCGCGGATTGGTTCCGGCGCCATTGTGCCGCCGTGGATGCCAGCCTGCTGCGCGCAGGGGCCACCGAGGAGGGCCTCACGGTCCTGCGCGAGTCCCTGGTGGCGATGGTGGCGAGGGCGCTCGAATCTGCCGAGTTACGCGCCATGTGGAGCCCACGAGGGAAACGGGCTTCCTGGGCCGAGCTGCCGCTGTATCGGCGAGAGGGCGTCCAACTGCGTCGCTATGTGCTCGACCGATTGTTCGTCGATGCGGACGGCGCCTGGGTCATCGTTGACTACAAGACCGGCCGGAGCGATGAGGCAAGCGAGCAGGCCTGGTCCCGCCAGTTGCAGGGCTATGCCGAGCTGGTGGCCGAACTGGCGCCGGGTACGACGGTGCGCACGGCCGTGCAGGCCTTCCGGCCTGCGGACGACGCGGGTCGCGTTCCGAAAGCTATCGATCAGGTGTCGATCAACACCCGCAGGCCAGGCTAGGGCTGTGCGCGCATGGCGTGCGCCTGCGCGATGATCTCGTTGGCGGACTGGCCATCCAGACGGCTGTAAAGCATGGCCCAGTTGCTGCGGGCACTGATGTCGTACATCAGCAGGTAGTTCAATGCACTGTTCAGGCGCCGGAACTCGGTGCTGGACACCGACGACTCGAGTTCGCGCAGGCCCTGTTCGAAGGCCTCCAGCGAGCTGCCGTCGAAGGGGCGGTCCATGGGTGGCAGAGCCGGTTCCGCAGTGGCCTCCGGTAGCCCCGCCCCCGTGACCTCCGGCGACTCAGTGCTATCCGTATCCGCCGCGGTCGCGTTGGCCTCCGATGTCGCGGGCCCAACTGCAGACGGCGACGTGGCACAACCGGTGCCCGAGGCCGCGTACAGCACCGCCAGGATTGCCAGCATCGGCAGCGCAAGGTTGCTTCGGTTCATGGGTGCATTCCTTTTATCAATGTGGTGGCCGCTACCGGCCGCGTCCGGACGCCAGCACCTGGTAGCGGCTGTTCTCCCTGAGCACATGATAATGCCCACAAGCCTGCTCCAGCCAGCGCCGGTAGGGCAGGTGGCGATTGGCCACCAGTACCAATTGACCGCCGGGGGCCAGAAAGTTCCGCGCGGGCTCGAGCAGTTGCGGCGTGAGCCGGGGCTCGGCCTGTCGCCCCCGGTGAAACGGCGGGTTGCTGACGATGAGGTCGAAGGTTCCGTGCAGCCCAGTGAAGCCATCCCCCGGCAGGATGCGCGCCTGCAGCCCGTTGAGCTCGCAGGTCCGCGCAGCCGCCTGCAGCGCGAGTGCGCTGCGGTCGAGCAGGGTGACGCGGGCGCCCGGGTTGCGGTGTTTTAACACCAACCCGATCGCACCCGCGCCGCAGCCGAAATCCAGCACCTCTCCCGCAATCTCCCGTTCTAAAAGCACCTCCAGCAACAAGCGCGTGCCCGGGTCGAGGCGACCATGGGCGAAAACGCCGGGCAACGAGCACACCTCGAGTTCAAGCTCATCCATCACCAGCGGCCAGGTCTGCTCGTAGTCCGCGAGCAGGAAGGGTTGCCCCTGCAAGGGTTGCCGCGCGGCGAACAGGGCGCAGTGGCGCGCGCTGTCGACCTTCACAACCGCGCCGAATCGCTTCCGCAGCGGGGATGCGGCAGATTTGATGCCGGAGCGGTTTTCGCCGGCGAGCCACAGCACTCCGCCGGGCTCCAGGCGCTCGGCAGCACAGTGCAGCAGCATCTCGAGGCGTTGTTTTTCGCGGGGCAGGGTGAGCACGATCGCCGGCCAGGGGCCCTCGCCCTCCGGCGGCGCCGCGCCGAATGTGGCCTCGACGCCGGCCCGGGCCAGTCGTTGCCAGTCGCCGTAATCCTGCGTGTGGGCGCGCCCATCGCCACCCGGGACGGTCAGTGCGAGCGCCAGCATGTCGGCCGGCGGATTGAACCACAGCAGCGGGGCAGTGTCCCGCAGACGGTCCGCGTTGCGGGCCAGCAACTGGCTGACCGGTGTCATGCCGCCCTCAGCGCCTGATACAGCCGTGGAGATCGTGTTCATCACTGCCCTCGATGAGGGCTTCGATCAGCGTTCCGGGCGGGAGTGCCTGCCCGTCGCGGATGTGGACCTGGCCATCGATCTCCGGCGCGTCGGCATGGCTGCGTCCCACTGCACCCTGGGGGCCGCTGGCATCGATGAGCACCTGCTGTACGGACCCGACCTTCTCTCGCAGCCGTGTGCGACTGATCTGCTCCTGCACCCGCATGAAGCGTGACTCGCGTTCGGCCTTGACTGCCTCGGGCACCGCGCCGGGCAATTCGTTGGCCCGCGCGCCGGCAACGGGTGAATAGCGAAAGCAACCGACCCGGTCCAGCTGCGCCTCCCGGAGGAAGCTCAGCAACGCTTCGAACTCCGCGTCCGTCTCGCCGGGGAAACCGACAATGAACGTGCTGCGGATGGTCAGCTGAGGGCAGGTCTCCCGCCAGCGCCGTATCCGCTCGAGGGTGTCCTCGGCGGCCGCGGGGCGGCGCATGCGCTTGAGAACCTCCGGGCTGCCGTGCTGCAAGGGGACGTCCAGGTACGGCAGGATCCCCCCGTCCGCCATGAGGGGTATGAGCCGGTCCACGTGCGGGTACGGGTAGACATAGTGCAGGCGGATCCAGATTCCGAGTTGGCCGAGTTCGCGACACAGCTCGAACAGGCGGCTCCGGACCGGGCGACCGTTCCAGGACTCCTCGCGGTAGCGGATGTCCGCACCATATGCCGAGGTATCCTGGGCAATGATCATCAGTTCGCGCACGCCGGCCCGTGCCAGGCGCCCGGCCTCTGCCAACACGCTGCCCGCGCCCCGGCTGCGCAACCGCCCGCGCATGGACGGGATGATGCAGAACGTGCACTTGTGGTTACAACCCTCTGCGATCTTGAGGTAGGCGTAATGGCGTGGCGTCAGCTTGATGCCCTGCGGCGGCACCAGGTCGGTGAACGGATCATGGCGTGCCGCGAGCGGTGCATGGGTATGCACCGCCGCCAGCACCTGCTCATATTGCTGTGGGCCGGTGATGGACAGCACCGCAGGATGAATCTTTCGAATTTCCTCCGCCTGGGCGCCGAGGCAACCGGTCACGATGACCCGCCCGTTCGCGTCCAGCGCCTCGCCAATGGCGTGCAGGGATTCGGCGCGGGCGCTGTCGATGAATCCACAGGTGTTGACCACCACCAGGTCGGCCTCTTCGTAGCTCGGTGCCGTGCGATAGCCGTCGGTCCGGAGTTGGGTGAGGATGCGCTCGCTGTCCACCAGGGCCTTTGGGCAACCGAGGCTGACGAAGCCGATCCTGGGGCGGCTGGAAGGGGTACGGGTCACGGGTGCATCCCGCCCCCGGCGGGAAGCCGGCACGTCATTGCCCATCGTCCACGTCCGGCTCGAAAAACAGCCAGGTGACCATCGGAAAGGCGGCGCGGAAGTCGCGCTCCACGCGATTGATGGCAGCGATCATGCCGCTCTCGCTGCCGGTCACGGCCATCTTGGCCTTGATCGCCACCATCGCATCATGGCCCATCTGCATCGAGAGCAGGTTGTATACCTCCGCAACCTCCGGCCTGGCCTCGAGGAAATCCCTCATCGCCTCCAGTATCCAGCGCTCCACGCTCTGCCCGATCAGCAGGGCCTTGACCTCGACGGCGATGAAAAAGGCAATCACCAGCAACAGCACTCCGATCATGATCGTGCCGATGGCGTCGAACACTGCATTGCCGGTCAGCATCGTGGCGGTCACCGCAGCGAGCGCGACGACCAGGCCCAGCAGGGCGGCGACATCCTCACCGAATACCACCACCAGTTCGCTGGAGCGACTCTCCCGGAACCAGAGCAGGAGGCCGCGACCACGCCGCTCCTTGTTCACCTCCCGCATGCAGCCCCACAGCGAGATGGACTCCGCCACGATGCCGAACAACAGCACCCCGATGGCGATCAGCGGGGCCTTGAGCGCCTCGGGGTGGTTCAGTTTGTGCCAGCCCTCGTAGACCGAGAACAGCCCGCCCAGGCTGAACAGCACCATGGCCACCAGGAATGACCAGAAGTAAATGCTTTTGCCGTAGCCCAGCGGGTAATCCATGCTCGGGGGGCGGCGTGACTGGCGCAAGCCGAGGATCAGCAGCAACTGGTTGCCGCTGTCCGCCAGTGAATGTATGGCCTCCGCCAACATCGCGCTGGAGCCGGTCACCCACGCCGCCGCGCCCTTCGCGATGGCGATGGACAGGTTGGCGAACAGTGCGAACAGTATCGATCTGAGGGTGTTGGGCGAAGCCATCGAGTGGGGCAGGCGAGCCTGCGGCGGCGTGTGTTCCGCCAGATTATGCGGCCTGGCCAGGGTGCGCTCAAGCGGCCTGCGGAGGCCAGCGCCCCAAGCGACCGCCAAAAAGCGGGGGGCCCTCAGGGGCCCCCACTGTCCGCGCCGTTACTGAACGCGTCTGGCGTGCGAATGCCGACGCGGCGGGCCCGCGCGCGGCGCCCGGTTCCGTTCCATGCCGAGCCGGCCTTCCGGCACCGTGACCGCGAGCGTCTTGCTCTTGCGCTCGCGCTTGATCTCGATTTCGATCTCGGCACCGGTCTCGAATTCCCGCCGCAGCGCCCGCAGGACGTCGGCGGGCCGATTGACTGCCGTGCCACCCACCGAGAGAATCACGTCGCCGGTCTCAAGCTGCAGCTTGTTGTCCTCGCGCGCCTTGAGCACCAACACCCCGCGGTCGGTCTTGAAGTAGGCGCCGAGATCCGGGTCGACCTCGGCCAGCTTCAGTCCCCGGGTCAGCGGCATGCCGAACCAGACATTCACGTCGCTCAGGGCGTCTTCGGCCAGCTCGGACATATGGTGAAACTCGTATTCCCAGCGCTGGTCTCCATCCTTGTGGATCAGCACGCCGGCGCGGTCGATCTCTGCGCGCAGGCGCTCCATGTCGCGGGCCAGCGCCTCAGTGTCGATTTCGGGCACCTCGATGCGTTCAATCACGATGGTCTCCCCGGGCGCGCGCGGGGCGGACGGCAGGCGCACGATGTTTTGCCACGCGAACGGCTCGCGTTGCTCCGCGGTGAGCCGGTACTCGATGCTGTCACCGTCCCGTTCCACGGTGAGCGCCAGTTCATCGCCGGGCTGCACGCCCTGCATCACTTCCTGCAGTACCGCGCGCGGGTCGGGTTCACCCTCCTTGGCGAGGGGCTGGCCCATGATGGCGACGATGCGGTCACCACTCTGCAAGCCGGCGCGTTCCGCCGGACCGTCCGGTGACAGGCCCAGCACTTCTACGCCGCGCGCATCGGAGGAGCCCAGTATGACCCCGATCACGGCGCGTTCATGCAAGGGGAGATCCGCGCCGGGGGCAAGCGCGCCACCGCGGGCATTGAGTTCCCGGTGAGCGCGCGCCACCTCCCGCGAGGCCTGGCGCAGTTCCTCGTAGGCCTTGCGCAGTTCGGCGCGCATGGCTTCCCGTTCAGCACTCTGCGCAGCCTGTTGCTCGCCGGCCGCCCGCCGGGCCTCGGCCGTCTCGTGGGCCAACTGGGCCGCCTGGCGCGCCAGTTCTTCCCGTTGCCGCTGCAATTCGGCACGAGCGGCTTCCACCGCGGCACTGGCCGCCTGCTGCTTCATCTCAGCGAGCTCCAACGCCTGCTGATACTCCTGGTCGGCGCCGGCGGCCGGTTCGGCGCCTTCGTCCTGCGCGCTGGCAAGCTGCACGCAGGGCAGCAACAGCGCCAGGTACATCGATGTTTTCGCGATCTTGCGGAATGTCATTGCAAACCTCCATTCGGCCATTCGGCTGCCGGGGTGCACCCGGTTCCGGGCCCTTCATCGTTGAGCCATCCAGAAATCATCATCGCCATTACAGGGAAGCCATCCGGCCGTATTCACGTTCCCAGTGCTGCTGGTACAAAAATGCCAGGTCGAGCATGAGGTTTACCCGCTGGCCCCACAGGTTGACCGAATCCGGATGCTGGCTCAGTTCGTTATCGACCTGTGCCACGAGGTCCTCCAGTTCCGCCACGTACAGCGTGGACTCGGCCGGCATCGCGCTGGCGCCATCACGCAGCCCGCGCAGTTGCTGTTCCAGGGTCTGTGACATGGCGATCAGGCCTGCGATGTTGGTATCCGGTGCGGTCGCTTCCTGCCCGGCACCCTCGGCCAGCACCGTCGCGCTCTCAGTGGTGAGCGCTTCCGCCGGTCCGGGGGTTTGCTGTTGCCAGAGCAGCGCCACCGCCAGCAGCACGGCGGCTGCCGTGGCCAGGCCCGCTGCGGCTTGCCAGCGGCGGGTACGGCCAGATCGGTCGCGCGCCAGGGCGTCGCGAATGGCGGGCCAGCCGTCTGCGTCGGGTTCCAGCAGCGGCAAATTTCGCAAGCCAAGCGGGTCCCTGGCGCCGGCCTCAATTGGTTTGGTACGCATCATGTTCCTTCCTGCTGCAGTATCACGCCTGCGGCGCCGGGTTCCCCCTCCGCGCCGATCAGTTCTCTCAGCTGGCGGCGGGCCCGTGCCAGCCGGGTCTTGGAAAAGCTCTCGGTCCGATCGAACAGTCGGGCGATTTCGTGGTGCTTGTAGCCTTCCACGTCGTGCAACCACACGATGGTCCGATCCTCGTCGCTCAGGCGCGCCAGCGCGTTTTCCAGGTCCATTGCCTGGCCGACCTGTTCCGCATGGCTCTCGTGCCAGGCCTGGTAGTCCTCGAATTCCACCACTTCCGCGCTGGGCAAGCGCCGCAGCGCGCTGATGGCATGATTGACCACCACCCGGCGCAACCAGCCCCAGAACGGCGCGTCGCCCCGAAACTGGCGGATGCGCCGAAAGGCGGTAATGAATGCCTCCTGTGTCACTTCCTGGGCCATCTCCCGGCAGCGGCAGATTCGCATGGCGACCGTGAACGCGGGTCGCTGGAAGCGCCGATAGATGCGCTCACACGCCGGCAGGTCTCCGCGGCGCGCGCCAGCGAGCGTCACTTCATCGAGCTCGATGTCGAATCCGCTGTTAGCCATCAGTTGTTCAGACGCCGGGAGTTGTAAAAAGGTCGCACGCGCCGCCGCGGGCCTGGCGCGGCGGCGATGACCATGTCGGCCGCGGGTCGGGGCCGGTCACCAGATGCGGATACGCTCCTCGGGCGGCAGGTACATCCCGTCACCCGGTTGCACGTCGAAAGCCGCATAAAAAGCGGGTACGTTGACCACCGTGCCGTTGACCCGGAAGCGAGGGGGGGAGTGGGGGTCGATGGTCAGCAACCGCCTGGCTTCTTCGTCACGGGCCTTCGCGCGCCAGACCTGCGCCCAGCCCAGGAAGAACCGCTGGTCCCCGGTCCAGCCATCGATCACGGGCGCCTCGCTGTCGCCCAGCGACAGGCGGTAGGCCTTGTAGGCAATGCCCAGCCCGCCCAGGTCGCCGATGTTCTCGCCGGCGGTAAACTGGCCGTTGATGGTCAGCCCATCGATGACCTCGTAGCCGTTGTACTGCTCCACCAGTCGGTTCTTCCGCTGCTCGAAGCGCTCGTTGTCCTCGGCCGTCCACCAGTCACGCAGGTTGCCGTCGCCGTCCGCCTTGCGTCCCTGGTCATCGAACCCGTGCCCGATTTCGTGCCCGATGACCGCGCCGATACCGCCGTAATTGGCCGCGTCGTCCGCTGCGACGTTGAAAAACGGTGGCTGCAGGATCGCGGCGGGAAACACGATCTCGTTCCAGGTAGGGTTGTAGTAGGCGTTGACCTGTTGCGGGGTCATGAACCACTCCGAGCGATCCACGGGGCGGTCCAGCTTGGACACGTTGCGGCGGTACTCGAACAGGGCCGCGCGCTTGACATTACCGGCCAGGTCCCCCGCCACGATCTCCAGCGGCCCGTAATCCCGCCACTGGTCGGGGTAGGCGATCTTGGGCGTGAACTTGTCGAGCTTTGCGAGCGCTGCCTGCCGGGTTTCCATGCCCATCCAGTCGAGCTCCCGAATGGACTCGCGGTAGGCCTGCAGGAGGTTCCGAATCATGGCGTCCATGCGGGCCTTGGCCTCGGGGCGGAAGTGGCGGTCGACATACAGCTGCCCCAGCAACTCGCCCATGTTGGCGTTGATGGAATCGACGGCCCGTTTCCAGCGCGGTTGGGGTGCTTCCACGCCCTGCAGGCCGGCCTGGAAAAACTCGAAGTGCAGGTCGAACAATTCGTCGCTGAGTACCGGTGCGAAGGCCGCGACGGTCTGGAATGCGAGGTAATCACGCCAGGTGTCCAGGTCGGTGTCGGCGATGATATCGTCCACGGCCTCGAAATAACTTGGCTGCATGACGATGTAGCGATCGCGCGCCGGGATCTCGGCCGCTTCGAAGCCCAGCGCCCAGTTCATGCGCGGTGCCAGCGCAACCAGCTCGGCCGCGGTCATCGGGTTGTGGGTCCGGGTGGGGTCGCGGTTCTCCTCGCGGGCCCACTGGGCTTCGGCGATGCGCGTCTCCAGCGCCAGCAATCGCTCGGCGCGGTCGGCGCCCTCTTCGCGCCCGGCGCGCTCCAGGATCCGGGCGGCAAAATCGAGGTACAGAGCCCGCGCCTGAACGAAGCGCTCGTCATCCATGAGGTAGTAGTCGCGATCAGGCAGGGTCAGCCCGGCCTGGGAAAGGTACACCACGTTGGTGTTCGGATCCGTGCGGTCCGAGAAAACGAATGCACCCACCGGCCCGTTGACGCCCTGCATGCCGAGGGTGGAAAACAGGCGCATCACGTCGTCGTGGCTGCCGGCGGCGCCGATGGCATCGAGCTCCGCGCCAAGCGGCTCGATCCCCAGCTCGTTGGTCGTGGCCGCGTCCATGTAGGCGTTGTAGTAGTCACGAATCTTCTGGGTCGGGCTGTTGGCCTCGACTTCCGCCTGTGTGCTGACTTCCTCGATCAGGTTCAGGACGTCCCGCTGCGATTTTTCATGCAGCAGGAAAAAGGCACCCCAGCGGGCCCGGTCGGCCGGCATTTCGGTGTCGGCGATCCACTGGCCGTTCACGTGGGCGTAGAAGTCATCCTGGGGTCGCACGGAGGCGTCAATACCGTCGCGGTCGATGCCGCTGGCCAGCGCCGGCTCATGGGTGGTGGCGCTCTCGGGCGCAGGGGCCTGCCCGCAGCCCGCCAGCAGCAGACACAGAACCAGTGCAGGCGCACCATGGTTGATCATTGGGGGGTTCCTCGGTCGATGAAACGGATACACGCTACTATAACCACTCCATGCCACCCGAGCAGGTGTCTAAAGTTGGGTGGCAGTGAAGCCCGGGAGTTCCGATTCATGCCCAGATGGAAAGCCCCGCCAACGCGCTCAAGCCCCTACATCACCGCCGCCGGCGCACAGGCCTTGCGGGAGGAACTGCGCCAGCTCTGGAAGCAGCAGCGCCCGGAGGTGGTCAGGGCGTTGGCGGCGGCGGCCGCCGAGGGCGACCGCTCGGAGAACGCGGAATACACCTACCGCAAAAAGCAGCTGGGCGAGATCGATCGACGCATCCGCTATCTCAGCAAGCGGCTGGACCAGATCGAGGTGGTGGACCGCCTGCCGGACGACCAGGGCGTGGTTCGCTTCGGCGCCTGGGTGGTGGTTGAGGACGACGCAGGCGCGGAGCGGATTTTCCGCATCGTCGGCGCGGACGAGACCCACGCGCAACGTGGTTGGATTTCGGTGGATTCACCGGTCGCCGGGGCGCTGCTGGGCAAGTCGGCCGGCGCGGAGATCCGCGTCGAACTGCCGGACGGCGTCGTTCACTACACGGTCCTCAGGGTGCGCTACCGCCCGGAGTGAGGCGGGCGCGCGCGGCGGCCCAGGGCGCCCTTGAAAATTCTCGCCCGTATCCACACATCAGAAGCGCACGGTCGCCGCAAGGGGCCGCGCAGATTCCGGCCGCAAGGCGGAATTTCCAATCAACCTTATTGCTTCAAAGGAGAATATGGTTATGACCACGTTTGACTTTTCACCGCTGTACCGGACTTCCGTCGGCTTCGATCGGCTCGCTTCGCTGCTCACCGCAGCCAACCGGCTGGAGCAGGGCGGGGGTTATCCGCCCTACAATATCGTGGCCACCGATGAGGATCGGTACCGCATCACCATGGCCGTGGCAGGCTTCTCGAACGATGACCTGAGCATCACCACCGAGCAGAACCAGCTGACCGTGGCGGGCAAGCGCCAGGATGCCGAGGAGGAGGGCGAATTCCTCCATCGGGGCATCGCCAACCGTTCCTTCGAGCGGCGCTTCAACCTGGCGGACCACGTCCGCGTGGTGGGGGCCCGCCTGGAACACGGGCTGCTGCACATCGAGCTCGAACGCGAGTTGCCGGAGGCCATGAAGCCGCGCACCATCGAGATCGAACCGGGTGGGCGCCTGATCGAGGTCGCCAAGAAGAAGAAGACGGAAAAGGCGGCCTGAGCCATACGGGCATTCGAGCCGGACGGGGCGCATCGGCGCCCCGTCTTTTTTTGACATACATTTCGATATTCTTCAATATATCGAACCATGAGTCTGCGTGGAGAATCCATTTTCAGGGCCCTGGCGGACGACCGCCGGCGCAGCATCCTGGCCATGTTGCGGCACCATGAATTGCCCGCGGGCACCGTCGCGGACCGACTGGGCCTGTCCCCGGCCACGGCTTCGCATCACCTGTCCATTCTCAGACAGGCAGGGCTGGTCCGCGCGCGCCGGGACGGGCGGTTGCGGATCTATACCCTCAACGCATCGGTGGTCGAGGAAGCCCTGATCCTGTTGACCGGCCTGCTGAGGCCGGCGGGAGAGCACGATTCATGAGGGTCTCGCGAATCAACGTTTTTACCCTGGCATTGGTGGCCGTGATGGCCCTGGTGGCGGCCGCGTATTATCAGAGCCTGCCGGACCCGGTGCCCACCCATTGGAACGCGGCGGGCGAAGTGGATGGCTGGACCGCCAAGCCGCTCGGCGTTTGGCTGTTGCCTTTGATGGCGGGCGGCCTGAGCGTGCTGCTGTTCGTGCTGCCGGCCATTTCGCCGCGGGGATTCCGCCTGGACCTCGCGCGTCGCGCCTATGACATCGTCGTGTTCCTGGTGGTGGCATTCCTGGCCGTGGTCGAGGTGCTGGCATTTCGCGCCGCGCTCGGTGAGACGGGGGAGTTGGCGCGCGCGTTGCCGATCATGATCGGCTTTCTCTTCATCGGGCTCGGTAACTACCTGGGCAAGTTTCCCAAGAATTTTTTCGTCGGCATTCGCACGCCATGGACGCTGGCCAGTGACGCAGTCTGGAATCGCACCCACCGGCTCGCGGGGTGGCTGTTCATGGCAGCCGGAGTGCTCATCGTCGGCAACGGTTTCCTCGCCGGCCCGGCGTGGGTGCTGGTCATCATGATCATGTTCGCGGCGCTGGTGCCGGCGGTCTACTCGTTCTTTTGCTACCGGCGACTGCACGGGTTCAGGGACGAGGCGCCCTGATGCCGGCGGGGCTTCGCTTGCGCGCTGTGCAGTCGGTCGCTAGGCTGCGTCCACCCGGTGGCGCGTGTCGAGCGTGAGAAAAATCCTGTTCTGGCCTTACCAGCTTTACGCCTGGCTGGTGTTCATTCCCCTGGCGTGCGTGCTGAGCCTGCTGGCCGGCTGGTTGGCGGTGATGACTGCGATCGCCATCAGCCCGCGGGCCGGGAGCCGCTACGTGGCGACCCGCTGGGCGCGGCTGATCGCCTGGCTCGCGCCCATGCGGGTGGAGCTTGTCGGGGGCGGGAACCTGGATCCCGGGGAAACCTACGTGGTGGTCTCCAACCATCTCAGCCAGTTCGACATCCTGGCACTCTATGGCTGGCTGGACCTGGACCTGAAGTGGGTCATCAAGAAGGAGCTTCGCAAGTTGCCGGGCATCGGTATCGGGTGCGAGAAAGTCGGACACATCTTCGTCGACCGGCAAAACCCCGAGGCCGCCCGCAGGTCCGTGAACGAGGCGCTGGACCGGCTGGGGAATGGTGTGGGCATCCTGTTCTTCGCCGAAGGAACGCGCAGTCTCGACGGCCGCTTGCTGCCGTTCAAGAAAGGCGCTTTCCGCATCGCCATCGATCAGCAGTTGCCGGTGCTGCCGGTGACCGTGATCGGCACGGAACACATTCTGCCCGCCAAATCGCTGCGGTTGTTTCCGGGCCGCGCGCGGGTGGTGATCCATCCCCCCATCGCGCCGGACGATCCGCCGTTCAGCGAATTGCGGGAGCTGATGGATGAAACGCGCCGGCGCATCGCCTCGGCCCTGCCGGAGTCATACCGTGCATCTGGATAAGCCCGATCCCCATTTCACCAGCTCCCCCCGCGCGCGCCGCAACTTCATGCTGGCCCTGCAGGCAGCCCTGGGCTTTACCGGGCTGCTGTGGTTCATTCTCATCAGCGATGTCTATCTGGGTCTGGGACTGAGTCGCTTTGGCCTGCGGCCGGGCGCGACGGACGGCCTGATCGGCATCCTGACCACGCCACTGCTGCACGGCGATACCGAGCACCTGTTTTCGAACACCGCGCCGTTGATCGTGAGCCTGACGGCGATGCTGTACATCTACCCCAATTCGGCGGTACGCGTGATGCCGATGGTGTGGCTGGGTTCGGGCGTGTTGGCCTGGTTCATCGGGAGGCCCAATCTGCATGTCGGCGCCAGTGGGTTCGTCTACGGCCTGCTGGCATTCATTTTCGTCAGCGGCCTATTTCGCCAGGATCTCCGCTCGATCGGCGTCTCGCTGATGGTGTGGTTCCTGTACGGGTCCATGATCTGGGGCATCTTGCCGATTCGGCCTCACATGTCCTGGGAGTTGCACCTCGCGGGCGCCATCCTCGGCGTGATGATGGCGATCCTTTACCGCCGGTGGGACCGGGTGCCGGTCAAGCGGTATGAATGGGAAGATGACGACTCCGTGCCGGACTGGTTTCCGGAACCGAAGCGGGGCGCGGGTGTGGACGATTCGGCAAGGGAGGACGACCATGGCGACGGGCGTTATTGAGCGGAGGCGGGTCCGGTTTGCAGCGTCGCGCGCAGCTTCGCGGGGGGAGGTGGCGTCGTGTTGAAGAAACTGCTCATCGGATTGGCCGTCGTCGCCGCGCTGTTCTTCGGTGTGGGCCTGTTCCTGCCCAGCAAGCACGCGGTCGAGCGTTCGATCCACATCGAGCGCCCGGCGGCAACGGTCTTCACGCTGCTCAACAGCTATCACGCGTTCAATGAGTGGTCGCCGTGGGCGGAGCTCGATCCCAATGCCACTTACGTCCGCTCGGGACCCGAGAGCGGCGTGGGCGCGCGGCTGTCCTGGAGCGGGGATCCGCGATTGGTGGGCACCGGCTGGCAGGAAATCACCGCCAGCCTGCCGTATGAGCGCATCGAATCGCGCCTGGATTTCGGGCCCCAGGGTGCCGCGGAAAGCTATTTCGACCTCCAGCCGGGGCCGGACGGGGTGCGCGTGAGCTGGGGTTTCCAGACCGACGTGACCGCAGGGCAGGGGCTGCTGGGTTCAGTGATGGGCCGCTATTTCGGGCTGTTCCTGGACCGCTGGGTGGGCGCCGACTATGAGCGCGGACTCGAGCAGCTCAAAGCCTATGCCGAATCCCTGCCGGCCACCGATGTGGCCGGGGGCGAAATCGAGGTGCTGCTGGTGGAGGCGGCACCCATCGTGTACCTGTCCGGCGCCACCAGCCAGGATGCGACGGACGTGGCGGCGGCACTCGCCAGCGCCTACCGCCGTGTGACCGCATTCATCGATGCGCATGGTCTGCAGGTCGCGGGAGCGCCCATGGCGATCACCCGGGCCTGGGATGAATTCGGCTACCGGTTCGATGCCGCGATTCCGGTCAGCGAACTCGCCGACGTTGCCGGTGAAGGCGTGCAGACAGGTTATTCACCGGCCGGGCGCGCGGCGCGGATCATTCACCGTGGGCCCTATGAGGAGCTGCTGGCAAGCTATGAACGCCTGGCGGCCTACATGACGGCCCACGGTCTGCCGCAGGGCGCGCTCTCCTGGGAGGTGTATGTTTCCGATCCGGCCGAGCTGCCGCCGGAACGGCTGGAGACACATATCTACGTGCTGATCGCCGACTGAAGCGATCCGCGCTCAATGGCCGAGCCCGGCCGCCGCTGCCTGGCGCCGACGCAGGCGGTGTTCACGGTACAGGATGAACAGGCCCGAGGCCGTGATGATGCCCGCGCCCAACCAGGTGGTGGTCGCGGGCAGGTGTCCCCATACCAGCCAGCCATACAGCACCGCCCAGACCATGTGCGTGTAATCGTAGGGTGCGACCACGGCCGCGGAAGCCCGGCGAAAAGCGGCGGTCAGCAACACCTGCCCGAGGGTGCCCGTGACACCCAGCACGACGAACCAGGGCCAATGGCGCGATTGCAGCGGCAGCCACACCGCCCAGGCGAACGGGGCGCTGCCGAGGCCCACCAGCGCCGTGAACCAGAAGGCGATGGTCAGGCTCTCCTCCTGCCGCCCCAGGGCGCGCACCAGCAGGACGATCACCGCGTAGCACACCACCGCGAGCAGGGCCATCATCGAGCCGTAGGAGATCCATGCGACCGCGCCGGGCTTGAGCACCACCAATACGCCGGTGAAACCGAGCACGGCGGCCCCGGTCCGGACGGCTCCGGCGGGCTCGCGCATGACCGGGCCCGACAATAGCGTCAGCAGCAACGGGGCGGCGAAGAAAATGGCGTAGGCGTCGGCGAGTTGCAGTTCCCTCAGACATTCGCCGATGGCGAACAGCATGAGCAGGCCTACCGCACCCCTGGCGAGGTGGGCCTTCAGAAACCGGGTGCGGAACAGCCGCTGGTCCCGCGCCAGCATCCAGGCCGACAGCAGGGGCAGGGACAGCGCGCAGCGGAGCAGCACCACCTGCATGCTGGGGTAATGGGCTACGAGTTGCTTGATGGCCACGTCCATGGTGGCGAGCAGGAACACCGCCAACAGCATCAGGCCGATGGCCTGGACCGGGTGCTGTTCGACCCCCTGGCCGGAATGGGACATCAGGCGGTCACCGCCTCGCCGTCGAATCGCCCCGTCCACGGGCCGTCCACGCCCGGCGCATCGATGTTGGCCGCCAGCACGCGCAGAAAATCGGCACGTCGCATCTGCCGCGCACCCATCTGCCGGAGGTGGGGATTGCTGACCTGGCAATCCAGCAGCGCATAGTTCCAGGCCGACAGCTGCCGGCAGAGCAGGGCGAGCAGCACCTTGCTGGCGTCACGGGCCTCGGAGTACATGGATTCACCAAAGAACATCCGGCCCAGGGCCAGCCCGTAGATGCCACCGGCGAGCTGGTCGTCCAGCCAGGCCTCGAGCGAATGCGCGACGCCCATGTGGTGTAACCGGGTGTAGGCCTGTTGCATCTCGGCCGTGATCCAGGTGGATGGCTGGCTGGGCCGTGGGCGCGCGCAGGCGGCGATGATCTCGGGAAACGCCCGGTCCGCCGTGATCCGGAACCGCCCTTGACGCAGGGTCCGGGCCAGGCGCCGGGATACGTGCAGCCTCTGGGGCGGAATCACGCAACGGGTCGACGGGCACCACCACAGTATCGGCTGGCCCGCCGAGTACCAGGGGAAGATCCCGGCCCGGTAAGCGTTGAGCAGGCGCAGGGGGTCGAGGTCGCCACCCCAGGCCAGCAGGCCATCCGGCTCATCCAGCGCCTCGTCGGGCGGCGGGAACGGCGCGCCGGGGTCAGCGCCGAGCTGCGGGATCATGAAGCTGCTCCCATGCCAGGCAGCGCATGGTTTCAGTGGCTCAGTTCATCCAGGTAGCGTTCCGCATCGAGGGCGGCCATGCATCCGAAACCGGCCGAGGTGATGGCCTGGCGGTACACGTGATCGGCCACGTCACCGGCTGCGAATACGCCAGCCACGCTGGTGGCGGTCGCCAGCCCCTCGGTGCCGCTGTGCACGGTGATGTAGCCACCCTGCATTTCCAGTTGCCCCGCGAACATCCCGGTGTTGGGGGTGTGCCCGATGGCCATGAACACGCCGCTGAGCTCCAGCCGGGTCTGCGCATCGTCCTGCACGTTGCGCGCCACCAGCCCGGTGACCCCGGTGTCGTCCCCCACGATCTCTTCCACCACGTGGTTCCACAGGATGCGTACATTGCCGGTGCGCTCCCGTTCGAACAGGCGGTCCTGCATGATCTTCTCGGCCCGCAGCGCATCCCGGCGGTGGAGGACAATCACCTCGGAACAGAGGTTGGAAAGGTACAGGGCTTCCTCCACCGCGGTATTGCCGCCGCCCACCACGGCGACCACCTGGTCCCGGTAAAAAAAGCCGTCGCAGGTGGCGCAGGCGGATACGCCCTTGCCCATGAAGGCTTCCTCCGAGGGCAAGCCGAGGTACTTGGCGCTGGCGCCGGTCGCGATGATCAGCGCATCGCAGCTGTAGTGGCCTTGATCGCCTTCCAGCAGGAACGGCTTTTGCCCCAGCTCCGCGCGATGGATGTGGTCGAATATGATCTCGGTGTCGAATCGCTCGGCATGTCGCAGCATGCGGTCCATCAATGCGGGCCCCTGCAGACCCTCGACATCGCCCGGCCAGTTATCGACGTCGGTGGTGATGGTGAGCTGGCCGCCCTGCTGCATGCCGGTGATCACCACCGGTGCCAGGTTGGCCCGGGCGGCGTAGATGGCGGCGGTGTAGCCGGCCGGCCCCGAACCCAATATCAGCAGGCGGCAGTGTCGTGGATCGCTCATGTATAATCGCTCCGTTTTCTGGACGTGCCCGAGCCACGCTGCCGGGCCGGGTTCAACTCATCAGTCAGCGGCAGGTCACCGGAACTCGAGTCAGGGCATTCTACCTGATCGGGCTCAAGAAACTAACGCCGCACACCTGAGGGCAGGTATTCCCGGACCGGCTTGGCCGGGGCCGTCAAAAATCGTGCTTGAAGTGTTAAAAATTTTAATTAAAAATATAGAGATAAACGTTTAATTTAAAATATTGGTTTAACATTGGCCCAAGCCCGTAAAAAAGTCAGGAAACCGCAGGCGGCGCCCAGCCAGTTCAGGCGGCGGATCCAGGAAAGTGCATTTTTGCTATCGGTGCTGGCGGCGGTGTACCTGATTGCCTGCCTGGCGAGCTACGACCCACTGGATCCGGGACCCTTCAACCAGGCCGCGACCGACGAGGTGCGCAACACGGGGCGCGTGCTGGGCGCGTGGCTGGCCAATTTCTTCCTGTTCCTGACCGGATACGTCGCCTACCTGGTTCCGCTGGTGCTGGTGTATGCAGGGTGGAATGCTTACTCGGAGGCGACGGATACGGCGCGCGCCGAGGGCCGGCATGCCTGGGTGGAGTGGCTGGCCCGGCTGAGCGGGTTGATCCTGTTCGTGCTGTGCGCGACCGGTCTCGCCTACCTGCACACGCAGCCGCTCGCCGGCGCGATGCCGGCCGGCGGGGGCGGGGTGTTCGGCCAGCAGGTCGCCGAGCCGATGCTGGCCCTGACCGGCGACCTGGGCGCCACGCTGTTCCTGCTGGCCCTCATGCTGGTGGGAATCACCCTGTTCACCGGCCTGTCATGGTTCAGCGTGATGGATCTCGTCGGCAGGGCCACGCTGACGACCATTGCTTTCGTCGGCAAGAGCGTCGGTGACCTGCGGGACTGGTTTGCTGGCCGGCGCGCGAAGGCCAAGCGCGAGGAAGTCCGCAAGGCGGACAGCGAGCGCAGGATGTCCAAGCCGAAGCCCCGCATCGAGCCGCAGCTGGCGGCGCAGCCGGCGATACCCAGCCGACGGGCGGCGCGCGAGAATCAACAGCAGCTGTTCAAGGATCTTCCGATGGAGCCCCTGCCGCCGCTGAAGCTGCTGGACGATCCCGGCGAGCAGCAAAGTGCGTACAGCAAGGATGCGCTGGAGGCGCTGTCGCGACAGGTGGAACTGAAGCTCGCGGATTTTGGTGTCCAGGTGGATGTGGTCGAGGTGCATCCGGGGCCGGTCATCACGCGCTTCGAACTGCAACCCGCACCCGGGGTGAAGTCGGTGCAGATCTCGAACCTTGCCAAGGACCTGGCGCGGGGCCTGAGCGTGGTGTCCGTGCGCGTGGTCGAGGTCATCCCCGGCAAGACCACGATCGGCCTGGAGATTCCCAACACGCTGCGCCAGACGGTCTACCTGTCCGAGATTCTGCGCTCCACCGAGTACGACAGGGCCAAGTCGCCGCTGACCCTGGCGCTGGGCAAGGACATCGCCGGCCACCCCGTGGTGGCCGACCTGACGCGCATGCCCCACCTGCTGGTGGCCGGCACCACCGGCTCCGGCAAGTCGGTGGCCCTCAACGCCATGATTCTCAGCCTGGTGTACAAATCGACGCCGGAGCAGGTGCGGCTCGTGATGGTCGACCCCAAGATGCTGGAGCTGTCCTCCTACGAGGGTATTCCGCACTTGCTGGCGCCGGTGGTCATCGACATGAAGGAGGCTGCCAACGCCTTGCGCTGGTGCGTGGCCGAGATGGAGCGGCGCTACCGGCTGATGGCGGCCGTCGGCGTGCGCAACCTGACCGGCTTCAACCGCAAGGTGCGCGAGGCGGCCGAGCGGGGCAAGCCGCTGCTCGATCCCCTGTTCAAGCCGCCGCCCGAGGCGGAAGACGAGCCGCCGCCGGAGCTGCAGCCGTTCCCGTACGTCGTGGTGGTCGTCGACGAGCTGGCCGACCTGATGATGATCGTCGGCAAGAAGATCGAGGAACTGATCGCCCGCCTCGCCCAGAAGGCGCGCGCTGCCGGCATCCACCTGATCCTGGCGACCCAGCGTCCCTCGGTGGATGTGATCACCGGCCTGATCAAGGCGAACATCCCGGCGCGCATCGCCTTCCAGGTGTCGTCACGGGTCGACTCGCGGACGATCCTGGACCAGATGGGCGCCGAGCAGTTGCTCGGCCATGGCGACATGCTGTACCTGCCGCCGGGCACGGCGCTGCCGGAGCGCGTGCACGGCGCGTTCGTGGACGACCACGAGGTGAATGCGGTGGTGGGCTATTTGCGTCGCTCGGGTGAACCCGAGTACATCGACAGTGTCCTCGAGGATACCCAGTTGACCGTCGATGGCATGTCGATCAACGCGGTGGGCCTGCCGGAGAAACTCGGCGGCGAGCAGGACGAGTTGTACGACCAGGCCGTGGCCTGGGTCACGGAATCGCGCCGGGCCTCCATCTCCAGCGTGCAGCGCCACCTGCGTATCGGCTATAACCGTGCGGCCCGGCTGATCGAGGAAATGGAGCTCGCGGGCATCGTGAGCCCGCCGGAGCACAACGGCCAGCGCGAGGTGCTGGCGCCGCCGCCCCCCAGGAGTTGAGCTTGATTCGCACCGTGCTGATGATCGCTGCACTGGCGGCGGCACCCGGCGAAGCTGAGCCGGAAGCCCCCGCACGCGCGCAGCTGGAACGCTTCAGTCATGGGCTCGAATCGCTGCAGGCCCGTTTCCACCAGGTCATCACCGGCCCGGACGGACGCATCGAGGAACAGGGCGCGGGCGAGATCTGGCTGCAGCGGCCGGCGTTGTTCCGCTGGTCCTATGCCGGCGAGTTTCCGGAGCTGATCGTCGCGGATGGCGAGCGTGTCTGGCAGTACGACGAGTTCCTCGAGCAGGTATCGGTCAAGCCGCAATCGCAGCGTGCGGAGGATTCACCCCTGCTGCTGCTGACCGACCCGGCGGGCCTGGAGAGCCAGTTTCGCGCCGCGGAGGCCGGCGATTTCGAGCAGGTGCGGCTGCTGGAGCTCGTGGCGCGCCAGCCGGAGTCGGAATTCGAGCGCGTGTTGCTGGGTTTCCAGGATGACGAGCTCCGGCTCATGATTCTGGAAGATGCGTTCGGCATGCGCACCGAGATTCGCTTCGAGGCGGTCAGCCGCAACCCGCCGCTTTCGGCCGAGCTGTTTCGGTTCGAGGTGCCGGAGGGCGCTGATGTCATCGGCGATGCGGGTGCGCCGTCCTCACCATGACCATGGCCATGCTGAAGCGGGCGGCCGTGGCGGCGGGCGGCGCCCTGGGCAAAGGCATTCATTTGCAAGGGGCGCTAAAATGTCGCTGCTGGCGCTGGGAAACTGACCGATGCTCGATCCCCAACTGTTGAGAGCTGAAACCGCGCGCGTCGCGGAACGTCTCGAGACCCGTGGCTACCGTCTCGACGTGGCCGCGTTCGAGGCACTTGAAGCCCGGCGCAAGGCGCTCCAGCAACGCTTGCAGGAGTTGCAGAACCAGCGCAACACCAGCGCCAAGGCCATCGGCAAGGCCAAGGCGCAGGGCGAGGATATCCAGGCCCTGCTGGACGAGGTCGCGGCACTCGGCGGCGAACTCGACGGGGTGGAAGCGGAGTTCCGGCAGGTGCGGGACCAGCAGCGCGACTGGCTGCTGGAAATGCCGAATCTGCCAGCCGAGGATGTTCCCCCCGGCGAGGACGAGTCCGCCAATGTCGAAATCCGACGTTGGGGCGAGGTACCGCAGTTCGAATTCGAGCCACGCGACCACGTGGATCTGGGCCAGTCAACCGGTTTGCTGGATGCGGAATCCGCGGCCAAGCTGGCGGGCGCACGGTTCACGGTGCTGAAGTCCGGGCTGGCGCGCCTGCATCGGGCGCTGGCGCAGTTCATG
>JABAHR010004463.1_pt1 | contig 23917 bp, 25 predicted proteins | sample 7062101 | NCBI WGS metagenome assembly JABAHR01 (sample SAMN14534553, study PRJNA622989) | marine sediment metagenome | biome: marine biome [ENVO:00000428]; feature: marine pelagic biome [ENVO:01000023]; material: deep marine sediment [ENVO:00002113] | place: India: Gulf of Kutch | collected...
CACCGGTAGCGGCGGCCGTTGACTTCGATCACGGGCTTGTCTGGAACCTCACGCGACATCGGCGCTCTCCTGTTGCGGCCACGCGGCGCTGCGCCGCGACCCCACCGGCCGGCACTGCGCCGGGCGACTCACGCAACCAGCGCGCCCCCGGGGCTGCCATGGATCAGGAACTATCAATATCATTTTCACAGGCGATTTGCATCATGACGGGGCGCGGCGCCGCCGCGTAACGGCAGCGCCGCCGCATTTCTCGCTGCTCGCGCAATGCTTGCCCGCGGCATGGCGGGCAATCCGGATCTGCAGGATACGCGAAACCCGCCATTCCGACCGACCTCGGCCGGACGGTGCCGGCAACGACGCCGTCGCCCGCTAGCAAACACCCCGGGGGGTACGCTCCCCGCTGCCCTGCGGTGCGCTCAGGCGGCGATCCGCCGCTTGCCGCGCCCCGGACTCAGGCGCCGAACGTCCACGACCTCGGCCAGCCGATTTACACTACCTCCATCGCCGTCAACAGCCGCCTGACGCGGTATAGAGCGTCGCGGCCGGAGTAGACCGTGTTCACAAGCCGTCGTCCTCGACCACGATCCCCCAGTCGGCACCGACGTTCTGCGGCAGCGAGCAGCTCGTGGCCATCGTACGCAACCCTGGCTACCCGCGCGGACCCGAGCTCCACGACGTTGCTCGGCGAGCGCGCTTTCGCAATCGAGCAGAGCGCTGCATTGCCGCGACCGAGGCCGTTTCACCGCGCCATGCCAACCACCCTGCCTAGGGCGGCCACGCCACCGCCGCCCCCTGGGCAGCGTGGACGATGTTCCATCCGTAAAGGCGTCCACCTCGATGGGGATCACCGGCGTCGTCGGGGGACGCTGACGAGGCAGCACTGGCTTGGATGACATCCTGATTGCCCGGGCACTTCNNGGTTTCGTCACGACCGTCTTGCTGCCGGCAATCCGTCGGCTGGAACGTCCGGAACAGCGGGTCTCCTTCTTCGAGCGCATCGAGGGCAAGTTCGCGTGGCAGGCTCGGGGCACCACCGTACTGGTCGGCGCCTCAGGCTTTTACATCACCGCGGCGTGGGATCTCTGGGATCGCTTTCAAAGCCTGTCGTACTGGTGGATGCACGCTATGGTGCTCGTTTGGTTGCTGTTTACCGTGATGCTCTTTATAGCGGAGCCTCTGTTCCTACATCGCTGGTTCGTGCGCACCGCGCAGGAGAGGCCCGAGCGCCTATTTCACCTCATCGAGCGGTTTCACCGGCTGCTCCTGGCCATCAGCCTGCTGACGATCCTCGGCGCCGTGGCCGGAAGCCACGGCATGACGTTCTAGGCTCAATGGCGCGAGCGCGCGTCGTGTTCGTCGCAGCGTCCCGCCGGGCTCGATCGCCACCCAGCGCTGCGTCGGCCGTCCGGCTAGCGCCCCCCGCCCACGCGCAGCACGGCGCCGGTCACGTAGGAGGCGGCGTCGGAGAGCAACCAAAGAACCGGCTCCGCGATCTCCTCCGGCTCGCCGCACCGCCCGATGGGCACCGTCGGCCCGATGCGCTCGGGCCGAGTCGGATCATTGGACTGAACGTGGATGTCCGTGGCGATCAGGCCCGGCGCGACGGCATTGACGCGGACACCTTCGCGGGCCACCTCGTTGGCCGTGCCGATGGTCAGACTGTCGACGGCGCCCTTCGACGCCGCGTACCAGACGTAGTCGCCCCCCATGCCGAGCGAAGCCGCCACCGAAGAGATGTTGACGATGCCACCCCCCGCACCGCCATGCTTGGTGGACATGCGCCGGATGGCGGCGCGTGAGCAGAGCATCACGCCGAGCACGTTGACGGCGAGCACCCGCTGCAGGGTCTCCGCCTCCACGTCGTCCAGGCGCGAGGCGGGCCCGGTGAGGCCGGCATTGTTGACCAGCGCCGTCAGCCGGCCAAGCTCGCTGTCGACCGTTTCGAACATGCGTTCGACGTCGGCCTCATCGGCCGTGTCGCCCTGCACAGCAATGGCCCGCCCGCCTCCGGCCGTGATCTGGTCGACAACGACCCGCGCGGCGTCCACGTCGCGGAGGTAATTGACGCAGACAGCATAACCGCGCCGTGCTCCCAGGCGCGCGACGGCGGCACCGATGCCCCGGCTGCCACCGGTCACGATCATCACGTTTGCTTCGCTCACGGATCCTCCGCCAAACGCGCCAGTGCCCAGACCGACGTTGCGGCTACGCCGACCCGGCCAGGGGGCCGAGCTCACCTCGTCGGCTGCGATGCGCAGGCCCGCATATGGCCGCGGCGCCGCCGCGGGCCCGGCGACAACGCCTGCGCAACAAGGGAATGGTTTATTGCGACACAACAAAAAAGTAGAGGGTGAAACGAGCGCTCCGCCCGAGAGGAGTAGTTAAGGTAAGCAGAGCCCGTCGTTTCACCCCCACCTGAGACGGACGATAACCGACCCGCCGCGGGGAGACAAGACAGCCCGCGCCGACCCGCCCGCTCGCATCGCGCCACCGGCGCCCGCGGCCGCCGCCACGGCCGGTCCCTGCCGGCGCTTCGCCTCCCCGGCGTGACGCCTGCCGATGCTCGTACCGCACCTTCTCGTCGCAGCGGGCGCTGACTCCCGCGCAGGGTCTCGGGCCACCGCGGCGCTCCGCGTCAGGCGCGAGACTACCGGCAGGAACCGTAGGACATGTTGCCGAGGCCGCGCAGGTAGAGGCGGAAGCTGTACGTGCCGTCGGCATTGATCCTCACGTAGTCGGCGGACGGCCCCAGGCGGACGATGGCGTAGCTGAGCTCGTCGGCGAACGCGATGCGGCCGGCGCGCACCGGGTCTGTGGTTTGCGACCCGCGCGCCTGATAGATCAGCGAGACGCGATCCTCTTCGACCGCAAGCGTGAAGGGTCGTGCGCTGATTGTCGTGCGCCCCGCGCAGCCGATGTGGATGTTCTCGCAGTAGTAGGGCAGAACGGGCCGACAGCTCACCCGACCGCCTCTGGCGAGCGTGGCGACGACGGATTCAGCACCCGCCGCGGCGGCAAGGGCGGCGGACGCCGGCGCGATGAGCACCAAGAGGCACGCCCCCAGCAGGGACACCGAGCCTGCTGCTCGGCGAGCGTCGGGCGCAAGCGCAAGCGTCGGTTGCCCGGCGTCCGCAGGGCGCTGTGCGCTACGCCGACGCAACACTGCGCTGAGCGCTGACGATCCGAATCATCGACGTACGGCGCTCTGCGCCTGCCATGACGCCGCCCGCCATCCCGTCATATCTCACGCGTTCTCGGATTGTAGAACTGGGCCGGCGGCGGCGGCGGCTTCAGGGGGGGCGACGCACGCGGGACGACGCGCAGATTCAACTCACCGAGGTTTTCGTATGCCTTGCCGGAGAACGGATTCTTCATCTTGACCGCAGCCCGGTCGCGGATCGCTTCGTCGATGAAACTCTGCAGAGTCTCGGCCAGCTGCCGGCGCCACGGCAGCACGTAGTAGCGCGGCTCGAGGGACCGATCGAGACGCAGCCACAGATAGATCGCCCTGCCCTCCTCGATGCTCACGCCGAGAACCGTCGCCTCGTCGACGTGACCCTTGAACCATTCGTGATCGATCGGCTTGGGCCTGCTCATAATCTCGGTCAGGCCCACATAGATAAGCGGTATCAGGATCCCGGTCAGCACGACCGCCGTGGCGCGGACCGCCGTCCGGCGCGGGGCCCAAATGGCGATGCTCGCGAGCGCCGCCGCTACGCCAACGCCGGCGCTGAACAGCAGGAACAATATCTCCATCAGGGCTGCCCTGTCACCAGCCGGCGGCGGATCGTGGATACGCTGCCCGGCACGAGGTCACCGCCCTCGGTGAGCTTGAAGCGAAACGCGGTCTCCTCCTGATTGCGGCGCCTGAGCTCGACAGTCGTCTGCAGCAGCTGCTGCAGCGTGTCGTACTTGCGGCGTACGCTGACGACGACGTTGACGGGCACGTCGACGCCATCCGGGACGGGCCCATACATGTGCACATTGACCGTATATTCTCCCGCCGCAATGCCGCGGCTGTAAGACACCTCGAAGTTTTGTCCACTGGCGTCGGTGTCCGTGCCGAGATCGTCGCGAAGCAGATTGAAGTGCTCACTACCCTGGTTGAAAAAGCCCACCGGCACGTCCCCGGGGGCCTGCACCCACAGATCGACGTCTACCGGAAGATCGTCCGGCCAGTGAATCTCGACGACGACGTTGCCGGGAGAACGATGCTCTTCGGTTTCTTCCTTCTTCTTGCTCAGATGGGGCAGCAACATCACCACCATGGCGACGAATCCGATGAGCGCGAGCATGAGCACGTCGCGAAATACGGTGCCGAAGCGATCGTCGTCGAATTCGCTAAGATCCCACACGGCGCTCTCCCGCCTCCACGAGCGCGTCGAACAGCTCCAGCGTGCCGCTCGCAAGAATTCGGTAGTTGACGATGAGCCAGAGATAGAGGACGGCACCGAGCAGCGTCGTGTACAGGGCAATCGACATGCCGTCTATGAGCGTCGCAACCATCGGCACGACGTTTTCCACGGTGGCCGCCTGCTCAGGGCTCACTCCCGAGAGGGCAATAATGAAGCCGATGACGGTGCCGACAAGACCGAAGAACACCAGCGTGTTCGCGATGTGGCGCACGATGGCGATCTGGCCGGCGAGCCGCATACGCAGCCGCTCAGCGGCCAACGTCGCTGCCTCGCCGCTCAGCGTGCTTCTTGCCGCAAGATAGGCGCTCGCCCTCGATTTCGGCGCAACGCGCTGATCGACCAGTTCCACGAGCTCCCTGTTCGTATGCCAGATCTTGGCGATCGAGAGCAGCATTCCGTAGGCGAACACCCCGGCGATGACCAGCGACAGCCATTTGGTCTGATCAGCCACCGCGCCCGCCCACCAACCCTGCAGAACGGTGGCGCTAAGCAGTCCGACAACGACCAGATTGAACAGAGAAAAACGCAGCAACAACAGATGACGTCGCATGACAGCTGCTCGCTTCTGTCCGTGGCTCGCCCGGCGCACCTCCCCGCGAAGTAGCGGGACTGCTCGCGATGCTGGGCTCACCATACCGCACGCTCTGCGTGCGTCGCAACGCGCGCCCGTGGACGCGTCGGCCGACCGCCGGTCTGTGTGCGTCTCTCCCGGCGATCCCCTCCACGGGCTTGCTCGCGCCGCATCGACGAACGAAGCCGGCGGCTGGCAGCGGAAGACGCGCTGGTGCAGCGAACCAGGGCGCCTCGGCGGCTCGTCGTAGCCAGCGAAGCGCGACCCTCCTATACTCCACGGACCTCGCAGGCTCTCGACCGGTGCGAGGAGCCGCAGCGAGGGGTCGCGTTCCGCCGACCACCAAGCGTCCATCGCGGATACCGAGTCGCCAGCAAACGACATCGGGACGCGGGGATGGAAGGCGGCCCGCGTCGTCGCCGCCCCCTGAGGCTCGAGGAGAATACCGTGAGCGCTACTTACGATACATTGATCATGGGCGCTTCCTATGGCTCGCTTCTGGCAATCAAGATGCTGCTGGCGGGCCACAACGTGAAGTTCGCCTGTCTTCCCGCCGAGGCCGCGCTGATCAACAAAGAGGGAATCCGCGTGCGCCTGCCGGTCAGGGGCAGGGCGGAGCTCGTCGAGCTCGATTCGCGGGGTGCGGCGGGCACCGTCTCCGCCGACACCCCCGATGCGATTGACCCGGCCGATTTTGATCTCGTCGCGCTGGCCATGCAGGAACCCCAGTATCGGGCGCCAGGCGTGCGCGAGCTCCTCGACGTCGTCGCTCGCACGCGCCGGCCCTGCATGTCGATCATGAACATGCCGCCGCTGCCCTACCTCAAGCGTATCCCCTCGCTGGCGACGGAGTCGTTGACGCGCTGCTACACGGACGCGACCGTGTGGGACAGTTTCGATCCCGCGTTCATGACGCTCGCGAGTCCGGATCCGCAGGCGTTCCGCCCGCCCGAAGAGCCCACCAACGTGCTGCAAGTCAGCCTGCCGACCAACTTCAAAGTGGCCCGTTTCGAGTCGGATGCTCACACCGCCATGCTGCGGCAGCTGCAAACGGACATAGAAGCTGTTCGTCACGACGACGCGGGCGAGATGATCGAGCTGCCGGTGAAGCTCAAGGTCCACGATTCGGTCTTTGTGCCGCTCGCCAAGTGGAGCATGCTGATCACGGGCAACTATCGCTGTGTGCAGAAAGACGCTGCCCGGTCGATCAGAGACGCTGTGCACAGCGACGTCGAGCTGTCGCGATCGATTTACGACTGGGTCGGAGAGGTGTGCAAGAAACTCGGCGCCTCCGCCGACGATCTCGTGCCGTTCGAGAAGTACGCCAATGCCGCGCAAGGGCTCGTCAAACCCTCCTCAGCGGCGCGTGCGTTGTTCGGCGGCGCGCCGAATATCGAGCGGGTCGACTGTCTCGTGCAAACCATCGCCGCGCAGTTCGGCATGCAATCCGATATCGTCGACGAGACGGTATCCCTGGTCGACGCCCGGCTCGAGGCCAACCGCCGGAGCACCTGACCGCCCGGCGCTTTGCGCAACGGGCGCCCCCGGCCGGGCAACCACCGTCTGCGCGGTCCGCGGCCGCCTGTCCACGGGCTGCTCGAGGGCCCCGTCCGCGTGAGTCCCAGCGAGCGCCGCGCGCGGCGATCTGCGCCACCGCAGCCATCACGTCGGTGCGCTGGCCTGCCGTGAGCGTGTGATCGGCCGCGCGCCGTCAGCCGGACGCGCGACGGGGAAGGGGCTGTCAGGACGCGTCAGACCCGCGGCGGGCGACGCAGCTGACGATGCAGGGCGGTTTCGTGGACAGCAACAAAGCCGAGCGATTCGCACAAGCGTCTGGCGCCGGAGTCCGTCTTCAGGACGTCGACGATGGTGGGTACGCCGAGGCGATCGGCCTCAGCGATGGCTGCGTTCAAGACCGAGGATCCGATACCTCGGCGTTGATGCTCGGGAGCGACCACCAAGGTGTGAATGACCATCGCCGGACCGATCTGACGGCAGTCGATGAACCCCACCCGCACGCCGTCCAGCTCAACAATCGAACAGTGATCGATGTCAAGCGACTCGATGAATCGGTAGCGCTGCCTGGACTCGTTCCACGATTCGCGCGCTGCGGCGATACGGGGCCGCATCACCTTCGCGTAGAGCTCGTACAAAGCCCCAGTGTCGTCTCGTCGGGCGCGCGCGAAGTGCAGTCGATCGGGGGTCGGTGGCGCGGTCGCCGGTGACTCCATCGTCGGCGGCAGGTGGCGAGGACCATCTCCTCGTCTTCAATCTAGCACACGATGGACGAGGCTACCCGCCCGATGGCCCGCGCCGCGGCGCTCAGAGACGGATGACCTTGAGCTTCTTGATCGCCGAAACGCCGTGCAGCGCGTCGATCACCTCGGGGCCGGGCTCGCTGTCCAGGTTGATAAACGACAGCGCATCTTCACCCACTTTGGGCCTTCCCAGACGCCACTCGCCGACGTTGATACTATAGCGGCCCAACAGCGTGCCTACCTCGCCGATCACGCCCGGCACGTCGCGGTTCAACATGAGCAGAAGCGTTCCGCTCGGATCGACATCGAGATGGTAATCGCTCACCTGAACAATGCGTGGATGTTCGCCGCCGAACATAGCACCGGTGACGACGCGGCTGCCGTCGCTCCACGATGCGCGGCACGAGATCGCGTTGGCGTACTCGGCGCTGCCGAGCCCCTTCGCCTGTGCGATTTCGATCCCGTGCTCCTCGGCCAGCACCGGCGCGTTGACATAATTCACCGCGCCGGCCAGCACCTGCTCCATGAGACCCTTGAGCACGCCCGTCGCGATGGGCTTGGCGTAGTCGCGGACGGCGTCGCCGTGCAGCTCGATCTCGAGCTTGCGCAGCGGTCCATCAGCCATGTGAAACTGCAACGCACCAATTTTCTCGCCGAGCTGCATGTAAGGCAGCACCGAGGAAAAATCGGGACCGGCTGCAAACGGCATGTTCACGCTGTTGCGAAAGTCCTCGTTGCGCAGCGCGTCCACGACCTGATCGACGATCTGCACGGAGACGTCGCGCTGTGCCTCAACGGTGCTCGCACCGAGATGGGGCGTGTGTACGACGTTGGGCGCCCGAAGCAGCGGATGATCCGCGCGCGGCGGCTCGGCCCGGTAGACATCCACGGCCGCTGCCCGGACCTGGCCGGAGCGGAGTGCATCGGCAAGCGCCTCCTCGTCGAGAAGCCGTCCCCTCGACGCATTGACGATCACGACCCCGTGCTTGCACTTGCGCAGGGACTCGGCGTTGATGATGTTCTCCGTCTCCGCCGACAGCGTGCTGTGCAACGAGATGACGTCCGCCTTATCCAGCAACTCGTCGAGATCGACGAGCGTCACGCCCACTTCCTGTCCCACCTCTTCCGAGACATAGGGATCAAAGGCGATCACCTCCATGTCGCACGCCTTGGCACGTCGGGCAACGTGCCGGCCGATGCGACCAAAACCAATCAGACCAAGTACCTTGCGGTAGAGCTGCACACCGACGAATCGCGAGCGGGACCACTCGCCGCTGGCGACGGATCCGTGTGACGCGACAACATTGCGGCACGCAGCGAGAATCAGCGCGAGCGCATACTCCGCCGTGGCGATGCTGTTGGCACCCGGCGTATTCATGACGATGACGCCGCGCGAAGTCGCCGCTTTCACATCCACGTTGTCCACACCGGTGCCCGCACGGCCGACCACGCGCAGCGCCTTCGCGGCCGCGAGCACGTCGGCATCGACGCGCGTTCCGCTTCGTATGAGCAGCGCATCGTAGTCCCCGATCACCGACACGAGCTCGTCCTTCGACAAACCCACCTTGATGTCGAACTCGACGTCCTCGTTGTGCTCGAGGCGCTCGATACCCGGCGCCCCGAGGTCATCCGATACCAGCACACGAAACATCAACGCCTCCCCAGCTAGATCCACCGACACCGGCGAGTCCGTCGCGTGGGTCACCCCGACGCGGTCGGCGTGAGCGACAGACCAGAGGTGAACTTCCGCCGCAGGCCGGCATCCGTGAAGAGCACAGCGCCGCGGCGCAGCGCCTCCACCGCGTTCTCGACAACGGCTTTGACCCGCTGATCCGTCGAACGCAGCGCCGCCGTTCCCGCGGCCAGGAGCAGCACGGGCGCCAGACTCTCGCAGTCGATGAAGATTGGCGCCTCGCTGGCAACGCGGTCGCGCCGCACGACACCGCCATATCCCACAAAGAGATCAACCGCCGGGCTCGCCAGCAGATCACTGACGCCATCGCCGACCAACAGTGCCCGGCCCGCTTGCTCGGCACGCAGCTCACGAATCACCCGCGCCTTGCCGTCGCTCTCTGCCAGCTCCGACTGTCGATAAGCGAGATAGCGCTCTTGCCAGGGACCGCCAACGGCGTGCCACCACTCCCCGGAGAGCGCGTCGAACTGCAGCTCAACAGCCCGTATCTTATCCGCTCTCACGCCGATTGACATGCCGAACTCCTTCACCGGATCGAGCAACCCGCCGCTCACGATGTACACCGCATGGCCCAACGCGTGCAGCGCCGCTATGACGTCCACGGCGTCCTCGACGACGTTCTTGCGGTAGCGGCTCTTGAGCGCCCTGACCGCCGCCCGGGTAGGACTGAGAAGCTCGAGGCGCTCGCCGTAGACGTCGCGCAGGGGCCTGGCGCCGTCCATGGCTTCGCTGGTCAGCCGCTTCACACGCTCCCGCGCGGTCTCCTGCCCGGCGAGTTCGTCGATGCCTTCGACACGGCTAAGCGTGGAGTCACAGTCAAAGAAGACATGCTGATAGCGCGGCCAGCGCGCCGCATACGGTGCCTGCGCAGAGTCAGCCATCGGCGGTTGCGCTCTCCGACGCCGCGCGGCGGCCCTCGGCCCGCAGCGTCGCCTCGAGCCAGCCGCGAAACGCCACGATGCGCAGCTCGTTGGCGTTGCTCTTCGGGTATACGAGGTGGTAGCCCCCGGAACTCGGCAGCTGGAGATCGAAGGGAATCACCAGCCGCCCCGCCTCGAGATGGTGCGCTACCAGCACCCGGTTGGCGAGCGCTACGCCGGCGCCCGACATAGCGGCTTCGAGGGCCAGCGTAGTGCTCTGGAAAGTCAGACCGCGTTCCGCGGCGATGCCGGTGAGACCGGCGGCGGTGAGCAGCTCGGGCCACTGCCGGGCGCGCGGCAGCACGTGGATCAGGATCGCGTGGCGCAGATCCTGCGGGGACCGCAGCGCACGAGGCCCGGTCGTCAGCGCCGGCGCGCACAACGGCACCAGCTCCTCGTGCATGAGCATGCAGGACTCGAGCTTCGGCCACGGTCCGGTGCCGTACGGGATGGCCAGATCGATGTCGGTAGCGGCGAAATCCGGCACCTCGCGGGCCGTCGTCAGCCGTACGTCGATCTCGGGATGCTCGGCCTGGAATCCGGCCAGGCGGGGCACGAGCCACTCGGTCGCGAAAGTGGGGGCAACGCTGACGGTCAGTGGGCGCGGCACGCTGTCGACACCCACGCGGGCGATGGCGTCAGCGATCTGATCGAGCGCGCTGCGGATGCTGGGCAGCAACGCGTGTCCTTCGGGCGTCAGCAACACTTGCCGCGTGCGGCGACGAAACAACGGCACGCCGAGAAACGTTTCCAGCAGCTTGATCTGGTGGCTGACAGCCGACGGTGTCACGTGCAGCTCTTGGGCCGCCTGCTGAAAGCTGAGGTGGCGTGCGGCGGCCTCGTAGACACGCAGCGCATTGAGGGGAGGGAGGCGGCGCGCGATCATTATATTACTTATTAAATCTCATCTATCTGATGAATAACTATCGTTTGTCACGAAGCCCGGCTGACTGGAGAATTTGTAGCGTTCACAGCGATCTTGGCAGTGCTTCGGCGAGGCGGTCTGGGCGCCCCGCCACACCGCTTACGTATGAATCACTTTGCATTATGGAGATCTCTCAGAGGAATGCCAATATGACAACGCAGTCAGCCGTTACCGATCCCCTCATCGTCGGCCCCGCGCCGCGAACGCGCTGCGCGGACACGCGGCCGGGCCGCGTCACGGCAGTGCGTCGCGCGGCACCGGCCGGATTTCTGCGCACCATCGCCGGGGCGCTGGAGGCCGTGCTGCTGCCCGAGCTCAGCCGCTACGAGCGCAGCGGGGAGCTAGACGCTCTCGGTGCCGCCACCCGCCGCGACATCGGCTACGATTAGCCCGTGCGGGCGGTCACCCGCCCACGTCCGGCCTCGCGCACGGACACCCGAAACGGCATCGGGGCCACGTCCAGCGAGGGCGAAAGGAATTCGGGTCGCCGCGGCGCAGCCGCGAGGTCCGACCCGCGGTTCCCGGCCGACGTTCCATTTTTTCCACTCCTGCGCCGGCGCATAATCACCCGCAGCACCAAGCAAAGAATTATCGCAAGGGGGTCGTGACCCATGCAGCAAAGCAAGCTGCGCCGCTGCCTGAGCCTCTGGGAAATCGTCGTCTATGGCGTCGGGCTCATTCTGGGTGCGGGCATCTACGTGCTGATCGGCGCCGCGGCAGGCATCGCCGGCAATATGCTGTGGCTGGCCTTCGTCTGCGCCGCCGTTGTCGCCGGGTTCACCGCCCTCAGCTACGCCGAGCTGGCCGCGCTCTTTCCCAAGGCCGGCGCCGAGTTCGTCTACACTCGCGAAGCGTTTGGCTCCGCTGGCCTTGCCTGGATCATCGGCTTCTGCGCCACCGTTGTCGGATTCACCACGGCGAGCGCAGTTGCCATTGGCTTCGCGGAGTATCTCGGTCGTTATCTGGCCATGCCGACCGTTTTGGGGGCGCTGTTGCTGATCGCGGCAATGTCCTGGGTGAGCTACCGCGGCATCAAAGAATCGGCGCGATTCAACGCCGTGGCTACGTCGATCGAGGTTGGTGGTCTGGCGCTGATCGTGGCGACCGGCGGCATCGCGCTCCTCGAGGGCGACATCGCCCTTGCCGATCTGTCGGCATTTCCGGTCGAGAGCGACGACACGCTCGAGCGCTGGTTACCCATCGCCTCGGCGGGTGCGCTGATCTTCTTCGCCTACATGGGCTTCGAGGATATCGCCAATATCGCGGAGGAAGCAGAATCGCCCGAACGGGTTCTGCCGCGGGCGTTCATCCTCGCGTTGGTGATCTCGACGGCGATCTATGTGCTGGTCGCCATCGTCGCGGTCAGCGTGGTGCCCTACCACGAGCTTGCCGCGTCGCCGCAGCCGCTCGCGCTGCTGATGGAGCGACTGGTGGGCAATGTTGCCCCGGAGCTGCTCACCGTGATAGCGCTGTTCGCGACAGCCAACACGGTGCTGATCACGCTTATCGTCGGCGCGCGCATGCTCTACGGGATGGCGGACAACCGCTCGCTGCCCGCAGCGCTGGCGCGGGTGCACAGCAGGCGCAACACGCCATGGGTGGCCGTCGTGGTGGTCGCCGCGGTGACGGCATCGTTTCTGCTTTTCGAGGAACTGGAGGTGCTGGCGTCCATCTCCGACGTTGGCATCTTCATCCTGTTCTTCTTCGTCAACGCGAGCAATGTCGTCCTTCGGTTCAGGCGCCCGCAGCTTGCCCGCCCATGGCGCGCTCCTGTCAATATCGGCCGCTTTCCCGTGCTCTCCGCAGTGGGCGCGGTGAGCTGCCTGGCCCTGCTGGCAAGCATCAGTCATCCCGTGAGCGTGTTCGGCAGGGAGATATCCTCGCTGTGGGTCGGGTTNNGGGCATATTCTCGCTCGCCGTGCCGCTGTATCTGCTGCTGGGACGACCCACGGCCAGACGCGGTTGATCGTCGAGCTGCCGGAGACGGACACGGTGAGAGGAACGCGGGAGCGCTTTGCAGCGTGCCGCCAAATCTTTATCATCGCCCCCGGGCCAACGCCACGCCCGCCACCGCTACCCCGGCCGTGGCCCGGCCAAGCTCCTCCAACCGCGACTGACAATGGGTGACGTGATCCGAACGCGAGCGCACAGATTCCGGCAGGTAGCATCAGCGCTGCTCGTCGGCCTTTGTCTGTCGACGGCGTTCGCCGAGCGCCCGCTCATAGGTTTCTACGTCGCCGAGCGTTCGCCGGGGCCGGGTCTGTCTGCCATCACGGTGCCGGGCAGCGGCAAACAGCTGTTCGTGACGGACAGCCCTGCCCTCGATTTGGGCGCCATCGATGCGGTCGAGGCGATCGAGACCGACGACCCGGATACCGTCGGGATGGAGCTGATCCTCAGCGAGACCGGCGTCAAGGCGCTCGGCGATACCACGCGGGCCGCGCTCGGGAAACATCTGGTGCTCATGCTCGGCGAGGAGGTGGTTGAGGCGTTTCCGATCGAGGTCGCGATTGCGGTCAGGCGCTTTCGCCTGCGCGGCATTCCCAGGGCATCGGTCGAGGGCATTCTGTCGACGCTCACCGCGCAATGACGCCGGGCTCGTCCCTCCACAGCGGCGCAGCGGCTTTCACGCTAACGCCGATTCGTTCGGGTCGCCGCGCGGCGAAGCAAGCCGGTCGGTGTTCGTCGTGGGATGCGGCTGGCCCGCGTCGACCCGCGCATCACTCCGCACGCAGCGCCTCGACCGGGTCGAGCTCGGCGGCGCGGTAGGCAGGGACCACGCCGGCGGCCAGGCCGATCCCCACGGCTAGGCCCTCGGCCAGCAGCGCGAACGACCACGGCGTGTGCACCGGCAGTGCCGGCAGTGCGGCGTGCAGCAGCCATGCGCCGCCGACGCCGAGGAGCAAGCCCGCCAGGCCGCCGACCGCCGCCAGCGCCGTGGCCTCGGCGAGAAACAATAACAACACCTGCCGGCGCCGCGCGCCCAAGGCGCGCAGCAGGCCCACCTCCGCCGTTCGCTCGCGCACGGCGATGAGCATGATGGTGAGCACGCCCACGGCGCCGACCAGCAGCGAGATCCCGCCCAGCACACCCACCGCCAGCGTCAGCACGTCGAGCACTGAACCCAGCACGTCGAGCATTTGCTGTTGAGTCGTGATGGTGAAGTCTTCGCGGCCGTGGCGCGCGGTGAGCACGTGGCGCACGCCGGCCACCACGTCGGCCTCGCTTGCGTCGTCGTCGTAGAGCACGTCGATCTCCATCAAGCTCTCGCGGTTGAACAGCTCCAGCGCGCGGGCGGCCGGTATGTACACCGTGTCGTCGAGATCGAAACCGAGCACGGTGCCTTTGGACTCCATGGCACCGACGACACGATAGCGGTCACCGCCGACGCGGATGCGTTTGCCGAGCGGGTTGTCAGCGCCGAACAGTTCCTCGCGGAGCTTGCTGCCGAGGACGGCCAGCGCGCGAGGTGATTGCGGATCGTCGGACGGCAGAAAACGGCCGGCCGCCACCTGCAGCTGGAAGACGCGCGGCATGTCGGCACCGACACCGTAGACGGTCGTTCGCCGTCGCCGCTGCTCGGCTTCTACCTCCGCGTTGCCCTGCACGACGGGCACCGCTGCGATCACCCGAGGCGTCCGCGCGAGCGCCAGGGCGTCGTCGATCGTCAGCGGACGCTCAGTGCCGAAGACCCCCACTGCGGCCCCGTGGGTAGTCGCCCGCCCGGGGTTGATGCCGATGATGGCGGACCCAAACTGCGTGAACTCCGCCAACACGAAGCGATGCACGCCCTCCCCGATCGAGGTCAGCAGCACGACGGCAGCGACCCCTATGGCAATGCCCAGCGCGGTCAAGGCCGCCCGCACCCGCTGCGCGGCGAGCGCACCCATTGCGAGATGCAGGAAGTCGAGAGACGTCATCGGCATCGCCGCGGCATCGACCCGTGCCTAGCGGCGCGCCAGGGCCATCACGGGATCGAGACCGGCCGCGCGGCGCGCGGGCAGCACCCCGAACAGCAGGCCGGTGCCGAGCGCAATGGCGAACGCCGACGCAACCGCCCACCACGGCGCGCCCAGCGGCAGCACCGGATAGAGCCGCTCCAAGACGACGCTGCCGAGGGTACCGACGACAACGCCGACGCAGGCACCGGCACCGGCCAGGATGGCCGCTTCGGCGAGAAACAGCGCGACGATCTGCCGGCGCGGCGCACCCAGCGCCTTCAACAGGCCAATCTCCGCGGTACGCTGACTCACCGCCACCAGCATGATGTTCATGATCAGGATTCCGGCGACAACCAGGCTGATCGACGCTATGCCACCGACGGTCAATGTCAGCGCCCGCAACACGCGGTCGAAAGTGGCGAGGACCGCGTCCTGCGTGATCACCGTGACATCCTCCTCCCCCTGATGACGCTCGGTGAGGATCGCCCGGACGCTTCTGCGGGCCGGCTCCAGCGCATCCCGACTCTGCGCTTCGACGAGGATGCGGAACAGCGATGGCGTGTTGAACAGATTCTGCGCGGACGCCACCGGAATGATGACGATGTCGTCGGCGTCGACGCCGATCGAGCGTCCTTCGGAGCCGAGCACACCGATCACGCGGAAGCGACGATCACCCACTCGCAGCCACTCGCCGAGCGGCGGCGTCGCACCGAACAGCTCACGCTGCACCGTTCGGCCAATGACGCACACGGGCGAGGCGCGTTCGGCATCGCCCGGCGGCAGAAAGCGTCCCTGCGCCATTCGCCAGCGCCGGATGTCGAGCATAGCCGCCGTGGAGCCTAGCACCGGGACCTCCCGATCACGCTCCTGCCACGACACGGCGGCCGAGCCCACCGTCACCGGGGCGACGCGCCGAATGTGTCGGTCCCGCTCGAGCGCGACGGCATCCGCGATGGTGAGATCCCGCGGTGTCTCCCCGACCAGCAGCGCCGGCGCACCACCCGTGGTCTCGGCGCGTCCGGGGATGACGATCAGCAAGTGAGTACCCAGCGACGCGAACTCGCCGGTCACATAGCGCCGCGCTGCCTCGCCCAGTGAGGTGAGCGCCACGATCGCCGCTACTCCGATGGCCGTCGAGACGAGCATGAGCGACGTGCGCAGGCGATGGCGGCTCAGCGCGCCCCAGGCAAAGCGCAGCACGTCGGTGGATCTCACGTCTCGGGCCCCGCGATGTCGTCGGTGATGCGGCCATCCACCATGCGGACTTGGCGTCGGGTGCGGCCGCCGATGTCCGGATCGTGAGTGACGACGATGAGGGTAATGCCCTGTGCATTGAGCGCCTCGAGCGCCTCGATGACCTCGCGGCCGGAGTGCCGATCGAGGTTGCCGGTGGGCTCGTCGGCGAGCAGGACGCGCGGCCGCATCACCATCGCGCGCGCGATGGCGACGCGCTGCCGCTGCCCACCGGAGAGCTGATCGGGGCGATGGTGGCAGCGCTCGGTCAGCCCCATGCGCTCGAGAATGTCGCGCGCGCGTCGCCGCCGCTCCGCAGCCGGGATCCCGCCCAGCACCATCGGCAGCTCGACATTCTCCTGGGCGGTCAGCCGGCCAAGCAGGTGAAAGAACTGGAACACAAAGCCGATCCGCTCGCGCCGCACCCGCGCCTGGGCGTCATCGGAGAGTGAGGTAACGTCCTGGTCGTCGAACCGATAGCGGCCCGTGGTTGGCCGATCCAGCAGGCCGATGATGTTGAGCAGCGTCGACTTGCCGGAGCCCGACGGCCCCATGATCGACACGTAATCACCCCGCTCGAACGTCACGCTCACGTCGTCGAGCGCATGCACGGCCTGATCGCCGACGCGGAACACGCGGCCGATGTGCTCGAGCCGGATCACGGCCGTCAGCGGCTCGACGACTCGGCGTCCGCAACGGCCGCCACCCCGGCCGCCAGACCTTCGCGATCGACGGAGGTGACGACACGTTCGCCTTCGACCAGCCCGGAGACGATCTCGGTGTACACCCAGTTGCTGATGCCCGCCTCGATGCGCCTGCTCTCGAGAATATCGCTGGCGTCGAGCACCCAGATGCGCCCGCCCTCCTGGACGGCTTCGGTGGGCACGCGCACGACGTCCTCCTTGACCACGAGCACCACCTCGGCATCGGCGCTGTAGCCGGGAAGCAAATCCCGGGTGTCGGACGCCTCGACGAACTCCACTTCGACGTCCACCGTGCGCGCCTGCTTCTCTCGATCGAGCACGTAGGGCGCCACCCGCCGCACGGTTGCGGGAAAGTGTCGTCCGGGGAAGGCGTCGAGCACGATACGGGCGGTCATCCCGGCGCGGACGGTGGGGGCGTCCACCTCGTCCATGGGTGCGGTGACGTAGAGACAGTCGCTGTCGATGAGATCGACGGCGGGCAGGGTCGGCACGCCGATGGGGGAAGGCGTCGCGTACTCACCCAGCTCGACATTGACCTCGGCCACCGTGCCGTCGAACGGCGCCGTCAGCCGTGTCCGATCGAGCGCCGCCTCGGCGACCCGCACCTGCGCGGCGCTGACCTCGGTGGTGACCTCGGCGGCCTTGCACGCGGCGCGCCGCGCACTGCTCTCGCCTACTGCGCGATCGGCGCTCTCCTCCGAGGCCAGCTTCTTCTTGAGCAGCTGCGTCAACCGCTGCGCCTCGCGCTCGGCCACATCGGCAGCGACACAGGCCTCCTCCGCTCGGGCCGCCGACGCGGCGGCCTCGCGCCGGGCAAGCAGCAGCCTGGCCCGCAGATCGTCGTTCCAGAGCTCCAACAGCAGGACGTCTTTCTTGACACGATCGCCTTCGCGCACCGGCATGCGGGCCACCTGCCCACCTATAGCCGGCGCCAGCCGCGCCCGGCGGCAGGCGTTCACCGTTCCGGCGCGCGTGTTGGTCACGGTGGACTCCACGGTGCCCCGCTCGACCACCTTCACCTGAACGACCACCGGCTTGGGGCGCGTCCAGTAATACCCAAGGGCCAGCGCGGCGGCGATGACGATCAGGACGACTGCTGCGCGCTTCACGTTACGCTCCTCTCTGTGCTGGGAATGCCCGGGCCCGCCGCCGGGCCGGCGATCGACGGGAAGCGATTCCCCTTGACGTTGGTGCCCACCGTCGCGACTGTGCCACACTAAGCATGCCACGACGCCGCGGGTCGTGGGGCGATCGGGGCGCGAGACGGCTGACCCCGGTCTTCGCTGCGCCGCCCCGAGTCCCCCTCAGAGCCGAGCAGCGCCCCTCCGGCCTGCGTGCAGCAACCGGTGTTACCCGCAAACCCTCAGCCATGGACATCATCGCCGCAGAGCACTGGTATCGGAGCGAGCCCGTCGGCGACGGCACGACCTGGATCTACGAGCCGCACATCAAGGAATTCTACCGCTGCAACATCTGGCACGTGCGCGGCCGTGACCGCGACATGCTGGTCGACTCGGGCATGGGTGTGGTGAGCCTGCGCCGTCACATCGCCCTGCTGGCCGCACGCCCCGTCATCGCGGTCGCCAGCCACTCTCATTTCGACCACATCGGTTCCCATCACGAATTCAGCGAACGTGCGGTCCATCCCGCCGAGGCCGACATCATGGCATCCCCCACGCGGCGCACGACGCTGGCGGAGCCCTATGTGACGGACGACATCTTTACCGCGCTGCCGTCACCGACGTACCGCTCTACCACTTACAACGTCCAGGCCGCTCCGGCGACCCGCCTTCTCGACGATGGCGACGTCATCGATCTGGGCGACCGCCACTTCGAGGTCATGCACGTGCCGGGACACTCGCCGGGATCGATCGCACTGTGGGAAGCGGCCACGGGCATGCTGTTCGCCGGCGACGCGGTGTACGATGGTCCGCTCATCGACGACTGCTACCACTCCAACGTCGACGACTACATCGTCAGCATGGAGCGGCTGGCGCGCCTGCCGGCGCGCATCGTCCACGGCGGACACTTCCCGAGCTTCGACGGGACGCGCCTGCGCGATCTGGCAGGCGCCTGGCTCGCGCAGCACGGCGCTTGATGGCTGCGCGCGCGTTATCGCGCGAGCACCACGATATCCGCGCTGTCCACCGCCAGCTTAATTGTCGTGCCCGGGGCCACGATGCGCCGTTGGGGCAGGCGCACCTTGAGTTGCGTGTCGCGACCTTCGAGCCGACACACGCACTGGTGATGGGTGCCAAAGAAGCTGGCTTCGAGCACCTCGGCGCCACCGATTTCGACGAGGCCTTCGCCGCCGGAGTCGACGTGGATGTGCTCGGGGCGCAGCGACAGCGCGACGGCCTGGCCCGTGGCCTCGTTACCGGCCACCGCAAATCGCCCGACGGCCGTCGCCACGGTGATCACGCCGTCGCGCCGTTCCACGACGTCGCCGTCGAGAAAGTTGCTCTCGCCCATGAAGCCTGCGGTGAACCGCGAGCGCGGACGCAGATACACGCGCTCGGGTGAGCCGATGTCCTCGATGACGCCTTGATTCAGCACGACGATGACGTCAGCGATGGCCATTGCCTCGTCCTGGTCGTGAGTCACATGGACGAACGTCGTTCCGACGCGACGCTGAATGGCTTTGAGTTCCTCCTGCATCTGCCGGCGCAGCTTGAGGTCGAGGGCGCCGAGCGGTTCGTCCAGCAGCAGCACCGACGGCTCCACGACCAGGGCGCGCGCCAGGGCGACGCGCTGCCGTTGACCGCCCGACAGCGCGTGCACCCGGTGCTGGGCGGTGTGCGCCAGGCCGACCATCTCGAGCACGCTGCGCACCCGCCGGGCGCGCTCGCGGCGCGCAACCCGGCGCATGCGCAGGCCGAAGCCGACGTTGCCGGCGACGGTCATGTGCGGGAACAGCGCATAGTCCTGAAACACGGTCGTGGTCGGCCGCCGCGCGGGCGCCACGTCGCTCACATCCTCGCCGCCGATCAGCACGCGCCCGCTGGTGGGCTCGAGAAAACCGCCCAGCACGTTGAGCAGCGTGGTCTTGCCGCCGCCGGAGGGACCGAGCAGCACGGCGAAGCTGCCGCGTTCGATGGTCAGACTCACATTGTCTACGGCGAGCTTTGCGCCGAAGCGAACGCTGATCTCACGAAGCTCGACGGCGGTCGGCCTCACGGCGCGCGTTTCCGGCGCAGGAGGACCAGATCGAGCAGCAGCACCAGCACGACGGAGACACCGAATACCAGACTGCCGATCGCGTTGAGTTGCGGACTGAGGCCCGTGCGCAGCATGCTCCAGATCTCGACGGGCAGTGTCACCTCGAACTTGCTTACCAAGAACGCGATGATGAACTCGTCCCACGAGAACGTCACGGAGAGAAAGTAGGACGCAAACAGCGCCGGCCAGAGCATCGGCATTGTCACCAGCGCCATCACCTGCCATTCACGCGCACCAAGATCACGTGCCGCGCGTTCGACGTTGGCCTGATGCTCGCCCATCTGGCTGTAGAGAATCGCGAAGCACAACGGCAGGTTGATCACCACGTGGCCGATACCCACCGCGAGCAGCGACTTGGGTATGGCAAGCGTGTTGAATGTGATCAGCAGCCCCATTCCGATGATCAGATAGCTCACCGTGAGCGGGGCCATCAACAGCCCGCGCACGAGCCTGCCCCCGCGCAGATGATGGCGGGCGAGGCCGTACGCGGCACAGAAGCCAAGCGCGACGGCAGCCAGCGACGAGGTGAGCGCCACGACGATGGAGTTGGTCAGTGCTCGCGTCAGGCGCTCCTCAGCCAATACTGCGCGGTACCACTTGAGCGACGGGCCGTCGAAGGGCGGCACCGGCAGCGACGAGCTCTGGAACGAGAACAACACCAACGCAACCACCGGCAGAAAGATGAAGCCGTAGATCGCGAGGGCGTATACGGTCGCTGGCACGGCGCCCAGCACGTGTGCCATGCGGCGGGTCGCGCTCACGCCCGCTCCAACCTGAGCCAGCGGGCGCAGGCAAGATACACCACGCTCACCACGATCATGAGCACCAGCGCCATCGCCGAGGCCATGGGAAAGTCGGAACGCCTGGCGATCTGCAGCATGATGGTCTGGGGCAGCAGCAGCTCGCGGTTGCCGCCGAGGATCTGCGGAGTGATGTAGTCACCGATGCACAGCACGAACGTCAGGAAAGCGCCGACCATGATGCCGGGCAGCGTAAGCGGCAGGATCACGTGCACGAAGGTCCGCACCGGGCCCGCGCCGAGATCGGCGGCCGCCCTGCGATAGTTGGGCGAGAGCTGTTTCAAGTTGGCGAATATGGTCAGCGTGAGCAGCATGGTGAAGAAGTGGACGAAACCCATTACCGTCGCGCCGCGGTTGTTGGCGAGCGAGACGGGTCCGTCGACGACGCCCAGGAACTGGAGCGATCCGCTGATGACGCCGGATTCGGAAAGAATAAGCAGCCAGCTGTACGACCGCACGACGTAGGAAGTCCAGAACGGTACGATGGCGAGCACGAGCGCCGTGCGCTGCCAGCGAACGGGCACCTTCTCGGCCAGGACGTACGCCAGCGGATAGGCGAGCAGCACGCTGGTGATCGTCACCAGCGCCGTCACTTCGATCGAGTTGATCAGGCTTTCGAGAAAATACGAGCGGGCGAAGAATTTCTCGTAGTTGACGAGCGTCCACTCCCGGACCAGGCGGTACCCCTGGCGCTGCCAAAAACTGTGCACCACCATGACCGCGAGCGGGAGCACGAAGAACAACGCGGTCCACAGCAGCGCCGGGAGCACGAGCGCCCACGGCTGTCGGGCGCGCCCCGGCTTGGTCCGGGAAATCACGGCGGTAGCGCGGCGTACGGTCACCGCGCCGGGGCCGATTGCCGGAGGGTCCAGCGTTCTCCCGAGAAAGCGCCGGCCCTAGTGCTGCAACATCTCCGTCCAGACATCCAGCATCTTGGCGTCGAGCTCGGCATCGGGAATGAAGTAACGGTAGGAGTTGGCGAGATACTCTTCGCGCTTGTCCCACCGGAGCCGCCGCTTCTGCTCGTCGGTGAGATGCGCGCCCGCCTTGCTGTTGGCCGGCATGCCCCAGAAACAGGACGATGTCGCGAGCCGCGCCTGTCCCTCGGGGCTCATCACGTACTTGACGAACTCCACTGCCAGGTCCTTGCGCTGACTCGTCTCGAAGACGGCCAGGGACTGCGCCCAGAGTATCCCACCCTGCGCGGGCAGCACCCACTCGAAATCGGGGTTCTCGTCGGTGAGCGTCGCGATCGCCCACTCGCCGCCGCCGATGAGGATGTCGACCTCGCCGGTGGCGAGTGCGGTCTGCGAGGCGACGACGTCGCTCACCGTTCGGGCGACGTCCTTCATACGGAACAGTCCGTCACGAATCTTCGGCAAGGTCGCTTCGCTGATCTCGTTCGGTTTCATGCCGAGACCCAGAGCGACCATGTCCATAACCGGGATGTAGTAGTCGTAGATGGCGATACGATCTTTGTACTTCTCGTTCCACATCACGGCGATGTCCGTCATGTCGGCGGGATCGACGTTGGCGCGGTTGTAAGCGATGGTGTTGTAACCGAACTTCTCGATGATGGCGTAGGTCTTGCCGTCTCTTTGCGTGACGTCGGTCATGCGCACCTGCTCGAAGACGTCGGCTAGCGGCAGCTGATCCGCAGGCAGCGTCGCCAGCAGACCGAGATCGATGGCCCGGGGTACGTCGACGCCGTCGATGACCCAAACGTCCCAGTCGCCGGGTCGGGACTGCTCGATGATGCTGAGGGCCGTTCCGGTGCCCTCGTACTCCTTGGTGTTGACGCGCACGCCGAACTTCTTCTCGAAGGGCTCGATGAGCGCAGCGTCGGTGTGATCGCACCATACCAGCGCGTTGAGCTCATCGGCGGCGCGGGCGTCGGCGCCAAGCCCGGCCGTCCAGCTGAGAACAACCGCGACGGCCGCCGTCAGGCCGCGCGTGGCGCGCCGGGGTGATGGGTAGATGGAGGCCCGCCGACCAGGCCCGCCGCTCCGCTCGTTCATGGTGTTCCTCCTCTGGCGTACTTCAATCGTTCGGCCGCGGGTCAGCGACGCCAATGCGTCCGCTGCGTGGCGGCTGCGAGGCCAATGTAGCACCAAACGCCCTTGCACGGCGACGCCACGGCCACCGTCGCTAGTCGCGGAAAGCGTCTGCCGCCAGCAGTGCGTTCAGCGCGGCGAGCCATCGCTGCGCCATTTTTGCCGCCCCCGACGCGTTGGGGTGCACACCGTCGTAGCTGTCCATCTGCGGGTCGAAGCCGCTGAAGTGATCGACTAGGACGACGCGCGCGGCGGGGCGGTCGAGCTCGCCGGCGAGCGCCCGCAGCCGGCCGTTGTAAGCCTCGACAGATGCCGAGACAGCGCCGCCGACCAGTGGAATGATGGCCGCCACCAGCACGGCAACACGGGGATTGTGAGCACGCAGTCGCGCCACGATTGCGCGCACCTCGGACACCGTCTCGTCGATGTCCTGCCCGGCGCCGATATCGTTGGTGCCGATGTGCAGCAGCACGACATGAGGACGCGCGCGCGCCGCCCAGTCGTCTATTTGACGCAGGATCTCGTCCGCTCGCCAGCCCCAGTGACCTTCGTGATCGGCGTCAAAGTCCGACGCCTCACCGCTCGGCCGATAGGTGCGGGAGACGCTGCCCACGAAATCGACGTCGTGGCCTGCCGCCTCGAGCGCGTGCCACAGCGGACGTCTGTACGTGAGCGCGGCCCGCGCTCCCTGCGTTATCGAATCGCCGAGCGGCATGACGCGCAGCGGCTCTGCGGCCGGCAGCGTCGCGGTGGCGCACAACATCGCGGCCGCCACCACGCCACCGCACAGCCCACGGGTTCCGCCGCGCCCTCGCGGCCGGCGCCATTGACCTCCGCTTCGCACGGCCATTATGCTGATGCGCGCCGCAGCGCGGTCGACGATCCATATCGCCGCATCACGCCGCATGCCGGCATCGCCCGACGCCCACACCGCGACGGCCGCGACGAGGCCGATGCCTCAGCGACGCCGCCGCGCAACCGCCGAACACCCATGACTGCAAAGACGAAGTGCATTCTCTCGCTTACCGGTCTCGCGCTCATCGACATTGTGATTCCGATACCGGTGACGGCGCTCGTGCTGATCTACGTCGTGCTCGAGAAACCCGCCTGGTTCTCCGCGCTGGTGGGGGAGATCTACGGGGCCGGCTGACGACGCTTCGAACGCAAGCACCGGCGGTCTGCGG
>JABAHR010000508.1_pt4 | contig 23906 bp, 29 predicted proteins | sample 7062101 | NCBI WGS metagenome assembly JABAHR01 (sample SAMN14534553, study PRJNA622989) | marine sediment metagenome | biome: marine biome [ENVO:00000428]; feature: marine pelagic biome [ENVO:01000023]; material: deep marine sediment [ENVO:00002113] | place: India: Gulf of Kutch | collected...
CATCTTGGCCTCTTCCAACGAGTCCTTGCCGAACTCGGAGAGCAGGGTCTTGTCGCTGACCTTCCGCATCTGGTTGAGCGACATGAGCAGCTGCTTCATCTGCATGTCGTCGGCCATCTTGAACTGCTTCATGTGAACGCCGATTTCGCGCCAGCCCATGAAGCGAGCCACGTTCGGGACCAGGAAGTGCTCGAGGAAGTGCTCGTGCATCGTCCGGTAGGTCATCAGCTGGTTCTCGAGCATCCTCAGCGAGACCGAGGAGCCAGACCAGGACAAGCCCCCGAAGACGAACTCCTGCGGTACGCCCATGCCGGCGATGATGTGCTCCGACCAGGCCCGGATCTCTTGGGTCAGCATCAGCGCCCGGCCGTTGCCTCCGATGCGCTGGTGCCCGACTGGGATCGGGAGGATGGGCTTGTAGTTCGGATCCCACCGCCACTTGACGATCTCCCCCTCGATGCGGGACTTCCAGTCCGAGAGGTTGATCGTGAGGTAGGGATTGGCGTTCGCATCCGCAGAGGCAGGGAACATGATGTCGAGCGGGACCAGGTGCTCAAGCATCACAGCTTCCTGCGCCTTCTTCATCACCTGCAGGTAGAAGGAGTCCTTCAGGGCAGGGAGGATCGGCGGGTAGCCCCAGCCCTCATCGTTCGCAGCAAGGCTCGGTGTCGGCGCCTTGAAGTGGAAGATGTTCTCGCGAGTCAGGATGAACGGCCGGCGGGTGCGCATAGCATCGATGAGCTGGCTAGGAAGCTCCTCGAGGTAGCGCTTGTTCTTGCGAAGGACCTTGGACCTGATCTTCTCCGGCGGCTTGTACCCGTACTCCGGCTCGCGGGTGATCGGGTTGAAGTCGATGTCGATGTCGGTCGGGTTCCACCGGATGAGCTTGATGTCACGGTAGCTCTTGTAGAACTCGTCCTTGACCTTTGCGTTCCCTGTGTGGGTGCAGTTCGGGCAGTTCATCGTGTACTTGAAGTTCTTGAAGTCCCAGACCTTCTTGTACTTCAGGCGCTTGATCCGCTCCCTGAACCCACACATGCGGCACTGGAGCGTCTTGTGGAACGGGTACAGGATGCTGACGATGCAGTTGCCGTAGCCGTTGTAGTCGAGGCCGACCTCGAGCTGGAAGCGGGTGATGTCGACCACCCGGTACAGGAAGTCCTCCCACTTCTTCTTGTGCTTGTCGAACCCGTCTCCGGGCTCGTCCTCGATCACGATGTCCGTGATCGGGTAGGCAGACATCTTCCGAGTGACGGCAGACACCAGCGGGTTGACCAGCATGTGGTAGCGGCACCAGCGGAACAGGTGCTTGACCGACCGCGGTAGATCCATGTGGGACACATCCCACCACGGACTCGGGTAGCGGAAGGAGTTGTTCCTCCCGTCCAACGCCCCGTTCCGAAACCCGGAGAATCGGTTGCTAGAGCCGGGGCCGAAGCCGCTAGTACCAATCCCTGCCATCTAGCCGCTCCACCCCAGGCCAGGAACCCCGGACTCCAGCGGCGTTGCAGGCAGGACGCCGCCGCTGTCGTAGGCTCCGAGGCCGTAGGGCATGTCCGTGGCCACCCCGCCGCCGCCTGCCGCAGCCCCGGGGTAGTTCTTGAGTCCGAGACGCTGCCCCTCCTGCATCTGACGCTGAACGCGTACATCGCGGAGCTTCTTCAGTTTGGCGGCGCGCTGGGCAGTGAACGGGATCTCTGCCGCAGCATCTTGGACCATCTGGACCGGTACTTCCTTGGCCACCCGACCGATGAGGCGTCCACTGACAGGGTTCGGCGCGGCCATCAGGCCCAGTCCCAGCAGCGCTGCACGTCCCTTCTTGCCGGCCGCCGCGGACATGTCGCTGAGGAACCCAGCTTCCTTCTCCATCTCGAGGAAGTCCTCGAGCGAGAGCGGGACGAAGTCGACGCCGCGCTGGGAGGCGATCTTCTCCATCTCGTCGTTGAAGGCGAGGAACATGATCTGCTGCTCGAGTGTCACTTTAGACCTCTCAGTTGGGCGTCCACAGCGGCAGTATAGCGCCGGACGACCTCTTGGACCTCACGCACCTTGTTGGCCTGGACCTCGGGCGCGGTTTCCGGGTTGTCATAGAAGCCCTCGTTGTCTTCGAGGGCGCGAGCGACGTCGCCGTACCTGCGGTCGATGCCCAGGCGCTTGTCGTACTCGGTGAGCTGCTCCTGGCAGATCTCGAGAGGCGTCCCCTCGAAGTACCACAGCCCATCATCCAGGCAGGCCGCGACGATGTAGGACTTCACCTCGTCGCTGTAGTCGTGGGACTGATCAACCCGCGCCGCGGTGACGAGGGCGATGGCGCACTCCTCGGGCTCGGGCGGCTGGACGTAGGAGAAGATCGGGAACTCGCCGTTGATGGCGGCGGTGATGTTCTCGAAGATCTCCCACTCCTTCCAGAACCCGTCGTGGGCATGGAGCACCCGGAGCGCCTGGAGCTGCTCCCAGGTCAGGGGGCCGATCTCGCCCCACTTTTCTTCGCACTCGTCCCGCAGCGTCTCCGACTCCCACAGCAGCAGCTCGGGCCCGAAGGCATCGAACAGCATGACGCTGAGGGTCAGGAGGTGTAGACCGGACTCGTCATCGAGAGGGCCGGCCCTGCGGACAAGAGCCTGGGCCATCTACTTCGGCCCCGCCTTGACGGCCGCCCGGGCGACGTCCGAGGGCCTGTGAGGTCCCCCACCAGAGGGAGTCCACCCGAGACCCACCCTCTCCGCGTAGGCGTGAGGGTCCGGGGCGCGGGACACGGAGAAGGGGCTGACGTTCTTCTTGGAGAACGCCTTGGTGCGACGATGGAACTTGCGGTAGGCCGCGTCAGCAGCTCCACGCAGTCCGGGATTCTTCTGGGCTGCTGCTCGAAGGCGGAGGTACCTCTTGGCCCCTGCGATCTTCTCAAGCTCGTCCTCGAACGCCGCGAGCACGATTTCTTCGGGAGTCATCAGATCACTTCACCTTCTTTGCGGGGACCATGTAGAGGTCGATCGGAGGCATGCCTCGCTTGTACCTCCGAGACAGCATCAAGGGCAGAGACGGATTTCCGTGACGCACCAAGCGGACCAGCCTTGCGGACGAGGGCCTGCGTCACCCTTCTCCCCCAAGCGGCAGGACTCGGTACTTCTCGTAGCCGCCTCGCCTCTTTCCGGAGGGAGAGGAGGCCTTTCCGAGACTCCTTCTTACCCTCTGGCGGCTTCTGCGCATGGCGGCCTCCACTGCCTGGGTCTCCTTTGCGGAAGCGGCACCTCCGAAGGTGTCCCGATCCACCCGCAAATCTCCGTAGATACTTGCAGCGCCCGGCCAAGGTTTGTCGTAAAGCTGGGTCGCGAAGCGGTGCTGCTGCCTTTTCCGCCTGATGTACGCAGGGTCGGCGGCACGCTGACCGCCTCGAAGAAGCGCACCTTCGGTACCCAGTCGAATGGCCTTCCTCCCGGCCTTGTCCAGAGCGCGACGGACGAGCTTGTTGGATAGAGCAATCTTCTCGAGCTCGTCCTCGAACGCGAGCATCATGATCTGTTCGGGAGTCATCAGCCCATTCCCCTGTCGTCACCGTGGGTGGTCGCCATACGAGCGAAGAGCTTGCGCTGGTCGAGCGGCATGGACTCGAAGATCTGGATCGGGTTCTTCGAGAAGGCATCGGCCACCTGCGAGCCGAAGTTCTTGCTCACGGTGCCGAGGCCCCGCTCCGCCAGGCGATGCAGCTCCTCGCTCGTCACCGACACCTCACCGATGGTGAAGGTCGTGGTCGGCTCGTGGGAGCCCTTGGCCACCTTCTCGAAGCCAAGGGTGGAGTACCAGGGGTCCGCGACCTCCTTGTCCCACAGCGCGTCGAGGCCGTGCTCCAGGTCGAACCGCTCGAGCTCGTAGGCGAAGTCCTCGGGGTGAACCCGGCCGCGGACAGAGGCGAGCTTCATGAGCTCGGTCTTGGCATCCATTCCCGCGTCGCGATCGGTGAGGTGCATGTAGCGAGTGGTGATGTGCCCTTCGAGAGCAGGGTTCCAGTCCGCACCGGCGTACTTCTCGATGGCCGGGGTGAGCTTGAACGCAGCCTTCTTCGCCTCGTGAGCGACCTTGACCGCGTACTCCCTCCGCTCGCGCGGAACAAAGTTCTTCTCGTTCCGGTCGAAGTAGTCCATCGCCGCCTTGACGTGCGCAGCGTCCTTCAGGGGGTAGTACTTGGAGCCGTCCGCGCGCTCGATGGCGTAGACAGTCTCTTCCTTCGCCGCCGCGGTCTTGATCTGGGCGGGCGGGGCCAAGCCGGTGACATCCACGATGTTCGTGTCCGTGGGCTCTCCTGCAACATCCCACAGCATCTCGGGTGCCTCGATGTCGAAGTAGTCGCAGGCCTCGATGAGATTGGCCGCGGCGATCTTCTGGGCCTCCTCGGGGAGGTTGTCCTTGGTGAAGGCGAAGTAGAGAGTCGAGAGCCACGTGTTGCCAGGGTCGGCAGTGGCGAACTTCTTCATCACCTGACCGTCATCCACCATGACAAGCGCGAAGAGGCGGCTGTTCGACTCCTGATCGACAGCCGACGCGGTCTTCACGAAGTCCGGTACGTCGTCGAGGTCTGGGACGACCTCCTTGAGGAGCTGCCCTCCGTCATCCTGGATGTCGTAGGTGCCTGCCTGGAACGCTCGCATCGACTCACCTCTCCGTCTAAGACGCCGAATATCTCGCATAAGCAGTTCGGAACCCCACCGTATCACGCCCCCAACCCGGAGAGCCAAATTGTCCGAGCTGTTCAGAAAGCTGAGGGAGAACAACTCCTCATCATCCCCCCAATCTCCCTACACCTTCAAGGGAGGAGATTCTCATCCGTTCCGCCAGCGGCCCGGAGGTACCATGGTACAGCCGTCCGGAAAGAAGCCCGCCGCCCGTACAGCCGTCCGGAAAGAAGATGGCGACCGAGAGCACGCCTACTCTCCTCCAGTGAAGCGTGACGACGGTGTCGTCTACGAGTGGGAGCCTCCTGGAGTCCGTGAGATCCTGAAGGATCTGGGTCTCCGCATCCTCGAGGTCACCATCGCCTCCGCCGCTCTCGCGATGGGCGAAGAGATCGCCTACTTCTTCCGCAAGCGCCGCTTCTACACCGATGAGCAGAAGCGCCGGCAGTCCCGCCGCTAAGGAGATCACCATGCAGTTCCGCCGACTTCTTCCAGACAAGGGCTACAGGTCCGACTACCTGTGGCTCCCGCTGAGCAAGATCAAGAACCTGGCCGCGATCAAGAACAGCCTGACGTTTCCGCTGGACCAGAAGGCCCCGATCCACGCCTACCACATCACCAAGAGCCACATCGTCGTACCACGGGAGTACATCCCCCTCGAGGAGTGGGGCGACCTCGACTTCGAGATCGAGGACAGGACTCTCGACAGATTTCCATCCGTCGATGTCTACTCCCCGACCACGCTGCGCGACACGGTCCAGCACCTGGCCTACAGCTCCCTGCTCGAGAAGGGCAACGGTGTCCTCTCGCTGTCCTGCGGGAAAGGAAAGACCGTGGTGAGTCTCAAGGCCTGGGCACAGACCAAGGTTCCCCTGCTTGTGGTGGTTCACACCAAGGAGCTGATGAACCAGTGGGTGGAGAGGATTCTGGAGCACACCAGCCTGAAGGAAGATCAGGTTGGGATGTACCAGGGCAAGGTCGAGGACTGGGAGCAGCCGGTCTGCGTGGCGATGATCCAGACCCTCGCCCTGCGCATCCAGTCCGGCGAGCTTCCCGAAGGGTTCGAGGACCACTTCGGGGTGGTGATCTACGACGAGGTTCACCACCTCGGGGCCCCCTACTTCAACACCACTGCCGCGTTGGGAAAGGGGTTGCGCTGGGGCCTGTCGGCCACCCCTGACAGGGACGACGGCCTTGACGCGCTGTACCAGTACCACCTCGGCTCGATCGTGTACCAGAACCTGGACCACGACATCATTCCCGAGGTGTTCTTCATCCGTACGGGCACGCGTGTTCCGCCGAACAAGTGGCCCGAGCTTCGCGACAGGACAGGGGAGGTCAGCATCCCCAAGCTCCTGACCTGGCTTGCGGAGGACGTGGACCGCAACGCCAAGATCGTATCGACCATCGACTCCGGCCTGGAGGACGGCCGGAAGATCTTGGCCCTGTCCTCTCGGGTTGATCACCTGAACAACCTGCAGGAGGTCTACGGAGACGTGGCCGGGAAGATCCACGGCAAGGTCTCCGACAAGAAGCGGGCCGGCGTTCTCTACGACTACGACCTGGTGTTCGCGACGACCTCGCTGGCAAAGGAAGGGCTGGACCGGAAAGACCTCGACACGGTCTTCCTGCTCCTTCCCATCACGAAGGAGGGGATGTTCAGGCAGATCCTCGGACGCATCCAACGCCAAAGCGACGGCAAGAAGCAGCCGGTGATGGTGGTGTTCGAGGACAACAACGTCCCCATCTGCGTCAACATGTGCCGAAAGCTTCGGCACATCCTCACGAACTTGAACTACCCGTTCCATCTAACGGACGACTAGGAGCAGCTGTGGAAGCAGAGCAGAAGATGAAGCTCCTCGGGGAGCTCTACGACGACTGGCACAGCTGCCGTCGCTGTGGACTGTGTGAGCCCGAGGTCAGGATCAGAAACAACGTAGTGTTCGGGGAAGGGAACCCGGACGCGCACCTCGTCGTCGTTGGCGAAGCCCCCGGAGACCGGGAGGACGTCACCGGCCACCCGTTTTCTGGGAGGTCCGGGGAGGTCATCGACATGATGCTCGACTCCTTTGCGAGCTCGCGCGACGAGGTCTTCCTCCTCAACATTGTAGGGTGCCGGCCTACCGAGATCGAGAGCGAGGATGGACGCACGAGGATCGTCAACCGCAAGCCCTCGAAGGAGGAGATCGCAGCCTGCGCTCCGCGGGTGTCGCGCATCCTTGAGATCATCGACCCCTACGTCGTGTTGATGCTCGGGGCCACGGCAATGAAGGCCCTTACCGATGAGAAGGGTCTCACCAAGCTGGCGAAGAGTCCCATNNCATGATCCCCCAGGTCGAGGTCCAGACGCCTGGACAGTTCGTACCCATCCCCCGTCCAGGGTTCGTCACCTACCACCCGGCCTTCCTTCTGAGGAACTGGTCGATGGAGGAAGGTAGCGACGTGCATCGGTCCTTCCTGACTTGGAAGAAGGCCTTTCAGGTCGCTGACTCCTACGCCGAGCTCTACAAGGGCGTCACCCCACCGCTGAGAGAGAAGCAGAATGTCGAGTGAAGAAGAGAAGGATCCCCTTGAGAATGTCAAGGCCGTGATGGGCGAGCTCGAGGAGCTCCTCGATCTGAAGAAGGAGATCGATGAGTTCATCTCCTCCCACACCCAGAAGGAAGCAGAAGCCATCGAGGGATTCGAGAAGGAGATCGAGGCGATCCGCGGGAAGATCGAGGTCGCCAAGGCTGCGATGCGGGAGAAACTCCCGGAGGCCTTCGACGACCTGGTGCGTGTCGAGCAAGATCTCTCGCATAAGGACTCTGCCCTCAAGTCTCTCGTTCACAGCTTGCCTGTGAGCATGGTGAAGGACGGTCTGACCATCAAGGCCGGCAGAGTCAAGGTTTCGTCCTCGAAGGTGACCATCGAGACCAGCTACCGCGAGGAGCTTCTCGACGACCACCCCGAGTACGAGGAGATGTACGTGGACGGCGATCCTCTGATTCGCCGAGCCATCAACCCCGCTGTTCTGGAACGCCTCGTCGCCGATGGAGACATTCCCGAGGACGACGTCAAGGACTACCGGATTGAGCGGAAGGTGCGGAACCCCCAGGTCCGCATCCGAGAGGAAGTCGATGGGCAGTAGAGAGCGGGCGACGCCGAGTGGGCGTCGCGGGAGCCGTGTGACGATCAAAACGTCGGACGGCCAAGAAGTAGAACTCCAGAAGAAGGACGAGGTGATCCCAATGGACAAACCCACCAACGAACCACTGGCCAGCGTCGGATTCTCGGCGACCATCGGCCAGTCCACCGAGTACGCCCGGGAAAAGATCGAGGTCTCTGCCTGGTGCACTCTCCCCTGTCCCACTACCGAGGACGCCATCACGGAGACGTACCAGTACTGCTACGACTTCGTGACCAACGAGCTTGAGCGCCGCAGCGATGAGGCCATCGACAAGTTCTTCCCCCACCTGAAGGATGGATGAGATGACTCGATTCCCTGGAGTTCCGAAGATCGTCGGAGTGTCGGTCGGAGAGATTCGCGTCAAGAACATCGGCGCGTCCCCTGCGACCATGGCGAAGTTCGCCCTCGTGNNCGGACGGAGCGCCGGCCTGTTCATCCAGCATGAGTTCAGTGACCGAACTCAGGAGATCCTGCGGGCGCTGTACCAGAGCATGGAGCAGGACGTGGCAGAGCACCTCACCCACGACGCTGAGTCGGGTGCCTACTTCCCTCCGCGCGACGGCTTCGACGACGAGGATGACGATGACGGCGGGGTCAACTTCCGCTGACTTCGTCAATAGCCTAGATCCCGTTTGACCGAACCCTACCCCAGGCGTAAGCTAACGGGACCTGTCGAGAACCCCCTGATCCACCCGCAGTACTGCGCTGCGGGTGGCGCAGGCCGTCGTGCCTGCAGGAGCTGCAATGAACCATGACCTGTCTTTGATCAGCGCTGTGTTGGAAACCAGGGACATCTCGGAGGCGATCCAGAGTGGAATCCGCCCCAAGTATCTCGGAGACGAAGCCCAGGCCTACTGGGACATCATCTCCGAGCACTACGAGATGTTCCATGAAGTGCCCAGCGTCGACAACTTCCAAACCATCTGCCCCGGCTACGAACACCGCCCTCCGCCCGACTCGATCGAAGCCATCGCCCACGAGCTGAAGACGCGCTACCTCCACAGCTCTATCGATGAGATTCTCGAACAGGTCGCGGAGGTCAACGCCACCGCCCCTTGGGAAGCCCAGGAGCTGCTCGCCCGCCTCACCGGAGACGTCATCGTCGAGGTGCAGAAGAGGAACACCGACCTCGTCGCTGGAGCAGACAAGGCGGAGGTGCTGAAGAAGATGGAGTACCTGCGCAACAACGGAGGACTCCTGGGCTACGCATGGCCGTGGCAGTGGATGAACGAGCGGTCGAAGGGTGTCTGCCCCGGCAACTTCATCTACTTCTACGGTCGTGAGAAGAGCAGGAAGACGTTCCTCCTGTGCTACCTCGCCAACTGGTTCGAGATGCAGGGTCTTCGAGTCCTGCTCTTCACCCGGGAGATGACCCTTGAGGAGATCGCCTGGCGCCTGTACCCGATGCGGATCGGCCTCCCCTACAAGGAGATGACCGCGGGCATGGTGAGCTCGGACGGCATGGTGAAGCTCGAAGACACTATGGACGACCTCTACTCCCGCAAGAACCTCATCGTCACCGAGATGGACGGCGGCATGGCCGGCTTCCGCGCGAAGATCGAAGAGGTCAAGCCCTCCATCGTGATCCACGACTACCTGATGTCGGTGGTCGAGGACGAGATGGAGATGAAGAAGCGGTCTACCGAGCATCAGGAGATCGGCAAGGTAGCCGGCGGCATGAAGCGCCTGGCGATGAAGCTGAAGATCCCGATCATCGCCTGCGGCCATGCCAACCGCGATGGCGTCAAGCTCAAGGGCAAGAGCTCAGTCGAGTACGCCGGCTCGGATAAGATCGTCCGTCGAGTGGACTATGGCTTCCGCGTCATCACCAACGACGCAGAGAACATGACTGCTCTGATCCTCAACGCGGGCCGAGACGCACAGAAGTTCCTGTCCTTCACGATCGACTCTACCCTTTGCAACGGCTTCGGGAACTTCCTGGCCGACGACGCAGACTGGGTGGACGAGGCCGAGAAGAACAAGGACGCGGAGGAAGACTCCCGTGAGCGGAACGACGTGACTCCGCCGTCGGGTAGGCCCATCACACTCTCCCCCGGATCCTTCGGCGCTTCGCGGAAGAAGGGAGATTTCCACCAGAGGTGACCTTTGGAAGCCCAGATCAAGAAGCTGGCTTCCGCGTACCTCGTCAACGTCCGACCTACCGGAGATAAGAACCTCCGGGCTCAGTGCCCCCTCTGCGATTCCAACAGGGCCTTCATCATCAGCACCCAGCATGGGGGCTGGTTGTGCTGGTCCTGCGGGGAACGCGGATCTCTCGTGGGACTCCTGAAGCTCGTTGGGTTGAGTCGGAGGCAGATCGACCGCACGGTCGGTAACCTCCGAATCCCTCCTCCGGTGTCCGACCGGGTCAAGCGCCGACAGGCGCTAAATCAGGGATGGAGTCTGCTGCCCGAGTACATCTTGGGTGCGTACGACAACCCTCCCGTAGACCTGATCGAAGCGGGCTTTGACGAGGCGCTGCTCAAGCGGCACGACGTGGGGCTAGACACCAAACACAACCGAATCACCTTCGCTTTGCGAGACATGCTTGGTCGCCTCGTCGGCATCAGCGGACGAGCCCGATCAGATTGGCAGTTTCCACGGTATAAGGTCTACGATGCAGCTCCTCCAAAACCGCCCCCGAATCCTCGAGGGCCGGGAGAACTGCATGGTGTTGTCGAAGGGTATGTCCCTGACAACCGCAAACACCTCTACGGGTTTCACGATGTCTACCCGGAGAGGTTCCATCGAGCGGAGGAGCCACAGCCTCCCCTCATCATCAGCGAGGGCTACAAGTCCACGCTCTGGTTGAGGCAGCTGGGGTTCACGCATGCAGTAGGGCTGCAGGGCTCGTCGATGACGGACTCTCAGCGTAGGCAGTTGGGGAAACTCAAAGGCCCCTACTACTTGATGCTCGATAACGAGCCTGGGAAAGGATTCCCGGACAGAAAAGGGTTCTGCGCTGCGGTAGAAATAGCGCGGGAGTTGCGACGGTCAGGGCAGGTCTACATCTGCATCTACCCGGAGGAGCTTCCTGTTGGCACAGCACCTGATGACATCACCGAGCCCGAAGTGCTCACAACCATGGCCCAAGAGGCCCAAACACTAGGCCAACTGTACACCAAGAGAGGATGAGAATGAGCTGGAACAACTTCCGTCGCAACCACCTGCAGAAGCAGCAGGATCAGAAGAAGAAGTCCGGAGGCAAGAAGTTCGCGCCCTGGGAGATGGAGACCCTGACGTTCGACGTCGGTGAAACCTTCTACCTGCGCTTCATGCAGCCGGCAGATGAGAAGCCCCACGACCGGTACTACCACTGGCCGAAGGGTGGGTACCCGCACTCCTGCACCCTGGAGCACCCGCTGTTCGATGGCAAGTGCGTGTTCGACTACTACGACAAGGAGCTCAAGGACGAGGCCGAGGCTCGCGGCCAGAAGGCCAACAGCAGCCTCTACCGCCGGCACCAGGATGTCCTGGAGGTTATCGACTTCCGGTTCTTCCACATCGTCCCCCATCCGACCAAGGACGGGAAGGACACCATCGAGCGGTGCCTGCACGACGAGCCGGATCTCCCGGGACGCCCGCGCTGCCACAACTGCAACTCGGACAACCCGGAGACCTCGAAGCGCTGGTTCGGCGGTCACAAGGTCTTCGAGATGAACCGTACCCAGTACAACCAGGTCTGGGCGGCTCACGAGAAGCTGGCGAGCACCTGCATCCACGTCAAGGAAGGCGATGTGTGCGGGGCCAAGGTCTACCCGGTGTCCTACATCTGCGAGGGGTGCAAGGAGGAGATCATCTCCGAGGATGAGATCACCCGTATGCCCCGAGCCCAGCTCGAGAAGCAGGTCAACTTCCCGTACGAGTGCAAGTGCGGGACGACGGACTACCTCTTCGAGGTGTCGGTCTGCGAGAACGGAGGCCGGACCCGCGTGGGAGACAAGGACGATTTGTCCGACGCTGACCACGAGCTCGTCCGCGCTGGCATCTTCGACAAGGTGCTGGAGGTGACGGTGGCTGGGGAGCAGCAGTCCTCCGGGGACCGGACCTGGACGCAGAAGAACCTCTCCTTCGGGACGGGCTCCTCGTTCTCCTCCTTGATGGCAGACCTGGAGCAATTCGGGTTCAACGACGAGGAGATCGAGGGTCTCTGCGAGCCGTGGGACCTGGCCTTCCGCTACCGCCCCGAGAGGCTGAAGCGGAACGACTACTCCTCTGACCAGGAGTACGTCGAGGCCGTGCTCGAGGCCCAGGCCGAGAGCATCAACAAGCCGAACCCGTACAAGTCCTCCGGACCGGGAGGGCCTCGCCGTTCTTTCGGCGGCAGGGGCGGCGCGAGGAGCTTCCGCTAGAGGCTGTTGATCGCCGTAGTCGTCTGCTCCAGAAGCGTGCGTACCACGCTTCTGTGGGTAGGGCGGCTGCGGCGTCCGGCCGCGGCGAGGAAGCAGACCTCCACTTCGACGCGGTCGGAATTCTCAACAACATCCTTGAGTGGGAAGACTCATGCTGACCCCTGACATCCAGAAGGCGTTTGGGGAGGGCTACATCGTCTGCGACGAGGACATCGTGTACCTCGTCGCAGATCGGTGGATGCTCGCCCTTCTTCAACCAACTGACCTCATCACTCCGGAGATGCTCACGTGGCTCCGCGGGCTGGAAACAAGAAAAGGTCTGATCCTGCCCAAGTGGGAGATCTTGACCGCAAAGGCGATTGAGCTCGGAAACCAGAAGTTCCTGCCTCCTCGAGCGCGGAAGTACCAAGACGTCATGACCGAGTACAGCTGGTACACCGAGAAGTTCTCGGCCGAGAGGTGCAGGAGTCTCTTCGAGGCCTGGACCACCGACAACTGCGTGAGCCTCTCTGCCATGTTCCACGGCGGGCACGCGCACCCCATCTACAAGACAGAGAAGAAGAAGTTCGCCAGGGAGCCCTCGCTACAGCAGGTTCACTTCCGGTTCGATCAGAAGCTCGTGGCTGTCGACGGGGCGAGGTTTCTGTCTGCTGACGAGATGGGCCTCGAGGTGTTCTGCCCCAAGGACCACTCCCTCACGTCCGCGAGGGACGGGGATATCCCCCCGCTTGTTCTTCGGGGCGGTAACATCCTCGGGTTTATGATGCCGGAGGCATCGTCCGGGGTTCTGACCGATCCCCATGGTAGATCTCTCTACAAGGATGCGGCGGTCCTTTCCTGGCGTAGCGACAACACAGACTACCGGGACCTGACCAGCACGGATTGCTACCCCGTAGGCAAGAACTACCGGCTCGGTCTGTGGCAGCTGGTTGAGCTTGAATGGAACTACTCCTCACTGAAGTTCGCTGTCGGCTCGATGCGCTGGAAGGGGTTGCCTGACGAGGAGATCGAGTCCATCTACGAGTCGAGACGCGCGGATGCCTACGAAGAGATCTACGCCAAGCTGCTTCAGTGGGCGGACCGAGAGGCTGGCAGGCTTCGTGAGCTCCAGGCAGGCGCAAACACGACGGACTGGCAGTGGGGAAACGCAAAGTCCGAAGTCCAAAGACTGTGCTTCCAGTTCGAGAACCTGTGCTCCGCGTGGGGACGTAATCTCGACCTGGGGCGACTTCCAGAAGCAGTTCAGCTGCTTGGAGAGAACGCATGAGATTCCAAACAATCGCGCCTCCCCCAACCTACGTGGGGGAGGCATCCCTCATCGAGCAGGCCATTCGTCACTGCATTACTTCTGACCTGCTGGGCGTGGACTCCGAGACCCTCGGCCTTCTCAAGGACGAGCACGGCCGGAAGTACCACAACATGACCGACCAGGTGGTGGTGGCTGGACTCTCTCCCGACGAGGAGAGCCGCTACCTGGTCCCTCGGAAGTACCTCCACCACTTCAAGGAGCTGCTGGAGAGCGACGTTCCGAAGGCGCTGACCAACGTCAAGTTCGACGCGCACAGGTTCATGAACACCTCCGGGATCTGGCTTGGCGGTCCATGGGTCGACACCGTCGTTCTTGACTTCCTCCTGGACGAGGACACGCGGGAGAACCGACACGGGCTCAAGCCCTGTGCGTGGGACTACCTGCAGATCCCCTTGTTGGAGTACAAGGAGCTGTTCGGGAAGGAAGATCCGCGTGCCTTCGAGCCGGGCCATGCCATGTGGGACAAGTACCTGGACTACTCCAGCCTGGACCCATGGGTGACTCGGAAGCTCGCCAAGGTGCTTCTGCGCAAGCTCCGCAAGGTTCCTGTGTGGGACGAAGCCGAGAGCGCGGAGGACCAGGACTACACGCTCGAGAGCTTGTACTGGAACACCGAGGAGCCGCAGCTCAAGTGCCTGTTTGAGATGGAGCGCCGCGGCATCCACGTAAACAGGGATCGGCTCAAGGAGGTAGAGACATCCCTCCAGGCGGAGATGGATGACATCGCGCGTCTCTTGAACCGGAAGGTTGGCTACCCCTTCAACCCGAACAGCGGACCTCAGATCGGGGAGTACCTGTTCGAGAAGCTTGGGCTGGCCCACCACGGCAAGACCACCACCGGCAAGTATCGGACGGACGAGAAGGTCCTCACCGCTCTAGCAAAGCAGGGCGTGGAGGAGTGTGAGCTCATCCTGAAGTACAAGAAGGCCAGCAAGCTGAAGGGCACCTATGCGCAGGGCCTGCTGAAGTGGATCCACACCGACGGGCGCATTCACACCTCCTACAGCGCGACCAAGACAACCGGCCGCCTGGGGAGTTCGGAGCCCAACCTGCAGAACATCCCCCGCCCGGACAACGACCCGCACGGTATCCGAGGCGCCTTTGTTCCGGAGGAGGGCAAGGTCTTCATCGTTGCTGACTACGGCCAGTTGGAGATGCGGATCATGGCCTACGTCGCCTCTACCTACGGCGACAGCACCATGCTGAACGCGATCATCGCTGGGCAGGACATGCACAGCTTCACCGCGTCCAAGATGATGGGGATCTCGTACGAGGACTTCATCGAGCTGAAGAATGCCGAAGACCCGGAGGCCCTGGCTATCCGGACTGCGGCCAAGGCCGTCGGCTTTGGCATCATCTACGGCATCGGTGCTCCAGGCCTGTCTGTCCAGCTTTCAACGTCCCTGAAGAGGCACGTGAGCGAGNNACCTGTACCTGACCACGTTCCCTGGGGTGCGAGCCTACATGGCCGACATGCACCAGAGGGCCAAGCACAATGGCTACGTCCAGACCATGTGCGGTCGCTTTCGTCGTCTTTCCCAGGCGCGCAGCACGAACAAGGGCAAGAGGGGTCACGCTCTCCGTCAGGCCATCAACGCTCCCATTCAGGGATCGGCCGCGGACATCGTGAAGATCTCGATGCTCAAGACCAACTCGGACGAGTACCTCAAGGAGGAGCTCGGGTTCTACCTGCTGCACCAGGTCCACGATGAGCTCATCTTCGAGGGGCCGGCCGAGAATGCCGAGGAGGCGCTGGAGATCATCCAGACCTACATGGAACACCCGTTCAGGCACGACCTCCCGGTCCCGCTCATCGCGGAGCCGAAGATCGTCATGTCCTGGAAGGAGGCGAAGTAGATGATCGTCCAATTTGACGCCGACAGAGCAGAGTACGTAGGAGACGAGGAAGACGGCGTCTACTACCTCGTCTCCGAAGGGGCCGATGGCTGGTACATGACCGCGGTGGTGGACTGCGACAGCGCAGGGTTCGTCGCAGACCTGTACACGGACGAAGGCCCCTACGAGACAGAAGATGCCGCCCTTGCTGCTGGCAAGGGCGCCGCCATCGACTGGTGCATCAACAACCAAGTCAACTGGGAAGAGGAGGACAACATGTCCATGGAAAAAAGAGCCGTTGTCAACACCGACAAGGAGAAGACGGCCCACAAGAAGATCGAGAAGCAGCTCACCAAGAAGGCCGAGCCGAAGAAGGCCGAGCCGAAGGACAAGAAGTAGATGCCGCGCAAGAAGCAGAGCGCGAAGGCGCTGGCCATCGCTCCCACTGCGGAGGAGCGTCAGAAGAAGATCGCGGACATCGTCGCTGCCAGCGGAAAGCTATTCGGCGACGGTTCCATCGGAACTCTGAAAGGCAAGCACTCCATCCGCGGCGAGGTTCCCGGCATCATTCCCTCCGGTTCCATCGGTCTCAACGAGGCCATCGGGATCGGAGGCTACCCTCGCGGCAGGATCATCGAGGTGTTCGGCGCGGAGTCGTCCGGCAAGACGACGATGACGCTCCACGCCATCGCTGAAGCACAGCGGGCCGGGGGCGTGGCGGCCTTCATCGATGCGGAGCACGCGCTGGACCCCAACTACGCTGAGGCCCTGGGCGTGAACCTCGAGGAGCTTCTCCTCTCCCAGCCCAACAACGGGGAGGAGGCGCTGAACATCGCCGAGACCTTGGTGCGTACGGGGAACGTCGCCATCGTGGTCATCGACTCCGTGGCGGCCTTGGTGCCCAAGGCGGAGATCGAGGGTGACATGGGGGAGATCCAGCCAGGTCTCCAGGCTCGTCTGATGTCCCAGGCCATGCGCAAGCTCACCGGAATCGTCCACAAGTCGGCGACCACGGTGATCTTCATCAACCAGGTTCGATTCAAGATCGGCGTGAAATTCGGCAGCCCCAAGACCACCAGCGGTGGCGAGGCACTGAAGTTCTACTCCTCCGTCAGGCTCGAGGTGGCCCGCATTGCAGGACTGAAGCGCGGGGATGACGCCTTCGGCAACCGTGTCCGCGTCACGGTGAAGAAGAACAAGGTTGCCCCTCCATTCAAGAAGTGCGAGTTCGACATCGTGTTCGGGGAGGGCGTGTCGTGGGCCGGTGAACTCCTTGACTACTGCATCGAGGCCGGTCTCGTGAAGAAGTCCGGCTCCTGGTACAGCTACGAAGACACCCGGCTGGGGCAGGGCCGCCAGTCCGCAGAGAGCTGGCTGAAGGAGAACCCTGACATCGCCAAGGAGCTCCGCAGGAAGGTGACTGAGTGATCCCCCGCGGCCGGCGGCAGGTCACCTGCAACTCCTGCGGAGCAGAAGGCGTCGTCGTCGTCGGCCGCACGCTGAAGAGCGGGCACGTTCATGTGGAAGATCACGTTCCGCACGAAGAAACGTGCCCACTCTTCAAGCGCGAGCAGCCTCGCCACCTCAAGAAGAAGGAGTGGCGACGGCAGGAAAAGAGGGCGAACGAGCTCGTCGGAGCTCGAGAAACTCTGGCTTCCGGGGCTGTGGGCGAGGATGGTGACGGGCGACGAATCCACGAGTGGCGAGTCGAGTCCAAGCAGACAGGCAAGGACACCTACCTGCTGCGACAGGATACCTGGACAAAGCTCGTCAGAGGCGCTCTCCGGAACGGTGAAGAGCCGCTACTGCACGTCCAGTTCTTCGGTCGTCACCGGTGGGAATCCAGGCTCGTGGTGCTCCGAAAGGAGCTGTACGACTCCTTGAGCGCCGAGGAACCAAACCTCGCCCCCTGGGCGAAGAACGCCAAGTCATTTCGGCTTGAGAAGGGGTCGGACACGCCGCTGCTGGTTGACCTGGATCCCCCAGGCGTGATGATCGAAGAAGCAGATTTTCAGAGGCTGAAGGAGAAGCTGTGAACCTCAGAGACAAGATCTACGATGCTCTGCAGGAAGCCCATGGCCTGGAGCGCGAAGTCACCATCGACGACGTGATCCGGGTCGGCTGCCTGTATCGACACTACCTACGACTCCACGGGGCGCCAGCGAAGCCTGATCGCCCCCAGGACATCCTCACCAGAGAGATCGCCCAGGAAGTGCGAACGCGCTTCTTCGGGTACATCAAGGGCACGTTCAAGAGCCGAATCCGGCCAGGTCGATACGGCGTGATCGGGAACATCAGCTACCGCCTGGACGGCTTCCTGGACGACATGCTGGTGGACATCGCCCCTGTCTCTACGGTCGACTACAACCCGGCCAAGCCTCCCGCCAAGAGGATGCTGTCTGCGGCACTCAAGGGCTACGAGGCTGGTGTGGAGAAGGTCCTCCTGGTCGTTGTCGATCGGGACAAGCAGGACTGGTCCTTCTGGCGGATCGAGGGAGACTTCGAGAAGGCCACCAAGATTCTGCGCGGGGATATCGGCTACATCAACAAGCTCCTGGCGGGTGAGGGAAACCAGTCCGCGGCTGTACTGGCAAGCGAGGCAACCTGCCGAAGGTGCCCCTACGGGAAGTCCAAGGCCTGCCACATGCCAGCCACGTCGGACCCACACCCCTACACGGTAGAGGCACTGACCCGCACCCCTGCCCTCGAGGAGAGGTCCAAGGTCGACAGCTTCCTGTGGTCCCTCAACTCCCGACCGTCGCGCAGGAAGCGCAACGTCATCCACCCGTCGGAGTTCAGCATCACGGACTGCGACAGGAGGATCGCCTACGGGCTGATGGGGACGGAGGAGCACGAGAGCATCGACCCCAAGCTCCGGCGCATCTTCGACACCGGACANNACACGCCTGCCATGACGTGGTGCAGGCCGTGATCCGGTGGGCCGTTCCGAAGTTCCGCGAGGAGGTTCGGGTGTACCACGACAAGCTCCGTATCGCGGGACACTGCGACGGCGACCTCGGTAACGAGGAGGGCGTGGAGATCAAGAGCATCGGAAGCAACGGCTACTCGAAGCTCAAGAAGGCGAAGAAGGATCACGAGAAGCAGGCCACGCTGTACGGCGCCCTTCTCGACCTCAAGGACATCCAGTATGTCTACATCAACAAGGAGACTGGCGACCTCGCCGTCTTCAAGTGCCCTGTTGACCGCCAGCTCTGGCACAAGATGGCGGTCCGAGCGGGAAACATCGTCCGGACTGCGAAGGAGGGGATTCTCCCTCCCCGCGTCAAGCAGGAGTACAAGTGCCGCGGCTGCAAGTACGCATGGACCTGTCGACCCAAAGCTGAGAGCGGGAGCTCGAAGCCCAGAACGCTGAGGAGATTCACACGATGAACGAAGAACGCAGAAGATTCCCCACCGCCAGGAGCCTCAAGGTCGAGGACCTCCTGAACATCTACGACGGCATCATCGATGGCGCCGACAAGGTTCTCATCGAGAGCGACATCGCGGCACCTCTCCCGCTTCCCGGTATGCCAGACGAGCTCGACGGCTACCTGAACTGGGCAGAACGTGAGATCGTAGTTTCCGATGGTCGAGGAGGGGAGATCGGGAAGGTCATCCGCATCAATGACCCTCTTCCTCCTGACGACATGACCGCCGTGGACGACCTGATCCTGGGCAAGATGTTCTCTCTGTTCCAGAACTGGACGAACTACATCGCCTCCGAGGTCACCCGCGCCAAGTGCATCCGCGACATTCAGGAGAGGCACCTCAAGGTGATCAAGAGCGCCCTGGCGATCTACTACCGTGAGGAGAAGGGCGTCGCAGCCGGCCTCATCTCTGACTACGTCAACGTGGATGAGAGGTACGTGGAGGTCGATGCTGCGCTCCTTCGGATCAAGGTGTTCTACGAGACGGCCGCGTCTCGAGAGGACCAGCTCCGCCGAACGCTGAACAACATCAGCCGTGAGCAGACTCGCCGGAAGGATGAGCTCGACAGGACCCTTCACGACGAGCGCGGTGGCCGACCCAACACGGGTCCTTGGTCTCCTCGAGGTCGCGACAAGGGTTTCAGGACATGAGCTCCGTTCGCTTCGAGTGGCCCGAGATTCCCCCCAGCGTGAACAACCTCTACTTCACGCGGGGGAGGAAGCGGATCCTCACGGCGGAGGCGAGGGCGTTCAAGAACGCCTTCATCGCCAGCCGTGGAGGTCTGTCCTTCTCCGAGCTCGAGCGGTTCCAGCCCGACCCGGAAGGAGCCTATGAGCTTCGGCTGTGGTTCTTCCTTCCCAAGGAGCAGCTCTACAACAAGAGCTACGGGAAGAGGAAGGGGACCGCCAAGTTCAAGAAGATGGACGCATCCAATCTGGTGAAGCTCGTGGAGGACGCAATCTCCGAGCTTCTCGGGCTGGAGGACCGGAACAATTTCACGGTGGTCACGCATAAGAGGGTTGCTCCGGCCCAAGACTTGGCCGGAATCATTGCTGTGCTGAAACCCCTGGACTTGGAGAATGACCCCTATGGACTTCCAGAGTAAGCGATCGGTGGACGATCGGCTTCGCAGTCTCATCGACCGGCCTGACCGGGCCGTGAAGAAGCAGAAGCCACGTCGCCGGAAGAAGAACGAGTACGACATCGACGTCACCCGCCTGGATGGGCTGAGTGAGTCGGAGCTCGTCGTGATCGCGCAGATGGCTGGCTACCACAAAGCAAGCCGGCACCTGCACCGCGACGACCTCATCAACCTGATCCTGGGCGAAGCGGACGACTGCCTGGACGTCCTCGCCCCCGCCCGGGAGATGATCTACGCCTACGTGAAAGCCAACGAGCGCATCATGCGAAGCCAGATGCCTTGTGACCTTCACTGCCCCACATGCCCCCACCACCAGGTGGTGGAGTGCTTTACTGCCAACCGAGACCTGGTCGAGTAGACCGCAAGAGGAAGAAGATGAACATCACCGCTGAAACCCCTGTCGACGACGTGCTGAACAGCCGACCGCAGCTCATCCGCCTGGCCCAGGAGGTGTTCGGTCGCCACACCCCCGGGACCGTCCGTGCCTTCTCACAGTTCCGGAGCCTGACCGACCTGGCCTCCGTCATCGAGGCCAAGCGCAAGGGTGTGTTCGACTACGGGCAGCTCATCATCGACACCGATACCGGCGTCCAGTGGCCCCGCGACACCAAGGCGATCCTGACTGCGATCGACAAGGCCGCGGATGGCAAGGCCGACAAGATCGACTGGTCCTCCCTCGGAGACTACGGCGACGACGTCGCCGGCAAGGCCCTGTTCGGGAAGAGCGCCTCCGCCCCGACGCGGAAGGCGGAGGCTCCCGCTCCTACCCCGAAACCCTCCGGGCAGAAGGCCGAGAAGGTCTGCAGCCTTGATGGCTGCGACAACAAGCTGAAGTCCCGCGGCCTGTGCAGCCGGCACTACAACGAGATGCGCGCCAAAGAGAAGGCTGCCGAGCAGGCCCAGAAGGCTAACGAACAGACCTCTGCGCCGCAGCCGGAGGAGCCCCGCTCCAAGGGGTTCGCACCTGCCGCTCCGTCGATCGACGGAGAGGTCGTCTACACGGCGAACACGGCCGTTCTGGAGCGCATCGACAAGCTCTCGATCGGCCTGGCCGACGCCTTCGAGACCGTCTTGAAGGAGGTCAAGAACATCGACCTGAAGCGCGCCAGCGTGGTCGAGGACGAGATCGGCTACGTCAAGAACGAGGTCGAGAACGTGAAGGCCGGGCTCATCGGCGTGGCCTCCTACCTCGACGTTGTGAACACCAACCTGCAGAAGATCGGCGAGTACCTCGATCCCTTCATCGAGTACGCCGAACGCCCCGCGGTGGTGGACACCCTGATGCAGCTCTCCGTGCCCGAGGACCTCGAGGAAAGGATGTCCCCCGAAGTGGCCGGGGCACACGAGTCGGAGCGGCGGCAGATCGCGGAGAAGACCTCGGTGACGGTTCCGATGTCCGAACCCCTCGAGCCCGAGATCCAGGACGCGATCGACAGCGCCCAGGACCCGGAGCCCGACGAGGAGCCGGAGGTCGTCAGCTACACCCGCGAGGAGCTGCAGGCGATGGACCTCTCCGATCTCCGTGACGAGGCCGAAAGGTTGGGAGTCCCCAACGCGCAGAACATCCCCTACAAGACCAGCCTGGTGAACAAGATCATCCGGCTGGCCCAGTAGGCCAAGGAGGCCCTCCGCAAGGGGAGCCTCCTTCCCGCTTCCCCTCTTTTTCTTCGTCTACGGCCCGAAGTCGAAGCCGAGGAGCTCGCCGAGGGTTTCCCACATCTCGCGCTGGTCAGCGTCCTGCACCTGCGCCGTGAGCTCCTTGATGCGCAGGACCTTCGCGATCTTGGCGGCCTCGACCTGATCGACCGCGTCCTTGGCAGCGTCCCTACGCGCGGTCTGCTGCGCCGGGCTGTAGGAGAGCATCTGCTCGGTGGTGAAGTCCCAGAAGTGCTTCCTGGGCTCGTACTTGGTCGGGGAGGTGTAGACGAAGTCGTCCTCGGCGGGGCGGATCTGCGCCTTGGTCCGCACCCGGATCGTTCCGTCCGGTCGGATCAGGTACTTGAAGTCCTTGGTCGGCGGAAGGAGATCAGGCATCACGCACCCTGATGGAAGACGACGAGGTTGTAGGCAGCTCCGATGAGGAGGCCCACGTCGCCGGTCGCGTTGGTTTCGCGAGTGATGCGGACGTACGGAGCGTCGAAGGTGACGGCGAACCTCCGGTCGAAGACCCCTGACCCTTCGTTTTCGAGGGCCATGAACACGCCGCTGGCGGGGTCTTCCACGACTGCGACCACTCCCAGGATGTCGGTCAACCCCGTGTCGTACTCGGCTGCAGGAGTTCCTGCCGCGAGGGTGCCGGAGTAGACCGACCAGCGAACAGGCCCATCGCCGGACCACACGGAGGCGTCGGGGTAGCTGCCCGGGTAGTTCCCGAACTCAATGCCCTCGCCGCCCTTGGACAGGCGAATCCCGTCCCCGGTCGTGGTGTTGATGAGTAGGGTGTCGCCGGAGCCATCGTCGAGCGGGACGAGCTGCCAGTCGCCCCCGCCGGCGTCCCCATCCCGATACATGACCCCGGCCTCGCCAGGAGTCGCCGGGTTCGTGGGAGTGGTCTGGAACCATCCCAGGTCTGTCATGCCAGCCCTGATGGTGTACCCGGGAGGTGCTGCGTCTCCGGTACCTAGGATAATGGGTCCTGGTGCCGCGGATACTGGGGTCTTCCACCAAGTCGATGCGCTTCCCGATACCTCCACGACCTCGCCGTTGTCGTAGGCTGTCTGGAGCGGAACCAGGGTGCTTCCTGCCGGACCCTGCCCGCCCACCACGTTGATGAAGGTGATGAGCTCGCCAGCAGTCGGGATGTTCCCTGCCGTGAAGGTGATCTCGGTGTCACTTGGCGTCTCGGTATAGTGAACGCCTTCGATCTGCAAGATCCCGCCGACGTAGACGACGAGCTGGTTGGCTCCCACCAGGTAGGTGAAACCAACCGCCACCGTCGCCACTCCGGTCGACGTGACCTCGTTCCTGTCCGTGGAGGACTGCAGAGTTCCGAACGTCTTGCTGTCGCCGTGCGACATGACGGTGCCGTTCCGCCAGTAGAACTTCCCGTCCCCACCGCGGGTGCCGAGCAAGAGTCGGTTGTCCGTGCTGTGGTTCGAGTTGCTGATCGAATCCACAGAGAAGGCGGAGAGCACGCCCCCACCAGAGACTCTGTCCAGATCGACGTAGAGGGCATCCCCCAAAGTCGTCAGCGGGACCGCCGAAGTGTCTCCAGGGTTCACGACCGCGGTAGCAACGCCGCCCACCCAGATCTGCAGAGCAGCATCCCAGGTGAGGATGCCTGTGATCGTGTCCCAGGTGAGCGTTCCACCCGTCGTGAGGAACAGGTTCCTGTCCTGCCTCGTGTTGACGTGGCTCTCGACTTCCTTGAGCTGCTGGCGCTTACCGTCGGCCATCTACCCTCCCAGGACAGAGCCGGCGGTCAGGCGGCCCTCGTTGTACCCGAGAAGGTAGCAGGTGGTGACGGAGCCCAGGAAGTCCCCGGTGTCGAACAAGATCTCGAACGTTCCGTCCTTCGAGACGACCTCGATCTCGTACTGCACGTCGTCATCATTCCCAGGCTTGATGTCGTAGAGCGTGCCAGCCGGAGTCGGATAGTCTGTCTGCCTGTACTGGATGCCAACCCGATCCCCTGCGTTCACAAGAGGGTCTGTGGAAGCATGCAGCAGGATGCGGAAGCCCCCCACCGAGGTCTCTGGCAGGTACGGGCCGAGGTCTACCGACACGAAGGAGCCGAGGGCGATGAGGAAGGCCGCAGCCATCTCCGGCTCGTCGGCGTGCATTGTGACCCGGCTTCCCTGCTTCGTGAAGGACTCGAAGTTCCCTCCCCCGGTGACGTAGACCGAGGTGAGGAAGAAGCAGGTGGGGTCTGTGGGATGTCGCCCAGGATTGATGGTCGGATCGGGCGGTTGGGCAGAGATCTTCAGCTCTGGGGGATCTCCCACCTGTGCGCCAGGGCACATGTAGACGTAGTGCCATGTGTTGATGGACACACCCCCGCCCT
>JABAHR010000777.1_pt1 | contig 23884 bp, 17 predicted proteins | sample 7062101 | NCBI WGS metagenome assembly JABAHR01 (sample SAMN14534553, study PRJNA622989) | marine sediment metagenome | biome: marine biome [ENVO:00000428]; feature: marine pelagic biome [ENVO:01000023]; material: deep marine sediment [ENVO:00002113] | place: India: Gulf of Kutch | collected...
CGACCGCACCAAGCTGTTCCTGAGCCAGATCCTGCACCACTGATACTCGGCCGGTGACGATCCGCACCGTGCGTCGTGCCGTCGTCTCTCGCAACGACACTGCGAGCGTTCATACACCTCGATTCAGGCGTCGGGGGACGTTACCGTGTTCGCGCTGAGCGCCTCTCAGCAGGAGCTGCAAATGCGCTCGCGGGCCCTGGCCCGGGAGCGCTTCGCCGCACGTGCCGCCGAGATCGACGCGAGCGAGGAGTACCCGTGGGACAACGTCGAGGCGCTCACCGGCGCCGGGCTCATGGGTATGACCGTGCCGCAGGCCTATGGGGGGCCCGGTCTCACTTACCTCGATGCCGTGCTCGTCATCGAGGAGATCGCACGCGCCTGCGGCGTGACGGCCCGTATCGTGGTGGAGGGCAACATGGGCGCCATCGGCGCCATCATGAAGTACGGCAGCGAGGCGCAGAAGAAGCTGGCCGCCGAACTCGTCCTGAGCGGCGACAAGCCCGCCATCTGCATCACCGAGCCCGAGGCCGGCAGCGCGGCCAGCGAGATGACGACCCGCGCGGACAGGCGCGGCGACCGTTACGTGATCAACGGGCGCAAGCACTGGATCACCGGCGGCGGCGTGTCGCGGCTGCATCTTATATTCGCGCGGGTATTCGAGGACGGCGAGGAGAAGGGCATCGGCGGCTTCATCGCCGTTCGCGGCGAGTCGGACGGGCTAGAGGTGGGCAAACGTGAGCGCGCCATGGGACTGCGCGGCCTGCCCGAGACCGAGATCCTGTTGCGCGACCTCGCCGTGCCGTCGGCGATGATGCTGGTGCCGCCCAAGGGACTTCGGCACGGTTTCGGCGGCCTGATGAATGCCTACAACGCGCAGCGCATCGGCGCCGCCACGGTGGCGCTCGGCATCGCCGCCGGCGCCTTCGAGCTGGCGCTGACCTACACCCAGGAGCGCGAGCAGTTCGGCCGACCCATCTGCGAATTCCAGGGCGTTCAGTGGATGCTCGCGGACATGAACGTGCAGCTCGAGGCGGCACGAACGCTGATACGCGCGGCCGCGGGAAGCGCCGGCGCCGGCTTCCCCGACGTCGCCGCCGCGGCACGGGCCAAGATCCTGGCGTCGGAGGCCGCCATCAAGATCACCAACGACGCCTTGCAGCTTTTCGGCGCCGCCGGCTACTCGCGCGAGCGTCCGCTCGAGCGCATGGTCCGCGACGCCCGCATGTTCACCATCGGCGGCGGCACCGCGCAGATCCTGCGCACGGTGCTCGCATCCCGACTTCTCGACCGCAAGCTGCCTCAGACGCGCGACGGTTACCGGGGGCTGTGATGCGGGGGCCGCGGCGCCATCGCGGCAGCGCCGAAATCGTCAACAAGGTGCGACTTGACCGGCGTGCACGAGGAAGATCACGCGCGGCGTGTGAGTGTCGAGGGCGGCGCCGCAGGCTCATGGCAACGTCTGCAGAGCGCGGTTGCAATGGCCTGTTCACTCCGCTAAGGTCAGGTCGCAAAGCCGGTTTCCCGTCACCCGGCGCCGAACCCGACGCTGGCCGATAGCCGCCATCAACGCCGCCGAGCCGGTCTGCGCCGAACGAGCGTGACCATACCCGCGAGGCTCTGTCGCGGCGACGGGGTCGGGGCGGCGCGCCGTTCGCGTGAACGGCATCGCGCCCGGAAGTCCGCGAGCACAGGAACCGGCCCACTCAGACCGCCAAAGGGGAAAGCATCCATGTCCGATCACAAAGAACACCCTCACATCGCGAAGCTCAAGCGGCAGCTGGCGGAGCGCAGCATCAACCGTCGCGAGTTCCTGCGTTACTCGACCCTGCTCGGTGTGTCCGCCACCGCGGCCTACCAGTTCGCGGACAAGATCGCCGGCACCGAGTGGGTTCCGCAGGCCCACGCGGCGCTGCCCAAAGGCGGCACCGTGCGCATTGCCATGCGCGTTCCGGAGATCAAGCACCCGCACACGTTCTCCTGGGCCTACGACTCCAACGTCGCGCGGCAGGTTGTCGAGTACCTGACCCGCACGGGCCACGACAACGTCACGCGCCCCTACCTGCTCGAGCGCTGGGAGGCCAGCGACGACATCAAGACCTGGACGCTCCACGTACGCAAGGGCGTCAAATGGCACAACGGGCGGGATTTCGTCGCCGAGGACGTCGCCTGGAACTTCAATCACGCCCTCGACGCCGCCACCGGCTCGTCCGTGCTCGGCCTCATGAAGGGCTACATGCTCGAGGAATACGACACCGGTGAGAAGGACAAGGACGGCAACGCCAAGATGTCGACGCGCCTGTGGGACGCGAACGCGATCGAGGTCGTCGACGCCCACACCGTGCGGCTCAATCTCAAGGAAGCACAGGTGGCCGTGCCGGAGCACCTGTTTCACTATCCCTTCGCCATTCTCGACCCGGAGGAGAACGGCGAGTTCGGCGCGGGCTCCAACGGCACCGGCGCGTTCGACCTGGTCGACGTACGCGTCGGTGAGAAAGCGGTCCTCAAAGCGCGTTCCGACTACTGGGGCGACGGTCCGTATCTGGACGGTGTCGAATTCATCGACCTCGGCGACGACCCGTCGGCGGTGGTGGCGGCCCTCGCCTCGGGGCAGGTTCACGGCATCTACGAGGGCGATGTCAGCCAGCTCGATATCTTCAAGAACATGCCGGGGGTAGTCATACACCCGGTGACCACGGCGCAGACGGGCGTTGCCCGCGTTCAGGTCGACCGCGACGAGTTCAAGGACCCGCGCATCAGGAAGGCCATGCGCCTCGCCGTCGACACACGACGCTGCCTGGAGATCGCTCACCGCGATCTCGGCGCCGCCGGCGAGCACCACCACGTCAGCCCCGTGCACCCCGACTACAAGGAGCTGCCCTTCATGGAGCGAGACGTCGAGGCGGCAAAGCAGCTACTGGCCGAGGCCGGCAAGGCCGACGGCATCGACGCGGAGATCGCCTGCAAGAAGGACCCGGCCTGGGAACTGGCGGCCGTGCAGACTCTCGTCGAGCAGTGGAAGGAGGCCGGCATCCGCGTCAAGATCAACGTCATGCCGTCGGCTCAGTTCTGGGAGGTCTGGGACAAGGTGCCCTTCGGTTTCACCTCGTGGACCCACCGTCCGCTCGGCTTCATGGTGCTCGGGCTCGCGTACCGCAGCAACGTGCCGTGGAACGAATCCAACTATGCCAATCCCGAGTTCGACGAGCTGCTCACCCAGGCAGAAGGCACTCTCGATCTGGAGAAGCGGCGCGAGATCATCGGTCGGCTCGAGCAGATCATGCAGGAGGACGGTCCCATGACCCAGCCGCTGTGGCGGTCCGTGTACTCAGCCTACAGCGAAAAGGTGAAGGGCTTCCGGCACCACCCCACGCACTACATCTTCGCCGAGCAGATCGCCATCGAAACCTGATTTCAGAGTTCCAATACGGTTTCCGGATGGGGCCCTTGCGGCCCCATCTCTTTTGGCGCCCGCTCGGCGCCGTGCGCGCCGCCGCGGCTCAGTCGACGGCGTGAATGCGCTTGCCCGCCTGCGACCGCTGGATCACCGGCTCGACGCGACCGAGCTCCTCGAGCGCGATGTGGCAGGCGATGGCATGGCCTTCGCTCGCCATCTGCACACGCGGGCGCTCGTGCTCGCAGACGCCGCCGAGCTTGCGCGGACAGCGGGTGACGAACGGACACCCCTTGGGCGGATCGGTGACGCTCGGCAGGTTGCCCTCGAGCACGATCTCGCGCTTCTTCACCGCGGGATCCGCGATGGGCACCGCGGACAACAGCGCCTCGGTGTAAGGGTGGTAAGGCGGATCGAATATCTCGTCGGTGCTGCCGCTCTCCATGATCTGTCCCAGGTACATGACCACGGTGCGGTCGGCGAGGTAGCGCACGACGGATAGGTCGTGACTGATGAACAGCAGTGTCGTCTGCTGCTCGCGTTGAATGTCCATGAGCAGCTCCGTCACCGCCGCAGCCACCGAAACATCGAGAGCCGACACCGGCTCATCGGCGATCACCATGGACGGATTGCCGGCGAAGGCCCGCGCAATACCGACGCGCTGCTTCTGGCCCCCCGAGAGCTGACGCGGTCTGCGAAAATAGAAATCGTGCGGCAGCTTGACGACGTCGAGAAGCTCCAGCACCCGGCGGCGAATCTCTTTGTTGTCTTGCGCCACGCCGAACTTGCGTATCACCCGTGAGATCTGGGCGCCGACGGTGTGGCTCGGGTTGAGGGTGTCACTGGGGTTCTGGAACACCATCTGCAGCGACCGGAGCTGCTCGGCGGAGCGGGCCTGCACCGGCAAGCTGCCGATTTCCCGGCCCTCGTGCCGGATCTCACCGCCGCTCGCGGTTTCGAGCCCCATGAGGACCTTGGCGAAAGTCGACTTACCGCAGCCAGACTCGCCGACGATCGCCAGCGTCTCGCCACGACGCGCCGAGAACGTGAGCGCTTCATTGGCCCTGACGTAGGTGACCCCCTTGCCCGAGATCAGCGCACCGATGGAGCGGTCGCGCAGCGCGTAGTACTTCTTCATAGCGCTGACCTCGAGAACCGGCTCGCCGATCCTCGACGCCTCACGGACGTGCTTCGCTTTGGCATACTCCGAGTGATCTATGTCACGAAAACGCAGACATCTCGCCCTGTGATCGGAGCCGGCGGCGTCGGGGACGAACTCCATCGCCACCCTGGCGGCGTCGCACCGCCCGGCGACGAAATGGTCGCAGCGCGGGCCGAAGTTGCAGCCGGAGGGGCGCTCGTGGGGCAGCGGCAGCTGGCCGCGGATCGGTTGCAGCGGCGCCGCATTCTTGTCCGCGCTGGGCAAAGGAATACAGCCGAACAGGCCATGCGTGTAAGGGTGTCGCGGATTCCTGAAGAGCGAATTCACGCTGCCCTGCTCGACCACTTCGCCGGAGTACATGACGAACACCCGCTCGCAGGTCTCGAGGATCAGTCCGAGGTTGTGGGAGATGTAGATCTGCGACGTGCCGAAACGTCGACTGATCTCGGCGATGAGCTTGACGATGCCCGCTTCTACGGTGACGTCGAGCGCCGTCGTCGGCTCGTCGAGAAGCAGCAGATCCGGCTTCGACAGGAGCCCCATGGCGATCACCACCCGTTGCTGCTGGCCGCCCGAGAGCTGGTGCGGGTAGGCCTTCATGATGCGCTCGGGGTCGGAAAGGTGCACATCGGCGAGCATCTGTATCGCGCGCTCACGGGCTTCCCGCTCGGCGACGCCCTCGTGAACGATGGGCACCTCCATGAGCTGCGTGGCGACGGTGAGGCTCGGGTTGAGCGCCGCGAACGGCTCTTGGTAGATCATGGAGATCTCGGAGCCACGGACCTCTCTGAGCTCCGGCTCCGTCATCTTGGCGAGGTCGCGACCCTTGAACAGGATCTCCCCGCCCTTGATGCCGCCATTGGCACCCAGGTAGTTCATGATCGCCATGGCGACGGTGGACTTGCCGCAGCCCGATTCGCCCACGAGCCCGATGGTCTCGCCGCCTTGGACCGTCAACGAGAAGTCGATGACCGCCGGAATTTCGCCCGCGCGCGTGTAGTAGGAGACATTCAGGTCCCTGATGTCGAGAACCGGCGCCTCGCAGGTATCTGTCATGGTGCGGCTGCCTCCGCCCATTGCTTTCCTTGACCGGTCTGCCCCGCTCACGGCAAACGAAACCGGTGCTGTCCGACGTGGCTTTCGCCCATGCGCTTCACCAAGCGTCAGTCGCGCAGCGAGATCTCCCGCAAGCCGTCGGCGAGCAGGTTGAATCCCAGTATCAGAGAGGAGATCGCAATGCACGGATAGACCGTCATGTGGGGAAATGCCATCGCCATCTGTCTCGTCTCGTTGATCATCCCGCCCCAGTCGGGATCCGGGGGCGGCAGGCCCAGGCCGAGGAAGCCCAGCACGCCGATGGTGATGATGACGTAGCCCATGCGCAGGCACGCGTCGACGATCAGAGGGCCGCGGGCATTGGGCAGAATTTCCACAAGCATTATGCGCCAGGCACCCTCGCCGCGCGTCTGTGCCGCCGCGACATAGTCACGATTGCGCAGGTCGAGCACCAGTCCCCGTACGATCCGCATGATTCCGGGACCACTCGCGAACGTGATGGCGATGATGATGTTCACACCCGATGCGCCGATGGTCGCAATGATGATGATGTACAGCACCAGCACTGGGAACGAGAGAATGATGTCCGACACCCGTGAGAGCACATCGTCCACCCAGCCGCGCTGGTAACCCGCCGCCAGCCCCATGAGAATGCCCACCGCGTACGCCGTCGCGGTGGCGATCGGGGCATAGAAGAGCACCGTGCGCGAGCCCCAGATGATGCGGGAGAGGATATCGCGCCCGAGATGGTCGGTCCCGAGCCAGAACGTTCCGCCCTGGTCGAGCTGCGTGCCGGGCTTCTGCATCGGCATGATGGTGGCGTTCGGCTCGAAAGGCGAGATCAGCGGAGCAAAAAGTGCGACCAAGACCCAGAAGATCACGATCACCGCGCCGATCATCCCTACCCAGCTCTCGCGCAGCAGCACGAGGGACTTCACTGCCCGCACGGCCGCGGTGCCCAGGGTAGGCGCCGGTATGGTGCTTGCATCGAGGCTGTTGGCCACGGGCGAAGGTCTCAGCTGAAGCGGATGCGGGGGTTCAGGTAGGTGTAGCCGATGTCCGCCAGCGTCTGCGTTGCCACGGCCACGAAAACGGCCACCATGGCGCAGGCTTCGATCAGAAAGATGTCCTTGTTCAGTGATGCCTCGAGCAGCAACGCGCCGAAACCCTTGTAGGCGAAGAAGAATTCGACAACGATGACCCCTGACAACAGCCAGTTGATCTGCAGCATGATCACCGTGAAAGGCGCGATGAGAGCGTTGCGCAGCGCGTGCTTGAGAATAACCTGCTTGTGCGGAAGTCCCTTCAAGATGGCCGTGCGAATGTACTGAGTGGTCATCACTTCGGCCATGGACGCGCGTGTCATACGCGCCACATAGCCGAAGTCGTACACGACCAGAACCAGTACCGGAAGGATCAGCTGCCGGAAGTCGAAACCGTCCATCATGCTGCTCGTTCCGGGAAGCCACTTGAGGGAGAACACGAGCAGCGCCGAGAAGAAAACGGCGCTAGCGAACTCGGGTATTGAGGTCGTGACGATGCTCAGCACCGATATGCTGCGGTCGAGCTTTGAGCCCTCTCTCACGCCCGCGAGAACGCCGAGGACCAGTGAGATCGGAATCATGACGGCAAACACCCAGAAGCCGAGGATGGCTGTGTTCCAGAGCCGCGGCCACAGAACTTCCGCAACGGGGACCTTGAACCGCACCGATTCGCCGAAATCGCCGCTCGCGAACCGCCCGAGCCAGGACGCATAACGCACCGTCATGGGACGGTTGTAGCCGTTTCGCTCCAGCCAGATCTGCCGCTGCTCCTCCGAGCTGTAGGGGCCGAGCACTCTGACGGCCACTCCTTCCTTGTCGAATTCGAGCAGTAGAAAGAGCAACACCGACACCACCAGCATGGTGATGATCATGAAGCCGATGCGCTTGACGATGAGAATCAGCATTGACGCAGAGAGCGTGTGCGCGTCGGCGAGCACACGCGAGGTTCCGGCCGCATGGATGCCGGCGCCGGCAGCCGCACAGTGGGCGCGCCGTGTCGTAGAGCACATGACGGCGGCCCCGCACCACATTCGAGGCGAGACCAGCGATTTCCGTTCGAACCGGTCAGCCGTTGCGCCGACCTCATCGACCTTAACGAAACGCCGGTGGCGGCGCAACCGAGTTCCCGGGCGTACGCCGGGAGCGGATCGCCGGCCGGCCTCGGGAAGGCATGGGGACCCCGGCAGGCCCCGAGGTCGAGAAACTTCCACTCGCGCTTGGCGAAGTGGGGCAACAGTGGCGCAGCGCACCGCACGGGCGCCCCCTTCTTCCGGGAACCGTCGACTGCACGATTCGCTCAAAGTGATGAGCGGATTTTGCTATGATAGCGGCGTTCGTCTTTATCCATAAGAACAGATTTCCAAGGATTTTGATCGGCAGGGGATCGGCCGAGACAAACGCGATGTCGACCTCGGCGCGGTTCCGGCGACAGACGCAATCCCACCCAGGAGGACATAACCGTGACAGAACTCGAAAGACTGCAGGCGAAGCTGCACAGTGGTCAGATCACGCGCCGCGAGTTTCTCGCCCGTGTTTCCGCGCTCGGCCTCGCCGCCGCCCTGCCGGGCGCTCTGCTCAGCGCGCCGGCCCTGGCCGCGCCGACGAAGGGCGGCCGCATCCGCGTCGGCTCGGGCCACGGCTCGACGACCGACTCTATCGACCCGGCCACCTTCGAGAACGCCTTCACGCAGTTCAGCGGTTACGGGCTGCGCAACAACCTGACGGAGATCTCTCCGGCCGGCGAGCTGATCCCAGAGCTTGCGCAGAGCTGGGAGGCCTCACCCGACGCCAGGGTATGGACGTTCACGCTGCGCAAAGGTGTCGAATTCCACAACGGCAAGAGCCTGACCGCGAACGACATCGCCGCTTCGATAAATCACCACCGCGGCGACGATTCGAAATCAGGGGCCAAGGGCGTCGTCGATCCGATCCAGAACATCAAGACCGACGGCGATCATGTGGTCGTGTTCGAACTGAAGGAGGGCAATGCCGACTTCCCCTACATCATGAGCGACTACCATCTGGTCGCGATGCCCGCCGACAAGGACGGCAAGGTGGACGCCATGTCCGGCATCGGCACCGGAGCGTTCATCCTGCAGAGCTACGACCCGGGCGTGCGCATCACCATGAAGCGCAATCCCAACTACTGGAAAGAGGGACGCGGCCATTTCGACGAAGCCGAGGTCATCACCATCGCCGACGTCGCCGCGCGCATGAATGCGCTCACCACCGGCGAGATCGATGTCGCCGACCGCCTCGATATCAAGACTTTGCACCTCTTGCAGCGCAACGAGGACATCCGCGTTGAGGAGACCAGCGGCAACGCGCACTACACCTTCGCCATGCGCACCGACACCGCGCCGTTCGACAACAATCACGTGCGTCTTGCGCTGAAGTACGGTCTCGACCGCGAGGCCCTGCTGCAGACCATCCTGCGCGGACACGGCTACCTCGGCAACGACCATCCCATCGGCAGGGCGAACCGCTATCACGCGAGCGAGCTTCCACAGCGCAATCTCGACCCGGACAAAGCGAAGTATCATCTCAAGCAGGCCGGCCTCAGCTCGCTCAGCGTGGAGCTGAGCGCTGCGGATGCCGCCTTCGGCGGCGCCGTCGACGCCGCGGTGCTGTACAAGGAACATGCCGCCGCGGCCGGCATCGAGATCAACGTAGTGCGCGAGCCCAACGACGGCTACTGGTCCAACGTCTGGATGAAAAAGCCGTGGTCCGCCGTCTATTGGGGCGGAAGATCGACGGAAGACTGGATGTTCTCCACCGCCTACGCCGCCGGCGCCGCCTGGAACGACAGCTTCTGGAAGCACGAGAAGTTCAACCAGCTGCTGGTCGCCGCGCGCGCGGAGCTGGACGAGACCAAGCGCCGCGAGATGTACGTCGAGATGCAGCGCATCTGCAGCGACGAGGGCGGCGTCGTGGTGCCGCTGTTCAACAACTACGTCTTCGGCATGCGCCAGAACGTGGCGCACGACGACAAGATGGCCGGCAATTGGGGTCTCGACGGCAACAAAGGTCTGGAACGCTGGTGGCTGGCATAAGATCCGTGCTCTATACCGATGGAGTGACAATCCTCTAGCGTGGCGAGAATCCTGAGAATGGTGGCCCAGCGCCTGGCGCTGGGCCTGCTCACGCTCGTCGTCGTTTCACTGATCATCTTTCTGGGCGTCGAGCTCTTGCCCGGCGACCTGGCCGAGGCGATTCTCGGCCAGGCCGCCACCGAGGAGACGGTCGCCGCCTGGCGGCGAGAGCTCAGGCTCGACCTGCCGCCCCATGAGCGTTACATCGACTGGCTGCGGGGCGTTCTCCAGGGAGATATGGGGCGCTCGCTGGCGAACCAGCGGGAGATCTCCGAGCTGATCGGCGTGCGCCTGTCCAATACGCTGTTCCTCGCCGTCATCGCCGCCATCATCTCCGTGCCGCTCGCCCTGGTACTGGGCGTTCTCGCGGCCCTTTACCGAGACTCTCTCTACGACCGCGGCGTCAACGTGGTCACCCTGACCTCCATCTCATTTCCCGAGTTCTTCGTCGCCTACATTCTGATCCTGTTTCTCTCCGTCAATGCCGGAATATTCCCCAGCCTATCCAGCGTCGGCCCGGAGACGACCTTCTGGGACAGGGTGTACCGCTGTGCCCTGCCGGCTTTCACGCTCACGCTGGTGGTGGTGGCACACATGATGCGCATGACACGCGCGGCCATCGTCAATTTGATGGCAAGCCCGTACATCGAGATGGCAACCCTGAAGGGCCTGCGACGAGCGCGCATCGTGGTCCATCACGCTCTGCCGAACGCGTGGGCGCCGATTATCAACGTCGTCGTTATCAATCTCGCCTACCTGGTGGTCGGCGTCGTCGTCGTTGAGGTCGTCTTCGTCTACCCGGGGCTGGGACAACTGCTGGTCGACTCCGTCTCCAAACGCGACATCCCGGTGGTGCAGGCCAGCGCGCTCATCTTCGCCGCCACATACATTCTGCTGAACCTGACCGCGGACATACTCTCAATTCTGACGAATCCTCGATTGCTGCATCCCAAGTGAGCAAGTCATGGCCGTGAAGACGCTGTGGAAGGAGCTGACCAGGGCCCCCTGGAGCGCGCGCTTCGGGTTTGTGGTCATCGTCTTCTACGTCTTTATCGCCTTCTTCGCCCCGATCCTGACGCCTTACGGCGAGTCGCAGATCGTCGGCGCGGAGTACGAGCCCTGGGGAGAGAATTTCATCCTCGGCACGGACAACCTGGGCCGCGACATGACGACTCGTCTGGTCTATGGCGCACGCAACACCATCGGCATCGCCTTTGCCACGACGGTGCTCACTTTTCTCATCGGCTCGGTCACCGGCATTCTCGCCGCCACCCTGGGCGGATGGGTGGACCAGGTTCTAGCCAGGCTGGTGGACGTTCTCATGGCCATTCCGAGCCTGATCTTTGCACTGCTCATTCTCACCATCGTGGGCACCTCGATCCCGGCGCTGATCATTGTCATCGCCGTGCTCGAATCCACGCGCGTATTTCGCCTCGCACGCGCGGTTGCGATGAACGTGGTGGTCATGGATTTCGTCGAGGTCGCGCGCCTGCGCGGCGAAGGACTGTGGTGGATCATGCGCCGCGAGGTCCTGCCGAGCGCCACCGCGCCGTTGGTGGCGGAATTCGGTCTCAGGTTTTGCTTCGTGTTTCTCTTCATCAGCGCACTGAGCTTTCTTGGCCTCGGCATCCAGCCGCCGACCGCCGATTGGGGCAGCATGGTGCGGGACAACGCGACCCTGATCACCTTCGGCGACATCACGCCGCTGCTGCCGGCCGGCGCCATCGCGCTGCTGACGGTGGGCGTCAACTTCGTCGTCGACTGGTTCCTGCACAAGACGAGCGGTCTGCGCGATGAGCAGTGAGGCCACGGCAGGCAGCGGCAAGGTGCTGCTCACGATGCGCGGCCTGTGCATCGAAGGTCAGAGCGGCGAGCGATGGCAGGAGATCGTTCACGGCATCGATCTTGAGCTGCAGCGCGGTGAGGTGCTCGGTCTCATCGGGGAGTCCGGGGCCGGCAAGTCGACCATCGGCATCGCCAGCATGGGATACGCGCGGCCGGGGTGCCGCATCACCGCGGGTACGATCGTGTTCGATGGCACCGATCTCCGCGCGGCGTCGCAGGAGCACAAACGCAGACTGCGGGGCTCGCGCATCGCCTACGTCGCCCAGAGCGCCGCGGCCTCTTTCAACCCGGCGCACCGGCTGATCGATCAGTACTGCGAGACACCCGTTCAGCACGGCATCAAGACTCGCCGGGAGGCCGAGCGGGAGGGCGTCGACCTGTACCGGCGCCTGCGGCTGCCGCAACCCGAGGAAATCGGCTTCCGCTACCCGCACCAGGTCTCCGGCGGCCAGCTGCAGCGCGCCATGACCGCCATGGCCATGGCCTGCCGACCCGATCTGATCGTATTCGACGAGCCCACGACGGCGCTCGACGTAACCACACAGATCGAGGTGCTGGCCGCCATCAAGGACGTCGTGCAGCAGTTCAACACCGCGGCGATCTACATCAGTCACGACCTGGCCGTCGTGGCGCAGATGGCGGATCGTATCATGGTTCTGCGATTCGGCCGCCTGGTCGAAGAAGGCACCGCGCGCGAGCTGATCACCAGACCTCGCGAAGAGTACACACGAGCGCTGCTGTCGGTGCGGAAATTTCGCAAACCCGGAACTGCCATGGCGCGCGCGACCGAGCCGGTGCTGAAAGTGGAGGGCGCGTGCGCCGGCTACGGCAGCGTCGTGAAGGTCCTCGAAGACATCGACATGGAAATCCAGCAGGGCCGAACGGTGGCGGTCGTCGGCGAGTCCGGCAGCGGCAAGAGCACACTGGCCCGGGTGATCACCGGACTGTTGCCGCCTCTGGAGGGCCGCGTGCTGTATCGCGGCGAGGCGCTGGCGCCCGCTCTGTCGCAGCGCACCCGCGTTCAGCTGCGCCGCCTGCAGATGATCTACCAGATGCCGGACACGGCTCTCAATCCAAGGCAGCGGGTGCGTGACGTCATCGGACGGCCTCTGGAGTTCTACCTCGGCCTGAGCGGGGCGCAGAAGACGAAGCGCATCGCGGAACTGCTGTCCGTGATCGAGCTCGAGCCCGGCGAGTTCCTGGACCGCTTCCCGGGGGAGCTGTCCGGGGGTGAGAAGCAGCGCATCTGCATCGCCCGTGCCCTGGCGGCCGAGCCGGAGCTCATCATCTGCGACGAAGTCACCTCGGCCCTGGACCAGCTGGTTGCCGAGGAGATCCTGAAGCTGCTGCAGCGCCTGCAGGACGAACTCGGCGTATCGTACATGTTTATCACGCACGATCTGGCGACGGTCAAGGCAATAGCCGACGACATCGTCGTCATGCTGCAGGGCCGCATCGTCGCGCAGGGCCCGAAACAGGCCATACTAACGCCGCCTCATCACGAATACACCGACCTGCTCTTATCGTCGGTTCCGGAAATGGATCCGGACTGGCTCGACAACCTGATGGCGAAGCGCCGGCGTGGCGAAGCACCAAGTGCCGCGCCAACGCCTTGAGCGCGCAGACCGCCGACCGACCGCGCCATACCCCGCGCCGAGGGCTTGCCGGTTGCTCGCCCGCCGCGACCCGGGGCGAATGACCCCGCTGCCGGCCGGCGCTGCTGGTCGACCCGGCGACCCCGCTATAATTGGCTCACAGAGAAATCCGGCCCCGCTGAGCCGGTTTACCCGCTGACGCGCATGTCATGCCACAGCAAATGAACGGCGAGAGTTTCGAGCGCAAGCTGGCCGCTATCTTCTACGCGGACGTTGCCGGCTACAGTCGTCTCACCGGTCAGAACGAAGATGACACCCACCGCGCGCTGCGGACCCATCTGGACACGTTCACCGGCGCGATCGAGGCTCACGGCGGTAAAGTGGTGCACTTTGCCGGGGACGCCGTGCTGGCAGACTTCGTAACGGCCTCGAACGCCCTCGCCTGCGCCGCCGAGCTGCAGCGCGATCTCGCTGCACGCAACGTTGAGGTTCCCGTCGAGCGCCGGGTGCAGTTTCGCATCGGCATCAACCTCGGCGAGGTCATCGTCGACCGCGACGACATCTACGGCGACGGCGTCAACGTGGCCGCCCGCCTGGAGAGCCTGGCCGAGCCGGGCGGCATCTGCGTCTCCGAATCGGTGTATGCGGCCGTGGGCAACAAGCTCGCGCTCGGCTACCAGTTCATGGGCGAACAGCCGGTGAAGAACATCGACAAGCCGGTGCGGGCGTACCGCGTGCTGCTCGACCCGACGTCCGCCGCGGCGGCGCGCCCGAAGGCGCCGGCCGTGCGCCGCGTAGGACGCAGCTCGTGGCTGCTCGGCGCCGCTGTCTTCACCCTGCTGCTGCTCGCGGGTCTTGGCTGGCTCATGCGCGCCCAGCCCCCGGCAACTCCTCAAGACCGCGCCGCACCGGGACGCGTGGACGGACGACCCTCCATCGCCGTGCTGCCGTTCGACAACCTGAGCGGCGATCCGAGCGAGGACTACTTCAGCGACGGCATCACCGACGACCTGATCAACGATCTTGCGCAGGTATCGGGGCTTTTCGTCATCGCCCGTAACTCGGTCTTCACCTACAAGGGGCTGCCCGTCAAGGTTCAGCAGGTGGGCAGCGAGCTTGGCGTGAGCCATATCCTCGAGGGCAGCGTGCTGCGGGTCGGAAACCGGGTCCGCATCAACACGCAGCTGATCGACGTCGGCAGCGAGCACCCTCTGTGGGCCGAGCGCTACGATCGCGAGCTCGACGACGTGCTGGCCTTGCAGGACGAAGTCACCCAGAGCATCGTCTCCGCGCTCGAAGTAACCCTGACCCCGAAAGAGGAGAAGCGGCTGCGTGAGTCGCAGCGCGTGAATCCCGTGGCGTATGATTACTTCCTGCGCGGGCTGGAGCGTTTTCGCCGGTTTTCGCAGGAGACGAATGCCGAGGCGCGCGAGCTCTTTACGCAGGCGGCGGCCCAGGACCCCCAGTTTGCCCGTGCCTTCGCCGATGTCGCGCTCACCTACAGCATCGACGCCCTCCTCGGCTGGGCCGATCCCAACGAGATAGCGGAGATCGCGCTGACGTGGGCAAAACAGGCGCTCGAGCTCGACGAGGCGAATCCGCACGTGCATTTCGCGCTTAGCAATCTCTACATGACGCAGCGCCGCTCCGACGACGCCATCGCGGCGGCCCGGCGCGCCGTTGCTCTGGACCCGAACTACGCAGACGGCTATGGGCAGCTCGCCGTGGCGCTCAATCACGCCGGCCGGCCGCAGGAGGCGCTGACGGCGATGGCGACCGCCATGCGCCTCAATCCGCGCTACGCGTTCTATTACACCTGGATAAATGGCCAATCGAAGTTTCTACTGGGTCGCTTCGCGGAGGCCGCCGAAGACTTCCGCACCGTCGTCCAGCGCAATGCCCTGTTTCCCGACGGACACCTCATGCTGGCCGCGACGCTTGCCCAGCTCGGTGAGACAGAGGACGCCGAGTGGGCGGCCTCCGAGCTGCTCGTGCTGCACCCGGATTTCTCCATCGCCCGAGCCCGCGCCAAGACGCTTTACAAGCGTCCGCAGGACCAGGACCTTTATTTCGGGGGCCTTGAGCTCGCGGGGTTGCCACAGTGAGCGTCGTGCAAGCATCGAGACAGGCTCGGGCCTGCGCCGCCGTTGTCCGATATCCTCTCACCGGCGCGGCGCGAGCGTGGGTTGCGCCGGGTTCTCCCGCGCGGCCCGGGGGATGAACGGGCCGCTGGCCATGGCGGTTTGCGAATTTCCCGAGCGGCTTCACCCCGTCAGCCGGCTGGTTCTCGACTACTTCCTGCGCGACGTTATCTCCACCGCGGAGTTTCTTCGATTCTTCTCGCTACCCAACTCCGATTACATCTCCCTCACCGCCTGCCTCGTCACCATGCTGAACGGGGCGGCGCCCGTAGCCGGCTGAGAGCGGGGCTCCCGGCGTCGCGCCCCGGGCGTCACGGCTTTGCGGCATAGCCCCCCGACGCCGGGCACGGCTAGAATCCCCTTTGCAGGCGCGCGACGGAGCGTGCCGCCGCCTCCACTGCGCCCCGCGGGGCCGGAGCGGGAAGTAAATCTGGGAGACGGACACCGCCATGAGAATGGGTCACGACGAGTTCCTGGGCTGGGAACACAAGGCCATCACCCTGCTCGGCATGTCGGGGGTGGGCAAGACCACCCTCGCCAACAAGCTGCCCAAGAGTCAGTGGTTCCACTACTCCGGCGACTACCGCATCGGCACCAAGTACCTGCAGGAGCCGATCCTGGACAACATCAAGAGGCAGGCGATGCAGGTCGGCTTCCTGCGCGATCTGCTGCGCAGTGACTCGATTTACATCTGCAGTAACATAACCGTGCACAACCTCGAACCGATCTCGACGTTTCTCGGCAAGGTCGGAAACCCCGCCCTGGGCGGACTGTCCGTCGAGGAGTTCAGGCGGCGCCAGAACCTGCATCGGGAAGCGGAGATTGCGGCGATGAAAGACGTCGAGGACTTCATCGCCAAGGCACGTGACATCTACGGCTACGATCACTTCATCAACGACGCCGGCGGCAGCGTGTGCGAGCTTGATGACGACAATGCGATACAGACCCTCGCGCAATGCACGGTGATCATTTACATCCGTGCCGACGAGGACATGGAGCAGGAGCTGATCCGCCGCCAGGTGGCGAATCCCAAGCCCCTCTACTACCAGGAGGCTTTCTTCGATCGAGAGCTCGCCGAGTACTGTCGCCGCGAATCAATCTCTTCGGTCGGGGAAATCGATCCGAATGCTTTCGTGCAGTGGATTTTTCCCAAGCTGGTCGAGCACCGCCGGCCGCTGTACCAGCAGATCGCTGACGAGTACGGCTACACCATCGAGGCCCGCGATGCCGAGCGCGTCCAGGACGAAGCCGAGTTTCTGCAACTGATTGCCCAGGCGCTGAAAGAGCGGGCTCAGGCGGTCGCCTGAGGCGCGGGATACGCAGCAATGCCGCTCGTCGCCCACTCGAAGCTCCCCACCTTCGAGCGCCTGCGCCGCGAAGGCCAGGAGATCCTTAGTCTCGATCGGGCGCGCACCCAGGATATCCGTGAGCTGCACATCGGGCTTCTCAACATGATGCCCGATGCGGCCCTGCAGGCCACCGAAAGGCAGTTTCTGAGGTTGATTGGCTCCTGCAACCGGGTGGCGCAGCTCTACATCCACCCCTTTGCCGTCGACGCGCGCACCCGCGGACCCGAAGCACAGGCTTATATCGCCCAGCACTACGAGGAATTCAGGGATATCGAACGCGACGGGCTGGACGCGTTGATCATCACGGGCGCCAACCCGATTCACACGGACATCACGCGTGAAGCGTTCTGGGAGCCGATGCTCGACGTGATGGCGTGGGGCCGGGAGAAGGTCTGCTCGACGGTCTGCTCCTGTCTGGCGACACACGCCGACGTCAAGAACCGACACGGCGTCGAGCGCATTCGCCTGCCACAGAAGCGCTGGGGCGTATACTCACACCGGGTCCTCGACGTCACTCACCCTCTCGTCAGCAACATCAACACCCGCTTCGATGCGCCGCACTCACACGTATACGAAGTGACGCGCTCGCAGCTCGAGGCCGAGGGTTGCACGGTGCTGGCGCACAGCGACGAGGCCGGCGTGCATCTTGCCGTGAGTGAGGATGGATTCCGAGTGCTCTATTTCCAGGGTCATCCCGAGTACGACATCAACAGCCTGTTGAAAGAGTACAAGCGCGAGGTGAGCCGCTTCATTGCCCGCGATCGTGAGGACTATCCCCCTGTTCCGGAGCATTATTTCGGCCCGCAGGCCATGTCTTTGATCGATCCGTACGCCGACGGCGTGCGGCGGGCGGTTGCCGAGAGCGACCCGCCGCCCCGCTTTCCCGAGGCGGAGCTCGGCCAGCTAGTCGACAACACCTGGACGGACACGGGCAAGGCCATCTTCAACAACTGGCTGGGGCTCGTCTACCAGCTCACCCACCACGACCGCAAGCTTGCTTTCATGGACGGCGTCGACCCCGACGACCCGCTGGAGCGTCGCCGAACGGCCGCCCCCGACACCGGCTCCCCCGTCGCCGGCGTCTGAGCGCTTCGGCCGAGATGCCGGGGCCGCGCGGCGCTCCTCGGCTCAGCGAAGGCTGCTCAGGTTGGCGATGAGCGCCCGGCTCGACTGCTCGATCTCCCGCGAGATCTTGTGTGCCATATCGGCGTCGGCGCTGCAGCACTGAACCGCAGCCGCCCGGCTCTGGCGGGTCGTTTCGAGAATGGCATCGATAATCGTCTGCTCGATGACATCGGCCACGCCCTTGGCCTGCTCGTCGGTCGGTGACACCGACATGACCTCGCACACATCTTTGACCGCGGCCTCAGAACGCATCCTAAGGTCCATGACGCTAACCTCGCTATCGGCCTGTCCTGCAGCAAAACATTATAATGGACCGGCCCGCTCCGACCAATCAGCCGGTACGGGCCGAGGAAGCGGGGCGTGCGACACACGAACCCGAGTTTCACAAAACACGCAACGGGGCACTCCTACGAATGATTCGACTCATATTATCGGCAATTTGCGTGATCTCGCTCCCTCTTGCCTCCTGCACGACCACCACACTGACCTCGTCGTGGTCCGACACGAACTACGGCCCACGCCCGCTGAGCAAGCTGCTCGTCATCGGCATCGCCGAGAGCGCCGGTCAGAGACGTGAGTTCGAGGATAAGTTCGTTGCGCAACTCCAGGCGCAAGGCCGGCAAGCGATCTCCAGCGCCACACTGCTTTCCCATGAGGACGAACTCAGCAAGGAGGCAATTCAGCGCAAGATCGAAGGCACCGACATCGACGGCATCGTCGTCACGCACCTGATCGGCACACAGCGGGAAGAACGGTACAATCCGCCCACGACGCACATCATGCCCGCCTATCACGGGCTCTACGGCTACTATCACTCAGTGTACGACTACGTGCACACTCCCGGCTACTACTCCACGCACGTCACCGTGCGTCTGGAGACGAACCTCTACGATGCCGAGACGGCGGCGCTCGTGTGGTCGGCGCAATCGCAGACGCTCGACCCCGCCTCAGCCTCTGAGGTCATGGATTCCGTGATCCGGGAAGTCGTCAAAGACCTGCGCGCCAAGCAGTTCATCTGAGGTCTACCCCGGCAGGCGCCCGCACCCGGGCGGAGCGCTCCGCTCCTGTCGCCGGCCGACGGCAAGCAAACGGTGCGGGGCTTGCGGGATGCGGCCCCGTTGATCTAGTGTGAGATTTCGTCCGCCCCTTGCCGCAGCGGTGACCGCTCGTGAGTGCGCCCATTGACAGCATACTGGAGGTCGTCGGCCGCGATCGCGTGATCCGCGACGAGGCCGCCATGGCGCCGTTCCTCGAGGAGCGACGCGGCCTGTATCATGGCAGGACGATAGCCGTCGTGACGCCCGCATCGACGGCGGAGGTGGCGCGCGTGATCCGCATCTGCCACAGCGCCGGTATCGGCGTCGTCCCGCAGGGTGGCAACACGGGGCTTTGCGGCGGCGCGGTGCCAGCGCAGGGCGAGATCGTGATGAGTCTGAACCGCCTCAACCGAATCCGCGAGGTGGACGCCGACAACTTCACCCTTACCGCGGAGGCGGGCTGCATACTCGCGGACCTGCAGCAGGCGGCGGCACGGCACGACCGCTACTTTCCCTTGAGCCTGGGCGCGGAAGGGAGCTGTCAAATCGGCGGTAACCTGTCTACCAACGCCGGCGGCGTCAATGTTCTGCGCTACGGAAACGCCAGAGAGCTCACCCTGGGGCTTGAAGTGGTGCTGCCCAACGGCGAAGTCTGGGACGGTCTCACAGCGCTTCGAAAGAACAACACGGGCTACGATCTCAAGGACGTCTTCGTGGGCGCCGAGGGCACGCTCGGCATCATTACGGCGGCGGTCCTCAAGCTCTTTCCGGCGCCCGTCGACAGTGCCACTGGATTGGTGGCGTTGCGAGACCTCGACGCGGCCATCGAACTGCTCGGCCGTGCGCGCGCCGCCAGTGCCGATGCCGTGAGCAGCTTCGAGCTCATGTCACGGACTTGCCTCGATTTCGCGTTCACGCACATCGCGGAGTGTCGCGATCCGCTGGAAGTCCGCCACGAGTGGTACGTACTGCTGGTCTTCAGCGGAACGCGGCCCGACTCGGGGATGGGCGAAGCCCTGGAAATCGTCCTGGCGCAGGCTCTGGAGGACGGCCTCATCCACGACGCGGTCATTGCTGCCAGCGAGGCCCAGGCTCAGTCGCTGTGGCGGCTGCGCGAGGGCATAGTGGAGGCGCAGCGCTTCGAGGGCGGCAGCATCAAGCACGACGTGGCCGTCAAGGTCTCGCAGGTCCCGCAGTTCATCGATGAAGCGCTGCGCCGCGTCCATGAGGCCCTGCCGGGCATCCGGCCCTGTGTCTTCGGTCACATCGGTGACGGCAACATTCACTTCAATCTTTCGCAGCCGGTCGGCATGCGCGGCGAAGCTTTTCTCGCTCGCTGGAGCGATTTCAATGATATCGTGCACGGCATCGTCCACGATCTCGGAGGATCGTTCAGCGCCGAGCACGGCATCGGCCGACTCAAGGTGGGGGAGATGCAGCGGTTCAAGTCCGGCACCGAGCTGGCGCTCATGCGCGCCATCAAGCGGGCCCTCGACCCCAAAGGCATCATGAACCCGGGCAAGGTCTTGCCGGAGGAGTGATATTTTCTGGCTGACCGGCTGGCGACCGGCTGGCGCCGTGCGCGGCGATCAACGGCCCGTAAGGCGGCCCAGATAAAGGTAGAAGGCTCCTTTGCCGGTGTCTGCCCGGCCGTAGCCCAGATAAAACGGCCCCAGCGGCGTGTCGGCGCCGAGAAATACGCTCGCGGCCGTGATGAGCTCGTCGGCGGCGATATCGTCGCTGTCTTCCCACACGTTGCCGGCCTCGAGCGAGCCGCCCACATAGACCGGCTGGAAGAATACGTCCGCCACGCGCCGATAGTACAGTCCCCGCACCAGCGCCGCGTGCTGACCGCTCAGGTCCCTCTCACCAAACCCGGAGAGATTGACGAAGCCTCCGAGAAAGAAGCGGTTCTGTATCGGCGCCTCCCCGTCGTAGGTGGTCGCGACTTTCCCGCCGAGCGTAAACGTGTTCGCACCCCACGTTTTTGAGCCGTCGATGCTTCCCTGTAGCTGCTCGAAGTCCTTGTCGGCGCCGAGGTCCTCGCGCGAGAAGACCACTTCCAGGACGCCGGAGGCGCCGGCGGTCGGGAAATCGAGATTATCGAGCGTATCCAGAGACAGTCTGGCAAAGGCCTCGCCCCTATTGAAACTCTGATCCGGGATGGTCGGGTCGCCGACCCGAACGTCCGTCTCCCCCGTGCTGAACCTCAGACCAAGCCGCGCCTCGCCCCAGCGACCCAGCTCGCGCCCGGCGTCAACATGCGCGCCCAGTTCCTCGACCCTGAACTCTGCAAGGGTATCGCCACCCGAAACGAGGTTGACATTATGCCGGCCGATGTTGAGCCCACCCGCCACGAAGTAGCGCAGGGCTGTGTCCAGGGGCTGGTGAATCTCGGTGAAGATCAGTGGATCCTCGCCCACGCGGAAGCCGGTACGCCACTCTCCACCCAGAGGATTGATGGGAAGCTGGGTGTAAGTGGCGCCGAGAGAGAACTCGTTCGAGCCTTCCATGTCCGTCGACAGGCGCAGGCCGAATTTGACGTAGTTGGGTCCCCAGGACTTCTGCCGCGCCCGCATGACGACGCCGGTTCGGCCCTCCTCCTCGACGATGCGATAGGTCACGTTCTGGTAGATACCCAGACCGATTATGTGCCCGAGCGCCTGCTCCACCACGGCCAGGTCCAGCGGCTCACCGATGACGATGGGCAACTGTGAGGCCAGCACGTCGTTGCTCAAGCCGGCGTCGTTCTCCACGCGAACGAAGTCGACGATCGGCGCTGCGTCGTCATCCCGCGTTGTCGCGGGCGCAGCGACAAGCGCAGCCTCGGCAGAACCGCCGAGCGCCGCCAATCGCGGCAGTGCCGCCTCGGCCGCCGCCTCGCCCACGGCTATGGCCTCGGCAACACGCTCGAAAGCGGCGGTGCTGATGTTGCCGAGGTCGGGCACGATGAGTATGTCGTTCTCGGCGAGGGTGGCAATACGCTCCTCGCTGTTGGTGCGGGTCATGAATCCGACGAGCTGCTCCGTGACCGACAACACCGAGCGGATCTTGTCCGGCGCCAGCAGCGGCGTCGAGATATCGACCGCGATAACGATGTCGGCCCCCATGTCGCGCACGACATCGATGGGGATGTTGTTCGTGATGCCACCGTCCACGAGCAGGCGCCCGTCACGCTCCACGGCGGCAAAGGCGGCCGGGATCGACATGCTGGCCCGCAGCGCACCGGCGAGGTCGCCGCCGCCCAGGACGACCATCTCGCCGGTGCCGATATCCGTCGCCACCGCGCGAAACGCGATCGGAAGGCGATCGAAGTCGTCGATCTCGGCCACGGGCAACGTCAGGCGCGAGAGGATGGCGTCGAATTTCACCCCCTGCACGAACCCGGTGGGCAACTTGAGCTCGCCGTCGCGAATGCCGGCTTCGGGCTTTGCGAGCGGCAGGTCGTCGTCGCGCTTGCGACGAAAGGTACGATCCCTGCGCGGAGGCGCGTCGCTGAAGACTTGGCTCCATTCGAAGCCGGTGATGGTCTCCTCGAGCTCGTCGACGCTCATGCCGGCCGCGTACAGCCCGCCGACCACGGCGCCCATACTGGTGCCGGCGATATAGTCGATGGGAATACCCTGCTGCTCGAGCACCCGGAGAACGCCGATGTGCGCGGCCCCCCTCGCACCGCCCCCGCTGAGCGCGAGACCGACTCGCGGGGCCTCGGCCGCCGCGGAGGGGTCCTGGGCTCGCGCCGGGCCCGCGGGCGCTGCCATCCCGCCGACTCCCAGGGCGGCGGCGATCAGCGCGATCCACACCGCAGTCCGTGCGTTCATCAGATCCTCGTCTCCTCGCCAATCATCGCGTCGTCCGCCGCCGGCCTCACCGCACTATATCGCGAGCTCCGGTCGATCGCGAAACAGCTCGAGCGCCTCCGGATTGGCCAGCGCCTCGACGTTCTGCACCGGCTCGCCGTGGACCACGCTGCGCACCGCCAGCTCCACGATCTTGCCGCTGCGCGTGCGCGGAATATCGGCCACTTGCACCACCCGGGCCGGCACGTGCCTCGGACTGGCGTTTTCACGAATGCGGCGCTTGATCCGCTCGATGAGCACATCGTCCAACGTCGCCCCGTCGCGAAGTCGGACGAAAAGCACCGCGCGCACGTCCCCCTGCCAGCGCTGGGCGACCACCAGACTCTCGACGACCTCCGGGATCTGCTCCGCCTGCCGATAGATCTCCGCCGTGCCGATACGTACCCCGCCGGGATTCAGTACGGCGTCCGAACGGCCATGGATGACGACACCGCCGTGCTCGGTGAGCTCCGCGTAGTCACCGTGACACCATACGTCGGCGATCTTCTCGAAATAGGCGGCGCGATAACGCTCGCCGCCCGGGTCGTTCCAGAAATACAAGGGCATGGACGGAAACGAGGCCGTGCACGCCAGCTCGCCCTTCCTGCCCGGCGGCAGCTGTGCTCCTTGCTCGTCGAGAATCTGGACGTCGAGACCGAGCGTGCGGCACTGAATCTCGCCCCGCCATACGGGAAGTGTCGGACAGCCGGCCACGAAACAGCCGATGATGTCGGTGCCGCCGGATATGGAGGAAAGACAGATGTCGGCCTTGATCTTCTCGTAGACAAAGTCGAAACTCTCCGGCACCAGCGGAGAGCCTGTCGCGAGCATGGTGTGCAGCGACGAAAGATCGTGCGTGGCGATGGGCTCCAGCCCCGATTTCTTGACCGCATCGATGTATTTGGCCGACGTGCCGAAAATAGTCATGCCCGCCTCGCTCGCATAGTCGAAAAGCCTCCCGGGCCCCGGATGAAAGGGGGAGCCGTCATAGAGGAGCAGCGTGGCGCCGCTGGCGAGTCCCGACACCAGCCAGTTCCACATCATCCACCCGCAGGTCGTGAAATAGAACAGGCGATCTCCGGGCCCGGTGTCGCAATGCAGCACGTGCTCCTTGACGATCTGCAGCAGGGTGCCGCCGTGGCCGTGGACGATGCACTTGGGCACGCCGGTCGTTCCCGACGAGTACATGATGAACAGGGGATGATCGAA
>JABAHR010025755.1_pt7 | contig 23855 bp, 22 predicted proteins | sample 7062101 | NCBI WGS metagenome assembly JABAHR01 (sample SAMN14534553, study PRJNA622989) | marine sediment metagenome | biome: marine biome [ENVO:00000428]; feature: marine pelagic biome [ENVO:01000023]; material: deep marine sediment [ENVO:00002113] | place: India: Gulf of Kutch | collected...
GTGCGCGCCTCGTCGAATCGCCCCGCCATGCGGTAAACGATCCCGAGCTCGTTGTGTGCGATCGGGTGATCGGGCGCGAGCGTCAGCGCATCGAGCAGCGCCTCTTCTGCGGCTTCGAGGTCACCGATCTTGCCATAGGCAATACCGAGGCCGATATAAGGTGCCGTAATGTCGGGCGCAATTTCGACGATGTCGAGCAACATAGCAATGCCCTGCTCGTAGCGCTCCTGTCGAAGGACCTGAAGCGCGGCCTGGTAGTCGGCTCGTGCTTCACCACTGATCCTGAGCTGTTCCGTAATCGTAAAACCGGCCTCGTCCGCTTCGATCTCAGGATAATCCCGTCGCGACCGCTCACGCGACACTCGAGCAACGTCTTCGGCCCGTTGTGGCTCATCGACGCCGTTCTGCGAAACCTGACCGGGCGTTGGCGGTGTCGACGCACAGCCTGACAGGACTGCAATGAGCGCAGATAGAACAGCAGCGCCGATGGCTTGCCTGGGCTGCCAACGAACGTCATCGAACAGAGGCATCATTGCGATCCTCCATCGAAGCAATGAGTGTTTGAGACGGGTCGAGCGAGGCGGACTCGAGCGGCTCGGCGCCGGTCGATGCCGTAGGCTCGCCGTCCTGAGGCACGTTCGCAGTATCTTCCGCTGCATCGATCAACGCACGCGGTGAACGATAGGCGTACGTATCGATAGCGCCGATGAAGCCTGTGCTGATCTCGGTCTTCGCGAATCGGCCGGGCATCAGCACGGCCAGCCGCGCGAGACTCTTGCGAACCCATTCGTTGTAGAGACCGGATCTCACAAGCTCGAAATTTGTCTCGTGTACCTCGATGGCCTGCTCCTCGAACGGAAACGCCTCTTCCTCGAGCGCCAGCTCGTACTCGACGAGCGTCGCCGGCTCGAGATCCGTCGGGCGCTCGGATGCCAGCAACGCGGCGCTGAAGTCGAAATAGATCTCAGCGATATAGAACGTCGCGGCAGCCGTAACGTCGCCTACCGCGTACGCGACGAGTCCCTCAAATCCTGCAAGCGCAGTATCCATGCGCTGTTGTTTTTCGGCGAGACTCTGTTCGAACGGTTGCACGAGCTCGACCTCGACGAAGGATGCGTACAGCCGCTCCGTCAGCACGAGAGCCGACTGCGCTGCGAGATACCGACTTCGGTCCGTTCGGCTCGTGCCCGCGGCCGCATCGACAGCAACGATCTCTTCCAGCATCTCGTGATACTGCACGAGATCATCCCTGGCCTCGTACATGCCGGCGATCTTGAATCGTGTTTCCTGTGCCAGATCGAGCGGCGCGGGGAACTCGGCGACGTAGCGAAGGTAGACGTCGAGAGCGCTATCCACACTCGACGCTTCCTCGTAGAGCTCGCCGGCTAGCAGCATCGCCTCGCCACGAACGGCAAGATCGTCAGTCTCGGCGGCTACACGTTCGTATTCAGAGGCCGAGCGATCCAACTGGCCATCCTGCCGGTAAACCGACGCAAGTTGTTTCGTGACCTCGTGTTGGAGCTCGTGATCCGGAAATGCGCTGCGAAAATCCTCCAAGACCGAGGCGGCCCTAGGCCAGTCCTCGTAGCGGATCAGCGCCGCCGCGGCATCGTACTCGGCCGCAGGGCGAATCTGCGACGTCGGTGTGACGCGCTTGACTCTCAGGAAATGCTCGGCAGCAGCCGCATAGTCCTCGAGAACGTTGGCGGCCTCTCCCTGCTTGTATATCGATGCGGCGAGGTTCTCGATCAACGGCTCTCTCGATTCGTCGTCCTCGGCCGTGAGATCCAGCACGCGCACGTAGGCCGGTTCTGCGTTCGGAAAATCCTCGATCTCGAAAGACGAGTGCGCGACAACGAGCCATGCGGAACGGCGCAGCGATGACTCGGCATCCGGGTAGTTTTCGATGAGCGTGCGCGCCGATGTGATCGCAGTTTCGTAGTCTTGCATTGCATATAGATCATCTGCCGCGGCACCTAACACGGCCGGCGCGTGCTCGTGCGAGGGAAACGTCTCGGCAAATCTCAATGAGCTCGTTACAGTCGCGCGCCTCACGGCCTCGAATCGTATCTCGTCGGCAGCGCTCAGATTCTCGCGATGCGCAAACACGGCTGCGTAGCCGGCCGCCGCAGACTGTTCGTGCTCAGGATACTCGTAGGCCGTGCGCTCGTATTCGAGCGCTGCGTCGCCGAAGTTTTCGTTCTCCAGCAAAAGATCGGCCAACTGGTAATTGATCGACGGCGACTCAGGCTCCTCGGGAAACGAGCCGAGGAATTCACGATACCAATACGATGCTTCTCCGAAATTGGCCGGCTTCTCTTCGACGAAGGCATCTTCCTGGTATAGGGCGTGATAGTGATTAGCGAGATCCGTCAGATTTGCCTTCAGGTAGTCGACAACCTCAGGGCTGTCCGCCGTGTCGAAGTGATGCCAATACTCCGACTGCAATCCATATCGCGTTGCGAAATCCTTCTTGGCCTCGACAACGAGCAACGGAAAACCGCCATCGGCATAAATCTCAGCGACGCGCATGCTGAACTGCGGCGCTACGCGATGAAACGGGTTCAGCTCTACGAAAGCACCGTAGACCGAGGCCGCGTCCTGATAGCGCAACTTGGTGAGATAGAACTCACCCAGGTTCGAATAGATACGATCCTCGTAGCTACGATTCCCATACGTACCAAAGTACTCGTTGACAACCTCAGGTCCACCGAGGTTGGAAAAGCTCAAACTGATAACACGGTAGGTATCGGCCACGCGCCGCTCGTCGGCCTCATCATGCGTTTCGTCGAAGTCATAGCCGATCGACTGTTTGTAATCGAGCAACGCCATATACTGATGCAAGGCTTCCTCATAGAGTTCCTGCTTGTAAAACGACCAGCCGAGCTTGTAGAGCGAGAGCTCGTAGTAAGAGGAGCCCGGTCCCATGGCAACGACCTGCGAGTAGGCCTCCTCTGCCGGGAAGTACTGCTTGCGCGTAAACAGGAACTCGCCGCGCCGGAAATGAATTTCGTCCAGATAGCGGGAATAACCGAACTCACTGGCCAGCCGCTCCATGACGGCCATCGCCTCTTCCGGTTGCCCGATCTCGTCGTAGGCACGAGCCATTTGGTAAACGACCTGATCATTGCGTTCGTAATACGGATACTCCTCGAGGATCCGCTTATAGATCGCGATAGCCTCGAGCGGACCCGCCAGCGAAGGGTCAGCCGCCCCATCGGGAAGGTCCAGCGCAACCGCGTCCGTCGTTGATCCGAATCCGTATTGCTCCGTGGTCCGATTCTCGAAATCTTCATCGGACTCAGCGAATCCGGCGACGTCCGTCTGCATCGTCGAGCCCGCGGATACCGAGCGCGTAGCTCTCAGAGCTGACTCCGGAGCCGTGAGCTCAGGCGTCACGCCAGATACCTGTGCGTCCGCCGCGGGGACCGAGGACTCCGCAAGCGCTGGTAGCTCTATGATCTCTCCGGTACCCATGATGCCGTAGGCATTCTCGATCTGAAGATCGGCAAGGCGCCGCAGGGCCTCGGGCGTCATCACGCCTTCCGGCGTTTCCTCGAGGAAGCGACGATAGCTGTCCATGGCTCGCTCGAGACTATCCTCGACCGTGATGTCCGCGACGTCCGCCTCTATATCGTGCAGTCCGGCGAGTGTCTGACGGTCGGGATTGCTCGCGCAGGATGCGAGAAGAACCATCGTTGGGAACAGAACAATGAGCCGAGCAAAAGTCATTCTTGCACCTGGCTCGTTTGCGCCGCCGTGGCCCGATCGTAGCTGTCCGCGAGCGCGTAACGCGCCTGATCTCGATAGTTCTCCAGACGGTCACGGCGCTTGACGAGCTCGTTGATCGCAACGAGCTCGAGTGTCCGGCCCTGGCGGGCCATGAGCAGACCGACCTTCGCCTCGGCCTCCCGGACACGCGTTCGCAGACGGCGAATGGGAATCTCGTAACCCTCGTAGCTATGTAACGCTGCTTGTCGGACCCTGACGAAGGACTCGTACTGAGCCTTCATGATGTCCATGGCGCTCTCCAACTCACTCAGATGCTTGCCGAACTCGGTGAGTCGATCGTGGTATGCCGTTCTAACCGACCAAGTCAGCAATCCTCTGAGCCTCCGGGCCCGCTCCCTAAGCTGCGTTGCTTGCGGACTTCCGTCATCGGCCAAGCTCTGCTCGATCCGACCGAGCTGCTCACCCAGCTGACGTTCCTCTACGGTTGCCAAGAACTCCGGACGGGGTGCCGTGAGAAGGCTCTGCATACGCTGCTCGAGCAGCGTATGTTGCTCTTGCCTCAAACGAATTCTCGAGTCCAGCTCTCTAAATTGCTGATCGATCTCGGGTAACAACGGCTCGTAGTACCGCCGTCGAATCTCGATCATGTCCTCGAACGCATCGAAGCTGCTCTGCCACGACTGAAGCTTCGCCCGCAGATCCTCGAGATCGAGATAGTTCTGTAACGACGTGTGAAAATCGTGGGACGCCAATAGCTCCATGAGGTAGTACGTTTCCGGCGTCTCGGGCAGCGACCGAAGCTGTATGACCCAGTCCTTGTCCTGCCTGATCTCTTCTCGAATCAGTGCCTCTAGAAATTTTCCTTCCCGAATACTCTCGATAGAGGCATCGAGCTTTTGCAACTCCTGACCGAACGCGTCCAACGCTTGCCCGTACAGGACCGCGGAACGACCGTGAATACTCAACTGGCTGTATGCATAGGGCAGCGCCAGCATGGCCTCCTGAACGGACGGGTCAGTAGAGTCACGGTCCGCAAGCATGCTCCAAGGCACGATTGCGCGCTCGAAGTTTTGTGCGTAGAACGCAGCCCATCCTGCGCTCAGTAAAGCCTGGTTGGACAGCGGGCCCTCCAAGCGGACCCGATCTAGCGAGCTTATCGCAGCCGTATAGCGATCTGACTCGAGCAACAACGTGCCCAGCACCAGATTCGATTTGTCTCGAATCGACAGCGCGCCCTCTTCAGCCGTGCCGAGTTGCCCGGCTCGGTCGAGCTGCTGAAGGGCATCGGCTTCGTGACCACCCTGAAGCATTGCAATGCCGAGGTTATAGGCAGCAAAACTCTCGTGACTGTCTGATCCTTGGAGACCCCTGAGTACTTGCGCCGCTTCGTCGGCGCGATCCGTGCCGAGATAGATGTTGGCCCGTAGAAACTCAACGTCGTCCTCGATGACTTCCGGAATCGCGCCTTCGATTCGACCGAGCGCGTTCAACGCATCCTCGAGCTGATCCTTCTGAAAATGAATACGCGCGAGACGAAACGCGGCTTCGTTTCGAACGATGTCCTCGACATCACCTTCGAGCACAGCCGTGATCGCACGACCAGCACGATGGTGCATCCGATAGCTCAGCTCGAAATCACCGACGGAAAACTCGGCATCGCCGACATGAAAATGCAGCGTGTCGAGCGTGGGCTCGTCGAGCCCATAGTACTGACCGAGCTCAGCATCGAGGCGTTCCAGCGCTTCGAAAAACTCGCCCTGATTCGCATGGAACAGAGCCTCCCCGAAATAGAGGTCTCTGAGTCCATCCTCAGCCGCGGTTGCCGATATCGAGGCAAGCGCGAGGATAGAAGCCAGCGCTGAGACAGCGCATCGCATAGTTCCTACCATTCCCCGAGCTGAATAGCCGCCTGACCGGAGCCCGGCCCGGCCAGCGTGAGGCCGATGAGTCGCGGGTCGATACCTTTGTTAAAGGAGAAACTCTGAGTTTCGTTGAAATCTGAGCCACTCTGCGACTTTCCGGCCACGGATACGGTCATCTCGTGCATGCCGGTTGTGACGTTACCGGTATAGATGCGTTGGACGCCGCCGTCCTGTAGCGCCTCGAGTTCTTTGAAGCTGTAGATGTAATGTGCAACAGGCTCGCCGTCGATCTGTATTTGCACCGCGTCAACTCTGGCTGTGTCACCGGAGGCCAGCGCAACGAAAACGGCCAGTTGTGTGTTCGACGGATACAGCAAACGCTCTTCCAGCGTGCTGAGCTCAGCGGCGATTCCGAGCACGTCGGACTTAATCTCCTGAACTTGACCGTCGAGACTTCTCATCNNAGATTCTGTGCCCAGCTAGGCGTCGATAAAATCGCGCCCATCGAGATGACTAGTACGATTCGGATGAGATTCGGCATGTCTGATCGCTCTGAATTGACGACGATTTATGTGCTACGTGAACGGCACTCCTGCTCGCATGCAACCGAACGAAAGATCGAAGCAATCGCGAGGTAACGTAAGTTTTGACGATATGCAGAGCGCAGTGTGTGAACCACACCTCAGAACCGCGGCATGAGACCGAGCAGTCGCCGATCGACTTAACGTAACGTCAGAATCGACGGTGTCTAGACGGAGTTTCGTCTACGAAAAGAACGAAATATGTGTTTCGCAGATCATCGATAGAGATGCACGTTTACGCACCAAGAATGACCCGCGACGAATTGGCGGCGTTTACGGAATAAGTCGAACACACAAGAAAGCGACGGCGCGCAAACCGTTATCGGCTTGCGCGCCGTCGTGAGCGCGGTCCGTACACCAGTCGACCGAACAGGCGGTCGTAAACGCTAGAGCGTGCGATCTACGACGTGACCACCGAAGTAGATGTCGGCGATCTGTCGCGTATTCGTAATGTCGTCGAGCGGGTTCGCTTCGAGCACGATGAAGTCAGCGTACTTTCCCGCCTCGATCGTGCCGCCGTTGTCGATGCCGAGGACCTCGGCACCGACGCTCGTAGAAGCAACCAAGACATCGGCCGGCGACATACCGGCGATGACCATGTCTTCCATCTCGACATGTGCGCCCCAGTAGGTGTTGCCGTCCGTGCCCATCGCAATCCTCATACCTGCCGCCGCCAAGCGGTTGAGGTTGCGCGCTTGAATACCATGAAGCTCCTGCGCCTCCGGATCACTGACGTTCTGAGCCTGGACCGCCGCGAGCTCGTCGGCCGGCATGATGCCCTCGAGCCAGCTCAGGTCGGTCGGAACACCGCGCTCGGGCAGATTCGGAATCATGATCAAATCGGGATGCGCCTGAACGGATTCGATGTACGCATCGTCGATATCTCGATCGCGCACGCCATGCGCAAACACGTCGAGGCCTTGTTCGACGAGCGGTCTGGCGTCATCGAGCGTGAAGATGTGCGCCGAGACTCTGACACCGAGCAGGTGCGCTTCGTCAATGATGGCTGCAGTCATCTCCGGCGTAACCTTGTCGTACTGTCCGTTGCGATCGTCGACCCAGATCTTGATGATGTCGACGCCGCGACGTGCTTCCGTACGCACTGCATCGCGCGCCTCTTCGACCGTATCGACCCAGTGCGGCTCCGTCGGGCGGCCTGGCTCTGGCCGACTGATGCCGCGTCCTGCCGTACGGAATCGCGCCGCCATCGGTGGCGGGTTATCGCGCAGGGCGAGCAGCTCATCATAGGCGTCGCGTCCCATGCTCAGCGCCCCGCTGACACCCATGACGACACGGCGCTGGAGATCCTGGGTCAAGCCCTCGACGCTCAGGCTTGTGTGCACGTGTGAGTCGATGATCATCGGCATGACCGTCATGCCGCTCAGATCGACCTCGGCTGCGCCTGCAGGCGCACTCACGGCACCCGCCGCACCGACTGCCGTAAATTCGCCGTTGTCGACGACGAATGTTGCGTTCTCGATCACACCGCCGTCACCGACAATGACCCGCGCGCCTGTGTAGGCCGTCGCCGTCGATGTCGGCGGCGCCGGCGCCGCCGGCGCCGCATCCTGCATGGGCTCAGATTCCGTCGCCGGCTGCCCGCATGCCGCTAACAGCAAACCCAAAACGCCGTCAATACGCAGGCTTGGGATGCTGCGCGACAGTTCGTCGTCATTTTGTTCATGACAATCTCCGTTCTTATCCAGTCAAACTCCGCACAAGACCTCAGCGCTATTCGGCGAGGCAGCAGCGCGGATCCTCTCCAAACAAACCTAAGGCATCATCTCCGGGAACCGCGGCTTGAAACCGTCGCGATTCGGCATCTCCACCTGCATCAGCGTCTCGGCATTCAGAACCGTGTCCTCGTCGATGATGTCGTTCCAAGCGAGGATGAAGGCCGTGAGCGCGTATACCTGGTCGTCTGTAAGCGTACGCGGCGTGTACAGGGGCATCTGCCGACGCGTGAAATCAAACAAGGTCGTCGCACTCGCCCAGAAATTTCTTATCGTCTTACGTGTGTCGATACCGTTCGTCAACGGATCCCCGCCTACGACCGGTGCGGCAAGACCGCCCTCGCCGTTGACGCCGTGACAGACCGCGCATTGCTGAGCATAGAGCGCCTCTCCCTCCGCAACCGTGCCGCTGCCGGGCGGAAGGTTCTCGCCGCTCGGGAATACGGTGATGTCCCAGTCCGCAACGTCTTCCTCGCTGATCGGCATCCCGAGCCCGGGACCCTGCGCCGATGCGCTACACGCGGCAAACGCAAGGGCCGCAAAGGCGACGAGTCGTCGCGTGCTATACGTAGACATTCGACACCTCCCCGTCCTCTCCGACTCGCCAGCTCGTAGGCCCGTTGTAATGCTGGCTCGGGAACGCGAACGGGCTCGGCGGCACTCTGCTTGCCACGCCACGTCGCCCGAGAAGCTCAGCGCGCGTCGGTTGAACGTTGCCTGCCTCGTCCCAAGCGCGGCTCTGCAGCACGGCCGGACCGCCGTCCCAGCGCCACGGCGCGCGGAACCGCGCGAACGCCTTCGGCAACACGGGATCTTGCAGTGCAGCTTCAGCCCACGTCTGGCCGCCGTCGGCGGAAACCATGACACGTGCGATACGACCGTTGGCCGAATAGGCGACACCGGAAATCTCGTAAAGGCCGGGGCCGCTCATCGCAAGGCCGGGAGAGGGATGCGTAATGAAGGATTTAACCTCCTGCAGGAAGTAATAGTTGAACGCCGAACCGTCCGGCAGTATCGGCGTATACGTTCGGGCCTCGTAGAACCCCAGGGCAGGCTCCTCCGCGAGCTCGATGCGCCGCAGCCATTTGACGTTCATGTTGCCTTCCCAGCCCGGCAGCAATAGACGCATCGGATAACCGTTTCCAGGCATGATCCGCTCGCCGTTCTGATAAAGCGCGATCATTGCATCATCGAGCGCCTTGTGTAGCGGAACACTGCGGTGCAGGGCCGAGGCATCGGCGCCTTCTGCGATGAACCACTTCGCGCGCGGATCGATGCCGGTTTCCTCGAGCAGAGTCGATAGCAGAACACCCGTGTACTCGGCACACGAGACGAGCCCGTGGATCTCTTGCGCCGTGTTCTGCAGAGGCTCGGGCGACCACATCGCCGCGCTATTACCTCCGCACTCGAGAAACGTCATTCGCGAAACCATCGGATAGCGCGCGAGCGCATCGAGCGTGAATACGAGTGGCCGCTCGACCAGGCCGTGAATGACGAGCTTGTGCTCGGCTGGGTCGATATCCGGGTTGCCCGTGTGCGAGATAACGAAGTGCAGGCCGTTGGGCGTGAACGTGCCATTGACGAGGTGATGTGGCGTGCGTCCGTGTTGCGTGCGGGGCTCGTTGTTCGGATTGCTCAGAATTCGAGCCACGCCGCTCTCGAATCGAGACGGCGTACCGTAGGCCTTGACCTGGTTGCCGATTCCGCGGCTCCACGGATCATCGACGAGCTGTTGCGCCGCGGCGGAGTTGCCGATCGTGTAGCCGGTCATGGCCGTTGCGAGCGCGGCCCCGCCCTTGAAAAAGGCTCGTCGGTCGAATAGCCCGTTCTCAGCCGCGGGTTTGAGGTCTGCCCCGTCTAGTATCGGGTGCTTAGTCGTCATGCCGATCCCCCCTCTTATTATTCGGCGACACGCCCCACGTAAGTTACCACAGGCAGCAGGAATTTCCTCGGCTCGGCGAGGTCGCCACGCATATGCCCGCGGCGTGCTTTTCCCACCGAATAGGCGCAGTATTCGATACCAACGTCAGCTAGGGCCGCCCACGGAACTCGCGCGTCGTCTCCGGCCGCGCCGACCGCCAGGATGAAACTATGGATCTGGTTGCCTTCTTCTACACAGATGTCATTCCCGTCGGGCTCTGGATCGTCATGCTCGGCTTGGGCTTAGCGCTCACGCCGCAGGACATCAAGAACATCTTCATCATGCCGAAGGCCGTGTCGGTCGGGCTCGCGGGACAGCTCGTTCTACTACCGATTCTGGCCTTCGGCTTATGCGTGGCGTTCGCGCCGACGCCCGCGATCGCGATCGGCGCCCTCGTGCTCGCCGCGTGCCCGGGCGGAGTGACCTCCAATGCATACTCTTTCGCGAGCCGCGGCGATGTAGCGCTTTCAGTTACGCTCACAGCGGTTACCAGCTTTATTACGATCTTCACTGTTCCGCTGATCACTTTCCTGGCGCTCGATTACTTTCTCGAGGCCGGCACGGCAATCGATCTACCGGTCGCTCAGCTCATGTGGATGCTCGCGAAACTCACAGTCGTCCCCGTTTCCATAGGCATGGTCATCCGGTATATCTGGAAAGACAAGGCAGCGCGAGTCATCGAAGCCCTGCGCACGGCAACGTTTCTCTTCTTGTTGGTACTTATCGTTACCGGGTCGATCCTTGCAATTGATGAGCTTCGCCAACACTTCCTTCAGATCGCATCTGTCGTGCTGTCGCTCAACGTGCTCGCGATGGCGATGGGATTCGCGCTCGGATGGCTCTTCCGCCTGCCAATCACCCAGAGAATCTCGATCACGTACGAGGTCGGCGTGCAGAACATCACGCTCGCCTCGCTCGTTATGCTGACGGTGCTGCAGAACGAAAACTACTTCATCGTCGCGGTCGTCTACGCGGCGATCATGAAGCTCACGGCCATGGGGTTCATGTACTTCGCGCGCCAGTGGCTCGCCCGAGACGCACGAGAGCCGGCCAAGCAAGCCGACGCTGCGCCGGCCTGACTCGCCTTACGTGAGACGAATTCTCCGGACACTGCACCGCTCGATTCGACGGCCGAACGGCGGCGGGCAAGAGACTTTGCAATAGATGAATCGGTAGCTGATCGATATGAGAAAACTAGACGCCTTCAACCACATTTGGCCTGTCCCGTTCTACGAAGCACTCAAGGACGCCATGGGGTCGATGACCGACATTACTCGGCGCAGCGAAGCCGTGCCGATGATCGTCGATCTGGACGTGCGCTTTCGCGTCATGGACCAGTTCGAGGACTACGAGCAGATCCTTTCTCTGGCCTCGCCCCCGTTGGAGCTCGCCGGCGGACCCCAGATCAGCCGCAAGCTCTCGCAAATCGGTAGCGACTCGATGGCGGAGCTCTGCACCAAGCACCCCGATCGGTTTCCGGGCTTCATTGCCTCGATCGCAATGAACGATATCGATGGCGCCGTCGACGAAGTCGACCGCGCCGTCAACGATCTCGGCGCCGTGGGTATTCAGCTATACACGAACGTCGCGGGCAAACCGCTCGACGCACCGGAGTTTCGTCCGGTGTTCGAGCGCATGCACGAACTGGACAAGCCGATCTGGATCCATCCTGCTCGCGGTGCCTCGATGCCCGACTATGCAACCGAGGACAAGTCGCTGTATGAAATCTGGTGGACGTTCGGTTGGACCTACGAATCGGCCGTCTGCCAAGCACGCCTGGTCTGGTCGAAAATCATGACGGACCTGCCGAATCTCAAGATCATCATTCATCACGCCGGCGGAATCGTGCCGTTCAATGCCGGGCGTGTCGACGCAGGATGGAGTTTGATGGGCGCGCGCACTTCGTGGACGGATTACACGAAGCTCCCCGATGAGCTCGGGCGTTCCCACAGCGAGATATTCAGGAGCTTCTACGCCGATACGGCGAGCTTCGGGGCCGCCGCACCGCTGCAATGCGCGCGCGAGTTCTACGGCGTCGAGCAGATGATCTTCGCTTCCGACTCGCCGTTCGATCCCGAACGGGGCCCGATGTATATCCGCGAAACTATCCGCGCGATCGAGTCGATGGATCTCACCGACGCCGAGAAAGCGCAGATCTACGCCGGCAATTTGCTGAGGATCACCGGGCTGACCTGAACCTCGCACGCTGATGCGTAAGTCAGTCGTGCTCGATGCTTGAAATTAGTTCTAATAAGTACTATCGTGACGCAGACTAATTCAGGAGACGACTTCCGTGAATGCCACCTCTGCCTCCAAGCAGTCCTTCATGCCGCTCATGCGCGAGCTCGTGCGCGCATATCAGGCTTTCGCGGATTACGACGCCCGAGGCCATCATGGGACCGGCCTCACGGTGCCGCAGGCTGACGTCGTCTTTACGCTCGGCAACACGAGCGGTCTGACGTTCAAGGAAATCGGTGAAAAAACGTTGATTACGAAAGGGACGCTGACGGGCGTCATCGATCGCCTCGAGCAGAAAGGCCTCGTCAAACGGATCGCGTGCCCGGAAGATCGCCGGTGCACCCGCGCTGCGCTGACGGCGAAGGGCCAGAAGCTTTTCGAGAAGCGGTTTCCCGAGCACATCGCCTATATGAAACAACGGTTCGACCGACTGACGGCGGCCGAGCAGCGCGACATTCAAGCGGCGCTCAGCAAGCTCCGTGCCGCGTTCTAAAAAAATTTGGGTCAATGGTTCGCATTAGTACTGTCTGTAAACGAACTTAATGAAGGAGAGAAATTGATGGATAACACACGTAACTATGAATACGCCGCGCTCGTGCTGCGCATCAGCCTAGGCGTCATGTTCCTCGCACACGGCCTACTGAAGCTAACGGTATTCACGCTCCCGGAAACGGTCGGTTTCTTCGATTCGGTCGGGTTTCCGGGTTGGCTCGCCTATCCCGTCACGTTCGGCGAGATCGCGGGCGGCATTCTGCTGATCGCCGGCGTCGGCACACGCGTCGGATCGCTCGCGCTGCTGCCCGTGCTCCTCGGCGCGATCACCGTCCATTCCGGCAATGGCTGGGCTTACACGAACGCTAATGGCGGTTGGGAATACGCAGCTTTTCTGAGCGCTGCCGCGGTTGCTCAAGCACTACTCGGCGATGGAGCGTTCGCGCTGAGATTGCGCCGCCCCGACAAGTCGCCGGTCGAAGCGCACGCAACGGTCGGCTGACGCTGCCACGCGCAGCCTTCGACGGCCCGGATCGATCTCCCCCGATCCGGGCCGTTCTTCTTGAACGACCATCTTAACTTGCCGTCCGACTCGGTAATCCGTCGGGACGAAGCGTATAGTTCCCCAGCTGACCAGATCGACGCATTAAAAGCGCCATTCACGAGGTTCCGGGCATGCGCATCCGACGTCACGCAACCGCTACCGAATTCTTGAGAAAGGCCGAGCCCTGGTTACTCGACGCCGAAGCTCAGAACAATCTCATCCTCGGCATCGCCGACAACCACAGAAGCGAAACTGACCGCGATACGCCGGCACCCTATTGGACGACCGTCGAGGCCGGTGACGACATTGTCGGCTGTGCCGTCTGCACGCCGCCCTACAATGTCGTCATCACCGAGATGCCAGCTGCTGCAGCACCGTTGCTTATCGCAGATGTTCGTGATGCGCTCGAATCGGTACCTGGCGTCGTTGGCCCAAAAGAGGATGCGAGTCATCTTGCGAATGTCTGGTGCGAGGATCGAGAAGGCGATTGGTCACTCAACGTTCGCCTGCGTATACACTCGCTGACGCGCGTTCGGTTTCCGAGCACCGCTGCGCCGGGCGCGCTCCGCCAAGCTACCGAAGACGATGTCGAGATCGCGCGAAATTGGATGGGGGAGTTCGCGCGCGAGGCCGGCGTACGCCACAACTCACCGGACATGGCGGAGCAATTACTCGCCACTGGCAGGCTTTTCTTCTGGGAACACGGCGGCCCGTGCGCAATGGTCGGCGCCGGTCGGGAGACACCGAACGGCGTCTGCATCAGCGCCGTCTATACGCCTCCCCAATGCCGTCGCCGCGGCTATGCGAGCATCGCAACGGCCGAGCTCAGCCAACGTCTCCTGGACTCGGGCAAGCGCTTCTGCTGTCTGTATACTGATATCGATTATCCGACCTCCAACGCGATTTACCACGCGATCGGTTACACGCCGGTGCAGGATGCGCTCGACATCGCTTTTCCGTGACCGTAGGAACGTAGCGTCTAGTCGACTAAACCGTTGACGGCCCTGCACTCCGACTGGGAACTGTCATGGCGATAGAGAAGACAGAACTGCTCGCCCGCTTCGATACGCAGGTTCGGCGTGGCATCGTCGCCGAGCCCGGCATTCGCGTCGAGCGCACCCATCGGGTCGTGCGCATCGTCGGAGCGTGGAACTGCATCCTCTACTCCGAGCTCGATACCAATACTGCCGATAGCGAGATTGCTGCGCAGATAGATTACTTTCGAGACCGAAGCGCCCACTTCGAATGGAAAGTCTATGCGCACGATCAGCCGAGTGATCTCGGCCGACGACTTGCCGCCGCAGGGTTCGAGCCGGAGGCGCAAGAAACCTTCGTGGTCCTAGATCTCAGCGGCGAGCTGCCCCGCCCGGAGCCGCCCGAGGGTATCGAGCTTCGCCAGGTCAGCGATGTAGCCGGTCTGGCGGACCTCAGCGCTGTCGGCGAGCGCGCGTTCGGCGTCGATTACTCGGCCATGAACGAGGAATTCCTTGCGCGGCTGCCGCTCGGTACTGTCACATTCTACGTTGCCTACGCCGGTACGGAGCCCGTGAGCGCCGGTCGACTCGAAACACCACCGGATTGCGAGTTTGCAGGACTCTACGGCGGCGGCACGGCGCCAGAACACCGGCACCAGGGCATCTATCGCAGCCTTGTCGGCGTGCGCGCACAGGAGGCGAGACGCCGCGGCTACCGGTATCTGAACGTCGATGCGTCGGATGCAAGCCTACCGATCCTCGAGCGAATCGGCTTCGTGCCCCTCACGACGATTCGCGCATGGAACTGGCGACCCGATTGAGCAGGACTTCTCGCTAGCCGGGTGCCGACATGCGCCGAAACTCGGGCTCGAAGAAGAACTCCGCCTCCCCGAACGCCGGCGTCAAATCATCGAGCCACGTAGCGGTGTCGTCGTAGCGCGCAAAGAACGGGCGCTGCACCCAGTCGGGGTTACGGCCTTGAATGAATCGCAGCACGAACACCTTTTCTCCATTGATCTCGCTGACGCCCTGGACCTCGATTTTTCCCGGGCTCGTGCTCATGGACGGCCCACGCGCGGTTCGCGCCAGACCCGAGACTGCTTGCGTCGCCTCGCGATAGATTTCCCAGCTGCGACTCAGCGGCACTTCGAAATACTGCTTCGCACCGGTATCACGCTCTACGAACATGTAATAAGGAATGACGCCGAGTCCGACCTGATCGCTCCACATCCGCGACCAGACTTCGGGCGAGTCGTTGATGCGCCGTAGCAAAGGTCCCTGCGAGCGCAGCACCGCGCCCGTCGAGCGGAGCCTGCGAATCGCTTGCCGTGCGGCGGGCGTATCGAGCTCGCGCCAATGATTGACGTGAACCATGATGGCTACATGCTTGCCTGCACGCACGCATCGCTCGAGCAGCCTCAAAAGCGCGTCTGCATCCGGATCGCTCAGGTACCTGTAGGGCCAGAAGCTCAGCGACTTTGTGCCGATTCGAATGGTACGTATATGGTCGAGGCGGCGCTCGAGCAGGGGCTCGACGTAACTCGCTAAATGGTGCGCGCGCATGATCATCGGATCGCCACCAGTCACGAGCACGTCGCTGACTTGGCGATTACGCTCTAGATACTGAACGAATGGATCTACCTGCTTGGCGGCAAACGTCAAACTTCTGTCGCCAACGAACTGTGCCCAACGGAAGCAAAACGTGCAGTAGCTATGGCACACCTGGCCGCGCGCCGGAAACAACAACACAGTCTGATCGTATTTGTGCTGAATCCCTGCAATCGGTTGACCGTCGAGTTGTGGCTGGTTCAGGGCGACTTGATCGGCAGGGTGCGGATTGAGCTTGGCCCGAATGTCCCAAGCAATGCGCTCGACCTCGGCTCGCGGTTTACCGCGTCGGATCGCCTCGGCGACTCGCTCGAAGTCGCGTGAAGCAAGCATCGCGCGTTGCGGGAAAACGAGGCGAAAGATCGGGTCGTCGGGCGCCGTGGTCCAGTCGATGAGCTCATCGGCAACGTATTCACTGACCCTGAACGGAAGGACCCGCGACACGACGTCGATCTCGTACCGCTGCTCGGCCGGTAGCTGTTCGAACTGCGGCAGCTCCGAAAGATTACGGCGTGAGAAAACGCGGTAGCGTTCTCTGGGCACGCCCCTGGGCGGGACGAAGGTCGAAGCGGGGGAGCCAAACGGAACCATTTTCTCCTTAGAGCGATTCGCTACTCGAGCGGGTAGACGTCGGACCTTAGTCTTGTCTTTCGATGGCCGACTGGGGACAACCTAACATCCGACCCTCCCGGCATCAAACGGCCTCGGTGACGATGTCGTCGCCTGGAGCCTGTCAGACGCCGCTCTAAGGGTCGATTCGGCAAGCCCTAGCGGAACTACGTACTCCACACGATAGTGACTTGACCGCGCTGACCGCATCATTCCGTTCGGGCGGATGAGCGTGCGCCTGCCAACTGATATCGGCTCGTGAGAGAAAAGGAACTCATAATGAGGCTTATTCGACTGCTTTCACCATCGCTGGCTGCTGTGCTGAGCGCCTGCGCCTACGAAGTCGGCTTCGATGCCGAATACGTCACGGAAGACACGCCGAGCTACATCGCCGAAGCCGAGATCGTCGTGCTCATGCATCCGCACGACACGGAAAACGTCTTTCAGGGAAACCCTACGACTGAGGTCGGGTCGTTCACGACGCTGACCGTTCCGATCGGCAACATCATGCAGGAGATTACGGCGGAGGTCTTTCAGACCTGTTTCGCATACGGCGTCGTATTCACGCAGGAGCTCACGTCCGACATGGCCTACATCGTCGCAATCGAGCCGGAGATCACGAATTTCTCGTATGGCTACGATCGAGTCCCACTCGATCCGACGGGCGAGGACGATATGCCGCGGTCGATCACGACACCGCAAGTCGAGTTCGACCTTTCGGTTCGAGCGTATGACTCCTCGGGCAGCACGATGCTAGAGCGCACATACGCATCGGGCCTTGTCTCCGGAGAGAGCTACGAGATCACAAACCGACCCTACGAGCGGATCAACGAGACGTTCCACGGGGCGCTTCAAGAGATCATGGTGCGCGTTGCCGATGACATTCGACCGTTGCTGGTCGGCCAGTGCGATATTACTGACTTCGTCAGCTAGAACGTTAAATCAATAACTTAGGATGTGCGCCGGACCCAGCCTCAGCCTGTATCAAAAGAATTTGATATATAGATATATCTTGTAGTAATATAAGCCTCACTCGAAGTTCGTCGTCCAAGGAGGGCTTGTCGTGCGCATCACCAGGGCATTCACGGACCATCCAGCGACAGTTGGTGAGAGCTATCTCGAGCACATGCGCAGCGCGCTCGGATTTTCTCTGACGATGATTCGCGGCGCATTCTGCTGCGCGATTCACGCTTTTCTGCCGTTCCTGTTCACGACGACGGGCAGCAGCGCAATCGAAGATCTTCATCGGCGCATGATCAGGCAGCGGTCGAGACTGCCAGTCAACGCCATCTCAGAAACCGCTTCACTGGCCGAGCGACCCGGCAATCGGGCGGCCGCCTGAAGACGGCCGGCATCGGCCGATTATTTCGGTAAACCGCAGTAGCGGTTTGAATAATCTGTAATAGTCTAGACAGGCACCCGTAACGCAATCCCCGCTCATTGGGGCCAGTTACGACTGGTTCGTAGCGTGGCGGGGGCGGTCGGAAGCTCCGTGCCGTCACCGGTCACTTCAGAGCCAGCAGGCGGGACCGGTACGTGTATCTAGTCGACGCAGTTTTCGTTTCCATCCGGGATTTCCTTGCCCGAGGCGGGGACGTGCTGCTCGTCATCAGCGCCACGATCTTTCTGATGTGGGCGCTGATTCTCGACCGCCTCATCTACCTCAGCGGTGAGCACCCGCAGCGAACGCGTGAGACCGTGGCGAAATGGCACGAGCGCAAAGACCGAGAGTCCTGGCACTCGTTGCGAATCTACGAAGCGTCGGTAGCCGATCTCGGAATGCGGCTGCAACGCGGTATCCCGATGATCAAGACGCTCGCGGCATTGTGCCCGTTGCTCGGTCTGCTCGGGACCGTGCTCGGCATGATCAGTATTTTCGAAACGTCGGCGCTGCTCGGCAACAGTTCTCCGAGAACGACGGCCGGCGGGGTCTCGATGGCCATCGTAACAACCATGGCCGGCATGGTCGGCGCCCTGAGCGGCATCTTTCCATCCGCGTACCTCGCACGGCGCTACCGATCATCCGTGCAATTAGCACGCGCAGCACAACAGGACCCGAGCGTGGTCGCCAGAGTGCCCAGGATTGCCATTCCGCCGCGGCTGCGCGTGGCTATCGCACCATTGGGCGCGATAACGATTACGCTCGTACTGCTGCTCACCATGGAACACATGATCGTGACGGGCCGCAACGTCATGACCGGATCCGTGCGGACGTTTCAAGTCGATTTCGTGCGCATCCCGGAGCAGACCGTCGTTGCGCGCCGCGACCGTCGTCCGGAGCGTCCGGAGAATGTGGAGGAACCGCCTGAGTGGGAAATCGACCGCGCTGATGAGTTCGCCGGCGCAGCGGGGGAGGAGCTACTTGCCGTCGCCGCGCCCAGAGTCGCTCCCGACGATGCCGTCGCCGCGGCATTCAGCCCCTCTGGCTTCGTCGGCGACCACGACGGCGACTACCTGCCAATCGTCAAAGTCGCACCGGTCTATCCGCGCAGAGCCCTAGTCCGCCGAGAGGAAGGCTGGGTCCTGCTCCGGTTCACGGTCTTGAACACGGGCGCCGTTGCGAACATCGAAGTCGTGGAGTCCTCGAATGAGATCTTCGAGGAGGCGGCGGTACGAGCGGCCGCGAAATTCAAGTATCGCCCTCGCATCATCGATGGTCAGCCGATCGAGGTGCGCGGCGTATTACACCGCATTACGTTCGTCCTAAGGCAGCGAACCGGCGACTGATTCCGGATTGACGCGCCCCGGCCGACCGAATGAAACTAGCCCCGATCCGTAGCAACGAACAGCTACCTGGACACCCGGAGTCATTGCAATGAAGACCAAGCATCACCTGCTCGCGGCCGCCGCAGTCGCGACACTGGCGGGAACCGTCGCAGCTCAAGCGCACCACGGCAGGGCGTCCTATAGCGATGAGATCGTGACGTTGGAGGCGACCGTTACCGAGTTCCGGTTCATCAATCCTCACGTGCAGATCTACTTCGACATCACAAACGAGGCGGGCGAGATCGAGCATTGGCAGGGCGAGCTCACAGCGCCCAACAGGCTCGCGAGAGCCGGCTGGACGAAGACGACCTTCGTGCCGGGCGATCGGCTCACCATCACAGGTGAAGCCGCTCGTAACGACGGGAAGTCGGTTGCGATCCGGGAAATAATCATGGACGGAAAATCGCTTCCGCTACGCGAGACGCTTCCATAATAGACCTCGGGCGAGCCGCCGATCGACCAGGCGGACGGGGTATTCCACGGAGATCGATTAATGAGGCGGAAATTAGGTTCAACGCTGGCTTTGCTCGCAGCTTTCTCGTTCTGCGCAACAGCGCTCGCGCAGTTCGGAACGGGCACGCCCGTCGACGTGCAGGAGCACGAAGCTGGCCCTGCGCCAATACGCGACCTTTCAGGCGTCTGGACACGTCTTCGCCCGGAGGGCAAGTTCTTCAGTACCTCGACATGGACGCCGGAGCCGCCCGTATTGACCGAATGGGGGCAGGAAGCGTTCGCGACGTCACGCAACTCGAACGCCGGCGGTTTCGCATTATCCGAAACGAACGACCCGGTACTCACGCGCTGCTACCCGCCGGGCACGCCCCGCGTCTATTTCCATCCTTACCCATTCGAAATCGTCTATACGGATCGCGAGATGATCATGCTCTACGAGTACGACCACACGATCCGCCGCATCTACACGGACGGCCGCGAGAGCCCAGAGGATCCGGTCATGCTCTGGCTGGGCAACTCTGTGGGCGAATGGGTCGACGACACGACGTTCGTCGTGACGACGGTCGGCATCGACGAGCGCACCTGGATGGATCGTTCGGGCATCAAGCACAGCGACCAGTTCAAGGTCACGGAAGTCTTCCGGCTCATCGACAACCTCAACTTGGAGATCGATGTCACGATGGAAGATCCGATCGCGCTGGCGGAGCCTTGGGTCGCCGAAACGATGTATTTTCGCCGCGCACCGGCCTCGTGGGAGCTCAGTGAGATCAGCTGCTCGGGCGATTACCTGGATTTCTCGAGCTTCGAGAACTTCCTAGAAGACTAGGGTTCAGTCCTCGCAAGGCTGCCATTTCAACCCGTCCGCGGACTGGCAGCCAGATCGCCCTCGCCACAATCGCATCGGGTTCGTTAGAATCGGCAAGTAGCCAACGATAAGAACCCGCCGAGGTGGAAGTCATGCTGAATAGTCTCAAGCTCGTTCTGAGCGCGCTCGCCCTAACTGTCGCCCTCACCCAAGCCGTTTGGGCGCAAGACAATGGGCCGGCGTTTGCCGTGACCTACATCGAGGTCACGCCGTCGTCGACGGAGCAAACCGTCAATCTGCTGCGCACGCAGGCAGCGGCGAGCCGTGCCGCGGCGGGTAATCTACGTTTTCAGATCATGCAGCGGGTCGGACGCCCCTACCACTTCGTGATTCTCGACGCCTGGGAGTCGCAGGAAGCTCGCGACAACAACTTGGCCGCTGCGCATACGCAGACGTTTCGCAGCTCGCTGGAGTCGCTGCTCTACAGTCCGTATGACGAGCGACCGAGCTATGGAATCTTGGGCACGTCCGCCACCGGCGATGACGGCCAGATCTATGCGATCACGCACGTCGATTTTATCCCGCCGGCGCTCGAGGAAGGTCTGGCGGTCCTCGAGGAGTTCGTCACAGCGAGCCGTGAGGCACCGGGTGCGATCGACATCGGGATCATCACACAAAACAATCGCCGCAATCACATGACGCAATTCGAGGCCTGGGCGAGCGCTGAGCACCGCATCGCACATGTGGCATCCTCGCAGGCTCGGCACTTCCGCGCCGAGGTGTATCCGCGTGCTGGCGCCCTCTACGACGAGCGAATCTACCGGGGGCTCTGAGCCATCGACGGCTGCAAGCCGTCGATGGACTAAGCACCCTCGACGAATACGACCGAGCGCTGTCGGTGACCCTGGCCGATCTCGAGAAAGGTGACCGCGCTCGCATCATCGCGATCCGCCCGGCGTCTGCGAGCGTGCAGAGACTCATGATCATGGGCCTCGTCGAGGGTGCGGAGCTCGAATGCCTCGGTGCCTCGCTCGGCGGCGACCCAGTCGAGTATCGGCTTTTCGGCGGGGCGGTCTCTCTGCGCCGCGAGGATGGCCAACATTTCACTGTAAAGCCGTTGACCAGTAATGGTTAGCGTCTCCGTTCCGGTTGACAGTGTAACGGTAGCGCGCGGTAAGACCATCGCGCTCATTGGCAACCCGAACTCAGGCAAGAGCACGGTCTTCAATCGGCTGACGGGGCTTCGTCAACGAACTGCGAACTATCCCGGCGTAACGGTCGAGAAGCTCATCGGGCGGCTGCAGCTCAAGAACAGCCTCGTCGACCTCATCGATCTACCGGGAACGTACTCGCTGAGCCCTAGCTCCGACGACGAGCGCATCGCCGTCGACGTTCTGCTAGGGCGCGTCCCGGGTACCCCGTTACCCGACGTGATCCTCGCGGTCGTCGATGCGACGCGACTTTATCAGGGCCTCTATCTGCTGGAGCAACTCGCCGAGCTCGATCGCCCGATCGTCGTCGCGCTGACGATGACCGATGCGGCCCTTCGGCACCACGTGAAGGTGGATACCGAGGAGCTCGGCAAATGTCTCGGCGGCGTAAAGATTTGCACGGTCGTCGCACCTACCGGACGCGGGATGCCGGCACTGCATGACGCGCTTGCCAAGTGCTTGAGTTGCGAGCCAGTCGAGCACAACAGCACGAGCTTCTGGCCGGAGCTCCGCGAGGCTGCTACCGAGATTAGTGGGCGAGTCGGTGATCTGGAGTCGGCTAACTTGACGATCGTCGAGATCGAGCGCGCCCTCATCGATGACGATGAAGTTGCGCGGGAAAAGCTGACGGCAGCCCTCGGTGAAGGCGCTACCGACATCCTTGAGAACGTACGCAGACAGCTATGTGGCGAACAGCCACCGCTGGCAGCCGAAGCGCGGGCACGTTACCGGTGGATCCAAGAGACGCTGCCCAGCGTAGAGACTGCGACGCCGCGCCAGACCCGCCTGGGCACGGTGATTGTCGATTGGATTAATCGTCCGTTTCCAGCCACGTTTCTTTTCTTGTTGCTCATGGCTGTCATCTTTCAGGCCGTATTCGCTTGGGCGACGCCACTCATGGATCTCATCGATGCGGGCACGGCCGCTCTGGGCGCGCTCGTCACAGCCACGCTGCCCGCGGGAATGCTCTCGAGCCTAATCGTCGACGGCGTTATCGCAGGCGTCGGCAGCGTGATCATTTTCTTGCCACAGATTCTGATTTTGTTCTTGTTCATCATTGTCCTGGAGGACACGGGTTATCTAGCACGCGCGGCCTTTCTCGTCGATCGAGCGATGCGCTCCGTCGGCCTCTCGGGACAATCGGTCATCCCGCTGCTCTCGAGTTTCGCGTGCGCCGTGCCGGCGATCATGGCGACGCGCGTAATACCGAACCGCCGCGACCGAATCGCGACGATACTCGCGGCGCCGTTCATGACGTGCTCGGCACGTCTACCCGTCTATGCGCTGCTCATCGCTGCCTTTGTGCCCAATCAGAGCATCGGCTTACTGAACTTACAGGGCATCGTTTTGTTCGGGCTCTACATGGTTGGAATATTCGGCGGACTCACAACGGCGTTCGTTTTGAGACGCACGGCGCTCAAGGGCCCCAGACCCGCGTTCGTGCTCGCGCTGCCCGAATTCCACGTGCCGAATCCGCGCACCGTGCTCATGAAATTGCTCGACCGCGGTCGTATTTTTCTCCGTCGTGCCGGAACCGTGATTTTCACTGTCGCCGTCATCGTATGGGCGCTCGCCTATTTTCCACGCTCGGCTGATATCGAAACAGAGCGGCAGCTGGCGGAATCTCAGGCACTGGCGACGTTGGCGGGTGATCCGCTAGAGGCGGCCATCGCAGAGATCGATAACGAAGCGGCCGCGGCACAACTGGCGCAAAGCTGGCTCGGACGGGCTGGCCGCGTTATCGAGCCGGTTTTCTCCCCGCTCGGATGGGACTGGCGTGTGTCAGCTGCCGTCATTGCGAGCTTCCCCGCGCGCGAGGTTGTCGTCGCCGTGCTCGGGACGATTTATGCGGTCGGCCCGGAGGCTGAGGAGGCAACGCTTGCCGGGCGGCTTAGTGCGGCACAGTGGCCGGATGGGCGCCCGATTTATACGCTACCTATGGTTCTCGGACTCTTGCTCTTTTACGCGTGGTGCCTGCAATGCGCGGCAACCGTGGCCATCATCAAACGTGAGACGAATAGCTGGCGTTGGCCGATCTTCGCCTGGAGCTATATGACCTCTGCTGGTTATCTGGGCGCGCTCATGCTGTTTCAGCTGGGCTCGGCCTGAGTTCGATGACGTTAGGATTGTGCGCGAGCTGCCAGCGCCGCGCCCAGGACGAGAATGCCTCGGCGGGAAGCGGCTTGCTGATGTAATAACCCTGTGCGGACTCGCAACCGAGCTCTATCAGCCGCTCCAACAGTTCTGCTGTCTCGACACCCTCGCCGACGACTCTCAGACCGAGTTTGTGCGCGAGATCGATCGTCGAGCGAACGATCACATCATC
>JABAHR010006769.1_pt4 | contig 23844 bp, 24 predicted proteins | sample 7062101 | NCBI WGS metagenome assembly JABAHR01 (sample SAMN14534553, study PRJNA622989) | marine sediment metagenome | biome: marine biome [ENVO:00000428]; feature: marine pelagic biome [ENVO:01000023]; material: deep marine sediment [ENVO:00002113] | place: India: Gulf of Kutch | collected...
TTTTTCTTATTAATGGCTTTTTCTCATTAATTATGCGATTCATCTCGGTTTCAATCTTTTCCAGATCAGCCTCGGTAAAAGCTTTTTCATAATCAAAGTCATAATAAAATCCGTTATTGATTACAGGGCCTATAGTAACTTTTGTTCCCGGGAAAAGTTTTTGCACAGCCTCTGCCATAACGTGAGCAGCAGTGTGGCGCACAAAAAATAATGCCTCGTCGCTTCCACTTTTAATAAACTCTATTTCCGAATCTTCTCTAACCTCGTACTGAAGGTCAACAACCCTCTCATCTATAACGGCTCCAATGATGTCAGACTTGGTACCAGACTCTGTAACTATCTCGCTCACTGAAACCCCGGCGATTAATGTCAGTGTATCCTTGTTATCTATTTTTACCTGTATTTCACTCATGATTATTATGCAGTGGTGAGCACGGCAGGATTTGAACCTGCGANNTACCCCTGAGCTACGCGCTCAAATAAATTAATGAACCGCTAATTCTACTTATAGATAGCCTCTATTTCAAGACATTACTATTATTTCTGGTATTAATTATAAGTATAGTTAAAACAATTTTTGATTTAATTGTTTTTTTACGTAGCTTAAATACAAAATTAAAGGACGGGTAAATACAAATTAGCAGCAATATAGTTCTAAATACTGAAGATTTTATAAAAGATGTTCCTGGGCCAAGAAAGGGAAAGGTTAGGGATATATATGAGCTTGGAGACAAACTGCTTATAGTTTCTACAGACAGAATCTCGGCGTTTGATGTGATAATCCCAAACGGCATACCGCAAAAAGGTAAAATATTAAATCAGATCTCCTGCTTCTGGTTTGAATTTACCAGGGACATAGTTAAAAACCATTTAATATCGTCTGATGTAGATGACTATCCGCATGAATTACATAAATATACAAATGTCCTGGATAAAAGAAGCATGCTGGTTCAAAAGACAAACCCCCTGCCGGTGGAATGTATAGTGAGGGGTTATATAGCAGGCTCAGGATGGAAAGAATATAAGCAAACAGGATCGACGTCTGGTATTGATCTTCCTAAGGGGTTAAAAGAATCCGATAAATTTTCTGAGCCGCTATTTACGCCATCTACAAAAGCTGAGATAGGACTTCATGATGAGAACATATCATACGAAACTGTTGTGGACATGATTGGAGCCGAGCTAGCAGAAAAACTAAAAGATATAAGCATCAACATATATAAAAAGGCTCATGATTATGCCCATAGCAAAGGAATAATCATTGCTGACACGAAGTTTGAATTTGGACAGGACTTAAAATCCGGAGAAGTAATATTAATTGATGAGGTTCTAACCCCCGATTCGTCGAGATTCTGGCCTCTGGATGAGTACGAACCGGGAAGATCACAAAAGAGTTTTGACAAGCAGTTTGTAAGGGACTATCTAAACTCTTTAGACTGGGACAAAAACCCGCCAGCACCAAGGCTTCCTGATGACATCGTAGAAAAGACAAAAAACAGATATGAGCAAGTCTATAAAATCCTGACTTCTTAACTTTATGATATATAGAGAAAGCAGCCTGTCACCTTGCAAGAGTGTTTGCGTATTAGATGACGACAAACAGATGTGCAAGACCTGCTTTAGAACAATAACAGAGATAGCAAACTGGAGCAGATACAGTAAGGATGAGAAGTTGGAAGTTCTACAAAAGATTGAACTTAGAACTAAATCAGCAAAACATGAAAAATAGTTTTGTAAATCCTAATAACGGTTGTTTGACTAAATATTGTTCTGTATAATTAGGTATCAATAAATGGGGTGCAAATATTAAATCAATTTATTTATTCATAAAACTTTTCTATATCAGTAATTTAAATAGATGCAAATCTAACGCCAACTCTATTTGCCTAAAGCTCTCAAAATAACTCTATGCAGGATTTTCTACACAAAGACCTCATTTTTGAAGACATTAACTGTTTAAAACAGCTCTGTGGTGTAAAAAACTCGAATATCAAAGAGATAGAAAAACTATTCGGGATAAAACTTCACACCCGCGGAAACAAGATCACACTTGATGGAGAAACAGAAAATACTGATAGTGCTGAGAAGTTTATTAATCAGATATATAATCTTATTACCAAGGGTTATCATCTGGAGCCCGGTGATATAGAGCTTGCTTCGAGGATTATACTTTCAGATAAACACGCCTTGGAAGACATATTCCTTGACACTATTTGTGTATCAACAAGAAAAAGAATTATTGCTCCCAAAAGCCTTGCACAAAAGCATTATATAGACGCGATTAGAAAAAATGATATCGTATTTGGAATAGGCCCTGCCGGTACAGGAAAGACATATCTTGTGATGGCTCTTGCTGTTTCAGCATTCCTGAACAAACAGTTTAACCGTATCATTCTTACAAGACCCGCAGTAGAAGCAGGGGAAAAACTGGGATTTTTACCCGGTGACCTCACACAAAAAGTAGACCCGTATTTAAGACCGCTCTTTGATGCGCTTTATGAGATGATGGACTACGACAAAGCATCAAGACTCATAGAAAAAGGGGCCATAGAAGTAGCCCCGCTTGCTTTTATGAGAGGCAGAACCTTAAATGACGCATTTGTGATATTGGACGAAGCCCAGAACACAACAACAATGCAGATGAAGATGTTTCTTACAAGGCTCGGATTTAACTCTAAGGCAGTCATTACGGGCGATATAACACAGATAGATTTAGAGAAAAATGAGCCGTCCGGTCTTATTCATAGTGAGAATATACTAAAGAATATACCCAATTTAGACTTCGTTCATTTTTCTAATAAAGATGTTGTGAGACACCCGATTGTAAAAAAAATCATTGAAGCTTACGAAAAAGAAGTTTAGACTAAAAGGATTAAATACTTATAGGGGTGTAAGTAGAGATGAGAACAAGTTATATAACATTACCAGTATTAATAATTGCGATATCATTTTTAGCAGGCTGCTCAGGAAAATGGCAAAATCCAAATGATAGTGTTGCGGCTCAGGAACTAAAGATAAGAAATTTGCTTATTACACCAACCATATATGATCATGCCGGAGTAATTCTTGAAGGCAAGGTCTGGGATCTGGATTTTATAGAAGATCCGGAAAACGCCGACAATGTCTACAGCATGTTTAAACTTGCTGATAAAGATGGAAACTATGTAAATGTAACATCTGAAGGGATGACTACTCTTCTACAGGAAGGTGAGAGGATTAAGGTTATAGGCATTCACAGGGTGCTTTACAGTGAGGAAACCAGATTGGTTAGTTATCTTGTAGACGCTAAACAAATTCTGCCTCCATCTACTTTCCATTATTAATTTGTGATTAGTCCGTTTTTAAGAGCAATAAATTCTTCTCTGGATGGGCCGATAGAGACTAAAGAAATTTCTGTTTCCAGCAGATCTTCAATCTTGCTCAAATAGGCTATTAAATTTTGAGGTAAATCTTCAGGATCGTTTATGCAAGATAGGTCAGATTTCCAACCAGGCAGTTGTTCATAAACCGGCATGCACTCTGTAAGTATATTTAAGTTAGATGGAAAATCTGTTAATATCTGATCCTTATATTTATAGCCTGTACAGATTTTTGTGCTCTCCAGGTCAGAAAGTACATCTAGTTTAGTAAGCATAATACTGTTAATACCGTTTACCCTTACAGAATAGGAAACAGCTACTGCATCAAACCAGCCGCATCTTCTTGGTCTTCCAGTCGTAGCACCATATTCATTGCCTGCTTTTCTTAAAACCTCACCAAAGTCATCAGTAATTTCTGTAGGAAACGGTCCCTCACCAACCCTTGTTGTATATGCCTTGCTTATACCAACTATGTGATCGATTGTTTTCGGGCTTATGCCGGTACCGGCACACACCCCTCCAGATCCTGCATTGGATGAAGTAACATATGGGTAAGTGCCAAAATCCACATCGAGCATTACACCCTGAGCACCTTCAAATAATACTGTTTTGTTGCGTTTGATGTTATCATGCAACATTAAAGAAGTGTCCGTTATATAAGGCTTTAACTGCTTACCATAGGCAACATATTCATTAAATACTTCATTAAAGTCCAGAGGCTTAGCTCCTAAAACTTTTTCAATATATATATTCTTTTGCGCAATTATGTTTTTTAATCTCTGCTCAAAATACTCAGGGTATAAGAGGTCTGAGACTTTGATTCCTCTTCTTGCAACCTTATCCTCGTAAACCGGCCCGATTCCCCTTCCCGTCGTTCCAATTTTTTTATCGCCCATTTGTGTTTCACTGGCTTTATCCATAAGTTTATGATAGGGCATTATCACATGGGTTCTGTCACTGATTTTGAAGTTCTCAGACGACACTTCATAACCGCTTTTTTGCAGACCCTCAATTTCTTCAAGCAATATTTTGGGGTCTATCACTACCCCATTGCCAATAATCGAAACTTTACCTTTTCTTAATATTCCAGACGGAATGTGGTGAAGTACTATTGTCTTGCCATCAACGATGATGGTGTGTCCTGCGTTATTGCCGCCCTGGTACCTTGCTACAATATTAACCTGCTCGGATAGTATATCTACGATCCTGCCTTTACCCTCATCACCCCACTGGGTACCAATAACCACTATATTGGGCAAATCAGATTCCCCCTTTTAATAGCTCTTCCAGGTCAGAAAATTCTCTGCTAACACCACTGCGAGATTCAATAAGTTTTATCTTATGAGGGGTCTCAAGAAGAATAATTCCATATGAGTTAGATTTACTGTTTTCCTTTATACGCCGTTTTTTAAGATTAGCATCTGATTTTAAGTCCAGAACAACTTTAAACCCGCTCGACCTTAGCCACTCGGCAAGCCTTATTGATTCCCTTCTAAGGTTTTCTTTTTTAGGAATTACAACAAAATGAACAGGAGTGTTTTCGAGATGTGTTTTAGTAATATTTAAAACGGCTTCCACGTCCACTGCAAAACCGGTTGAAGGAATATCATAACCATACTTTTTTATGAGGTTATCGTACCTTCCGCCTCTTATAAGAGGATTAAAATTATTGGGTGACAGGATCTCAAAGGTAACTCCGGAGTAGTAGTTAAACCCTCTCAGCTCTCCCAAGTCTATATTTACCCTGCAGTTAAGATTATATTCTTCAACAACTTCGAGCACATTTTCTAATTCCTGCACATAGTTTTTAAGTAGTTTATATTTTTTAGCTTTTGCAAGCACTTCCGAGCCTCCATACATCTGCGGAAGCATTAGTATCATATCTTTTACCGATTTATTTATTCTTTTATTTTTTATAGCCTGGTCAAGGGCTTCCTGATCTTTTTTCTTAAGAGCATCTTCTATATCACTTCTGGCATCACCAGTCTGTGATAGAAGTGATTCTAAAAGACCGTTATGTCCTATATCTAAAACCAGATTTTTTATTCCTACTTTTCCAAGGCATTTAATTGATAATGAAATGATCTCAGCATCAGTCTCTGCCGACTGCATTCCTGCAAGCTCACAGCCTACCTGAAACACCTCTCTTTCTTTACCGCTTCCTTTTTCTTCAAACCTTATAACCCTCTCGTTATAACAAAGCCTCAAAGGTTTGATTTCATCTCTAAGTCTTGAAGCTATTAGTCTTCCTACCTGGGGGGTGATATCAGGTCTGAGCGCAACTACCTCCCCGGTCGAAGGATCTACGAACTTCATTAGTTTCTTTTCAAAGTCCTCTCCAAGTCCCGATGATATTGTTTCCTGATACTCAAACAGAGGAGTAATAATTCTTCTGTATCCCCACCTTGCAAACTCTTCTAGCAGGAATTCTTCGACTTTTCTGATCTCCTCTGCACTTTCCGGAGTAAAATCACGTACTCCCTGAGGGAGGCTTAAGTTTTTTGACATTTATAGTTTCACCTGTGTAACTGAGATATGATCCGGCAGCTTACTTATTTCCTGCTCAACTTCTTTAGAAACCGGGCTGTCTATATTAATAAAAGATATGGCTTTGCCGCCAATACTCTCTCTTCCCAAGTGCAGCCTTGCAATATTTACGTCTTTACTTCCCAAAAGAGTACACAATGCGCCTATAAACCCTGGTTTATCAGCATTTTCATTTATAAGCAGATATCCCTCAGGAATTACATCAATTGGGAAACCGTTTACTCCTACTATTCTTGGCTCTTCTCTTCCAAATATAGTGCCCGAAACCCTTGTTTTCCCTTCATCAGTTTTAACCTGTATTGTAACAAGGCTTGTATAGTCTTCTGAATCTGAAAACTTGGATTCTACAATATTGATCCCTTTTTCTTTTGCAATTACCGGGGCATTAACAAAACTTACAACTATATCCATTATAGGTGTTAAGAATCCTTTAAGTGCAGCGACCGTTAATGGTGACACATCAAACTCTGATACGTCCCCCCTGTACTCAATGCTGATTTCCTCAACCCCACCCTTACAAAGCTGGCCCTGGAGGCTCCCAAGCTTTTCCAAAAGAGTAAGGTAGGGTTTCATTCTTTTTAAAATATCAAGGCTCAGCGAAGGCATATTTACGGCATTTCTCACTACATCATTTAGTAAAAAATCCTGAATCTGCTCGGCCATCGCTATTCCAACTTTTGCCTGAGCCTCTGAGGTAGAAGCTCCGAGATGCGGAGTGAATACTACATTATCTTCTATTGAAAATAGTTCATGATCTGCTTCTGGTGGCTCGTTTACATATACATCCAGGGCAGCACCACCAATTTTGCCCTCTTTAATAGCAGCCGCCAGATCTTCTTCGTTAATAATGCCTCCTCTGGCACAGTTAATAAGCAGCACTCCGTCTTTCATTTTATCAAATGTATCTTTGTTGATTAAATCCTTGGTTTCAGGAGTTAGAGGGGTATGAATTGTGATTATTTCGGCGCTTTTAATTAAATCGTCCAGTTCTACAAGCTCCACTCCAAGTTTCGATGCGGCTTCTTCAGTTATGAATGGGTCATAGGCTATGACTCTCATTTTTAGGCCGAGAGCTCTTTCAGCAACAAGTTTTCCTATATTACCAAGACCTATTACCCCGAAGGTTTTGCCATAAATTTCTGAACCCTTAAATTTATCTCTTTTCCACTCTCCGGAGGTTAAGGACTTATGAGCCTGTGGAATTTTTCTTGCAAGCGCAAACATGATGGCAATTGCGTGTTCAGCAGTAGTAATGGCATTTGATTCCGGGGTATTCATTACTACAATACCCATTTTGGTAGCATAGGGAATGTCAATATTATCAACTCCTATACCTGCACGTCCTATTACTTTGAGCTTTCCTTCAGCTGCATCTATTACTTCCTTTGTAGCCTTTGTTGCACTTCTTACTATTAAGCCATCATAATCTTTAATGATTTTATGCAGCTCTTCTTTCTCGATTCCTTTTTTTACGTCAACCTGAATTTTTCCGCTCGACTCCAATATATCAAGCCCGTCTTTTGATAGACCATCTGTTATTAATACTTTCACTTTTTTGCTCCATGAAAACTAAGGGATGATTTTAACGGCATAACAATATATGTAACTGCCGCTTAATGTCAATGCTACCCAAACAATAAATCCCCTGAATTTAAACCATTCAAATTGTTAAATAATTCATATTTGTTATGATTCTATTCCCAATATGAGCGAAGAAGCAAAAATGCCGTTTTTAAAGCACATCGAAGAGCTGCGCAAAAGGCTTATCTATGCAGTTTTAGCAATCCTGATATGTTTTATTCCAAGCTACTATTTTTCTGACCTAATATTTGATTTTCTTATGCAGCCGCTGATTGCAAGCCTTCCTGAAGGGAGCACTATGATTTTCACAAGACCTGCTGAAGGTTTTACAACCTATTTGAAGGTTGCTTTTTTTGCTGCAGTTTTTATTTCAGTACCGGCTCTTTTATATCAGGTGTGGCAGTTTGTAGCACCGGCGCTTTATAAAAATGAAAAAAAAATCCTCCTACCGTTTCTGTTTTTTGGAACATTATTTTTCATATCCGGTGGAGCTTTTTGTTACTATGTAGCTTCACCGCCGGCATTTAACTTTTTACTAAATGAATATTCATCAGAATATGTAAAAGCATTCCCATCGATAAGAGAAGCGCTTGCTTTTTTTATGGCTTTGATACTTGGGTTTGGTTTTATATTCGAGTTTCCTCTTGTAAGTTTTATCTTGGCCAAATTAGGAATCGTAACCTCAAAAATGCTCAGCAAAAACCGCCGATATGCGCTTCTTATAAGCTGTGTGGTAGCGGCAATACTCACCCCGACTACAGATGCACTTTCAATGATGTTTATGTTTATTCCGCTTATAATATTTTATGAACTTGGTATATTGGTAGCATGGATTTTTGGAAAGAAAGCACCACCTGAGGATTAATATTTAAAAACTAATTGAAAAATATCGTTTAATATTTAGTATCTTAAAATTAACAACAAACATACTGAGGAATTTAACATGCCTAATGCAAAAAAAACATATGACCTTAGACACCCGATCACTTATAAGAGGAAGACTGAACCATTTGATGTTGAGTGGTATAAAAATCAAGACAAAAACGATTGGGTGCTTCCAAAGGTGCTCAAAAAACAGGCCAAAGAACTTGGCAAAAAACCATTTCTTCAATTTGGCTATAAAAAACCAATCAGTTTCTTCCAGACAAACCAGTTAGCAAACAAAGTGGCAAACGGCCTAACCAAGCTTGGAATAGAAAAAGGCGATAAGGTAGCGGTCTACATGCCAAACTCAGATGATTATGTGATCACATGGTTTGGAATTTTAAAGATGGGTGCGGTAATGGTGCCTATAAACACGGCCTATAAGATGGATTTTCTTCAGTATATCATAGACAGCTCTGATTCAACCGTGCTCTTTATTGCCGAGGAATACCTGGATAGAATGAAACCGATTGCAAAGAAAATTCCTCAGCTAAAACATGTAATAGTCTGGACGAGAGACGGTGGTGAGAAATTTGATAAACATGGTTTTAATTTTAGAAAAATGACTTCATACGCAAAGTTCATGAAGTCAGCCAAAACTGCTGAGCCAAAAGTAGAAATCACCTTCATGGATCATGCAAGGCTCATGTATACCTCGGGAACAACTGGAAGATCAAAGGGTGTTGTAAGGCCTTGCGCAGCAGATTACAGCAGCGCATATAACTACGCACAGATTATGGACGTTGGCCCGGATGATGTTTGTTTTACTTGCCTTCCTCTATTTCATTCAAACGCCATGGTAATGAGCGTTTATCCGGCTCTAATTAAAGGCTGTAAATCGGTAGTAGAAGAAAAATACAGCGCCAGCCAGTTTTGGAAATGGATAAAAGATCACGAGGTTACAAAATTTAATATAGTGGGAACAATGTCATATTTTATGTGGAACTCCCCTGTAGTACCTGAAGAAAAACAGCATAAGGCAGAGATTGTTCTCGGTTCGCCTGCTCCACATGACATTATAAAAGAATTTATGAAAAGGTTTAATATCAAGTTTATGGAAGGTTACGGACTTACCGAAATTGGTCAGTGTACATGGATGAGACCCGGGGAGCCATTCAGGGTAGGCTCTTGCGGCAAGGAAGCTCCGGGGTATGAAATCAAGATTGCAGACCCTGACACCGATGAAGAGCTTCCAAGGGGTCAGGTAGGGGAGATCATAGTACGTCCAAGAACTCCAAATGTTATGCTTCATTATTATAATAAAATGTATGAAAAAACAGTTTCTGACTTCAGAAACTTCTGGTTTCATACAGGTGATGCGGGTAGGATGGACAAGGATGACTACNNGTAGACAGAGTAAAGGATTACATCAGGAGAAGGGGTGAAAATATAAGCTCATTCGAGCTTGAAAAAATAGTGAGCTCTTATCCGGATATTAAAGAGTCCGCCGCTGTAGCCGTAAAAGAACAGAGGGGTAAATACTCAGAGGATGAAGTAATGATTGTAGTAGTTGCTGAAAAAGGCAAAAAAATAGACTTTATTAAACTTATGAAGTATTTAGAGCCGAGGATGCCGTATTTCATGATTCCGAGGTATGTGAGGGTTGATAAATCACTCCCTAAAACAGGAACACAGAGGGTACAGAAAAACAAGCTTAGAGAAAAAGGCGTGACCAAAGACACATGGGACAGGGAAAAAGCGGGTTATAAAATTAAGCGTTAAAGTCTTTGATCAGTATTTCTTTTCCAGCACCATTGCAACTGTTTGTGTAGATATTCTATCGTCCTTTATTATAAAAGTATCAGTACCAAAAGGAATTCTATAATTATCTGATTCAGCACTCCAAATCAGGTAGGCAATATCACCATTAATAATTTTCTTTGAAACTTCAAAATCACACCCTGGTGGTATCACATTTGTTATAAATGTATTAAACAGGGCAGTAATTTCATTTAGATCATTAAGTATTCTTTCTGGAGTAATCAGTATGGAACTATCATCATAATCAATTAATATTTCATCAATATCACCCTTGCCAAATGCTTCTAAATGATGATCTACGACTTTTAATGTTTCTGAACTCAATGAAACTTCTCCATTAACAATATTTTCATGCAGATGAATATTTAATATCAAGCGGCCTTCCTACATCGGGCTGCCGCACTTTCCATATTAGACCATCGTATATGAAATGAAGGAAAGAACTGCCCACAATATAGATTAAAAAGGCGTTTTGATCCAGCTTCATACCAATAAGACTGAGCACTACTATTACTGCTGAAAAAGCTCCGCTGTAAAGCCACTGCTTGTTTGATATTTTCTTAAAAAGCTTTGTGCTGTCGTCTACTTTTTTATACTTAGAAGCAACAAATATATTTACAAATGCTATGTATTCTATGGCATGTGAAAAGCCAAACACTACGTAACCTATAATCATCGAATGAAAGAATATCGCATAAATACCGAGTGTGGAGATAACAAATAGATTTTTTGGTATGCTAATTTGTTTTCTGTTTATAAATTCTTGATAAATATAAATGAGAGTAAATATGATACTTACAGCAATCAGTATATAAGAAAGAGAGGATATATACCCCATATAGGGTGCGGCATGACCAAGGATAACCCTTCCAGCGTTGTATTTTAAAATTGTACCCTGCTCATAGAGAAGCATTGCAAAAAAAAGATAAAAAAACCAAGAGTATAATATGCCCTTGTCTATCCATCCTTTTCCGTATCCTGCTTTTCTGGAATAAATCCTTGTAAATCCGTACTTTTGCGCAACCGAATGATACATGGTCCATAGAACTGAAAGTGTGAGTAAATATGGAAAGACTTTAAAATATACGGATAGTGCAGTAACTATCACCGCAATTACCGGAAGGTAAATATATACCTGCCTTCTCTTATCAAACTCCTCTTTCTGACCATATACAAGCGCCATTGTGAGGTGTCTGTGTACATAATTAAATAGCAGTGTTATAACAATTATAAGTCCTAAATGGTTTTGGAAAATAAGAAGTGCAAGAAAAACCAAAATCCAGCCAAAACTAAAATAAACAGAGTCTGTAAGTGGGTTTTTTATCCAAAGCTTGTTATCAATAGTTAGTGTAGACATGTTCTTTTTATCCTAGTTCTTATAAGGACTTATAAGTCAAAAACACAAAAGAATATCAAAATTACTAAGGTTATTATCAATTAAAATATATACTTTTCAAATAAAAATTAATAAAGATAATTAAAACAAATATTAATATATAAATAGTGTGATAGAATTAATTTAATTACAAAATTATAGATTTACTGCAATCTTGATAATTAACAATGAAACTTGGATTTTTCACTATGCCTCTCCACCCACCGGGAAGAGAGTTGCATGAAACACTTGATGACGATCTCAATCAGCTAATATACTTAGACAAGCTGGGTTATTCTGAAGCCTGGATAGGAGAACACTTTACAGCCGGTTGGGAAAACATTGCAGCCCCAGAGCTGCTTATAGCAAAAGCAATACCAATTACTAAAAATATTATACTGGGCACAGGTGTGAGTTGCCTTCCAGAGCATGACCCGTTTGTGCTTGCCCACAGAATTGCTGTTTTGGATCATATTGCAAAGGGCAGGTTTTACTGGGGTATTGGTGCAGGAAGTTTTATTGGAGATTTTGATGCATTTGGAATAGATGTCAAAAGTGGTGAGCAAAGAACTCTTACCAATGAATCGCTGGATTTCATACTTAATCTCTGGAACGACCCTAAACCGGGCGATTATCAAAACAGCAGGTGGAAATTTCGCGTACCTGAGCCGCAAGAAGATGTAGCCCTGGGAGTTCATACTAAGCCCTATCAAAAACCTCACCCCCCGATAGGAGTTGCTGGAATAACAGAGAAATCCGGAACACTGCAGATTGCTGGAGAAAAAGGCTGGATTCCAATGAGTATAAACTTTGCTCCTACAGTTACGCTTAAAACACATTGGGATTCTGTACACAAGGGAGCAGAAAATGTGGGTAAAACTGCAGACCGTTCCAAGTGGAGAATTGCAAGGGACGTTTATATTGCAGAGACTACAGAGCAGGCGAGGAAAGATGTCAAAAACGGGACTCTGGCAAGAGACTTTACCGACTACTTTTTCAAGATGGTCCCAAAGATTCGTGGAAACTTAAATATATTTAAGACAGATAAATCAATGCCTGATAGTGACGTGACAATAGATTATATGATTGATAACATATGGATTGTAGGAAGCCCCGAAGACGCTATAAAACAAATAGCTGGCTTATATGAAAAAGTAGGCGGATTTGGTACATTGCTGATCATGGGTCATGAATGGAAACCCGAGGACAAATGGCAAAATTCCATGAAACTTCTAAAAGAAGAGGTAATTCCCGGACTGAAAAAACTTGGCATTTAATTACATTTCAAATCTTTACTTTTATTAATCGATTTATCAGTTATTTAATTATAAAATGACCCACTCAAAAGGAAGACTTTTTTTAAGAGTATTAAAGAATAAAAGTCATCAAGTTCAGCAAAAACTCAAGTCTCTTGGAATTCCAGATTATACAATCTTTGTAATTCTATCTATTGTAACAGGGGCTGCATCTGGCGGTGTGGCTGTTTTCTTTCATAAATTTATCGATTTAATTGACTACTTTTTATTCGATTTTATTAGATCAAGTGTGCCTGTCTTATCTTCTTTCACCGTGATTCTTTTCCCCGCCATTGGCATGCTCTGTGTCTATTTACTTATAAGACTTGCTCCCGTAGTTTCAAAAAGAAAGGGGGTAATGGAAGTGATTAAAGCAGTTGCCACAAGGGGCGGGCATATACCATTTAGAACTACTCTGTTTAACTTCATAGCCCCATCTATTTGTATTGGCTCTGGCTGTACCCTAGGCCCTGAGGGCCCGGCTGCACAAATAGGAGGTGGAGTTGCAAGTAAACTAGGAAGGATTTTCGGGCTCTCTGACACAAGAAGAAGGATGTTTACTGCTGCCGGAGCAGGGGCTGCAATTGCGGCAGTATTCAGAACTCCTATGGGCGGAGTATTTTTTGCGCTTGAAGTAGTTTTGTTAAATGATTTTCAGGCTCCTATCTTTTCTGCACTGATTCTCGCATCTGTAACTGCAAGCGCCATTTCTCAGATGATGCTTGGTGACAAGCCAATATTCTTTTTTGATGATATAAACACCGGACCTTACAGCGAATTCTATTTATATGCAATTTGTGGGATTCTTGCAGGCGGGCTATCCGTATTATTCATCAAATATGCTGAATATATAAAGGAAGTTTTTAAACAAAAAAATATTCAAGAAATCCCAAAATGGAAAATCATGGGTGGAGTTGGACTTTTGGTAGGTATTTGCGGACTATTTTTTCCGGAAATATTTGGCGTGGGATATAAAGCAATCAACGGTTTTCTATCAGACACTATCACATGGGAGATTGCTCTTGTGCTATTTGTACTCAAGTTTGTTCTGGTTCCTATTGTATTATACGCAGGTGGTTTTGGAGGTGTTTTTGCACCTTCACTTTTTATGGGTGCATCCTTTGGTTTTGTATTCTCTGTATTCTTAAATCAGGCCTTTGGATTTAATCTGGATACAACGGCTTTTACCCTTGTATCTATGGGGGCATTTTTGGGGGCTGTTAATTCAATACCAATTTCAGCAATACTTATAATCTTTGAAATGACTCAGGATTATTCGTTCATTCTTCCTTTAATGCTATCAGTAGTTTCCAGTACAACAATAGCTCAGCTGTACTTTAAGGGATCAATTTACAGTAAGCATTTGGAAGAAGAAGGCTACCACATCACCCAAGGGCATGACACCGATATTCTTAAATCCTTAAGAGTTTCTGATATAATGAGAGATGACATAGTCCTCATCCCCGAACACCTGTCCCTTCCCACACTTATAAGCAAACTGGGGGAGACCCCACACAGCACTTTTTACACAATAAACCCCGAAGGCAAGCTCATAGGTACAATTTTGGAGAGTGAGCTCCGTCCGGTGCTTACAGAGTATGAAAATCTAAGAGAGATGGTTGTTGCAGGAGATATAGCAAAGCCCGGAATAATTGTTGTAAGAGAAAATGATGATCTGGATTTTGTATTAAAACTCTTCGGGCAGGAAAATGTGGACGAATTTCCGGTTGTGTCCTCTGATGATCCAGGCAAGGTTTTGGGATCAGTCAATTATCATAAGATTCTTGCCGCATACAACAGAGAGACACTTAAACATCATCTCGCTGACGGGCTTGTGCATGACCTGAAAGCAATAGAGAAATTTACATCAGTTAAAGTATCAGAAGGCTATTCAATCTCAGAACAACTTGCACCAAAACAATTTGTAGGTAAAACACTTGCACAGTTAAGGTTAAGAAATGTGTATGGAGTAGAAGTCTTAATGATACGTCCGCATCACCATCACTTCATTGAAGAAGAAAAGAAGACTGAATTTATAGTTCCAAGACATGATTATACTATCGAAACAGGTGATATACTCATAGTTTTTGGAAATGATGAGTCTATTGCTAAATTAAAAGACCTGTAATATCTTAAAGTAAAAAATTTATTAATATTTTAAGCTACATCTCGGTTGCTGGTTAAGTCTGTATCTGTATCTTTTGGTTTACCACTCTCGGTTTTAAATTCCGAGGTAAAATGAAACTCAATTTCAGGAAATGTTTTTTGTTTGTCTTCTAACATCCAGGCGTTTTCTGCCATATAAACCAGCCTGTCGTCTTTATCTTTGGTTACAAGCCTTGAGTACCTGCGCGCAAAATCTTCAAGCGCCTTTTTGTCTTCCGATGTGATCCAGCATGCTTTATAAAAATTCAGATGTTGAAATTCGCAAGCTGCGCCATATTCGTGCAGCAGCCTAAACTTTATTACTTCAAACTGGAGTTCTCCAACTGTGCCTATGATTTTTACATTACCCTCATCACGCACAAAAAGCTGAGCCACTCCCTCATCTGTAAGCTGCCTTATTCCTTTATCGAGCTGCTTGGACTTAAAAGGATCGCGGTTAATTAGCTGTCTGAATATCTCAGGCGAAAAACTTGGGATTCCCTTATATTGCAGTACTTCTCCCTCAGTGAGCGTATCCCCTATTTTAAAATTGCCGGTGTCATAAAGTCCCACAACATCCCCCGGGAATGCCTGTTCAACTATATTCTTGTCATTTGCCATAAAACTTGTGGGATTGGAAAAGCGAAGTTTTTTATTTATTCTCGTGTGATGGTAATACACATTCCTCTCAAAAGTTCCTGAAACTATGCGGCAAAATGCGACTCTGTCCCTATGGTTGGGATCTAGGTTAGCATGTATCTTGAATATAAACCCAGTAAATTTGTTTTCTGCAGGCTGCACAAGCCTTTTATCTGCCATACGGGTCTGAGGCTCATTTGCAATTCTTACAAATGTATCAAGTAATTCTTTTACTCCAAAGTTATTAATGGCACTTCCAAAAAATNNTGCATGTATCTTGAATATAAATCCTGTGAATTTATTCTCCTTAGGCTGCACAATCCTTTTATCAGCTACTCTGGGCATAGGCTCATTTGCAATGTTTACAAAAGTGTCCAAGAGTTCCTTTACTCCAAAGTTATTAATAGCGCTTCCGAAAAACACCGGAGCCAAAAAGCCGTCTTTGTACAGGCCCTCGTCATACTCCTCATAAACCCCGCTTATAAGCTCTACGTCTTCTCTTAGCTTAGCAGCATTGGAATCTCCTATCTGCTCATCAAGTTTAGTGCTTTGTATATCTGTAATTTCAACATGGCTGTCACTTTGCTTTGATTTTTCTGATTCGAACAGCTGGAGTTTGTTTTCATGAATATTGAATACTCCCTTGAAATTCTTACCCATACCTATTGGCCAGGAAAGTGGCCTTACATGAATATCGAGCTCTTTTTCAATTTCGTCGAGCAGCTCAAAAGGATCCTGACCTTCCCTGTCCAGTTTGTTTATGAAAATAATTACAGGCGTGTGTCTCATCCTGCACACTTCCATAAGCTTTCTGGTCTGCTCCTCTACTCCTTTCACGCTGTCTATCACTAGAATCACACTGTCCACTGCCGTAAGTGTTCGGTATGTATCCTCAGCAAAGTCTTTGTGTCCGGGAGTGTCGAGAATGTTTATCATATATCCATCATATTCAAACCCCATAACAGAAGTTGCAACAGAAATTCCGCGCTGTTTTTCGATCTCCATAAAATCCGAGGTGGCAGATTTCTTTATCTTGTTGCTCTTCACCGCTCCCGCTGTCTGAATAGCTCCTCCAAAGAGCAGCAATTTCTCAGTAAGCGTAGTCTTCCCAGCATCAGGGTGACTGATGATTCCAAATGTCCTTCTTTTACTTATTTGTTCTTCAATTTTCATAGTTAATTCAAAAAAATATTATAAGCGCACCAGTTTACCAAATTTAATCAATTAAGCGATAGGTTAACAAAGATTTAATGAATTATTAAACCTCATATATAATATAAGTAGTTATGAATGAAATTACAGTATCCAGCTGGAATGAGCTTCAGACAGAACTCTTTGCAGAGTCTTGGAATGAAAAATTAGGCCGGTTCAGGTCGCGCTATGCATTCAGAGGACTTTCTGACCGTGAATACAAGCTTGAATCACGACTCTACAGACACGGTGGAGATTTTAATAAGCTGGAAAAACACCTTCTCAGAAATTTTAAAAAATATGCACATAGAGATGTAGTTGAAAAAGACTCTATTTGGAACTGGCTTTCCGTAGCACAACACTACGGTCTTCCTACAAGGCTTATGGACTGGACATACTCCCCATTTATAGCCATGCACTTTGCTACTGCAAATCTTGATAAGTTTGATACCGATGGAGTTATATGGGCACTTAACTACGTACACACACATAATCTTCTCCCAACAAAATTAAGAAAGAAACTTGATGAAGAAGGTGCCAATGTTTTTACTGTTGAAATGCTGTTTGAATCTATTAAGTCTATCTCTGAACTTGAACAATTATCCAAAAAGCCATTTGTGATGTTTTTTGAGCCTCCATCCATCGATGACAGAATTGTAAACCAGTTTGCATTTTTTTCCGTATCCTCTCATTCTAATGTTGTGCTGAATACTTGGCTAGAGGAAAAACAGGATATCTGGCGAAGGATAATAATCCCCGCTAAGCTTAAATGGGAAATAAGGGATAAGCTCGATCAGGCTAACATAACGGAGAGGGTATTGTTCCCGGGACTCGATGGTCTTAGTAAGTGGCTTGCCAGACACTATAGCCCAAAAGACTAGAATTGAATCTTTAACATTTTCATCACTCTCTAATTAAATCAAACTTGCAAATTCTATATATATTTGCTCAAATAGGAATTTAGTTATTTACCGCTTAATTATAAAGATCATAAACATAGGAGGATAATATGGGACTGAATGAAAAACAACTAAAAATGTGCTCGGAGAGCAAATGGGACTTTTCTGACTTAAAAGCTTTATTTCTCAATTGTACACTAAAAAAATCACCTGAAGTATCTCACACTCAGGGCCTTATAGATATTTCACAGGCCATTATGGAAAAAAATAAAATCTCTGTTGAGGTTTTAAGACCGGTGGATCATAACCTCGCTTTTGGAGTATACCCTGATATGACCGAAAAAGGCTGGGAAGTAGATGACTGGCCGCAGATTTATGAAAAAGTGAAGGCTGCTCATATTCTTGTAATAACAAGTCCTATATGGCTTGGAGAAAAATCCTCTGTTTGTACACAGACAATTGAGAGACTGTATTCATCCTCGGGTGACCTTAATGAAAGCGGTCAGTATGCTTATTATGGAAGAGTCGGCGGATGCTTAATTACAGGTAATGAAGACGGTGCAAAGCACTGCTCTATGAACATTCTATATTCACTCCAGCATCTTGGATATGTTATACCACCACAGGCAGACGCAGGCTGGCTTGGTGAAGCAGGCCCCGGGCCATCTTATCTCGATGAAGGATCGGGCGGTCCTGATAATGATTTTACGAACAGGAATACTACATTTATGACCTGGAATCTAATACACATGGCACGTATGATAAAAGATGCTGGCGGGATTCCTGCTCATGGCAATCAGAGATCAGAATGGGATGCCGGCTGCAGGTTTGATTATCCTAATCCGGATTACAGGTAAATCATAGTAATTGAATACATATATGTATTAGGTATCTTTTACGCCCAATAAGAAGAAGTGTTATGGTAAACATTCTATTAGTCGGACTGGGCGGGTTTATTGGTTCTGTATCAAGATTTATGTTGGGTGATCTTGTTCACAGACTTTTGGACAAACCTGTATTCCCATATGGAACATTTGTTGTAAATATTTTCGGATGTCTTCTTATAGGTATTCTGGGAGGACTTTCTGAGAGCAAGAACCTGTTCGATACGCAAACCCGAATGTTTCTTTTTATTGGGCTTCTGGGTGGATTCACTACATTCTCCTCTTTTGGTTTTGAAACTTTTAACCTTGCCAAACAAGGCGCTCACTTTCATGCTCTAACAAATGTATTTCTACAAATCGTCTTAGGACTAATAGCAGTATCTATTGGATATATTGCCGCTAAAAATATTTAACTTGCTCTTTATTTTAGTTTTTAAAGATATCTCTTATAATTAAATCCATATTATCATATTCAGGAGAGTACTATGTATCGAAACATGCAGATTACATTAATTATTTCAGTAATGTTATTTTCAATAAGCTGTGCAGGTAAAAATATGTTCACAGAGGGACAGTGGATTGATTTAACACATGAGTTTTCTGAAAAGACTATATATTGGCCGACTTCTCCAACATTTAAAAAAGTAACGGTTTATGAAGGTCATACCGAAAAGGGCTACTACTATTCTGCTTACAAGTTCAGCACTGCTGAGCACGGCGGCACACATATAGATTCTCCAATTCATTTTTATGAAGACAGGCACACGGTTGATCAAATACCTATTGAACAGTTAATCGGCCCCGGAGTCGTTGTTGATGTATCAAAGAATGCATTATCTAATCCTGATTACCAGGTGATGGTTACAGACATTCTAAAATGGGAAAGTGCCAACGGACAAATACCAGATAGAGCGATTTTGCTTTTAAATACAGGCTACGGAAAATTTTGGCCCGACAGAGTTAAATACATGGGAACAGATCAGTTGGGACAGGATGCTGTAAAAGATTTACACTTTCCGGGTCTTCATCCTGACACTGCCAAGTGGCTTGTAAAAAACAGAAAAATAAATGCAGTTGGACTAGATACCCCTAGTATAGATTACGGGCAGTCAACCCATTATGGCAGCCACGTGGTTTTATTTGAAGCAAACATTCCGGCCTTTGAAAATGTAGCCAATTTGGACAAACTGCCGGCTAAAGGCGCAACCGTATTTGCTCTGCCCATGAAAATAAAAGGGGGCAGTGGTGGCCCGCTTAGAATCATAGCTAATTTTTAAATGACCAATTCATAAATTATATGTTAAAATAAACTGGATCACAGATTATAAGGAGGCTTTATATGAGCGCAGAAGCAATGGAACACATTGGCGAGAGCCAGGGAATAGCAAACCATGACCATGATATGATTCATGATTTAAGTCTCAGATTAGATGCTCTATGGAGATATGATCAGTATATAGCAAACGCCAAAGGTAATAGGTCATTAATAGCATTTTGGAAAAAAATAAAAGATCAGGAAAGCGCTAACATAAAGAGTCTAAAAAAACACATTGCAGCTCATGCCAAAAAAGGCTGCTTCTAAATTAACAGACTTTTTTCATTTAAATTAGATTTAATTCAAATTTTGTAATTAATCCTTATATCGGAATATTTATTTCGGTATAAGGAAGGTTTTGTAGATAAATATGAATAGAAAATCATTGCTCTTACTTTCTTCATTATTGTTTTGCATAATTACCCTGTCCGGCTGTGAAGTGATTTCAAGTTTTTTAAATCCATTTACCGGCAGCTGGAAATCAGGTCTTTTTCATTTTACATTTAACGCAGACAAAACTTTCAATCTTGAAGTTGGAAGTGGCTTGTCCTTTAAAACCGATGGTATCTATGAATATGACAAGGAACAAATTGTTCTAAGCTTTTCAAAAGATAATGACACAACATTCACCTATGTTTTTAGCGAAGATAAATCAGAATTAACCCTCACTCCAAAAACCGAGTTCAAGTGGTTTAAAACAGCAGTTAAGTTTACTAAGACTAATTAAACGCTTAACCAAATTATTTCCAAATTATTTGATATACTGTTGTATAAATCTTTTACTTGTGAGGTGAATTATGTCCAATCACATACATGATAAAACTTTCCCCAATGAAAGTGCAGAATATAGAACCACAAGAAACGAATTATTAAAAGCTGAAATTGAACTAAGGCAGAGAATTGAAGATATTGGCAGGATGAAACAGGCACTACCTTTGGGTGGAAAGCTCAAAGAAAACTATGTTTTCAAAGAACTCATAGGTAATGAAGAACGAGACATAAAACTCTCCGAATTGTTCAAAGATAATAAAAACTCTCTCATAATATATAGCTTTATGTACGGGCCAAACATGGAAAACCCCTGCCCTGCTTGCACCTCACTTATCGATGGTTTTAATGGCTCAGCAATGCATATTACAGACAGGGTAAATCTAGCTGTGATTGCTAAGTCCCCTATCAAGAGAATAGTCGAATTTGCTGGTTCTAGAAATTGGAACAATATACACTTACTTTCATCAGAAAATACGAGCTATAATGCTGATTACTTTGCTGAAACCTCAGAGGGTAATCAGATTCCTGCATGCAATGTATTTACAAAAACACCTGATGGTATATTTCACTTTTACTCCACAGAGCTGCTTTATGCTCCACTAGATGGACATCCAAGACATATGGACCTTATGTGGCCAGTATGGAATTTGCTTGATATTACCCCTGAAGGACGGGGTACAGACTGGCATCCCAAATTATCTTATGATAAATAGCATCTAAGCTGAATTAAAGACTGGAAATTAATTTTTAAATATTATACAATTATATATAGACCGTTCTGTATTAAGGAACATATGATGGGATAAATAATTATAATCTAGATAATTGTAATATTTCCTACTTACCAAAGATATTTTTTAATTTCATTAATCTTTGTAAATTTTATTGTCCATTTGGGATTTACTCTCGACCTGAGCACATATCCTTAGAAAACAATGTCTTATTTGATATAAACAGTTAATAGTCAGGAGGGGTATTATGGCAGATTCAAACAGAAAGGCATTTTTAAAGTATTTAGGGAAAAGAAAATGGAGAAGAGTTAAAAGCACAAAGAATTCTCCTGAAAAAAATTTCCTTACTTACCTTGGAAATAGAAAGTGGAAAAAGGCTAAATCTTAGTTCAATACATAAATTTTTTTAACATAATCTTACAATCATTAAGTATTGAATATATAAATTATTGAACCTTAATAGGTACAGTTCTATCTTATTTAAGTACAGTATTAAGCCCGGTACTGTATAAAAACTAAAAAATCTTTAAAAATCATTCCCATTGGATGTATAATTATATTGCTTGTTATAATTAATAATTCATAATTACATATTTTAAAATTATTTAACTTATATGTGTTAAGTTGCATCAGGAATTGAAAAACGATTTGCCCGGCAAACAGCAAGATGAAAACTTAAAAGATAAAGATTCCCGCATATCGGAACTGGAAAAGATATTAGAGATAAGTAAAGAGCTTACTTCCTCTCTAAGACTCGATCCACTGCTTAAAAAAATTGTAGAAACAGCTTCCGAACTCACTGATAGTGAAGGAGCTACTATATTCCTGCTCGATCCAAAAGACGGAAACCTCTACTTCAGGGCAACTACTGCGCAATCTTCCAACTTACTTTCAGATGTTCCGGTACCACTTGATGACTCAATTGCAGGACAGGTACATAACACAAAAAAACCGCTTATTGTAGATGATGTTCAGACCGACCCGCATTTTTATAAGGGTATCGACCAGATACTTGGATTTAAATCCAATTCACTTATAGGGGTGCCTCTTATAATAAAAGAGCGCAGTATCGGAGTATTAGAAGGGGTTAATAAAAAAGGGCAAAAGGAATTTACACAAAAAGATGTCGATACACTCGTGGTACTGGCTTCGCACGCTGCCATTGCAATCGAAAATGCATGGCTATACGAATCAGTAGTAAACCAGGCTGAAATTCTCGAGCAACAGGTTGAAGAAAGGACAGCTACACTCAAGGCAAGAAATAAAGAGCTTGCTGCTTATGACCAAACAGTCGCACATGACCTCAAAAATATACTTACTCACATCATTATATATGCTGAAAACCTAAATGAATTCAGTGAAGTAGTGAATGATGAAGATTTCGATTCTAACCTGGACAACATATCCAATATGTCTTTTAAGATGAACAATATTATTGAAGAATTGCTGCTACTATCAGGTGTTAGAAATACAGAGGTGCAAACAAACCCAGTTGATATGTCTAAAATAATTACTGAAGCACAGAAGCGGCTATCATTAATGATAGAAGAAAGAAATGCCAAGATTAATGCCTCACAAAACTTACCTTCAGCAATGGGATATGCTCCGTGGATAGAAGAAGTCTGGTTTAATTATTTGAGCAATGCCCTAAAATATGGCGGCGATCCTCCTGTTATCGAAATAGGATCAAAAGAAGAACCAGACGGAAATATATCATTTTGGATAAAAGACAATGGACAGGGCATCCCTGCAGACAAGCAAGATGATATTTTTGTAAGATTTACAAGCTCAAAAAAAGACTTTTCCATGGGCCATGGCCTGGGACTTTCTATTGTAAAACGTATTGTCGATAAGCTTGGGGGTGAGGTTGGCGTGCAAAGTGATCAGGGTACAGGAAGCACATTTTTCTTTAAACTTCCCAAAGCCCAGTCACTAAACTAACTTGCTGACGCTTCTTTTGATATTTGGTTTAACATTCCGGTAAAAATTATGGCGTGGAGTGGATACAGAGCATACCAGTAAAATAATCCTCCGAGTCCTATAGGGTCAAATATTGCAGTCTGGATGATATATGTTTTACCTTCTTCTTTTTCTACTTCCAGCTGAAGCCAGGCTCTGCCTGGAAGCTTCATCTCGGCAAGCAATCTGATTAGTTTATTTTCCTTATAATCTTCTACCCTCCACCAGTCTATAACATCGCCTACTGCTATATCTTCCGGGTCTCTTCTGCCTCTTCTTACACCAACTCCGCCAACTAACAAATCAATAAACCCCCTGAGCCTCCAAAGCCAATTGGCATAGTACCAGCCTGTTTCTCCACCAATTTTTTTTAGAGGAAGAAATGCTTTTTTTACTGATGCATCTACCTCTTTTCTCCTTGTATCAATAATTCGTGTACCAAACTTTATTCCACCCCAATTTCTAAGC
>JABAHR010011555.1_pt2 | contig 23673 bp, 27 predicted proteins | sample 7062101 | NCBI WGS metagenome assembly JABAHR01 (sample SAMN14534553, study PRJNA622989) | marine sediment metagenome | biome: marine biome [ENVO:00000428]; feature: marine pelagic biome [ENVO:01000023]; material: deep marine sediment [ENVO:00002113] | place: India: Gulf of Kutch | collected...
TGGAACCGGCAATTATAGCGGAGCGTGCCGGGCGATTGCCCGTGAACTCTTCGTGATAGTCTGGCATTCGGCATCCCGGAGACGAAACCATGACGGATATCAAGGGGAGCCGCGCTTTGATTACCGGCGCCGCAAGCGGTATCGGCAGGCTGCTGGCAACAGAACTCGGCAGGGCAGGGGCGAGCCTGGTGCTGTGGGACATCGACGAGCAAGGGCTCGATGACGCACAGACAGAGCTGCGGGGCGCGGGCCGTGAGGTTCAAACCTACGCCTGCGACCTCACGCGACGCGAGGACATCGAGGCCGTTGCCGGACGGACGCTTGCCGATTGCGGGCCGGTCGACATCCTCGTCAACAACGCCGGGGTCGTGTCCGGCAAGAATCTGCTCGAGATAACGCCGGCTGAAATCGAACGGACCTTCCAGGTCAACACACTGGCTCTTTTCTGGACCTCGAAGGCATTCCTTCCCGGTATGCTGGAGCGGGACCGGGGCCATATCGTCACCATCGCCTCAGCAGCCGGACTCGCCGGCACTTCGAAACTGACCGATTACTGCTCGAGCAAATTTGCAGCCGTGGGCTTCGACGAGTCGCTGCGCGTGGAGCTGAAGCGGCAGGGAAGCAGGATCGTCACGACCGTGGTCTGCCCGTTCTACACGGATACGGGGATGTTCGAAGGCGTAAAGACGCGATTCCCCCGGTTGTTGCCGATACTGGATCCCGACTATGTCGTGCGGCGCACCGTCAGCGCCATCGAAAAAGACCGGCGGCGGCTCGTGATGCCGCGATTCCTATACGCGGGATGGCCGAGCCGGTTGCTGCCGGTAGACTGGTTCGACGCACTGATGGCTTTCTTCGGAATCAGCCACAGCATGGACGATTTCCGCGGCCGCTAGCGGACAATGAGCCGTCCGCAGGCAGCCAGTTTTTTTGGGGACCATCGATGATGGCGCAATGGGTCTGGGACAATAACACCGACACGCGGATGTACGACATCTTCGGCCGCGGCTACACTCTGTCGGTATCCCTGGTTTATTAGCGGGCCAACCCGATTGATCTCATGACGACGGAGCCTGTTGCCCGGGCGAGGGCAGCTTTTCGCGAATCGCGTATCCCGGAGCGCTACTCCGGGCCCATGCATCTTGCGACGATTATCGGCTTTTCAGTAGTGGTCGCGGCCACAAGCCTCGCGATGCTCGACGGCGTAGACTCGGCTGAGTGGTTGACCATCCCGCTGACGTTCCTGTATTGCAATCTCGCCGAATACCTCGGCCATCGCGGCCCGATGCATCACAGGACGCGGTTTCTTGCAGGCATATTCCAGCGGCACACCGTCGAGCATCACTCGTTCTTCACCGACGAGGCTATCAGCTTCGATTCGCCGCGCGACTACCGTGCCGTGCTGTTCCCGCCCATCTTGCTGGTCTTCTTCTTCGGTTTCTTCGCGGTTCCGGTGGGGGCTATCCTGTATTTCCTAGTCTCGCCGAATGTCTGTTACCTGTTCGTGTTCACGGCAATTCTCTATTACCTGAACTATGAACTTTTCCATTTCTCGTATCACCTGGATCCGCAATCCCGGCTCGGCAGGCTGCCCGCCATACGCCGCCTGCGCAGGAATCACGTCCTGCATCACAACAAGGCGTTGATGACGCGCTACAACTTCAATATCACGTACCCGATCTGTGATCGGCTGTTCGGTACGCTTTACCGGGATGGCAGCTGAGCGCACGGCCCCGAATCGAGGCCGTGCGCTACAGGGCGGTCGTTACGTCGGCGTGCGAAGGAGGAGCCTCGTCACCGCGCCTCCGTGGTCGGACAGCCACAGGTCGTCCGGCGGCACGAACAGCGGTAAGAGAATGTCGCCACCGACGTAGAGACTCTGGGTCACGACCTTGAGTGGATCGTCGCGGACGGCATCGTGATCGTCAGCCCAGACGGCCGCACCGAGCGACACAACCAACGCGGCCTCGAAAAGGCCGGCGTTCAATCTGTTGCCGATGCTCATTTCACCCTCCAACAACGACCGGTCGTTGAATGATCACGACGGTTCCGGAAGGGCGAGGTGTCAATTCTGGTAACTGCGTAGCGCGACGCCAGGCAGTGGACTGAGATACGATGACGGAACCATTTCTGCAGGGGAAGCAAGGCCCGTGAGAGCCGTCGTTTACCGTGCGTTTTCGACGCCGCCTGCCATTGAGCATGTCGCCGACCCCGAGCCACCCGACGGCGGCGTCGTGCTGAAGGTCATGGCGAGCGGCGTCTGCCTGAGCGACTGGCACGGCTGGCAGGGGCACGATCCGGACATCGTGCTGCCGCACGTTCCCGGGCACGAACTGGCCGGCATAGTCGAGGCGGTGGGCAAGGGCGTCGGCAAATGGCGCCCCGGCGACAGGGTTACATTGCCGTTCGTCAGCGGCTGCGGTCACTGTCCACAGTGCGAATCGGGTAACCAGCAGGTCTGCGATTACCAGTTCCAGCCGGGCTTTACCCACTGGGGCTCGTTCGCCGAGTACGTCGCCGTCCACTACGCGGACGAGAACCTCGTGCATCTTCCGGGCGAAATGGCATTCTCGACCGCTGCGAGCCTGGGCTGCCGTTTCGCGACCTCGTTCCGGGCGGTCGTGGACCAGGGGCGGGTCACCGAGGGCGAGTCGGTCGCCGTCTACGGCTGCGGCGGCGTCGGCCTGTCCGCAATCATGATTGCCAGCGCCCTCGGCGCGCGGGTTGTTGTCGTCGACATTTCCGATGACAAGCTCGAGTTCGCACGGGAGATCGGCGCGGTCGCCGGTGTCAATGCGAACGCCGTCAAGGACGTCGCGGGTACGGTCCGCGAACTGACCGACGGCGGCGCTCACGTATCACTGGACGCGATCGGAAACGCCCGCGTCTGCTTCGACTCGATCGACAGCCTTCGGAAACGCGGTCGGCACGTTCAGATCGGGCTGGTAACCGGCGATCAGCGGACGCCCCGCATCCCGATGCACAAAGTGATCGCGAACGAACTCGAGATTCGTGGCAGCCACGGCATGCAGGCGTGGCGTTACGAGCAGATGCTGGCGATGATCGAAGCAGGTGAGCTGGCGCCCGAAAAGCTCATCGGGCACACGATCGACCTCGAAGAATCGATCGCCGCCCTGATGTCGATGGGCGACTTCGACACGATGGGCGTGACGATCATCGACCGTTTCTGAGACGTTACCAGGGCATCTGCCGGCCGTCGTACGACCAGAACGTGCCGTTGTCCGCGGGCGTCAGTTCGTCGAGCACGGCCTTCATGCCGGAGATCGAGTCGGCAGGCGTCAGCGGCGCATTCGGGCCTCCCATGTCGGTCTGCACCCAGCCCGGCGTGAGCACGACGCAGATGAAGCCCTCGGGACCCAGCTCCGCGGCAAGCGTCTTCGTGAACATATTGAGTGCCGCCTTGCTCTCTCGATAGCCGTAGAAGTTGCCGCGCTCGTTCTCGGCGATGCTGCCGAGATTGCTGCTGAGGCCGGCGATCATCTTCAGCTGTCCACGGCGCAGGTTGGGCAGCAGGGCACGAGTAACCCTCACAGGACCGACCGTATTGACCGCAAGCGTGCGACTGTAATCGTCAAAGTCGATCTCCGTGATCTTGCCGACTCGCGGGAAGATGCCGGCATTGTTGATCAGCAGATCGATGGGCTCGCCGTCGAGCGCGGCAGCCAGGTCGTCGACGCTCTGCTGGCTCGCGACGTCCAGCTGCATCACCGTCGCACCGAGCGCTTCGAGTTCCTGCGCCTCTCCCGGGTTGCGGGCGGTTCCGATTACGCGCCAGCCGGCTTGCTTGTATTGCCGGGCGAATTCCAGGCCCAGACCGCGGTTGGCGCCCGTGATCAGCACGGTCAACGGTTCGTTCGCTGCCGAGTCGTTTGCATTGCCTTCGGCTTGCAGACCGAGGAACAGGGCCACTGTCAGGAGCACGGCGAACGCCGGACGTGTATACGCTATTGATTTAAAAAGCATTGATGTTCTTTCCTCGTCGTCAGGACGTGGCAGTGTAACGTCGGACAGGCCGCGAAATCGAGGACCATGGAACCTTTTCCGCGTCACACGCGTGTATGTGACGAAATTCAGATTTCCAGCTTGGGAGACACATTATGTACAGCAACAGGATCGTTGCATCCTCCGGTATTGCCTTGCTGATAGCGGCGCTCGTCGGCTGCGGGGGCTCGGGCGGCTCGGACGCCCCAGCCGCGCCGAATACGCCATCGGCAACCAACCAGACCACGGTCGGCCAGATCACCGGCTTCGGCAGCATCTACGTCAACGGCATCGAGTTCGACACGGTCGGCGCCAGCTACGAGGTCGACGACGCGATGGCGTCGGACGACGACGCGCTCGCCGTCGGCATGGTCGTCAAGGTCGAGGGCTCGGTGAACGCCGACGGCGTTACAGGTACGGCGCTGAAGGTCGAGTATGACGACGACATCGAAGGTGCCGTCGAGCAACTCGGGCCCGCTACCGATGCCGGCACCAGGGCTTTCCTCGTGATGGGCGTGACGGTAGTTGCCGACGAAAACCGCACGAACTTCGAGAGCGACGATCCGAACTTCGGCTTCGGCACGATCGCGGAAGGAGATGTCGTTGAGGTCAGCGGTGACTACGGTACCGACGGCAGCCTGTATGCCACGTACATCGAAGAGCAGGACGCCGACGACAACGAGTACGAAGCGAAAGGCGTCGTATCAGCGTACTCACCTGAGAGCGGCAGTTTCGTACTCACACTGCGTAACGGCAGTACCCTGGATGTCAGGCTTGCTCAGGGCGCGCAGATTCCGTCGAGCGGGATCAATGAGGGCCAGTTCGTCGAGGTCGAAGGCACCATCGACGATCCTGCTGCCGATCCGTTAACGCTTACCGCGTTCAAAGTCGAACTCGAAGACGACGACAGGTTGGATGACGAGGACGACGAGATCGAAGTCAAGGGCAAGCTGCAGTACGACACGGGGTCCGGGACCTGGTTCGTCAGGGATATCGCGCTGGAATTCGGCGGTGACACGGAATATAAGCCCGTTACTCTGGAAGCCATGCTCGCGGATCAGTCTGCGGCCGACCTGTTCGTGGAAGTCGAGGGTGCGTACGCTGACGACGTAGAAGTATTGGTGGTCGAGGAGATCGAACTCGAGGAAGACGAGCTCGAATTCAAAGCTGACGTCGAAGCCAAGGTGGACAACAGCACGGGGAACGACGGCACGCTGACCCTGTCATTCGGCGAAGCTGACGGTGTTGTATCGGTCATCGTCAACGGCGACACCATGTTCCGCGACGACGATGCGGTCGAGTCCTTCAACTACGCCTCGATAGACCCGGGCGACAAGGTCGAGATCGACGCGCGCTGGGGAGCCGATGGCGCGATCTACGCCTCCAACCTGCATCTCGAAGACGGCTCGGACTACGAGATCGAGGGTCCTGTGACGGCCGTGACTGACAGAACCCTGCAGGTCCTCGATGTGGTCTACAACACAGACCCTGACTTCACCGACTTCGAGGACGGCATCCCGGTCGTGGGTGACTACGTCGAGGTCGAAGACGAGACCGGCGACGGCATGGCTGACACGGTAGAAATCGAAGACTAGTCCCCGATTCCCCGATTCCTACCCTTCCTGGACCGGCCCACGTGGCCGGTCTTTTTTTGGCCTAACGCATCCCGTGGGGCGGGCGTATCGGCGGTCAGTCGCCGCGGCAAGTGACCAGCTGGTAGTCGAGGCGACTGATCTCGCCGGATTCCGGCTCCCGCAGGCCATACAGCAGCCGCGTCCGGACTTCGATGCTCGCGAGCAGCGCTTCACCGACGTCGAGCGCCTCCGCCGCCCGGGCGTGGCTGTATTGCGTCAGGACCTGTTCCGCGAGCCGCGGCTTGCCAGCCCCGTAAAGCGCGAGCGCCGTTGCTTCCAGATCGGCCTGATCCGCGATCATCCGGTCTTCGAACGCCGTCAGCGCCTCGGATACTTCCGGGAGGAACTTGTCCGGGTGGTCACAGGCGAAATACATGAGCCGCTTGAACAACCTTCCCGCAAACAGGGTGGCTTCCTGTATCTGCCAGTCGCGTGTCACGAACTTGCTTGCCTCGCCCTTGGTCAGGTAGCGGTGCTTGCCGTATTCGGCGGGCACCGACGTGACCCCGATGCGATAGGGTATGAACGGTGCGGTCACAGAGCCCGTCGGTGCAACCCACAGGGTGCGCAGTTCGGGTCGCGCGTCGCTTCGCAACACGGCGACCTGGCCGTAGCCGGTCGAGTCCTTGGAGATACGGCGGTCGCGGACTGCGTCCAGCATGTTTCTTAACGTAACAGGGGCGGCGGCCTTCAATTCCCGTTGCATCTCCTCGCGGGGGTAGCGAACGTAGCCGGTCCCGTAGATCCTGTCCGCGTCGAACGGCTGGCCGCTCTCAGGGTCGTACCAGCCCTGTTCGACCGCGAAGTCGATGAAGTTCTTCGATCCGCGGAAGTCCGGGTCGCTACGGAAGTCGGGCGGAATCACGCCGACGTAGCCCGGGTAGGACATGAATACCTCGTCGGGTCCGAGCCGGCGGGCGATCCACAGACCCTTCCCGCCGGCATAGTTGATGAGCACCCAGCCTTCGGATGCGTCCGCAAACAGGTGCGAGTTGCCGCCGTACGTCGAGTAGCCCCAGGTATCGATCAACTCACCGACGATCTCGACGGCTTCCTCGGCCGATCGCGCCCGCTCCATCACGATGCGGGATAGATCGCTGTAGTTGGGGCCCGCCTGCGGGTTGGGCGTCATCGCGACCAGTTCGGGCCGGGAGTCGCTCCAGATGTCACGTGCGGCAACGCCGTGCTCGTTGAGACCGCCATTGGTCAGTGGCGGCGGGAAGCCCTCGAAGTCTGAGTAGTTCATCGTGATGTAACGCGCCGTATCCGCAACCTGCGGGATTTCGATGAACTTGCCGGGCAGCACCGCCGTCTCGTCGACACCCACCGTGATAGTGGTGTCTCGAGGGTGCTTTCGTGCCGGTACGATCTCGAGCCAGTGGCTCGATACTTCGTCGCCACTGCCGCCGAGGAACACGTTGCCGTCGACCGTCAGGTTGCGGCCGACATAGATGCCGTAGCTGCCCGGCGCCGGTGGACTGGCCGCCAGCATCGCCAGGCCGAGAACCCCCGCCAGCAATCGACTGCGCATCGCGTTCACCTCGCTGTCTCGCATCTCCCGTTATCGCCGCATCATAATGCACTCGCCGCTCCGATGGTCGGCTCCCGCGTCGGTCAAACAAAAAAAACCTCTTATTTTCAATCAATAAGAAATATTCCGAGATTTTCGGGACCTATTCTTAGCTGCTCTGCGTCTTTGCCCATAACCGCACTGCGAATCGAGCAGTCACGGCAAATTGGCAAATCGAAAGATTGAGGAGAAAGATGATGTCAGAGAAAAAGAAACTGGTAGTTGTGGTGACCAACGGTTTTAATGATGAACGCTCGTCGGTCGCCTGGAGCGTGGCGAATGGTGCCATTGGCAGCGACATGCAGGTCACGATGTTCCTGGTCAGCTCGGGCGTCGACTGGGTTCGAAAGGGTGCAGCCGACCACGCCCGCCTCAATCCGCTGGACCCGCCGCTCAAGGACATGATCCAGACGGTGATCGAGAATGGCGGTAAGATTCTCGTGTGCCCGCCGTGCGCCGGTGTGCGCGGTTACGATAAGGATGACCTGATCGACGGTGTAACGCTTGCCGGTTCCGTCGCGATGCTGGACGAGGTTCAGCAGGGCGCATCCACGCTTACGTTTTGACCATTTCCGCCGCTGCGATTCCCATGACTGAAGACGACGACCTCAAGGCATTCTTCAGTCGCGGGATCGAGGAAAACATGGACGCGCTTTATGGCACGGCACTGCGCCTCGCAGCGACGGGCGCAGACGCCGAAGACCTGGTCGCAGAGTGCGTCTCGAAGGCCTGGTCGGCAATAGAGACGCTGCAGGACAGGCAACGATTCCGGCCATGGGTCTTTCGAATCCTGCACAACTGCTTCATCAGCAGGTATCGCCGCCAGGTGGTGCGTCCGGCCGAGTCGGCATTCGAGGAGAACGACGACGCGGGACTGGCGGCGCTGCTGAACGATCAGCCGGACGAGTTCCTCGTCTGGTGGGCCAACCCCGAGCGTCAGTTCTTCAATAACATGCTGGGCTCCGCCATCATGGCGGCGATCAATGCGCTACCGGACGCTTTCCGCATGACGATCATCCTGGTCAACGTCGAAGGGCTGACCTACGACGAGGCCGCGGAAGCGCTCGGCGTGCCACCGGGCACGATACGTTCACGCATGAAACGCGGCAGGACGATGCTGCAGAAGGCACTCTGGGAGCAGGCCCGCGACGCTGGCCTCGCGGCTGCAAACGACAACAACGGATACGCACCATGAACAGTGACAAGACCGGCCACGACCATGACGACATCGGCTGTCTCGAGGCCATCGAAGCGTTTTATTCCTACCTCGACGGTGAGTTGTCCGATCCGCAGGCCATCGAGGATTTCGAACACCACATGAGCCATTGCCGGAGCTGTTTTTCGCGCGCCGAGGTCGAGAGGCTGCTCAACAAGCGCTTGCGGGAGAGCGGCGCCAGCAAGGCGCCCGATGAACTCCGGAGTCGCGTCCGCCGCCTGATGGACGAATTCTAGGCACCCTGTCTACGGCGGTAGGGCGTAATACAGCTGGGCGACCAGCGCCAGATGCGCCATCGAGTGCGCGATGATTACGATCCACAGGTTCCGGCCGCAGAGCAGGTACCCGAATCCCCAGACGGCGCCCATGATCGCGGTAACGACGATACCGCCGAGGCCCCACTGGAAGTGCACCGACCCGAATACCAGCGCCTGGGCGAGGACCGCGAGAAAGGGCGCGGCCGCGCTCGTGCCGAACAGGCGCGTAAATCGCCCGATCAGGAAACCGCGATACAGGATCTCTTCAGGAATAGCGGCCGTTAGCGGCAGGGCGACCGCGAGCGATATCGCCGCGACCACGTTGCCGCGTACGCCGTCGTAGCGCGACAGGTCCGGTTCCGGCAGGTCGAAGAACGGCGCGATGAGCAGCGGGACGGCGTTCTGGGCGACGACGAAGGCTACGAGGATTCCTAGGGCCCAGGCGGGGACCGTCACCCAGCGCTTTGGGCGCCCGAAACCAAGATCCGCGAGGCTGCCGCCACGCCCCAGCGTGATCGCTACCGCGGCCGCGGCGCCGGCGAGCACCGCGATGACGCCGCGAGCTTCCTCGCCCCACGGCAAGCGGTCGGCAGCGGCCAGCTCGCCGAGGAAGGCGAGTACGGAAACGAGCGCCACGGCCGCGATGTCGGCCAGCAGGCTGCGTCGGCTTTGATTGTCAATAACCATGTTATTGGTTAAAATAACAATGTTATATGACTAGAGTCAACACCAGAGAGCGCATCAAGGCCGTCGCGCTGCCGCTTTTCGCGGAGCAGGGCTTTGCAGCGACGTCGATCGCGGCGATCGAGAGTGCGGCAGGGCTCGCGCCCCGCGCGGGGGCTTTCTACCGGCATTTCTCGAGCAAGGAGGCGCTGTTCGAGGAGATCGCGCGGGAGCGGATCACCGAGACCCCCGACGAGTTCGACTTCGAAGGGCTGCGCGCTTTCGGCGACACGCGCGCCGAGCTCGTTGCGCTGGCGCGCCGTTTCGAGATCGCGGCGGAACGCCAGAAGCCGTACCTGCGGCTGATCGAGGAGGCGAGGCTCACGGCGTCCGGCCGGTCGTTGGAACGACAGGCGAACGAGGCCATGCTCGAAGCGCTGATGGACTGGGTCGGCGCGAAGCCCGGTGCCCGAGGGCTCGAGGCCGCGGGTCTTGCGGCGCTGACAGTCGAAATCTTCGGTAGCTGGCTCTATTACCTGTCGAAGCGGCAGCAAGGCGTCGAACTTGCCGCTCTTGATCGTGACGAACTGCTCGGGGACTGGGCAAATCGATGGTCGAGTATGCTCGACGTCGAATCATGAGCGGGCTCGTTGCAGCGGACGCCGACGACGGCGTCTATCCGCTGCGCAGCCTCGGGGAAGTCGACGAGAAACTGCAAGATGTCGATCGCACCCTTCGAGTAACCCACGAGCACGAGCGGGACATCCGGCTGTATCAGCCACGCATCCAGGTAATCGGCGATCTCGCGCGCATTGTGAACGGTGCCCGAGCGTCCTCCGACGACAACCGTGGCGATGCGAATACCGCTGTCGCGGAGGCTGTCCAACGCGCCGCCGAAAGGCCGGGCTTGCTCCCCGAAACACTCGCTGAATGCGCCCGTTACCAGGAGCACCTGCATCGGCGCAGCAGAATGCGGGCGCCCCGAAGCGGGCCCGGCGGGTTCGTCCTCGAGGCGGTGCAGCCAGAAATCACAGGCCATCGGCGGGCCGCCGTTTTCGGCATAGTCCCTGAGCGCCTCGCAGAAGAGCGCACGAAACGCGGCCCGCCCATCGACGATACCGGGCGGGGCCCCGGCGTCCAGGTGCGGTGATGGCAAACACGCGGGTTGCGAGGCAGCAATCAACGGGCATGTAAAGGATCCCGTACGTGTGTTCCCGCGGTGGCGTATCCACCCGGGGGGGCGAATAACCCCGGATTCTATCCCGACAGGGCCCCGGGGTCCGTATTTGCCTCAATTGCGCCGGGTTCCCCCAGCACGCAAAGTGGAATGTGGGTTCCTGTATGCCCTCACGGGCGAAGGAGGCACGTATGGCTGTCATCAACATGTTGATCATCGGGGCACTCATAGCGACGGTCGTGGTCCTTACGCTGGGGCTGCGCTCCATGTCGCGGGGCGGTGCGTACGACACGGAGCATGCCGAAAAATTCATGTGGGAGCGCATCGCGCTGCAGTCGCTGGTCGTCGTCCTGCTGATCGCGGCCGCCATCCTGCTGAACGCCTGATCCGACCGCAAACTGCCGCGATCAGGTGGCCCCGGCAGCTCGACCGCTGCCGGCAACGAGACTGCGTTAAACTCTGCGTCTCGCAGTTCCTGACGCGCGCAGCATGAACCTCAGTCAATTCGAAGCCGTCGTCCGGGAGACCATGGGCGGGCTCCCGGATTGGGTGCAAGACGCACTCGACAACATCGAGATCCTCGTCATGGAGGAGGCCGACGAGTACCTGGACCCGGACGGCGAGGGATTGCTGGGACTCTATCTCGGGCTACCGCTGACCGAACGTGGGGTCGAGTACGCGGGAGAGCTGCCGGACGTCATCTACATCTTCCGCCAGCCGCACCTCGAGCTGGGCTTGCCATACGACGAACTGCGCGAGGAAATCGCCCGGACGCTGATCCACGAGGTCGCCCATTACTTCGGCATCGACGACGATCATCTCGACGAGATCGGCTGGGGCTAAGGATTGCCCGGCGCGGCCTCGTCGAGTGACTCGTACTCGACGAGTTGTGCCTTGGATTTGATGTCATCGTCTTCGCGATAGATGATCATTACGGGCGCAAAATCGAGTGCCTCGGCACAGTAGAGCGACCAGCTTTTGTCCTTCTTTTCGGACGAGTAGCGGATCTCGACGGTCTCGAATTCGCCGAGCGGGGTCTTCGACGGTCTGCCCGGGGAAGGTCTCGAACTCGAAGTCGCGCCAGCGGGCCCGGTCGAATACCGGGATGCCGTCATATCTGCGCCCGTGTTCATCGCGAGCATCACGGCGACGTGCGCCGATATGCGATTGTGCCCGTTCGGTCGCATCGGTTCGTCGACTTCGCGTTCCTTGTAGGCGCCGGTGATGCGCCCCTCGGGGTCATCGAACCGGTACACCGTGTGGCGCGTCGGATCGGCGATCGTGTCGGTGCTGCGGTAGTCCAGAGGCCTGAGCACATCGTCCTCGATCTGCAGCGACGTGGTCTCGATGATGCTACCGCGCCTGAAGAGGGTCACGAGTCCTTTCGGCGTGAGCGAGGTCTCGTAGACGTAATCCACGCCGTCCGCGTGCCGCAGCTCGAGGGTCATCTCGCCGTGGAGGATGCCGTAGTGAACCTTGTAGCTGGCGCTGAACAGCGGCACGGGCTGCGCAGCGGCAGGGCCCGTCAGCAAAATGACCGAAATCAACAAGATGCAGCGGCGGGTGAACTCGCTTAGGCTACGTACTTTCGAGTATTTCTCGGCGGTCATCGACTGGGTAGAAAGGGAGCCGGAGGCATAACTTGGGTCTTGGACGCACAATTATAGCGCTGCCGCTTCTCCTGGGCAGCGTGCCGATACCGGCTGCCGGCGTGGACGTCTTCGGGCTTCGCAACCAGCACCCTTTTCTGCACATCTACGGCCTGCCGCCGCTAAAGCAAGCGATGCTCCTGGAGCGCGGCGAGTCCGATTACGCGATCGCGTTGTCGATCGTGAACAATGCCGAAATAAGGGACACCGAGACCGAGTCGATCGTGCTCGACGGCGAGACGTACTTTGCGGATTTCAAGTTTCGCCGCCGGGTGCATCAGCGGCTAGAGATCGGTGTCGATGTCCCCCTGGTAAAGCACTCGCAAGGGGTCCTCGACCGATTCATCTATGACTGGCACGACTTCTGGGGAATTTCGAATTCCAAGCGCGGGGCGCCGCACAACCGGCTCGATTATTCGTATGAGAACCGTGGTGCCGTGCAACAGCAGATAACGACATCGAGCTTCGGGATCGGTGATGCCCAGTTGTCAGCCGCCGTGCCGCTCGTCGCAGGCGGCGAAGCTGATTCGAGACAAGTCACGCTGCGACTCAGCGTGAAGTTGCCGACCGGAGATTCCGGTGATGTTCATGGCAGCGGTGCCGCGGACGCGGCGCTCGGTGTCTATGCGCAGGAATCGCGGCAATTGTTCGGGCGGGAGTTCGCGTACCTCGGATTCGCCGGCTTGCTGGGAATGGGCGACGGTGACGTGCTCGCGGATCAGCAACGCAGCGCAGTGCCTTACGGCGGGCTTGCCGCCACCTGGCACGCGACGGAGCGGTTCGGGATTACCGCGCAGTTGCAGGCGCAGGGCGCCTACATCGACAGTGACCTCGATGAACTGGGTGGCAGCACGATCCAACTGGCAGTCGGTGGCGTGTATCGCTGGCCCGCACACGGATTTGCCGTGAGGTTCGCGCTCGTTGAAGATCTCATATCGGATGCGACACCGGACTTCGGGCTCTATCTCGGCGTTCACTTCGCGGGTGGGCGATGACAGGAATGGCGATGAAGCATGGCTGGAACCTGATGATCTGCGCGGGGGTGGTGTTGCTGTCACTGTCTGCCGCTCCATGTCATGCAGTCAGTGATGAATACGGGGCAGACGCACCGGATCTGTATGCTGCGCCGGCGATGCCGCCCGACGGTAGCGGGCTGTGGCGCGACACCAAGTACTTTCTCGGCTACCAGTTCGGTGCGGTCGCGATCCTGTACGCGATGCCGGAGAGCGTCAGCGGCTGGACCCCCGAGCAGAAAAAAGACTACAGTTTCTCTGACTGGTGGGACAAAACGACCCACCCGGAGAACGACTCCGACGCCTTCTACATCAACTACATACTGCATCCGTACTGGGGCGCCGCCTACTTCGTCCGTGCAAGAGAGCGCGGCTACAACAACTGGCAGTCATTCGGGTACTCCGCGTTGCTGTCGAGCATTTTCGAGTTCGGACTCGAGGCGATGGCAGAGGAGCCGTCGAAACAGGACCTGTGGGTAACCCCCGTCATCGGCTCGATGGTCGGGCTCTACTTCATGCACCTTCGCGACAACGTACGTGCACGCGATGCCGAGCGAGGTTTCCGGTCGACCGGGGACACCTGGATCTGGGTGCTGACGGATCCACTGGGTTCTCTGAACAGGCAGTTCGACAAGTGGTTCGGCTGGGATACGGAGGTCGAACTCCGCCCCTACCGAATGCAACCGGACATCGAACAGATCGGCGAAAGCGAGCCGCGGGCTACCGAGGAAAACGATTACGCCTACGGTCTGCAGTTGCAGGTGCGCTGGTAGCTTCCTGCCGGCTCAGCGTGCCGCTTTGAGGAGCCGTGAATCGACCTCGAATTTCGACCCGTCGAGAGCCTCCAGGTTGACCTCCCAGACTTCCTCATCGGGGATCTGGGTACGCTCGAGCCCCGGCAGCTCCCGCTCGTCGTCGACCTGCAGCCCCCAGATACGCACGTGACGCACGCCGGCTACCGGTATGCGATTCGCATCGAATCGCGCACGCAGTTTCGGATCAACGTCATCCCTGGCCCATATCGCGTAACCGCAGTCTGCGATCTCTGCCACTTCGGCCGGCATGTTCCTGGCGCCTGAATCTGTCATCGAACTCACCTCCGTAACCGATCCTAGATTCGAATCCATCCGGTCGATATCCGTACATATGCCGATCATCGGGCGAGAACTCCAGCGTCCATGCGGCAGCCGCTGCTGCATCCCAACGCGACCCTGTATTACTGCGGCGAGGACCCCGATAATGGTGAGCCTCTTCCCTTGCCTCGGGTTCTGCAATGCATAACGCCGACCTGATAATCCTGAGTGCGATTTTCGTGGCCGGATTCGCCTGCCAGTGGATCGCCTGGCGTGCCAAGCTGCCGTCGATCCTGTTCCTGCTGCTATCGGGGATCTTCGCCGGGCCTGTCATGGGCTGGCTGAAACCGGACGAATTGCTCGGCGACCTGCTCACGCCCGTGGTTTCGGTTGCCGTGGCCATCATCCTCTACGAGGGCAGCCTTACCCTGAAGTTGTCCGAGATACGCGGGCATGGCGAGGTCGTACGAAACCTCGTCACCGTCGGCGTCGCAATTACCTGGTTCGCCGCGACCCTGGCGGCGCACATCGTCCTTGGCTGGGATATCTACCTTGCCGCGCTCTTCGGCGGCATCGTTACCGTCAGCGGCCCTACCGTGATCATGCCGCTCCTGCGCACTATCCGTCCGACGCGGGCCGTGTCGAGCGTCCTGCGCTGGGAAGGGATACTGGTCGACCCGCTCGGGGCGATCCTGGCGGTTATCGTGTTCGACTATATCGTCGTCTCGCAGACCGCTGCCGGCGTCGGCCAGGTACTCGCGACACTCGCGATCATCATCCTGACCGGCTCGGTCCTCGGTATCGTCGCCGGCCATTCCTTCGGCGTGGTCCTGCGCAGGCACTGGGTTCCCGACTATCTGCGCGACTACCTTGCCCTCGCGTCGGTCCTGCTGGTGTTCGCGATCTCGGAAATGATACATGCGGAGACCGGGCTGCTGGCTGTAACGATCATGGGAACATGGCAGGCCAACATGCGCGGCCTCGATCTCGAGGACATCCTGGATTTCAAGGAAAGCCTCGCGCTGGTGCTGGTTGCCGGTCTCTTCATCCTGCTTGCCGCGCGGATCGAACTCGCGGCACTGCTCGGTCTCGGCGCGGCATCGATCGCGATACTGCTGCTTCTGCAATTCGTCGCGGGACCAGCCCGCGCGTTCGTGAGTTCAATCGGCAGCGAGCTGAATTGGCGCGAGCGCCTGTACCTCGGCTGGATATTCCCGCGCGGCATCGTCGCCGCGGCGGTCTCGGCGCTGTTCGCACTTCGGCTTGAAGACATGGGGTACGAGGGCGCCGGCGATCTCGTGCCGCTCGTCTTCACCGTGATCATCGGCACGGTCGTCATCCAGGGCCTGACCGGACGAGTGGTGGCGCGCGCGCTCGGTATCGCCGACCCGGAACCAACCGGCGTGCTCATCGTCGGTGCGAACGCACTCGCCCTGGGCTACGCCGAGGCGCTGCAGAAGGCCGGGCATCGTGTGCTCGTTGCCTCGACGGGCTGGGACGGCATCAGCCAGGCGCGGATGAAGGGCCTGCCGGTATTCTACGGCAGCCCCGTTTCGAGCTACGCGGACCGGCACCTCAACCTCCTCGGGTTGGGTAATCTGCTGGCGCTGTCGCATCGGCCGGACCTGAACGAACTCGCGTGTGTTCGTTTTCGCTACGATTTCGGGCGCCAGGCCGTCTACACGGTGCCCCAGGCTTCCGAAGGCGAACACGAGAAATACCAGATCAGCGGCCAGTCAGGAGGGCGGGTCCTGTTCTCCGGGGATTATTCAGTGAGCGATCTGCTCTCGAAGATCGCCGGCGGTGCCGAGGTGAAGTCGACAGAATTGACCAGCGAATTCGACATGGAGGCGCACCGGGCACGGTACCCGGACGGCATCATTTTGTTCGTTACCGACGACAACCAGAAACTGCACTTCCCGGTGGCAGATGCCGAGTTGCCGGAGCGGCCGGGATCGGTCGTCACGGCCCTGGTTCCGAAGTCGGTCTAGCTGGAGCCAGGCCCCGACGGCGTGAGCCGCAGGAGCCGTCCGCCCTGCTTGTCTTCAAGCATCCAGATCGCACCGTCCGGACCCTGCACGACGGCGCGCATGCGTTTGCCCATGTCGAAGCGCTCCGCCTCGCGCGCGGATTCGCCGTCGAACTCGATCCGTACCAGGGACCTGGACGACAGGCCCGCGATGAAACCGTCGCCGTGCCAGTCGGCAAAAAGGTCGCCGTCGTAAACCATGAAGCCGCCCGGCGAGATGACCGGCGTCCACCACACCTCGGGCGCGGCGAACTCGGGACGGGTGTCGTGGTCCGGGATCTCTTTGCCGCTGTAGTGATCGCCATTGGATACGATCGGATAGCCGTAGTTTTCTCCGCGAACGACCCTGTTAAGTTCGTCGCCCCCCTTCGGACCCATCTCGATATTCCACAACTGCCCGCCGAGATCGAAGGCGATACCGAGCGGGTTGCGGTGCCCGAGCGACCAGATCTGCGCCGTCACCCCGCCGTCGGCGTAGAACGGATTGTCCTCGGGTACCGAGCCGTCGTCGTACAGGCGGACGATCTTGCCGAGGTTGCCCGACATGTCCTGCGCCGGGTCGAATTTCTGCCGGTCGCCCGAGGAGATGAACAGGTGGCCTCCCTCGTCGAACAGCAGGCGGTGGCCGTAGTGGCCGCGGCCGGTGACCTTCGGTTCCTGCCGCCAGATCACCTCGAGATCCGACAGCGTGCCGCCGTTGGCGTCGAGGTCGAGAATCCCCCGTGCCACGGCAGCGCCGCGCGTGTCGCCGTCGCCCGCTTCGACATAGCTGATGTAGACCAGCCGGTTTTCGCCGAAGTCCGGGTGCAGGGCTACGTCACCAAGGCCGCCCTGGCCCCCATAATCGATTTCCGGCAGGCCACCGAGCGACGCCGTTTTGTTGCCGTCCCGATCGACAACCAGCAGGTGCCCGGCCTTCTCGGTGACGAGCAGGCGCCCGTCCGGCAGGAAGGCCATCGCCCAGGGCTCGTCGAAGCTTGCGACGGGCTCGACCTCGAACGGTCGAGGGGCGTCGGCGCTGGCGCAGGCGGAAAGGAAGCACGCGGACAGAATCAACAGGAATCGCGACATGGGATTTACCGGTACAGTGATGGTTGTCGGAAGTGTAGTATTGAGCGTATCTCCAGACTCGCCCTAGATACAAACAAATACATATCTCATGAGAATCGACGCGATCGCAATCGGCCACAATCCCCCGGAGGACGTCAACGTCATCATCGAGGTCCCGCACGGCGGACAGCCCATCAAGTACGAAATGGACAAGGACGCCGGCACGCTGGTCGTGGACCGGTTCCTCTATACGCCGATGGCCTACCCCGGTAACTACGGCTTCGTGCCGCACACGCTGTCGGAAGACGGCGATCCCATCGACGTGCTGGTGGCCAACTCCCGCGAACTGGTGCCCGGCTGCCTGATCAACGTGCGGCCGATCGGCGTGCTCGTCATGGAAGACAACGCGGGCCAGGACGAGAAAATCCTGGCCGTGCCGTCCCCGTCACTGTCGAAACGCTACGACACCGTCAGGGAGTACTCGGACCTGCCCGAGATCACGCTGCAGCAGATCGAGCACTTCTTCGAGCACTACAAGGACCTCGAGCCCGGCAAGTGGGTGCGCATCGGCGACTGGCACGGCGCGGCCGACGCCAAGCGCATGATCGTGGATGCCATCGAGCGCGCGAAATAGCTACAGCGCGTCGAGGAATTCTTCCATCTGCCTGCGTTGCGCCGCATCCGGCATAGGCCCCTGCGCGGCCCCGAAATTGTCGTCGACATGCCGCGCCTTGGTCATACCGGGGATCGCGACCGTGGCCGCAGGGTGCGATAGAGCGTATTTCAGGAGGAACTGCGCCCAGCTGGTGATCTCGAGTTCGCCCGCCCATCCCGGCAGCGTCCGGTTATCCACCGCCCGGAAAATCCGGCCGCCGCCGAAGGTCCGGTTCAGCATGACCGCCATGCCGCGGTCTCTAGCCATTGGCAGAAGCCGCTCGGCCGCCTCGCGTTGTTCCAGGGAGTAGTCGACCTGTATGAAGTCCAGGTCGTGCCGTCGCATGGCTTTTTCCATTTCCCCGTACTGGCTCGAGCGTGATGTCGTTATGCCGATATAGCGGAACCGGCCATCCTCCTTGAATTCCTGCAGCAGCGGTATGTTCTCCTCCCAGCCGCGCAGGTTGTGCACCTGCATAAGGTCGATGGTGTCGGATTCTAGGTTCCGGGTTGAATCCTGCATCTGCGCGATGAGGTCGTCACGGCCAGCGTCGCGATCGACCTTCGTGGCAAGGAACAGCTCGTCGCGTATGCCAAGACCGGCAATGAGGTCTCCCAGCACGCTCTCCGAGGTCCCATAGCCGGGCGCGGTGTCGATCACGCGGCCGCCCCACTCGTGGAAACGCACAAGGGCTTCCCGCAGCGGCGCGCGTTCCTCGGCTGCCGGGCCAACGCCGTAACGATTCGTGCCGAGCCCGACGATCGGAATCATCTCGCCGGAAGACGGGATTCTGCGCCTGATGACGTCGCCCATGTCCGCAAGTGCAGCAGGCCTGGCCGTGGCGAGCAGGCCGCAGGCGGCGATTGTCGTCTTCGTGAACTCGCGGCGGCTTATCCGACGCATGGTGCTCTCCCGTGACGGCCCGATAATACCGTATCATGACGGGCCGACAGGGGAAGCGAGAGCATGCGATGCCAGGACTGTATTTCGATGAATTCTCGGTCGGACAAATTTTCGACCACCCGATCCGGCGCACGATAACCGAAGCAGACAACGTGCTGTTCACCACGATGACGCACAATCCGGCGTCGCTGCATCTCGATGCCGAATACATGAAAAAGACCGAGTTCGGCAAGCCACTCGTCAACAGCGGCCTGACGCTGGGATTCATGGTGGGCATTTCCGTCAACGACATCACGCACGGGACCACGGTCGCGAACCTGGGCTGGGACCAGGTGCGGTTTCCGAAGCCTTTGTTTCACGGAGACACCATACATGTGCAGACGGAAGTGCTGGAGCTGCGCGAGAGCAAGTCGCGTCCCGAGAACGGCATCGTGACCTTTGCTCACCGTGCTTATAATCAGCACGACGAACTGGTCGGCGAATGCAAGCGCATCGCACTGATGCTGAAGAGGCCGAAATGATCCGCAGTCTCCTGTTCGTGCCCGGCGACAGCGAGCGCAAGCTCGAGAAGGCTCGCGCTGCTGGCGCGGATGCCATCATCGTCGACCTGGAGGATTCCGTAACCGCGGAAAGCCGCCCCAGGGCTCGGGAGCTTGCCCGCGAATACATCGAAGGTTGCGACGACGTCTGGCTGCGGATCAACCCGGTCGAATCGGCCGAAGCGATGCAAGACCTGCAGGCAGTGATGCCGGCAGCGCCGAGCGGAATCGTGCTGCCCAAGGCGCGCAGCGCGGACGATGCGACCCGGCTGGCGACCAAGCTGGACGAACTCGAGGGCCGCTTCGGCATCCCGGCCGGACACACCAGGATTCTGCCGCTCTGCACCGAGCGGCCGCGTGCACTGTTCTCCCTCGATAGCTACGTGGGTGCGACCCCGCGGCTGGCGGGCCTGACGTGGGGCGCCGAGGACCTCAGCGCGGCGCTCGGGGCGCGGGCCAGCCGTGACGAGCGCGGCAACTGGCTCCCGCCGTATGAACTTGCGCGTTCACTGTGCCTGTTCGCCGCAGCCGCAGCGGAAGTGCCCGCGATAGATACGGTTTACACGGATTTTCGCGATGCCGAGGGACTGGCATCCTTTACCGCGAGGGCGGCGCGTGACGGTTTCACGGGAATGCTTGCGATCCACCCGGCGCAGGTGGCGACGATCAACGATGCATTCTCGCCGAGTAGTGACGAAATAGAGCGGGCGGAACGCATCGTCGCGCTGTTCAGGGATAACCCGGGGGCGGGGGCGCTGGCTCTCGATGGGGAAATGATCGACAAGCCACACCTCGTGCAGGCAAGGCGCGTGATCGCCCTTGCCAGGAGGCTCAAAACAAGACCAGAAGGCTGAAGACAATGACCGAAATCTATCCTGTGAATGATGAAGTTCGCGCGCGGGCACTCATCGATGCGGCCGGTTACGAGAAGATGTACGCCCGTTCCGTCGAAGACAACGCGGCGTTCTGGGCGGAGCAGGCCGGCCGCATTGACTGGATGAAGCCGTTTACCAAGGTGAAAGACGTTTCCTACGCACGCGACGACGTCCACATTCGCTGGTTCTACGACGGCACGCTCAATGTCTGCTACAACTGCATTGACCGCCACCTTGACTCGAAGGGCGACGACGTCGCGATTATCTGGGAGGGCGATGACCCGTCCCGCGACATGAAGATCACCTATCACGAGCTTCACGAACGCGTCTGCAAGTTCGCGAATGCACTGAAAGCGCTCGGCGCGAAGAAAGGCGACCGCATCACCATTTACATGCCGATGATCCCGGAGGCGGCGATCGCGATGCTGGCCTGCGCGCGCATCGGGGCCGTGCATTCGGTCGTGTTTGGTGGCTTTTCGCCGGACGCCCTGGCAGGGCGCATCCACGACTGTGAATCGAACATCGTCGTGACCGCGGACGAAGGCATCCGGGGCGGCAGGGGTGTGCCGCTCAAGGCCAATGTCGACGCGGCGGCCCGGAACCCGAACGTAATGTCACTCGAGAAAGTCCTGGTCGTGCGCAATACCGGTGCCGACATCGGCTGGGTTGAGGGCCGCGACGCATGGCTGCACGACCTCGAGGCAAGTGTCGATGCCGATTGCCCCTGCGAAGAGATGGGTGCGGAAGACCCGCTGTTCATCCTTTACACGTCGGGTTCGACCGGCAAACCGAAGGGCGTTCTGCACACCACCGGCGGCTACCTCGTCTATGCGTCGCTGACGCACGAGTACGTCTTCGATTACCACCCCGGCGACGTGTACTGGTGCACGGCGGACGTCGGCTGGGTGACGGGCCACAGCTACATCGTGTACGGGCCGCTGGCCAACGGCGCGATCACGCTGATGTTCGAGGGCGTGCCGAACTACCCGACCTCGTCGCGTTTCTGGGAGGTCTGCGACAAGCACGACGTCAATATCTGCTACACGGCGCCCACCGCGATCCGTGCGCTGATGCGCGAGGGCGAAGATCCGGTCAAGCGGACGTCCCGCAAGAGCCTGAGGCTGCTCGGTTCGGTCGGCGAGCCCATCAATCCCGAGGCATGGGAGTGGTACTACAAGGTGGTCGGCGACGGCCGCTGCCCGATCGTCGACACCTGGTGGCAGACGGAGACCGGCGGCATCCTGATCACCCCGCTGCCGGGCGCCACGGATCTGAAGCCCGGGTCCGCGACGAAACCGCTGTTCGGCATCATGCCGGCGTTGCTCGATGGGGACGGCAAGGAATTACAGGGCGCTGCAGAGGGCAACCTCGTGATCACGGACAGCTGGCCCGGGCAGATGCGCACCGTCTACGGCGACCACAAGCGCTTCGTCGAGACCTATTTCTCGACCTTCGATAACTGTTATACGACCGGGGACGGCGCGCGCCGCGACGAAGATGGCTATTACTGGATCACCGGACGTGTCGACGACGTGCTCAACGTATCCGGCCACCGCATGGGCACCGCGGAAGTCGAAAGCGCGCTGGTCGCGCATCCGAGCGTTGCCGAAGCGGCGGTCGTCGGCTATCCGCACGATATCAAGGGGCAGGGCATCTATGCCTACGTCACGCTGATGGACGGTGCGGAGCCCAGCGAGGAACTGCGCGCGGAATTGCAGCAGTGGGTGCGCAAGGAGATCGGGCCGATCGCCAAGCCCGACCTGATCCAGTGGGCGCCGGGCCTGCCGAAGACCCGCTCGGGCAAGATCATGCGGCGCATTCTGCGCAAGGTTGCAGCCGACGATTACGCGGAACTCGGCGACACGTCGACGCTGGCCGATCCCGCCGTCGTGAAAGACCTGATCGAGAACCGACAGAATCGGGCGTAGCGCGGAGGTGAGTCAGCCTTTAGCCTGAACGGCATCGTCGTCGAGTACGTCGGTGTCGGGGTTCGCCTCGAGATCGCTGAGGTCCGCGGCGTCCTCGGGCACCGCGCCCGGCCGATTTTCCGCCTGGTCGGCCGTCTCGGCAGGATCATAGGGGGCCTGCGCCGCAGCCTGTCGGACATTGAGCGGCTCCCGTTTGGCATCGGGCAGCGGGTGGCTCTGACGGTGCTCGCGCAGCGACTCCATGATGCAGCGCTCATACGCATTGAAGAAATCTTCCGCGAACATCTGCGGAAAACGGCCGTTGCCTTTCTCGGTCATGGTCGGGTAAAGGTCCCTGTAAAGACCCCAGTACTTGAGTTCCTTCAGCAGCCGGAAAAGCGGCTTGCGCCCCGTGGAGCGCTCGAAACTCGCTGCCAGTTCCTCAGGATCGAAGCGCCGGGCGAATTCGACAAAGGCGTGCGTCATTGCACCGAGGAAAGCTTCCTGGTGCACAAGCAGGTCGCGACAGACCTCGCGGATGGCGTCGCGCGGCCCCAAGTATTTTCCGTCGCTCCCTGCCAGCAGCTGCTTCACGAGGTCATCGGTGTCCTCGGACAACATGATCGGATTGTTGCGTCCCTGGAGGATCGTTGTCTGGTCGAGCCGGAAAGTCGACTTGAGCTCGGCGCGGCTCTGCAGCAGCTTCTCGACGCCGACGATGAATTCGCGCAGGATATCGCCGGCGTTGTACATGGCCTGCGCGATATCGTGCGTCGAATCCAACTCCGCTCGACTGATCTGCAGTCCGTCGAGGAATGCGTCGAATAGATCGTCGTTCGTGACCTGCAACGGCACAGGTTCTGGCTGTTCGGGCTGGAGCACCGGTAACTCGGCCTCTTCCGGGGCGTCCGGTGCCTCGGCAGTAGCCGGCTCCGCGTCCTCATCGCCGGTAAACAGGACGGTTTCGAAGGCGACGTCGCCGATAATCTCGTCCTCGTCGAGCAATTGCATACCCGTCCTGATGCGGTCCTCCTCGACGAGTTGCTCGATGTGATCGGGTACCACTGTGGGTTTGGGGGGGTCGGGCATCTCCAGGTCTTCACCTTCATCGATCGAGACCAGGATCTCGAAGTCGCCCATATGCAGGTGGTCACCGTTGAACAGGCGTCGCAGATTGCCTTTGCCGATCGGTTTGCGTTCGTAGTTGACATAGACGCCATTGGTGCTTATGTCGACGAGGTAATAGATGCCGCCCTTGCGGTCGATCGTCGCGTGCTTCCCGGAAACAAATCTGTCGGGATCTGGCAGGATCCAGTCGTTATTCAGTGACCGGCCGATGGTGCCGCCTTCGGAACGGAACTCGCGCACCGCGTCGTCACCGACAATGTCCCGGTGCTCGCTGATGATCTGCAGTTTGAGCGGCATATTCGTCCCGTACTGTCGCAGCAGGCAAACCACGCC
>JABAHR010006038.1_pt1 | contig 23669 bp, 29 predicted proteins | sample 7062101 | NCBI WGS metagenome assembly JABAHR01 (sample SAMN14534553, study PRJNA622989) | marine sediment metagenome | biome: marine biome [ENVO:00000428]; feature: marine pelagic biome [ENVO:01000023]; material: deep marine sediment [ENVO:00002113] | place: India: Gulf of Kutch | collected...
GGCATTTCCCTTGCCTCCTATTCATAGGGTTTATTTTCTAAAAATCTAACTTAAAATATGGACCTATTATAGGGGGGAAGGTCATGTGATAATAAACTTACAGGTAAGAAAGAACATCATTTCCCCAATATTAGATATTACTAGAAAAGCTGAATCTATTAGTAGAGGTAATATGGAAGAAAGGATAGAAATTAATAGAAATGATGAGATTGGTAATCTGTCAAGATCGTTTGAACTGATGAGAAGAAGTATCGTATCTATGATAGATAAGATTAAAAAATAATTTATAGATTAATTATCTGTTAATATTGAGGCTGTTCGAATATTAAGTTTGGACAGCCTCAAAAATTTTGTAATATTGAAAACACTGCTAATATTCTCAAGTTGAAGTGATAATTAAAGAGATTTAAATGAAGTAAAATACTAATAAATTCAGTTACAGCATATCTCGATTAAAAGACTGTTAACTAAGAGCTTGAGATATGTAATTTGAGAGTATAAAAAAAAGGATAAACAAGGTATTAAAACTCTTTAATAATATTATAAAAGGTGTCTCTCTGTGCGGGTTTGAAGCCTGCGCTTTTTATCATATATACCAGTTCATCAACTGTAGAACGTAGTTTGTTCTCCGCGCATCCAAGTACGTTTTCATCGTAAAGTGTGCCGCCCATATCGCTTGCTCCGTAGTTCATGGTTATTGAACCCATTTTTTTGCCCTGAGTGAACCACGAACCCTGAACATGCTGAAAATTATCCAGATAAATCCTGCAAAGCGCTAAAACTCTCAGGTATCTTTCACCACCTATTTCATTTGGAAGCTTATGTTCCAAAAATGTGTTCTTTGGTTTAAATGTCCAAGGGATAAAAGCTAAGAAATTGCCAAACTCATCCTGAAGCTGTCTAATCCTCTCTAAGTGTTCAATAATATCTTCATCTTCTTCAAAATGACCAAACATCATTGTGGCAGTGGTCTTAAAGCCAATTTCATGCGCTTCTCTTGTAACCTTCATCCACTGATCGGCATCTATCTTCAGGGGGCTTATCTTTTTTCTTGTCCTGTTGCTAAGAACCTCTGCTCCACCACCGGGAATTGTCCTAAGTCCCGCGTCCCAAAACTGCTGCAGGATTTCTTTTGTTTCAATGCCTGAATACTTTGCTATTGCGCTAATCTCAGGTGCTGAAAAAGCATGCAGGTGAAGATCAGGGATCTCCTGCTTCCATTTTTTTATTATATCCAGGTAATAATCTAACCCTATCTCGGGATTATGCCCGCCCTGAAGCAGCACAGTAGTTGCTCCGTTATGAAAAGAAGTTCTCATCGAATCAATTACTTCATCCACTGTCATGGTATATGCGTCATTTGCCCCTGCGGGTCTCCAGAATGCACAGAAAAGACACTCTGTATCACAAATATTTGTGTAATTAGGATTGGTATCAGCCACAAAGGTAACATAATCCTCGGGGTTAAATTTCTTGCGCATCCAGTTGGCAAGTGCACCAAGCTGGAGCATGTCGCAGTTTTTAAGCATATACAGGCCGTCTTGTTCGGTTAGCCTTTCATTATTAATAACCTTGTTTGAAAGAGTTGTGCAATCCATAGCGGGAATTATTGAACCCAACAGTTTAGCAGGTGTCAATCAGTAATTAAAAGAGATGCATCTTCAAGAGCAATTTCACTCAAGCTCTTTCTGGTCGATGGTATTTCCATATCTCTTAATTTTTGCGGAAGGCTTGTGGGATTACCGGGTTTTCCCACTGCAGCCATAGCCTGAACTTTATAATCGTCTGGTATTTTAAGCTCTGTTTTTGCTCTATCATAATCAAACCCCTGCATACCGTGAATTACAAGACCGTTTGCTGAGCCCTGTAGTGCAAAGCTTCCCCATGCTGCACCCGTATCAAAGGCATGTGTTTTTGTTGGCTTTCCATTATAATCAAATGTGGTCTTTGATAATATCAATACCAAAGCTCCTGCGTTGCCGACCCAGGTTTTATTACCTTCTGCTAGTAGTCCAAAATATGTATCCCAGGTTTCTGATCCCTTAAGTGAATATAAAAATCTCCATGACTGGTTATTAAATGCAGATGGGGCCCACCTGGCGGCCTCAAAAAGTGACATAAGCTCTTCTTTTGATACGGCTTCACCAGACATGGCTCTTGGCGACCAGCGAGTAATAAATATTTTATCCACCGGGTATTCCGGTATTCTGTGCTCTAATACATTTATTTTGCTCATACGATATCTCCTTTTAATTATTTCATTTCAAAAATTAAAAACTGTGATTCTTTTTTTGTTTTAATCTCTAATTTAGAATTATCAGTAATAGCTGCGCCGTCTCCGCTTTTCATCTCAATATTATTAATTGATAGTTCTCCGCTTATCATTTGAACCCATATTTTGTTAGACTCTGTAGAGATGAATTCGATTTTTTTGCCACTTGCCAAATTACCGATAAACAGATCAACATTCTGGTTTATTTTGATTATACCTTTTCTGGTATCTCCATATGCTGAAGCTATTAACTTTATTTGTTCAAAACTGCCAAGGTTATCCAAAGAAATCTGCTCATAGCCTGGCTCAAGGCCCATCTTGTTTGGAGTAATCCAGATCTGGAGCAGGTGAGCATCTTTTGTGTCTGATGCATTAAATTCACTATGCATAATTCCCGAGCCCGCAGTCATTTTCTGAATATCACCCTTTTTTATAACGTAGCCGTTTCCCATGCTGTCTTTATGGGCAAGCTGTCCGTCTATCATCACGGTGATGATCTCCATGTCTCTGTGGGGATGTGTTCCAAAACCCCCGGAGGGTTTTATTTTATCCTCGTTAATTACTCTTAGGTAGCCAAAATGCATATTGTCCGGATCGTAGTATTGTCCAAATGAAAAGGTGTGATAGCTTTCCAGCCAGCCTATAGTAGAGCTTCCTCTATCCTCTGCCTTTCTTATCTGTATCATGATAAATACCCCCTATTAAATATTTAGTCTCTTTTTTGTTTGCCTAGGTATCTTGTGAGTTTTCTAAGCTCTGAGAGTTCAGTTTCTGTTAGAATACTAAATTCTTTTACAATTTCTTTTACATGCAACGGGAATATTGATTTTATAACATCAGTTCCACTTTGGGTAAGAGTTATGTTGTAAAAACGCCTGTCCTCTAGGTTTTTTTCCCTTGTCACAAGCCCCTTTTTCTCAAGGTTATCGACTACTTTTGTGATATTGCCTTCTGATTTTAATATTTTTTCTCCTAATTGTTTCTGGTTTAGCGGGCCCAGGTGATATAGTGCTTCTAGCACTCCGAACTGACTTGTTGTAAGATCAGATTCTCCAAGGTTTTTGGAAAGTCTGCCTTCAATGGAGCCTGCGGCTCTAAGCAGATTAATAAATGCATTTAGCGATCCTACTTCTCTTCTTGTCCCTTTATATTTAGTTGCCATAATTTATTCACTTAGATAACGTATTGATATTAAATAGTTTAACATTAAAATAATATACAAATTAATTATGTCAATAGACCACTTACAAATTAATTTAAAATATTATATTCTTACGGCTATCGGCTATGGATTTTATCTTAGATCACTATATATTTAGACGTAAGTATTAGTTTTGATGCGAAACTTAAATCCAGATAATTAGTTTTATATAACATTAATCTTAATGGACAAGATAAGAGAGGAACTTTTTCAATATGCTTTTGAGGTTACCGAATCGACAATAGAGTCGTTCAAATCGGAAGAGAAGGATTTAACTGTCACTTTCAGTTCGTTAAATGTTCATAAATATTTTGGCAAAATCGATTTTGGGATTGAAGAGAGTTATGAAAAAAATGCTCAATTGATCATAAGAGATGCAGTGGTATATGGGCAGGAACCAGACTTTCCCTCCAAAGTATTAGACTTTTCTTTTGTTAAGGATGGGAGTATATATAGAAATTATATTGACTACCCTTTTACAGCAAGCGGTGATCTGCAGTTTGTGATTACATTTTATACGGGCCAAAAGATTACCGTAAGGTCAAACAAGGTATTTATGATAATAAAAGATTTAGACAGTAATAAACATGAGATTCAGTAGGTTATAATTAACTATGACAAAGTCAGTGTTAGTACTTTTAATATTCGGACTATTCTTAAGTTTCTCAGCTGTTCATTCTAAACAGACTGAGACCACAGAGTTTTCAGGAATTTATTCAGACAGCAAAAGAGTAGGTTTTAATAGGACAACATATACTAATAATGGAAATATATTAACCATAAATGAATATTCTAAGATCAAGATGATACTGCTGGGTGCTGAAAATGATATGGAGATTACTGCAAAATATATCTTAAATAATGGAAAATTAATGAATTTTGAGTTCAATATGAACTCGGTCGGGCTTAAAATGGAAACTGTAGGTCAAAGAGACGGCGACAAGCTTAGATTTAAAACATCCACTGTATCAGGATATTCAGAATTCACTCAGGATATAGTTAATGAGCCTGTGGTTATTTCTTATATCTATAAATGGCTGGTAAAACGGGATCTTAAAGCCGGCAAAAAATATAATCTGCATATTTTTGAACCTTCAATGCTCCTGATGGGGTCTAAACTAGAGGATCTAAAAGCCGATATTGAAATTATCGGCAGAGAAAAAATTGATCTGGCTTCTGGTAGTTATAACGCATACAAAATAAAGGTTAATTTTAATGATTCTGAATCTAATGTATGGATTTCGGATAAAGGAGAACTGTTAAAGGACCAATCTTCAATTGGACTTGTCGCAATAAAGGAAAAAGAGGATTTATCTGGCTATCAAAATCTTGCAAGGGTTGATATTACTGAAAAAACTGCAATTTCAGCATCTAAAACTATTGATAATCCAAGGAAACTTGATAGATTGGAGGTAAAGATTTCCGGCCTTAGTTCACTTAGTGATTTTAATCTTAATGATAATTACAGACAGTTTTTAAAGGATGATGTACTCATTATAAAGACTGAAAATATAGATTTATTTAATGATTTAGAGTCTATACCAAATAAACAATCCATTACAGAACATTATCTAAAGCCTACAAACCTTATTCAGAGTGATGATAAAAATATTATCCATCTATCCAATAACATCGTCGGTAAGACCAAAAACCCGGTTGATAAGATAAAGCTTATTAATTCATGGGTGTATAACAGTCTGGATAAAAAACCAACCATCAGCATTCCCAATGCACTTGATGTCCTGCGTACAAAAACTGGTGACTGTAATGAACACTCCGTACTTTTTGCCGCACTTTCAAGAGCTATAGATGTTCCAACAAAAATAATATTGGGTATTGTATACTTGGATGGTAAGTTTTATTACCATGCCTGGAACGAGGTGTTTTTGGGCAATTGGGTTTCTGTGGATGCCACCTTAAATCAGATGCCTGTGGATGCTTCTCACATTAAGTTTTTAGAGGGTGATATAAGCAGAAGTTCGGAGATTATGAAACTAGTGGGTAAACTTAATTTACATATAATAGACGCATCTTAAAATTTATGAAAACAAATAGACTTGTTTTATCAGTATTACCGATATTATTGATGCTTGCCTCATGCTCAACAAAAGGAGCTCAGGTCTCACAGGTTAATGCCAAGGAAGATGACAAGCAGCAAATAGATCTTTCCAAGAGCAACTACCAGGCCTATTACCATTTTACACTTTCAAGACTTCACTTTTTTAGAAGAGATTTTAGAAAAGCGCTTAGTGAAGCAAGAATTGCCGAGCAGATAGATACCGAATCAGCTCCGCTTAAATACAACCTAGCAATAGTTCTTATGACCTTGAACCGTTTTACTGAAGCATTAATTATGCTTGAAGAAAGCATTCAGCTAAACCCCGATTATGAACCCTCGCACAAAATACTCGGGAGAATCTATGCCTCATCCACAGATCCCGCAAAAAGGCGTGAAGCTTTGGAAAAGCTTAATAAATCAGCCGAGTATGATCCTAAGGATTCAGAGACCCATATGTTTTTGGGAATAATTCAGTCCGAGCAGAAAAACTATAATCAGGCTATTGATCATTTCAAAAAATTTATACAGCTTTCCCCAAGGGACGAAAGGGGGTACTATTTTTTGGGAAGGATTTATTTCCAGATAAACCAGCTTGAAAAAGCTGAAAAGAACTTCAGGCGTGCTGTTGATCTTAACCCCGACTATGTATCTGCTCTTATTGATCTTGCATTGATTTATGAAAAAAGGGGCAAGCTCACTGAATCGGAAGTGCTTTACAGGCATATGGTAAGCAAATTTCCAAACAATATAAATGTGTTTATGCGTTATGGGAATTTCCTATACAGGACAAACAGGAAATCAGATGCTTCCAAGCAATACGAGATAGCCGAGAAACTCGATACTGACAACACTGATTTAAAACTAAGGCTGGTGCTGCTGTATATTGACAGTAGAAAATATGAAAAAGCCATTGAGGATCTTAAATTAATACTTCTTGGTGACCCTGAAAATGAAAGGGCGAAATATTACCTTGCTCTAAGTTATGTAGAAACCGACAACTTCGAGCAGGCGCTCGATCTACTTGATTCCATAAGTACTGAATCAAAATTATATAACGATGTGCTCATACAAAAATCATATCTGTATGAGAAGCAGGGAGATGTTGATAAGTCAATTGAAATAATAGAACAGGCATATGCATCGGATACTGATAATGAACCCATAGCAAACTATCTTGGAAATCTGTATAGGAAAAATAAAGAATACAAAAAAGCTATATTACATTACAAGGATTATCTTGAAAATCATCCAGACAGTGAAGAAATAGTTTATTCGCTGGGTGTTACTTACTATCTTGGTGGAGAAGATCAGAAGTCTATCTCTACCATGAAAGAAATAATCAAGAATAATCCTGAACACGTTGATGCGCTTAATTTTGTAGGATATTCATATGCAGAGATGGGAAAGAACCTAGACGAAGCAGAAATACTCGTAAAAAAGGCTCTGGAGATTTCACCTAATAAAGGATACATAATAGACAGTCTTGGTTGGATTTACTATAAAAAAGGCAAGCTCAATAAAGCGCTTGAGCTTTTGCTTAGGGCTGCAAGGCTAACATCAAACGATCCTGAGGTAATGGAGCACATCGGCGATGTATATACCGATAAGGGCGAGCTTATAAAGGCTCTGGATTACTATAAGAAAGGGTTTGAAATTGCAGACGGTGTAAATGAAGAAATCGCGGACAAACTAAAAACTAAAGTAAAGCGTACTGAGCTTAAAATTAATGAACTCAAAGCCAAAAAAGCAATATAGAATTTCTTATCTGTTTATTTTCGTATTTATCTTTTCTATTTTTTCCTGTGCCAAACCAGGTCCTGTAATAATAGATACCGGTATAAATGAATTTGCAAAGCTGGACATTTCTGAAATCTTATTACTTCTAAAAGAACAGGAAGAGAAGATCTATTCAGTAAGGGGGCTTGCGCTTGCAAGACTGAAATCGCCGAGGGATAAAGTATCTTTTAAGCAGGTTACTATTGTACAGGCTCCTGATAAACTACGGCTTGAAGCTTTGGCACCTTTGGGAAGAACAGAGCTTGCAGTAATCTCAGATGGTAATAAAGTGTTGCTCCGATTTCCAAAGGATGATGTATTATACAATCACATTGAAGCATTTAATTTTTCAGTATTTTATCCCAATATTCCTGTTCCTATAAATATTTCTCACCTTTCTAATTTTGCACTGGGAAGGCTTCCTGTCGATTTATTTGAAGGTGAATATGATGTTGAGGTAAACGGGCAGGATAACGAATTAATCCTGAACTCTACAAGCTCAGATGATATGCTCTGGGTTGATTTTCGTTCATTAAGGATAACCAAGGCTTCATTCATGCTCGAGGATAACCAAAAGGTTTTTGTTCATTATGATGATTTTATTCCTTTGGAGGCTGCATATTTTCCAAAGGAGATTGAGCTCAATATGACTGATTATTCAATCTACATAAAATATGATCCGGATGTTGAGATAAATCAGAATATCAGGCAAAGTCTTTTCGAAATTGACTCATAGAAAATAATAAATCGCTGTTGATAAGAATTAAGTAATTGCAAAAGAATATTCAGCTTTCAAAAACTTTCAAAATAAAAAACAAGCTGGGCCTGCATGCGCGCGCTGCCGCTACTCTTGTAAAGACCACAAGTAAGTTTGAATCTGAGATTAAAATCATTAAAGACGGGATAGAAGCAGATGCAAAAAGTATACTCGGCATACTCTCATTTGCGGCTTCTAAAGGTACACATATCATTATTGTAACAGAAGGTGAGGATGCAGAGGCTGCTATGCAGACTATTGAAGAACTTATAGAGTCGGGTTTTGGAGAGGGAATTTAGCAGTTCTGATTTTTCCATTCATTACACAAATCTAATGCAGCATCATCCCAATTTGGATACTCAAATTTAAACCCTCTGTTACTTAAAATTTTTGGGACTACATATCTGCTTTTAAGCACCAGCTCAGACTCGGTTCTTAATAAGAAGGTGCCGATTTCTATCATCAGTTTTGATGCTGGGAGACCAATTCTTATACCCCATGCTTCTCTCANNTCATGAATTCACTATTCAGCAGTGGATTGGGAGAACTGATATTGATCACATCTGATATGTCCTCGTTTTCTATTATCCAGTAAATTGCATTAATAAAATCTTTGTAATGAACCCATGACATCATCTGCTCTCCGCTTGCTACTTTGCCTCCAAGACCAAGCCTCACAAGTTGGAGTATGGTATCGAAAATTCCTCCTCTGTCAGGGCTTAGTATGATGGATGATCTGAGTTTGACCTTCCTTGTACGTGGAGTATTTGCTTGGTCAAGAGTTCTTTCCCAGGCGGTTGCAACATCTATACTGAAATTCCAGGTATCGGGTGCGTTTGGTTCATTTCCCCCAATGATTCCGGCAAACTAGTCATTGGGTCTGTCATAACTATGCTCATAAATGGTTGCTGTACTTGCCTGAAGCCAGAGTTTTGGCGGATTTTCACAGCTGGCAATTGCTTTACCGATTACACGGGTGGAATCTACACGGGAGTTCATTATCAGGTAGCGATTTTTTTGATTATATCTACAGTTAACACTTCGGCCGGCCATATTTATTACAACATCTGCACCCTTCAGTTCTTCAGTCCACTCGCCGAGGGTCTTTCCATCCCATTTTATAGTCTTCCAATCACATGGTTCTGGATTACGGCTGAGCACTGTGACATTGTGTCCGTCCTTTATAAATGCTCTTGCAAGCAGAGTTCCTACCTGACCAGAGCCGCCTGGGATTATTATTTTCATTTTTTCGTTCCTCTTACTTATATAAATGCCACAAGCCCATAGGTTATTGTCAGATACATAAACGCCAGTGTTAGTGCGTTGTATCCAAACTTCATAGCACCGGTTTTTAGAAACTCCGGAGTCTTGAAAATGAAGAATTGTATGAAAAGTCTTGCGCCCCAAAATACAGAAATAAAACCGCAGACATATTTACCTGTGGCATTTCCGTCAGTGAGAAGTTCTGTTTTAAAAAGAGAAAACAGTGCTATGCTTGCGACAATTAGGAAGATAAAAAACCCGTAAGTCCAGACAAGGCTCTTGAAAAACGGGTCACTGCCCTCAAGATTCCTCTTCCAGCCCGTAACCTTTGGCACCAGAGAAGCCGTGACCAATATAAATAGCTGAATTAACCCAGCTGCTAAGACCAGATTGTTTAGAGTAAACATATTATGCACCTCCTAAAGAATTGATTTCAAATAAAAATGGAATGATTACTTTGTATATAAATGTGTTGTGGAATAAGAGTGTTATGGGGCTGAAAACAAAAATGAGTGTGTATACGCGGCCTCTCCATTTATCCTCTAAGCCTAAAATCTTTCCCAGAGCGGATTTTTCTATGAGTACACCCACTGTCTGAATTATGAAATACAGTGTCGGCAGGCCATAGCCGCCGTTTGCAGGAAAAGAGATTACAAGCTCGTGCACAAGTCCGGAAATTATGAATACCAGTATTGCTGAATATCTAACTCCAATTACTGGCGAAAGTGGTCTCAGTATGTAGGTTCTTGAAAGGTCTCTATATGCAAGGTTCCACCTGTTACTCCAAAAATCTGTTAGTGAAACCGAACAGAACGGATAATTTATGATTGGTTTTACATTTATACCAAGTTTATTCCAGATGAGCGCGAGCAGGTGAAAAGAGCCGAAATGAATAATTAGCCCAAGCCCTGCGAGTCCTGTCCATGCTCCAAGAAACTGACTTTTCGGATAAACCTTCTCTGCAACTACATAAATCAATAAAAAACCGGTAAAAAGTTTGATTAGAGCTTCTAGCCATATTCTGAGATTTGCAACAGGCTTTTTGGTTCCCGAAAGAAAACTTTTGGCATCCATTCCCACCCAGAAAAAGAGGTATATGATTGCTCTAAACCTACTTGTATTACGAGTAAATTTAATAGCATCTATAAGTGTGATCCATTTACAGGAAATAAAGATTGCAAAGGCAAAAATCCACATAAACTGCCATTCGTTTAAGTATGGCTTAGTTATTAGCCCTGCAGTTATAAAAACAGATGCTGGCAGGAATTTATATATATTGCTTATTTTGTTATATTCAGTCATTTCTGTAATCACCGAAATTAAGACTTAAAAAAAATTTATTTTATGATACTTTTCCCAGTACCTTTTTCACTCCACTTCCAATTTTTACAAGCCTTTTTACGTTGTCTGTAGACATTGAGCTCATCTGGTCATACCAAGCCGTAATCTGTTCAAAGTATTCGAGCATCTCGGTTAGCTTCTGGTTTGCGTATTCGTCTCCGTTTGTTTTATTTCCTGAGTCCATCACACACTCTCTTATAACTTTGAGGGTAGGGTCTATTTCTCTTTTCTTTCTCTCGTCAAGCACTGTTCTTGCCATCTCCCACACGTCTTTTTCTGATTCAAAATAATCTTTTCTGTCTCCAAACTCATGTATTACCTTGACTACCCCCCAGCTCTGTAGCTCCTTAAGGCTTGTGCTTACGTTTGAGCGGGCAATAGATAAGTGTCTCTGCAATCTCTTCAGCATTAAGCGCCTTGGGGGAGAGATATAGTAGAGCATGAATCTGGGCTACCGTCCTATTTATTCCCCAACGGGTTCCAAGCTCACCCCAATGCAGTATAAATTTTTTGATTACCGGAGTCATATGATTTATTATCCTCATTCTCTTATTTCTGTATATACAGATAATACAGTAATTTAGAATTAATGTCAAGGGGTTTTCTTAAATTTAGATTTAATTAATTTGAATTATTTATATAAGGGGTGGATAATATATTCTAGTGACACTTCATTCAGGGGGACATCATGGTTTTTAGGGTAATTATTATTTTATTTCTTTTAGTATCAACTTTAATCATTGCTTCAGAAATTAGAGCTGAAGATGACAAAGATCAACTAATTGATGAACTATATATAAAATCAGGATATGAAGAGCAGGTAAAAAATCTGCCGGAATCATTTAAGTTAACACTTGATCAACAATCCCATTTTATTGATAAGTCAGAGGGTAAACTTAAAGAATATTTTGAAAATGTGAATGACTTAATAGTTAAATCATTAGACCCAACTGTTTTAGGTTCTGGGATAAAAGCTGATTTAAAAAAGGAGCTAAGCATAAAGGAAATAAAACATATGCTTATTTTTCTTGATACACCAATCGGTAAAAAGGCTACCAAATTAGAAGTTAGATCATCCAGTGCTCAGGGAATAAAAGACTTTAGTAATTATTTGGTGAATGCATCTTCTAATGCGATTCCAGAACCTAGAAAATCTTTATTGATTAAATTAGAGAACTTGCTAAATACCTTGGAATATACAACAGAAATGAATATTAATATCCAGATCGCGGCTACTTCAGCTATGGCCTTTTCAATAGAATCAAATGATGTTATTGATTTTGAATATATTGCAAGAACTCTAAAGGAATCAAAACCAAGAATGAAAAAAGAGCTAGCCCCACTTGTACATCATTTTCTTTACTTTACATATAAAGACCTCAGTGACGAGGAGCTAAGAGAACTTATCCAGTTTTATGATGATGAAACTTCTCAAAGATTAATGAAAGCCATAAGTGAGAGTTATGTAAATGCAGTTACAAATGGAAGTATCAACTTTAGTCAGAGTGTATTAGATTTTTTTAATAACAATATAAAAAATGAACCAGTATAATTAATAACCTCTGATACATAATTATTGCAATTAATATTTAATGGTCTTTTATTTCCCACAATTTTGAAATATATGTATACTCCTATGTCGAAATGCAAATTGAAAAACTAAACACAAAAAATTATAAAGACAAAATATCAAAGCTAAGGGCGGACAATTCGCATAATGATCCAAAGCTTGAGGAAGCAGTGCGTAAAATTATAGAGGACGTTAGAAAAAACGGTGATAAGGCACTCTTTAAGTACACAAAAAGGTTTGATAAGTTTTCTCTTAATGCAAAGAATATTAAAGTCACAAAGAAAGAGATTTCGGATGCAGAAAAACATCTTCCAAATAAAATTAAATCCGACCTCAGAAAAGCTGCAGCAAGGGTAAAAGCATATCACAACACAAAAAAACCTGAAAAACATATATATAAAGACAGCTTAGGTAACGAACTTGGCTGGCTAATTACACCAGTAGACCGCGCCGGAATTTATGTTCCCGGCGGAAAGGCCGCATATCCATCCACAGTGCTGATGACAGCAATCGCTGCAAGAGTGGCGGGAGTAAAAGAAATTGTCCTCGTAACACCGTGTCCAAAGGGCGAGCTAAACGATGAAGTATTGTATGCATCAAAAATTTCAGGTGTCGATTCAATTTACAAGATTGGCGGCGCACAGGCAGTGGCAGCACTTGCTTACGGCACGGATATTGTTCCCAAAGTGGATAAAATAGTAGGTCCCGGAAATATTTTTGTGGCCATAGCCAAGAAGCTTGTGTTTGGTGTAGTGGACATAGATATGATAGCAGGTCCCAGTGAGGTTCTTATCATAGCTGATGGAAGCTGTTCAGCCGACTGGGTGGCGGCTGACCTTCTTGCTCAGGCAGAGCATGACGAGATGGCCGTGCCTGTATGCATCACAACTTCTGCAAAATATGCAAAGCAAGTTAAAGCATCGGTTCTGGATCAGCTTTCAAGACTTACAAGAAAAGATATTGCCGGAGAGTCTGTGAATAACTACGGGCGAATATTTGTTGTAAATAATCTTGATTTTGCAGTGGAAGTATCAAATAATTTTGCGCCGGAGCACTTGGAACTTTGCGTACAAAAGCCAAAACAGCTTCTTTCTAAGATTACTAATGCCGGCGCAATATTTGTAGGTGCTGACTCAACTGAAGCCTTCGGAGACTATGTTGCAGGTCCAAGCCATGTACTTCCCACAGGTGGGGCCGCAAGGTTTTCATCGCCGCTTAGCGTGTATGATTATGTTAAAATGCCAAGTGTGATATCAATTTCAAAAAATGGATTTAATAAGCTTAGCAGGTCAGTCATGAACCTTGCATACAGTGAAGGGCTTGAGGCTCATGCGCTCTCGGTAAAGACACGATTAGAAAAATAATTTCTAATTGATTGGAGAAGTGATTTGGACATCAAATGTTCATTTTGTGAAGAGTCGTTTAAAGGACATTCCCGAATTGTAACGAAGGGAAGCTATGCAATCTGTACGGATTGTGTATCTATAGTAAAAGAGATATTTATAGAATTTGAGACAAGTGAGACATACGAAGGCGGCGGAGTTTGCACAATTTGTGGCAAACATCACTCGGATTTCAATAAAGTCTTTAAAGGCAAAAAAGTACATATATGTAATGCTTGTCTGGATGACATCGAAGATGAGCTGGGCGAAATGAAAATGCAGGAAAAAGAAGAGATAGTAGTAACTGAAACAAATAAGAGAGGTGATCTGTCATCAAGGGTAAGGTCTGAAATCGCAGAGCTAAAGGCGTATTCTGTGCCGCACTATAAATGCAGTGTGAAGCTTGATGGAAATGAGAGTCCGTTTGATTTACCGTCTGATATTAGAGAAAAAGTGCAGGATAAACTAAACTCAGTCCTGCTTAACAGATATCCTGACCCCGGAGCCGATGTGCTTAGGGGTAAACTGTCCGAAATGACAGGATTACAGTCAGATCAAATAGTTCTGGGCAATGGCTCTGATGAATTGATTGAAATGATTATCCGTGCTTTTGCCGGAGGCTCAGGGAAGGTATTAATTCCTGCCCCAACATTTTCGATGTATAAGCTCTCAGCCATGACTCTTGGTTATGAGGTTATAGAGGCAGAACTTGATAGCAAATTTGATCTGGATTTGGATTTGTTTAGAAAACATATTGAGCAGGATGATCCGGACGTAATATTCCTAGCATCTCCAAATAATCCCACCGGCAACTGCTTTTCAAGAGAAAGGATTATTCAGATAATTGAATCAGCAAGCGGCGTGGTTGTTGTGGATGAAGCATATTGTGATTTTTCAGGGGTTACATTTTTGGATCAGTTTTCAGACTATTCAAACCTTATAATTTTAAGAACAATGTCAAAGATCGGATTTGCATCGCTGAGGCTTGGGATGTTATATGCATCAGCTGAAATAACTAAAACCATAAGCAAGATTCGTCTGCCTTATAATATTAATTCTTTAAGTCAGGCAGTTGCAGAGATTGTGCTGGATCATTACGATGCAATACGAGCAAACATTTCTATAATAATAACCGAGAGAAGAAGGGTGTTTGAGCGAATGAAGATTATCCCCGGATTAGAGCTTTATGCGTCCGATGCAAATTTTATACTTTTTAAAATCAACAATGCCGACAGAATCTACAAAGACCTAATTGAAAAAGATATTCTTATAAGAAATTTCAACTCCCCGGGAAGGCTTGAAAACTGTATGAGAGTTACTATTGGTACAGCAGAAGAAAACGACGCGTTTCTTAAGGCTCTTACTGGTATTCTTTCATCCTGATTCACATTTTCCTTAGTGCTATAGTAAATAAAATAGCAGCTAAAACACATGCTATTGTCCTCACATGGTTCCATGCTGTCCATCTTTTCAAATACTCATCCCACAGATTAGCGGCTTCCACACTCTCAGGTTCGGCTTTATCAAGAGCATTATTCATGGGCACATTTCTTACGATTGTTACAAGTATAGAACCAAGAAGATAAAACAGGCTTCCAGAAAGCAGGTAGAAATTTGCTGGCTGTCCAGAGTTCCAGATGACTGAAACAGCAATTATCAAACAAGTTATGGCCGTTCCCATAAAAACAATAAAAAATAGAGGATTTAGTATCACTCTGTTTATAGATTGCATGGTTTGTATACCATAAGAGGGCTTAAGATTAGACAACGCACTCATAACAGCGTTTGAAAAAACAAAAAAAAGTCCTGCCATAAGACCGCTGCCAATGGCCGAATAGAGTGTTAAAAAGAATAAAATATTATCCGAAAAGATTTATAGTCTCCAGCTGTAAGATACCTGATGAGGAATTAATTGATATTGATAATTTACAAAGCAGAATAGTGACGGAATACTTTTAACTGCTTTATAATATGTTGAGAAGTGTAAGCTTTAAACTGAGTGTGTATATTATCTTTATATTCAGTTCAGTTCTTTTCTAAGTATATAACTTTCTCTAACCTGGCTTAGCTTTTTAAAATATTGTGATAGAATTACTGAGTACCTTCTTGTTCCTCGACGCTATCTTTTAGATTCGTGTCAATTCTTAAAATATGATTAGTCAGCCAATTTTCTGCAACGTCGTGAACTTCTTTTAATAATGGCTCTGATGGTCCTTCAGTTTCTACTCTTTTCTGAAATTCTTCGAAAGCTTTCATGAATTTCATGTGAGCGTCTTTGTTTTTAATGGCAAATGGACATTTATATCTGTTCATACACCTTTCTTCTATATCAAAGTGTAATTTTGCATAACTGCCCATAGATTTAATAAAATAGTCTATGGTTTGAAGACCCACCCCCTGTTCAATTTTTTCGGACAGTACATTAATCTTACGGAATAAACTCTTATGATGGTTATCTAAATTTTCAAGTCCTGTACTGTAATCATCTTTCCAAACTAGCATCTGGAGCACCTCCTTCTGTATAGATTTATGCGTTTATATTTTTTAGTGCAATGTATATGCCATATGTGTTGGATTGGGGGTTAATCGGGGATAGATACTGCTTAATTTAATGTATATAGACAGATATTTATAATTGATAGACTTAATGCTTGGTAAGATTTAATTTAATGATTACAGCTATATAAATCAGAGTGAATATTAAGCAGAGAATATAAAAGTAATGTCCGTAATTCACATAAAAAGTATTTCCGTTGTTCATTAAACTTACTTCTCCTGATAAGGTCTTCTGTACAAATATGTCAGATTTTAGTACAACCCTACCAAGAGGGTCGATAATTGCGCTTACCCCTGTATTTGTTGCTCTTATTAGGTAGGTCCTGTTCTCAACTGCTCTTGGAACTGATAATAATAGATGCTGATGAGCTGCTATTGTCTTTCCAAACCATGCATCATTTGTAAGGTTAATAAGAAGGTTTGCTCCCTTGTTTTTAAATCTCCTGGAAAAAGAGGGGATTATATCCTCATAGCAAATAAGCGGGGCAATCTTTACCCCAAGCTTATCGATTTTCATTAAGTTTAAATCACTTCCAGGAACATAATCACCCGAAGCCGGACTTAGCTGTTTTAAGGATGGAATGTATTTTGAAAATGGCAGGTATTCACCAAATAAAAGAAGCTTTATTTTATTAAACCTTCCAAGAATTTCACCCCTGGAATCAGTAAGAAAGGCAGAGTTGTATTTATTTACATTATCCATATCACCTCCGGGTGGAGGTGGGTCAAATGAAAGCCCTCCGGTGAGGAAGAATTTATCTTTGATATTAGGTATAAAATTTATATCCTCAAATGCAAGGTATTTGAATGTGCTGGGAATAAATATCTGGATAGCAGTTTCTGGCCAGATAATTAAATGAGAATCTGATAATTTATAAGAAAGCTCTTTATGCTTGTTAACCATAGTAAGATAGTTGTTCTGCTTTTTTTCCGTAAAATCAAAGTTTCCCTGAACTATGCCTACTCTTAATTTTGGCGATTCATCCACTATCTTTGTAACCGATTCAATCTTTAAGTAGCCATATATTAAAACAGCAAGTACCAGGATTATTGAAACAGACAGCTCTGTAACTGGAAACTTTTCATTTAGCTTATGATTTCTATAAATTTTATACAATGAGTGATTGAAGATTATTATAACAAGGCTTAAAAAACCAACTCCAAAGAGGTCTGATACCTGTATAATAGGATGAAAGTTTGCAAGCGGACTGGCTATGCTAAACGGGAAAAGCAGGGGATAGAAGTATTCAGTAGCAACCCAGATTATTCCAATCAGTATGGTGTCTGCATAACTAAATCTTTTTAGCAGGTCTCTTCTGATAAATAGACAGAATAGACCAAACATAAGCCCTGAGTAGATGCTTATAATAAGATGAAATAAAATACCTAGTACGATTGGAAAACCGCCAAAATTTGTAATTGTTCCAATAAGCCAGTAGGTGGTGATAAAATAAGCAATCGTTCCTGTTAGTGTACCGATCTTTAATGCCTTTTTTGGTGTTTCATTCTCTATGCAGATAAAAAGCGGTACAAATGAAATAAATGCAAGAGGCCAGGCAAGATCAACTATAAAAGTAAGCGCTAAAATTACAGCTGAGATGATAGAGAGTATTATCTGCTTTTTATTAAGATCGCGCATATTGGGGGTTTGATATCACTATTGTAATGATCTTAAGCAGTACTTTGAGAATCAGGTTTGTTTTTTAATGTAAATATTTTTATTATACCAAGTGCTATAAGCCCGGCGGCCATAAGCTGTGCTATGGAAAGACCGTCTATTGGGCTTGGTGTAGTGCTTCTGATAAATTCTATTAAAAACCTTTCTATACCGGCTAATATAAGAAACATGGAAAAAATCCACCCATCAGGTCTGTCCTTTGTCCTAAGCTTCCAAAGAGCAAAAAATACTAGTCCTAAAAGAACGACTTCATATACCTGGGTAGGGTGAACGGGGTCTGTGGTTGGAGGAAGACCCTTGGGAAATGCTACTGCCCATGGTAGATCTGATTTAATTCCATAGTCGTCTCCCACAAGAAAACAACCAATTCTGCCAATTGAATGTCCGATTGCAAGCGCTGGGCCGCAAGTGTCAAGTACCTTAAAAAAACTCACTTTACTTTTAACTGTTAATAACCAGATCATCAAAACCGAGCCTATAAAACCGCCATAAAAAGTAAGACCACCGCGAGAGAAAAGGTGTGTGAGGGGATTGTTCATAAGCTCTGAAAAGGGCACGTTTTCAAATAAATACATTATTTTTGCCCCACCAATACCTCCTATCATAGATACCAAAAGCAAGTTTCCCAGAAGGTTTTGGTTCATATTTTTTCTTTTGAATTCGAGTGAAGTGATCCAGTAGCCAACCAAAAATGCAAGTGCTACCATGAGTCCAAATGATGATATTACAAAATTGCCTATTCTTAATAGTTCCGGATACATTTATTCCTCTTTATTTTTTATATCTAGTTTTTCAGTTAGAAGATCAATTTCATTTTTGAGTTTCTCATTTGTTTTGATGAGTCTGAATAAGAAAAATAATAACACAATCCACAGCAGAGCCTGAACTATGAACACAGATAATAATTCATTCATTAACGTCTCCTTAAAAGTTATCACATAAATTTAACTGAATGTTTTATATAAGCTAAATTATTCTCAAAAATTGATGTTTCTTGATGCTGTAATCAAAAAAAGGTAGTCTCTTAGGTTAATATGTTAGCTAGTCCTGTACTGGTATTAAACAGATATTTTGTTCCCATCACGGTAACAAGCCTAAAAAGGGCATTTATTATGCTTTACGGGGGAGTTGCAAAGGCAGTAGCGGGTAATTATGAGACCTTTGATTTCGAATCATGGTCTGAGATTGCAGCTCTTAAGGATGAAGATTCAATCAGAACCGTAAGCCGGGTTATTAAGGCTCCAAGAGTGATCATGGTGCTGCGCTATGACAAAATGCCACGGAACGAAACAAAGTTTAACAGGCTTAACATATTCAGAAGGGACGGTGGAAAGTGTCAGTACTGCGGCAAGAAATTTCCCAAGTCCGAGTTTACTATAGATCACGTTGTTCCGCGCTCCCATGGTGGAAAGAGTCTATGGGAAAATGTGGTATGCGCCTGTTCCAGGTGTAACAGAAAAAAAGGAGGCAGGACTCCTGAACAGGCAAACATGAAACTGATTAACAGACCAAAGAAGCCAAACTGGGATCCATTTTCTAATTTTTATGTAAGATCGGTAAGATACGAAGAGTGGAAACCTTTCCTTAGCTTTGTGGATGCTTCTTACTGGAATGTTGAACTTTCTGAATAGTTTGAAACCTTTATTTGATTATTTAATTTATATTTCTTATATACTTATTAAGTAATTATAGGAGACACCATATATGTATCAAAGAACATTAATACTAACTTTATTCCTCTTTCTTTGCACAACATTGTATTCATATTCAAAAATTGAGATTGATATCAATACTCCAACAATACAACCCATTCCCATAGCCATTGCTGATTTAAACGCTCTTGGGCAGGTAAATAAAAATGCGAGTGAGTTTGTTGAAGTACTTAAACAGGATCTTAAAAACTCAGGGCTATTTGCTATAGTACAGGCTCCTATGTCGCCCGGCAGTGCTGTGAATTATCAGGCCTATTTTGATGCCGGCGCCGATGCACTGATAAAAGGAGACTACAAGGTTACGGGCTCTAATATCGAGATCGCAATCAGACTGTTTGATTTAAAGGACGAGCAGCCTCTGGTTGGAAGGTCCTATGAGGTAAGCCCCCGCAGAATTTCAGAAGCTGCGCACAGGTTTGCTAACCATGTGTTAAAGGAACTTACGGGAATAGATGGTTTCTTTACATCAAAAGTAGTTTATGTTTCGGGATCTAAGAGAAAAAGAGATCTTTACCTTATGGACTATAATGGTGAAAACATTAGAAAGCTTACAAGCCACAAGTCTCTTGTTCTCTCTCCAAGCTGTTCAAAGGACGGATCAAAAGTAGTCTTTAATTCCGATAAGGTCTGGGATCAGGATTTATATGTTATCGATCTTTATCCAAGGTTTAAGGAAAAAAGAATATCAAAACCATATAAGCTCGATCAAAGCGCAGAATGGTCACCCGATGGTAGCAAAATTGTTTTTAGTCTCGATGGGGATATTGCTATAGCAAATGCGAATGGAACAGGTGTGCGGAAACTTACAAGAGGAAGAGCAATTGATGTTTCACCAACATGGTCTCCCGACGGTTCTAGGATTGCATTCGTATCAGACAGGGCAGGATCGCCTAATATATATATCATGAGTGCATCAGGGAAAAATGTGAAGAGGCTTACAAAGGGCGGCTACAATACAGACCCTTCATGGTCTCCAAATCCGAAAATTAACAAGATCGCTTACGTAAAAGTAGAAAAAGGCGGAGGGGTCAATATATTTACATCAAATTCTGATGGATCGGGTGAACAGCGTCTAACCTGGGCATCGGGAAGAAACGAAAACCCATCATGGACTCCGGATGGTCATTATATCTCTTTTGTTTCGAACAGAGCTGGCTCAAACAATATTTATTTAATGTTTCACAACGGCCAAAACCCTGTAAGGCTTAGTAAGGGCGCACCAAAGATGTTCCCTACCTGGTGCGGGTAGTAACTATTGGATTTTTGTACAGGCTTAATAAAAAAAATATCTTGAGAATTTTTATAGCGGCAAAGCTTCCGGATGAAACGATAGAGCATATTGCAGACTATATAGATTCTATTTCTAAGAGAATCTCTGGAGTAAAGTGGGAAAAACCGGAGAAATTGCACATAACCCTTAAATTTCTTGGCAATATTGATGATAACAAACTATCATCAGTTAATAATATAATTACTGAATCAGTTTCCAATATTTGCAGGATAAACATGAAAGTTTCTCATTTTGGAGCGTTTCCGGATCTATCGAGACCAAAAATATTATATGTGGGGTTTGATAAATCTCATCAATTAAACGATCTGCAAAGCTCCATTGATATGGGATTGTCCACTATTGGGTTTGAAGAGGAAGCAAGAAAGTTTATCCCTCATGTTACTATAGCAAGAGTAAAATCCGCAAGAGTAAAATCGATGTGTAAAATAAACCCACCTTTACCCATAATCGAACAAAAAGCCTCAGAAATAGAAAAGATAGCAGTAGTAAAAAGCAGCTTAACCTCGGCAGGATTAGAGTATCAAAATCTATTTGTATATGAATTAAGTTGATTTTCTCAGTAGATTATAAATAATATGTTTAAATATTTGAGATTGTAGGGTATATTGCACAGTTTATTTTATATGTTCATTCAATTTGGAGGGCCCAGTAGATGCAGGCAGTAATTAGAACAGGCGGAAAACAATATGTTGTTAAGCCCGGAGATGTGATTGATGTAGAACTTCTAAATTCTGAAGATGGATCAAATGTGGAATTTGATGATGTGCTATTGGTATCTGATGACGGATCAGACGTTAAGGTTGGAAGCCCTACGGTTCAGGGTGCCATGGTAACGGGAAAGGTGCTTGGTGCTAAGAAAGGTAAGAAAATCATAGTATTTAAATTTAGAAGACGTAAGGGATTTAAGAAGAAGCAAGGTCACAGGCAGAAATATTCATCTGTTGAAATTACGAATATTCAGGCTTAGGAGGCAGATATGTCAACAAAAAAAGGCGGCGGAAGCTCTAAAAACGGAAGAGACAGTGCTGGAAGAAGGCTCGGAGTAAAAAAGTTTGGTGGTGAGCAGGTTATAGCCGGCAATATTATTGTTCGTCAGAGGGGTACCAAAATTCATCCTGGTGAAAATGTTGGAATTGGAAGGGACCACACATTATTTGCGCTTACCGACGGAGTAGTAAGTTTTCAGAAATATTCGGGAAAAAGAACAAAAATTAATATTACCCCTATAGCAAATTAAAGACTTCAAATTATAATCTATATCTGTTATAATTAGTATTAGCACTTAAAAACCAGCTTTATAAAGATTTGGAATTGGAACATGCACCATGTGTAAACTGGCAAAAGCACAGGTGTTTAATTAACCGGAAGCAGTAAATACAATATAATAATATTGTAGAGGTGGAACAAATGAATTTACAGACTCTCCGATATTATAGTAACAACCTTACTATAATTTTTTTATTGTTGGCCTTAGTTGTTGCATCACTTGTATCAGTTGCAAACTATTATTATTTTAAATCTGTTATATATGATAAACAGGTTTCCCAAATTACTGGTGCGTTTGCAGAGCAAAGAGAATTTAGCGCAGCGGCAAAAGAACTTTTAAATACTAATAAAGATGTTATTTATGCAAAGCTTGTAGATGGTGACGGAGTGCTGCAGCAAAGTTTTGGAAATTCAGAAAACCTGAACACAAAAGAAATTATAGTTAATAGTACAGACGGCAGTAAGATTTTTATTGGTGTAAATAAATCAGCTTTGGGCTTTCCTTTTGAAATACCTGTAGCAGCTACAACGATCATTAGTCTACTTGTGCTTGGACTATTTTTGATGGCACTTAAGCTATACTACCCATTTCAGAAAGATTCTCTTGGTAAATTAAATGAACATCTAATAAAAGTATCAAACGGGGATTATTATGCAAAACTTGAGATAGACTCAGACTTAAAAGATGATGTGGATATGATAAAAGTATTTGACAGCTTCAATGAAATGGTTGATTCACTCAGTGATTCTACAGTTGGCAAAGAACCTAAAGTTTCTTCTAAAGACTCCTCAGTAATAAATTCGGTAATTGTGAATGGCAACGGTAAATCTCATACAAATAGTAAAGCAACATCAGAGCCTGTAAATTTACAAAGTAATGAAAAATCCGGGACTGAATCTTATAGTGATCCAATAATACGTAAAGGCCCGATAATAGATGAAGATTCAATAATAGAGGAGCCTGCAAAATCATTTGATCTACATAATAACAGCAGTAAGATAAAAATAATAAAGGATTCGAATAGTAAAAACGTTATAGCTCTTGTATCGAAGATAAGTGATTATGAGAATCTTACAAGAACATATGACGCCTCCGAGCTAGCTCTTTTACTGACAGATTACAGAAAAACAGCTTCTGCTATAGTGTCACAATATGGCGGTATGGTGGAAACACTGGTAAGAGACGAGCTCGTTGCGCTATTTAATGTTACTGAAAATCAGGAAAAACCTGAACTCAGAGCCGTATCTGCTGGTGTAGAGCTTCTTCATACGTTAGCTGAACTAAACAAACATAAAGTAAGGGAAGGCGATGAGCAGATAAGCTGCAGGATAGGTGTGTATTCAAGCTCTATTCCGGTATCTAAGGAAAGTGGTACTCCATCTAACCTCGGTCTTGCAATAGAACCTGCAAAAGAGATTTGTGAATGTTCATCTGACTGGAAACTAATGCTCTCACCCAATGTTTACAGCTCAGTAAAAGATTATGTAGAAGTTACGCCACCCCCAAGTGGTAAGCATAGCAACTATTCAGTTGTTACCGTAGAA
>JABAHR010005364.1_pt3 | contig 23636 bp, 22 predicted proteins | sample 7062101 | NCBI WGS metagenome assembly JABAHR01 (sample SAMN14534553, study PRJNA622989) | marine sediment metagenome | biome: marine biome [ENVO:00000428]; feature: marine pelagic biome [ENVO:01000023]; material: deep marine sediment [ENVO:00002113] | place: India: Gulf of Kutch | collected...
GCTTTACTGCTTGAGAGTCCAGATCCTAGCATAAGATCAATATCTATAAAAGTACTCACCAATATGGGAGATGCGGGCATTACTCGAGCTCCACAAATCGCCAAATTACTTAAAGATACTAACAGAAATGTTCAATTAGACGCCCTACATGCAATGAGAAAAATGGAAAAACCTATTGAGGATTATACTGATGTATTTGTTGAATTACTCAAAAGCAATGATGATATATTACGCATTAGAGCCTCTGAGACCTTGGCTATGGCGGGAGCAAGTGCATCAGCACATATTCCTCAAATAACCGAATTGCTAGTAAGTAATAATAGCAAATTTCGTGCAATTGCTGCCTACACATTAGGAAAACTTGGAGAACATGCAAAGCCAGCATTGCCCAAACTGGAAGAACTATTGAATAACAAAAATCCCGTAATTCGCTCCTCAAGTCTAAAAGTTATGGCAAAAATGGGTCCTAATGCAAAGGATCAGATAAATAATATCATAGCTCTATTAGCAGACCAGGACCGTGATGTACGTGGAGATGCAGTATTTGCCCTTGGCAGCATAGGATCACTCAATGAAGACCAGCTAGCAAAAGTGGCATCAATGCTTGATGATGAAGATAGAAAAGTCCGCTATAAGGCTGTTCTTGCTATAGGAGAAATAGGCACACCCGCTAGCAAATACGCACCTAAAGTTGCAGGACTTCTTAAAGACCCTGATGAATTAGTTAATAAAAGCGCCGCTAATGTATTAGCTAAATTAGGGCCCGATGCTGCAGGCGAATCAGAAAATTTAGGTCAATATATAAAGAATTTGAGTAATGACCAGGTTGCCAACCGAGCCCAGATAGTAGTAGCCTTAGAAACAATGAGCGAGATGGGAAACGCAGCAAGTGATCAAGGGGCTATTGTTGCGGAGCTACTATCAGGACCAAACAATGGTGTGCGCTCAAATGCATTATATGCACTAGAGAGAATGTCTCCACTAGATAGTAATACAGTCCTAATGATCCTTGCCTCCACATACAAACTCCCATCAGATACTAACAAACTAAGAGTTCTTGCTCATCAAGCCGCTGGGGGCAATGAGAAATCAGAAATCTTGATATCATGGCTCGGGAAAAGTGGAAAGGAAACTGTTTCAGGAGTAGATACCAAAGACAGCAATCAAAGCCTAAATGTACTCTTAGAGAGTTGGGAATTTGCAACATCGAGAGAAGAAATGAGAGAAGAACTAGTGGCAGCAATAGTTGAAGTATCTAATAATGGCAAATGGTCAAAAGATGATATTGAGATACTTACTAAGGCTCAAAATACCCTAAGCAGTAATGGATATAATGAACAAGCTGAAGTTGTAGCTACTCAAGTTAGCAAACTTGGTGGATAAAACTAAGGTAAATTCTCAATTGATCTCATCAATAAAATATTGTTTTATTTTCAGGTATCATTACCCAACTTTTATTACCCACATATAAGTAGATTTCAGGAAACTAAATGTTCGGCAATAAGATATATTACGGCTGGTATATAGTAGCAGCCTCACTGTTAATTATTATTCTAGATGGCCTTCTACTTTATTCCTTCGGAGTTTTCTTACCCTATATTAATGACGAATTTGGCTTTACGCGAACTGAAGGGTCCGCTTTATTCTCATTCAGATCAATCATTGCAGCGCCTGGTTTTATAATAGCTGGTAGGTTAATAGATAAATATGATCCTAGAGTAGTAATATTTGGTGGCGGAGCACTAGCCGCACTGGGAATGATCCTCTCTGGTTTTGCAGCAAACGCTTGGCAGTTAATTATGTTTTACAGTGTGTTTGTCGGGCTGGGTGACACCGTTTTATACATTACATGTGTTGCTGTTGTGAGTAGATGGTTTACCAAAAAAAGAGCCTTAGCAATCGGTATTATTACAACAGGTGTTCCATTAAGTGGATTATTAACCAACCCTTTAACTGCATCTCTCATTAAAAACTTTGGACTACAACATGCATTCATTGCTTTAGGCGTAATTATGCTGATAGCATTGCTCGCTTCATTTGTAATGAGGGGGTATCCAAAAGACCTGGGCTTGAAACCTTATGGAGAGGAAGACTTAGATGAGAACATTGCTGGGGCAAACGGCACAAATCCTAATAATGGAAATAAAGACTGGACAGCCCTTGAAGCTATTTCTACACCATTTTACTGGATCATGTACCTTATGTTTGCACTAGCATTCATAACATTCTTAATTATCGTTACACAGTTTTACAACTTTGAAATTGACTTGAATATTTCTGCAATTGCTGCTGCAGGTCCACCTGCAGCCATAGGTTTAGGTAGCATTGTTGGAAGGACCATTCTTACTTCATTATTATCTGAGGTATTAGATTACAGAAAAGTACTGGTCTTTTGTCTATTCGCTCAAGGAAGCTCTATATTTTTACTTCTTAGCTTTGATCAAATTTGGGCATTCTATTTATTCGGACTACTGTTTGGGTTCTTCTACAGTGGGTGTATTCCTATCTTCCCAACTGTGCTGGCAAGATTCTTTGGGTTAAAAGCAATGGGGACAATTTATGGAATATTCGGCACATCCTATTCCATAGCTGCAATTGGTGCCCCAATTCTAGCAGGTTACGTTTTTGATATAACAGGAAGCTACTACTATCCGTTCTTGTTCGCAATAGGTTGTGCTTATTTAGCTGCACTGCTGACATTCTTTTTAAAGCAACCAACGCGGAAACCGGTTCATATTGAATCCACAGACTAAAATAGCTTCTTAAGAAAATTCCATGATAAGCTAGATACACTAGATTATGAGCACAGAAGCAATAAGATTAGTAAGAGATGAGGGTAAAACAATATGTCAGGCTATTCGCGGCGAGTTTTATCTAAACTACTCTGGACAGAAGAAAAAGTCAGAAATAACAGAAATAATCAAATCTAAAAGAGATCTATTAGAGCCTGAGATCTTTGAATCAGTTAAAGAAGCTTCATCAAATAATGAAGAGGACAGAAGCAGCACGAAACTTATTCAGGGCTTTCTTGCACAAACAATTCTCCTGAGCAAATACTCGCATATAGAAGATGGCATAATAGAAGTTGAAGCTTCTTCCAGATTTACAGTAGGCAAAACCAAAGTCCCATTTAGAGCATCCAGAAAAGCGCTGCTTACAAAATCTAAAGGGAGCGAAGTCAAAGAGATTAATGAGAAAAGAGATGCAATATTATCAAAATTAAATGAGCTCTACCTAAGACGGTACGCTTACCTTCAAAAAGATTCTCATGACCTAGGATATTCCAATTATTTAATTTTGTATGAGCAAGTTGAAGATCATAACCCATTAGAGCTTGTGGAAAAAGCCAAAGAATTTGTCCGAGATACAGAGTATATATCCCGTGAGCTACTATCATGGTTCTTTCAAAAAAGAATGGATGTTAGCACTAAAGATGCAACTACATCAAATTTGTTCTACCTACTGAACTCATTTGAATTGAAAGAACTGTTTCCAAAAATAAACACACATTTATTGGCACAATCAATCTTAGATGAAGCTGAAATTGTTCTTCCGGCTAAAATATTGTTTGATACAGAAAAAAGAGATGGTCACCTCATAGCAAGCATTCCTTACATAATGAACCCTGGGGTTGAAATGATAATCTCGACAAATCCCATCAGAAGCGTTTCAGACTATGAATCCTTTCTAGCATCATTTGGATATTGTCTATGCTATGGATTTACTAATAGGGATGATTATTTCGAGTTTTCTCACCTAAGAGAAAGGACCTTTCTGAATGTATTCTCTAATCTGTTTAAGAATCTGGCTTATGAGCCCAACTGGCTAAATAAACATACAAAAATAGATGCCGATGACGACTTTTTGAAGTTCTTGTATCTTAGGAGACTCATTAAACTTAGAATTCTTTGTGCCAAAGTTATATATGAGACAGCACTATATCAAAAACATGATGATAAGAAAGAGATGTATAGAGAGATTATGGAATCTGCTACACATTGTGATGCTTCAACTCAGGATTACTTACATGATATCCAGCCCCACTTAAGCTCTTTAGATGAATTGAAAGGGAACATAATACAAACTGACTTAAGAACTCTTTTGATAGATAAGTACGACCAAGAGTGGTGGAGAAATAGAGAAGCAAGTGATTTCTTAGTATCAATCTGGGAGACTGGGGGAAGAACGACTACAGCAGTCCTTTCACAAGAATACAACTTCTCAGCCAACAATATAACAAAACTCCTAAAAACTTTTGAAGAATTCCTAGGCTAACCTAAGGATTTAGAATCACTTTTCCAAACTGACTTCTATCCTCTAGCATTTTCTGAGCCTCTGCAGCTTCGGACAGTGGAAATTTTTTATCTATCACAGGTTTTAATCTATTTAGAGAAACAAGATTGATAACATTTATCATATTTTGTCTTGGAGCATTGAAAACCGTAACACCTATAATTGAGATGTCTCTCATTATCACAGGACCAAAATTCAATGTTGCCTGGCCTCCGCCAACTACACCAACGAGAAGGACTCTTCCTTTAGGCTTAATTGATTTAATATTGTTATCCCATGCTGAACCACCAACCTGGTCAAAGATAACATCTACACCTTTCCCATCAGTGATATTTTTAACTTCTTCTGCAAAATCGTGTGTGTTGTAATTTATTGTATGGTCTGCACCTATCTCTTTAACTTTCTCAAGCTTCTCATCGCTTCCTGCTGTTGCAATAACAGTTGCTCCTCCTTCTTTTGCAACTTGCACTGCAGCACTGCCTGTTCCACTACCTGCAGCATGAACAAGAACGGTCTCATCTTTTTGGAGCCCTCCTCTATCATAGAGACCATACCAAGCTGTTACATAACAAATTGGTAGTGTGCTTGCATCATCATATGAAACTTCATCAGGAATGGGAACTACATTTGTGGCGGGAACCTTGAGATACTCAGCAAAACCACCATAAAAATTCACACCCATAACCAAATTCCCTTTAGGTGTTTTTACAGTCGGGTCTATAACAACTCGTGTACCTGAAGCTATATCTGTTACATTAGCACCTACAGCTTCCACTTCTCCTGCTGCATCTATACCACCTATATGCGGTAGATCTACTGGTCTAGGAGATTTTCCAGCTCTTAGTCTTAAATCCAGATGATTTAGTGACGCGGCTTTAACACGAACAAGTACTTCATTATCTCCAATTTCTGGCATATCTACTTCTTCGTATTTTAGTACATCAACTTCTCCTACTTCATGGTAACGAATTGCTTTCATTTTCTTGCTCCTATATCAATTGATTATTTAACTGAAACATTTTACTACATTTACATAAAAACTGAAGTGCAAATTATCTTTTAGCACAGAATGTCATTGTTGAAGATACAAATTAATTGGGGTAGCCTTTGGATCTACGAGGAACTAAAATGTTTGGAATTGGCACAACCGAAATACTTATAGTACTTGTTATTGCCTTACTTTTACTGGGTCCTAAGGAAATACCTAAGATTGCAAGGACCATCGGTAGAGGTATGAGAGAGCTAGAAAGAGCAAAAGACGAGTTAAAAGAAAGTATAGAGCTTGAAGCTGAGAAAGATGAAGCTGATTCCAAAAAAAGTGCACAAAAGGAAAAAGATGATGATCCTGAGCCTCCTGATCTAGGCAATTTACCTTCATCACGCATTTAAGATTATGAGCAAAGTTGCAGTTTTTGAATATTATCCCGAAACATCAATCATAAGGATTCATCTCCCGAACGGAGAGAAAACAGAAATCGAGATAAACCCCGGATGGGCTTTTGGAAAAGGAGACCACCCAACAACAAAGTTATGTATACAGGCACTTGAGAAGTTGTTTAAAAATGAAAATATAGAAACAGTATTGGATGTTGGATGCGGGAGCGGGGTGCTGTCTATAGCCTCAGCAGCATTAGGAGCAGAATATGTAGTTGGAGTTGATATAGACAACGCCATAACACTTGAAGCAAATTCTAATACAGAGAAAAATGGGTTTTCATCAAAAGTAAAAATTGTTTTAGGATCATTTGAGGATGTTCCTGGAGAATTTGATCTTGTTGTAGCCAACATCTTGATTGACTCAATAGTTGCGATTAGTGAGGATATTAAGGATAAAGCAAAACCCAGTGGAACAATCTTACTTTCAGGTATTAAAGATGAACAGAAAGAGCGGGCGATTACCAAGTTCACTGAACTTGGATACTTTTTAACTGAAATATATTCTGAGAAAGAATGGGTTGCTCTTGTATTTAATCAAAAAGCTTGACCAATACTTATAAAAAACTGAACCCTTCTAATACCACGCTCTGGATTGAGTGCATAACCCACATCAAAACGGATAGGACCAATGATGGTGTCATACCTTAGCCCTGCACCAGGAGCATACTTTAATTCATCAAGTGGAAAACTCCATTCCTCGGTGTAGACATTACCATAATCAAAGAATGCCACACCACCAAAATCTCCATATATCGGATAACGCACTTCAAAACTACCTACTAACAGCGAGTTGCCACCAAGCGGATCGCCATTGTCATCTAAAGGTCCTAATTTCTGGAATGGAAAACCTCTCATACTAGTGCTACCACCCGCGAAGAACCTTTTGAAAATAGGAACATCTAATGTCTGGGTCTCTCCAAATGGCTGGATTACACCAATTGTAAATTTCTTTGCAAAAACAACATCCCAGTATTTTTTATATCCCCTTAACTCAACGGTACCTTTTAAATAATTCACGTCAGATGCCAATGCTCTAAATGAGGATTCAAGACCAGTCGAAATCACCGTACCTTTGGTAGGATTGAGAATGTTATCAGTAGTATCTCTCTCAAATCCAAGATTGATAAATGTTAGGAAGAAATTCTCTCGACTTCTTTCCTCAGGAGTTCTGGTAGCACTGTCTTGCACATTTGAGTACTGCAAATTCAAAGAGCCAAAAATAGAATAGTATCTCCAGAAATCTTTTGTAAGAGCGGCACTTGTGAGAAAACTTCTGCCTTTAAAAGATGGAACATCATCCCTCTGGAAATTCAAAGTTCCTGAGAGCTGTGAGTTTTTACCAATTATAAAAGGTTGTATAACTGTGGTTTCAATTCTTTGTGTGATAAAAGATGCCTTTGCTGAAATTTCTAATCGCCTGCCGCCTCCAAAGAAATTTCTCTGAGTCCAAATCAACTGTCCTCTGAGCTTGTCTTCTGTTCCAAAACCTCCACCAACTTTTATTGAACCTTGTTTCCTTTCTTTCACAACAATTGCAACATTGGCTATGTGATTTTCATCATCGTAAACGGGATCTATAACAACTGATCTAAATAGTCCTAGTTGGAATATGTTTGACTGTGTTTCATTTATTTTACTTAAAGAGAATGTCTCCCCTTCTTTAAACTCAGCCTCCCTTTCTATTATATAGCGTGCAACTTTTTCGTTACCTTCAATCTTTATTACACCGAATTTGTAAATATCACCCGGCTTTACTACAAACTTGGCTCTAGCCCATTTTTCCCTTCTATTAACAAGGGCCTCGCCCTCTATCTCTGATTTTGGATAGCCATTATTAGAGAGAATTTCAGATATGACTCCCTTGGTCTGTTGATAACCATTTGGGGAAAAAGTTTTGTCTAACTTAAGTGGTATTGCATCTAGGATCTGCTTTTTTATCTTCTCAGTCAAATCACCTTCAAACCTAACGTTAACATCTGTAAGTATTACAGGCTCACCTTCTTCTATCTTTATAGTTATTTCTACTCTAGTACCGTCATCATTATATTTAGTTTCAAAAGTAGCAGTGGCATCGTAGTAACCATTATTTGCATACAGTCTTTGAATTCGAATCATGTCGTCTTTTAAGACTTCTCCATCAAATACCGGTTTCTTGACCCAAAACCTAATCGATGGAAACTCTGTACCAATTACTTGTTCGATCTGGGCATTAGTTACCACCTCAGCCCCCCGAATTTTTACTTTCGATATACGAACCACGGGCTCATCGTCTACACCAGATTGCGAGCCTTGAGTTGCTTCTTTACTTGACTCAGAAGTGGTGGTTGTTTCCTGATTTGGTGCCGCAGTTGGCTCCGGTGAATCCTCAGTACTCTGTTCACTATCGATAATCTCATCCAGAGCCTCTGGGGTGGTATCTTGTAATTCACTTGCATCCTCGAGTGCATCCTGGACATTTTGATGCTCAGCTTGTGTTTGCAATGAGAAAACTAAGCAAGGATTAATAATAAATACTAGTACTGTGAGAAAAGTGGATAGAAATATGAGGAGAATTTTCTTCATTTAAAATGTAATTTAGATTTCTTTCCTGATTTTACTGATGAGCGATAAGTTTTATTATGCTGAGCTAAACTTAATATACAACATAATACCACATATTTTTATTCTATATATCTAACAATTTAAGAGAATTAGCTATTTATTTTTGCATACTATTGACAATAACTGTTCAAAGTCTTTATACTGGACTTATGGCTGGGGAATTTCTTTTGATTTGTGGTGTATGAAGAAGAATTTTTAGAACTCGACTATGGAAAAGCTAGGTGGCATTTTTAATCCAAGTTCTCCAGAAATGGAGGCGATGGCAGATTTAACATATTATGTAATAGCCATATCCATTGCAATATTGGCAATCATAGTCGTAGCAGTCACCTACATTATAATTCGATACAGAAAAAAACCCGGCGATAACACTGAACCCTATCAAAACTTTGGAGATTTAAGGCTAGAAATAGTCTGGACAGTTATTCCTATAGCTATAGTAGCAGTTCTATTTCAACTAACATGCAGCACAATGAAAGCTGTTGACCCCCCGATAGCAGATAGGGAACCAGATGTAATAGTTATTGGCCATCAATGGTGGTGGGAGTTCTACTATCCTGATTCAGGGGTTCTTACTGCTAACGAAATGCATATCCCAGTGGGGGAAAAACTACTTCTACGTATCGAATCTATTGATGTAATACATGATTTTTGGGTGCCAGAGCTAGGACCAAAAATTGACGCTGTGCCCGGACATACAAACCATCTATGGATGGCGGCAAGTGAGCCGGGAGTATATCTTGGAGCGTGTGCTGAGTTTTGTGGAACACAACACGCAAATATGCGCATAAGGGTTGTGGTAGAAAACGAAGAAGAATTCAATGAATGGCAAAAACAGGAATTAGTAGTACCTAGAACGCCCACATCTGGTCTTGCAGGAGAGGGGGCAGAGTTATTTCAGAGTAAAGCCTGTATGAACTGCCACACCATCAGAGGCACGCCAGCTGCAGCACGTATTGGGCCCGATCTCACACACTTAAACAAAAGGCAAACTATTGGTGCTGGAGTACTTACTAACAGCCCAGAAAACTTGGCTAAGTGGTTATATGATCCTCAGAAATACAAACAGGGCTCACTTATGCCCAATATGAAACTTACAGACGATGAAGTAAAAGCAATTGTTGCATACTTGGAGGCTCTAAAATGAGCATGAAAATTCCATTAGTGCCAGAAAATATTAAACCTCTTCCTTCTCTTGGCGAGAATCAGGGAATGTTGAGCTGGGTATCTTCTGTCGATCACAAGCAGATAGGAATTATGTATCTGATCTCCACACTTGTTTTCTTTATTATAGGGGGGTTAGAAGCACTAGTTATTCGAATTCAGCTAGCTCAGCCAGGGTTTGCATTTATCTCTCCTGAGGTTTATAACCAGATGTTCACAATGCACGGCACCACAATGATCTTTTTTGTTGTAATGCCTTTCTTAATTGGGCTTGGAGTGTACCTTGTACCGCTCATGATTGGAGCAAGAGACATGGCATTTCCAAGACTGAATGCCCTTAGTTTCTGGTTAGTTATCTTAGGCGGAATACTGCTATATTACAGCTTCCTTACTCAAAGTGGTGCTCCAGATGTTGGATGGTTTGCATATGCTCCACTCAGTGAAAAGCCATTCTCATTAAATAAAGGCCCGACTTATTGGGCTTTGGGATTACTTGCAACTGGAATAAGCTCAGTAGCCTCAGGATTAAATAACATTGTGACAATTTTTACGATGAGAACAAAAGGTATGACAATGAGGAGGCTTCCTCTATTTGTCTGGATGNNGGTTACATCTTTTCTACTTGTATTTGTAATTCCAATAATTGCATCAGCGTTTGCGATGATGCTCCTTGACCGTCTGCTTGAGGCGACATTCTTTACCCCTGCACACGGAGGATCAGCAATACTATGGCAGCATTTCTTCTGGGGGTTTGGACACCCCGAAGTATATATACTTGTTCTCCCAGCATTTGGAATTATCTCTGAAGTAGTCCCAGTATTCTCAAGAAAACCAATTTATGGGTATGAATTTGTAGCTGGCTCTACTGTAGCAATAGGCCTCCTAAGTCTTGGAGTATGGGCTCACCACATGTTTGCAGTAGGACTCGGAAATGTGGCTAATCTATATTTCTCCCTGGCCAGTATGTTAATTGCTATTCCTACTGGGGTTAAGGTGCTTAATTGGGTAGCCACTATGTGGGGAGGCAAGATCTGGTTTGCGACCCCAATGCTTTTTGCAACAGCATTTATCATTGAGTTTGTAATAGCCGGGCTCACAGGAGTTGCAGTAGCATCAGTTCCCATAGACTGGGTAGTTACAGATAGCTACTTTGTAGTTGCCCACTTCCATTATGCACTATTTGGAGGATCACTATTTGCAATATTTGCTGGAATCTACTACTGGTTCCCTAAAATGACAGGGAAAATGTTGTCTGAGCGACTCGGGAAATGGCACTTCTGGCTAACAGTGATTGGCTTTAATATGACATTCTTCATTCAGCATTTCTTGGGTGTTATGGGTATGCCAAGACGTACTTATACATATCATGATTTCCCATATTGGGGTTCAATGAATCTAATCTCTACAATTGGCGCCTTCGTATTAGCAGCATCGGTAATAGTATTTGCTTGGAACATAAGACACAGTTTGAAACATGGAGAAAAAGCTCCAGATAATCCTTGGAAGGCTTGGACGCTAGAGTGGTATACAACCTCGCCTCCGGCAGTACACAATTTTGATTTAGTTCCCCCTGTAAGGGGTAGACGTCCGCTCTGGGATTTAGAGCATCCAGATCAGCTGGATGAGCCTAATTCGAAGATAGTAGTTTAGGAGAATTATTGTATGGCTAATAACAAAATGCTCGTAGGATTTTTCGTGGCCTCAGAGTCAATATTTTTTATAATGTTGATTCTTGCCTACGTGAATTTCCATGGCACAGTCACAGATGGTCCTACAGCAGTAAACAGCCTAGACCCGGTGAGAACAGGCATATTTAGCATATTCCTATTGGCTAGCAGTTTCACTGTATGGCTTGCGGGCAGAAATTTGGCCCTTAAAAATCATATAATGATGAAGTTTTGGTTGTTTGTAACAATACTCTTTGGAGCAATTTTCATATATGGTCAGGCAAGTGAGTGGCTTGGTTTGATTGAACAGAATATTACTATTAGCAGAAACGTGTTTGGATCAACATTTTATACGTTAACAGGATTTCATGGATTTCATGTGATAGTGGGTCTTATTATGTTATCAATAGTATTAGGCCTGGCTATGTTTGGCGATTTTAAAGGCCCTAAATCAGATGGCGTAGAGTGTGTATCAATTTACTGGCATTTCGTAGATGGAGTATGGATTGTGGTTTATTCAGTTATTTATCTATGGGCATTTTTATAAAAAGAGGATAAAAATATGAATATATGGCAAGTACTTAGTTCAACATGGAATATGGAGCCTTGGGTCTTAGTTTCAGCACTCGCCCTTCTACTTGGTTACGGTTATGCAACCGGCTTCAAATTTACGAGTCTATCTTTATTGTTTATATCTGGAATAGCTCTTTATGTACTCGCATTATTATCACCACTTGACTACCTAGGCAGGACTTATTTATTCAGCGCACATATGATCCAGCACATACTGCTCCTGCTTATTGTTCCTCTACTACTTCTTCTATCAATTCCAAAAGACATAGCTGAAAAAGCACTCAACATTGAGCAAATTGGATATATAATGAAAGTTCTTGGCAAACCACTAGTAGCCTGGTTCTTAGGAGTTGGAGCAATGTGGGTATGGCATCTACCATCACTACACGATATGGTTCTTGCAAATAACAACTTATATGTAGCGCAGCAAATAAGCTTTGTTTTAATTGGAATGATCTTCTGGTGGCCTGTATTTGCACCAGTTGAATCAACAAGACTATCACCATTAATATCAACTATGTATTTAGCCACCGCATGTCTTGGTTGCACTATCCTGGGAATGTTAATTACATTTGCAGGAGCTGGTCTCTATGCAGCATATGTAAACCCGGTTGATACAATCGGAATATTACCTCTACTTAGAGGTGAGCTTTGCTTAACACCAGGAGTAGATCAGCAGATTGGTGGACTTACAATGTGGGTACCAGGATGTCTTATCTATCTTGCAGCAAGCATGGTTACGCTAGCTAGATGGTACGGGGCAGAAGAGGATTACGAGTTAATATCTAATAACTATAAGGAGATAGAGAACTTTGAGTAATGGCAGCGAATTCAGTGCTCCAGGCACATTAACACAAGAAAGGGATGAAAAGATGACGGCTGGGAAGATTGATCTCAGCAAAGAAGAAATCCCACCCGGTTGGCATAGGCCTCTTCCTGAGCGATTGCCAAAAGCTGGCTACTGGCCTGCTATCATGGCACTGGGAATAACCTTTATGCTTTGGGGATTGGCTGTCGGGTTTAATGAAGTGGTTAGTACTATTATTATCCTGGTCCTCATAGGGCTAATATTGTTTTCCCTAGCTCTAGCAGGATGGATAGGAGACTTAAGAGATGAGCGAAAAGACCAAAACGAGTGAAGATTGTAGTAGAAGACAATTTTTCACCCATATTAGCTACACCCTAGGCGGACTGGCAGCTCTTATGGTTGGAATACCTATTGCCGGCTCAATTCTGGCTCCTATTGTTAATAAGCCAAAACCTATATGGCGACCAGTGGGAGATCTTAAGAGCTTCACAATTGGTGACACCGTCATTGTGTCTTTCACAGATGCCTCCCCACTAGCCTGGGCTGGGGTTACAGCCGAATCTGCCGCGTGGCTTAGAAGAGCAGGAGAAGAGGAGTTTATTTGTTTCTCAGTAAACTGTGCCCACCTTGGATGCCCTGTAAGATGGGTTGAAGGTGCAAAACTGTTTATGTGCCCATGTCATGGGGGAGTATATTACTCAGACGGCTCTGTTGCTGCGGGACCGCCACCAAGAGGACTATATAACTACCCAGTAAGAATTAATAATGGACAGGTGGAGATATTAACAAGCCCAATACCAATTACTACAGTTTAATGAACAGATGAAGATAATGAGTATTAAAACAAAAAGGGAGTTTGCTTGATGAATCCATTAAAACGCGCATGGTTATGGTTTGATGATCGCACAGGACTTGGAAGTGCGCTAGGTCCTGTAATTAAGCATCCTGTACCACCCAATTCCGCCTCATGGTTTTATGTTTTTGGAAGCGCCACTCTCTTTGCGTTTATGCTACAGGTTGCAACAGGTGTTACACTGGCATTTATGTACGTTCCTTCGGCTGGAGAGGCTTATCAGAGTCTTCAATATATAACAGATCAAACAACATTTGGACGAATTGTACGTGGCATGCATAATTGGGGCGCCTCTGCAATGATACTTCTAATTGGAGTTCACATGGTGCGTGTCTATATGACTGCATCATATAAGTTCCCACGGGAGATGCATTGGATATCAGGAGTGGTGCTTTGGGCATTAACAGTAATTATGGCTTTCTCTGGTCAGGTAATTAGATGGGACCAAACAGCCGTATGGTCAACGATTGTTGCTTCAGAGCAGGCAGGGCGAATACCTTTTATTGGCCAATGGGTAGCTCAATTCCTGATCGGTGGCGAGACAATAGGAGGAGCCACATTAAGCCGTATGTTTGCTTACCATGTATTTATAGTCCCTGCGCTACTATTTCTATTTATTGGCCTGCATTTATATCTTGTAATTAAGAATGGTATTTCTGAGTTTCCAAAGGCTGGAAAACCTGTAGATCCGAAAACTTATCGAGAAGAATATGAAGATCTAGTAAAGAAAAAAGGTATTCCTTTCTGGCCTGATGCTGCATGGCGAGATATGGTATTTGGATTTATTGTAATCACAACGATTCTGTTAATAGCTTTAATAATCGGGCCCCCTGCTCTTGGTCCTCCACCTAACCCATCTAACATTGATGCGCTTCCGGTGCCAGATTGGTATTTTGTTTTCTACTTTGCTTTCCTAGCACTCATGCCACCTCAGATAGAGACATATTTGATGGTGTTCGGTCCGCTCTTGGTAGGAGCACTTCTATTCTTCTTACCATTCATTTCAAATAAAGGAGAGAGAAGCCCTCTTCGCAGGCCTTGGGCTGTTGCTATAGTAGCACTCACTATAGGTTCTATCTCAGGACTTTGGGCAATTGGTATCACCTCCCCTTGGTCACCGCATTTCCATGCAAAGCCCCTTACGGTTGAAATGATAGGCGCCGATAGTGGCCCAATATATCGAGGCGGAGAACACTTTAATGACAAAGGATGTCTATATTGTCATGAGATATCTGGTCATGGCGGGTTTAGAGGACCGAACTTAACCTATATAGGTGACAGACTATCTACAGACGAGATAACATGGCGCATTATGAATGGTGGTCTGAATATGCCTGGATTTGGCGGAACCTTGTCAAACGATGAATTAGCTGATTTAGTTATCTTCTTGAAATCGCGTACTCACGAGAATCAAGAATTATCATCTGAATGAGCCTCGGGAGCCTTACGTCCTTTCATTAAAAACTTGAGCTGAACCATATCTTTTGGAAGGAAAATATCTAAGAACCAGTCAATTGAGACCCTGATTTTTCTATCCCATCCCGGCAACTTGCCTAAATATATTGCTCTCCACATAAGCCATGCAAAAAAGCCTGAAAATCTAAATCCTTTGATTTCCGCAACAGCAGATCTGTGCCCAAGTGGAGCAAGCATGCCTTGAGTTTGGAAAATGAAAGCCCTCCTATCATCTTCTTTTCCATTAATAGAAGCAGCTACATTATGAGCTACCCTGACACCTTCACGTATAGCATGTTGAGCTGTAGGAGGATAGGGCTTATCTGAGTGAGGATCAGGGATTACCGCACAGTCCCCAAGAGCCCAAACTCCTGGATGATCCGGGACTTCCATAAATTCATTAACTTCGATTCTTCCACGTTTATCAGCTATGGGCAGTCCAGCTATTACAGGTTGAGGAGCTGTTCCTGCAGCCCATATTGCTGTGTGGGTTTCTATCTTACCACCGTCCTGAATCTCTACAGACTCAGCTGTGACGCCAGCTACTCTTGTCTGCAAACGAAATTCCATTCCGCGCTTTTTGAGCAAGTTGAGCCCATACTCTGCTAGCCCCTCACTCATCTCATGCATGATCCTATCACCAGGGTCTATTACAACAACTTTTACTTCATCCGACTTCACATGTTTATAAAATCTCTTACTAGAATCAACAAAATCATTTAGCTCAGCAGCCACCTCAATGCCAGTATAGCCTCCACCGACCACTGCAAATGTAAGTAAGCGCTTCCTGACATCGGAATCCTGTTCTAAGTCAGCCCTCTCAAACATATCTATTACGTGACTTCTTAGAACCATAGCATCTGCAAGATTCTTTAGTGGAAAAGAAAATTCCTCGGCTCCAGGGACATTGTGGTAGCCCGTTATAGATCCCATTGCTATTACAAGATAGTCATACTCAAGATAGAAATTCTCACATGTATGAAAGTGGAAACATGTCGCTACTTTTTTATCGAGATCTATTTCTTGTACCTCAAGTTCTTTAAAAGTGGCTCTCTTTAGACATTCTCTAATAGGTATTACTACATGTTTAGCTTCTATACTGCTAGATACTACTTCTGCTAACATAGAAGTGAAAACTAAGTAGTTATCTTTGCTGACCAGATCTATTTCGACATTGTCATCTTTGGAGAAAATTTTCTCGAGGGTTTCTGCAGCCTCCAGACCAGCAAAGCCACCACCAAGTATTAGGACACGTTTAGAACTTTTATCAGCCATCAGGAACAAACCCTCCTTTAAATCTTCAAGAACAATCTAATTGCAGCCTAAATATCCCCCACTTATCCATTCTCACATGAAATGTTATCCATTGTCAACAAAGGCTTTGTTAAAGTCCTAAATCTAAAATATTGAGAATTAATTTTACTCTTTCTTTTCCTGGCTATCGTCCTTTTTAACTCTTACAGCAGCAAAAAGAGTATTATTTCCACGTTTTACTTGGAACAATGCTGTATCTCCAGGTTCGATAGCATTTAGTGCATCTGAGTATTCACCAAGAGTGTTAATCTGTTTCTTGTTAATTCGTAATATAATGTCTCCAATTTTAAGTCCGGCCAGCGAAGCAGTGCTGCCTTGCTGTAGGTCTGATATAATGATTCCCTTTTCCTGTGTCAAATTGAATCTTTGTGCAATTTGCGGGGTAATTTGCTTAACCCTGATTCCCAGGTTTTCATTAACCTCACTCTCAATTCTATCCCTTTGATCAGGGAAGTTTCCTAGCTTTACTTTTACGGTCTTTGTTTTACCATCTTCAATAATTTTGACATCAACTTTGGTCCCAGGAGCAGTCTCGGCAGCAAAGTTTGTTAAGTCCGAAACATCATTAACCTTCTTGCCATTGAATTCTATAATTACGTCACCGCGTTTAATGCCTGCTTTTTCTGCTGGTCCATCAGGAGCAAGATCACTAACAAGAGCACCTTCGTCTTCTTTAAGATCAAAACTAGATGCTATTTCAGGGGTAATTTTCTGCACATAGATACCCAGCCAACCTCTTACAACTTTTCCGTCTGACTTAAGCTGCTCTATTACAAATTCCGCAAGGTCAATCGGAATTGCAAACCCTATTCCTTGCCCTCTTGCTACAATAGCAGTATTTACTCCTACTACTTCTCCCTTTAGGTTAAAAAGTGGCCCACCACTATTTCCAGGGTTAAGAGATGCATCTGTCTGGATATAATCATCATATGCGCCAAAACCCAATGAACGTCCTTTTGCGCTTACTATTCCAGCTGTCACGGTATATCCCAAGCCGAATGGATTACCAATAGCTAACACCCACTCTCCAATTCTGAGGTTCTCTGAATCTCCAAATTTAACAGCTTGGAGCTTTTGATCAGGATCAATTTTTAGAACTGCAAGATCAGTTTTTGGATCTTTACCTACAACTGTAGCTTCATATTTATCACCATTTTGCAAAATAATATCAATGTCGGTTGCTTTGTCGATTACGTGATTGTTTGTAACAACATAACCATCCTCAGTCATTATAAATCCTGAGCCAAGTCCCTGACGTTTAAACTCTCTTTCAGGAGACTTCCCTCCGAAGAATTTCTCAAAAAACTCGTTAAATGGATCATTTGGAGCACCGGGCCCTCTTCGGAGTGGATTTCTTTGCTTAATCACATTAGTAGTACTTATGTTCACAACTGAGGGCTGTAAAACCTCTACAAGGTCAGCAAATGATGGAAACTGCTGTTTGCCTGCAAGATTAGATGTTGCTTTTTTGTCTTGCTGACTAGCTTTAGTATTGTCTTTCTTTGCTTTAGTGCTTGATTGCTCTTGTTTCTGAGAATTATCTTCTTTAGAAGCACTTGAGCGGTCAGATTTTTCACATGCAAGTGATATTGTTAGTAATAGCAGTAATGGTATAACTGTAAGAAATGCTAATGGCCGTTTCATAAAGCCTCCTTGGGTTTTTGTAATAGAAATAATATAGCTATGAAATATCCATAGGCAAGGAAAATAATTTTATAACTTTCCGACTTATAAATACTATCTCATATATTTACCTAAAAAAAGCCCCAATATATACCTTGTGCCCTGTATATATACCAGCTATTTGAGTTGTTTGACCTTTAAATTAATAACGGTAATAATGTGCTCAATACCATGAGTAAAGCTGAACTCATCACATTTGTAATAGCAATGCTGGCCATTACAAACCCTATAGGCAACTTGGCAATTTTTGCAAGTCTGACCGGTGACAAAACATTACAAGAGAAGAGAAAAACAGCTCTTGTCGCCGGAATAGCAATTCTGATCATTCTTATCATCGTAACTTGGACAGGAGATTTGCTCCTAAGAGTTTTTGGAATTGATATTGCATCATTCGAAACAGCTGGCGGTCTCATTATAGCACTTATGGGAATCTCTATGCTCCACGCAAAGCCAAGCCCTATACATCATGGTGATAAGGACCAAGCAGATGCAGAAACAAAAACCAATGTAGCAGTGGTTCCAATTGCCATACCGATAGTTGCAGGCCCTGGAGCCATAACTACCATTGTTGTAAACACCCATCACTATCACACTTTTGATGATAAATTACTTATATCTGCAGTATCAATTGTTATTGCCTTAATACTATGGATTGCATTTTACTTTTCAGCACCTGTAAGCCGTATGATGGGCCCATCAGGAATTAACATTGTAACAAGAATTATGGGGATTATACTTACCTCTATAGCATTCGGTATGATGGCAGCTGGATTCAAAGCACTCTTCCCTGGACTTGCCTAAATAGAACTAAAATCTTAATCCTTTCGTATATTTAGCTGACCGCAGATTTTAAATATCTCACGTTCGGAGGCTAAATAGATGAGAGAATCAAGCACTGCTCTTCAAATAACTGAAGATATATATGACGAAATCCATATTTATCCTAAAAAAGTATTAACAAATCAGGAAAAAGACTCCAAAATACACTTATTACCATATAAATATCCCGAGGCTTCTGACGAAGCACTGGTAGACCTGTTTGTAACCAGTCAAAGCGAAGAGGCCTTTAATGAAATTGTCAGCCGTTACAGTGATATTATCACTGGCTTTGCCGTAAAACGTTGTCGTCACAGCCACGATGCAGAAGATATAAGGCAAGACGTGTTATTAATACTGGCAACAAAACTACACACATTTAAAGGTAACTCTAAATTCTCAACTAGGCTTTACAGAGTAACACTAAATACATGCTTCAAATACTTAAAAGATTCAACAAAAAAAACAAAGAACGAAACAAATCTTGATGATAATTTTCCAAATCAATATTCTACTGAAGCTATTTGGTCAAAGACTCCTGATGAGATCATGCATTCCAAGGAACAAATGAATATTATTGGTCGTGCAGTGGAAGAGTTAAATGATGCTAATAAACAAATCTTTCATCTTAAAGAAATAAACGGCTACTCAAATGCAGAATTAGGACAAGCAATGGGACTATCACTATCAGCAGTCAAATCGAGAGTACTCAGAACTAGGATTGCAATTAGAGACAAAATATCACCTCATTTCTAAGATATCATTTGTATAAAAAAAGGGGAGAAATAGCAAGTAACTATGATAGCCACTCAGGCAACTTCAACTTTGTTGCTTATTCAGCATATACTTTCTGAATCCAATAAACTAGCTAGAAATAAAGAGCTTACGATTGACAAAAACTACGATTTATCTACAATGGTTCAAGGGCTGGGTGGTACTCTGGTTATGCAACAAAAATCTACTCGAGAACTAGATCAAGAGCTAATTTACCAAGTAAAAAAAGGCGATAAAACTGCATTTAAAGAAATCTATTCCCGTTTCTCACAAGTAACTTACAACCTTGTACTTAGAATTTTAAGAGATAAAGAAGATGCTGAAGAAGTAGTACAGGAAATCTTTCTTCAGGTTTGGAATAAAGCTTATACATATGATCCCGATAGAGGTGCAGTTTCAACTTGGATAATGAATATTGCAAGAAGCAGAGCTATAGATAAACTACGAACACTCGGATATAAAGATATAAATATTGAAATTGATGAGGAAAAAGTGAACTCAAATGAGGACTTATCTCGTACAATAGAAGATAGAGAGCAAAGCAAAAATATAATTAAGCAAGCGCTTGATTCATTGCCAGAAAATCAACGTATAGCAATAGAGTTGGTTTACTTTGAAGGGCTTACTCATATGGAAACTGCTGAGAGGCTAGATGTGCCAGTAGGAACTATTAAAACCAGGATAAGATTGGGTGTTATGAAATTAAAAGATAAGATTATGCCTTATATAGAGAATTTGAATTAAATGAGTCATCCAAAAGAAAAATACCAAGATGAGCTGACTCTATACTCATTAGGCTTACTACAAGGGTATGAGCTTAGAATCTTAGAAGAGCACCTTGGAACAGGTTGCGAGGTATGTCTCCAAGCACTAAAGGAGAACGAGATTGTTCTATCCTCTCTTCCTTATTCTTTGGATGATAGTCCATTATCACCCGAGGTAGAAGATAAAATATTTACAAGCATTGAAAAGCAAGAGTGTGTCCTAGCTGAATCTGAGAAAACTAGCTTCTGGAGTAGCATTAGACCAATTTGGTTAAATCTGGGTTCTGCAGTTGCTTTTGGATTAGTAATATTTCTTTTTATAAATAACATGTCTCTAAGAAATGAGCTTACCAGCCAGAAGCAAAGTATTGAGACTCTTCAGGCGAACCTTCAAAAAGACAAGGGCATGATGAACTACCTATTGGATCCAAATATGGAGACTATAAAGCTTGCCGGGGCAATGGCCAACGTAAATGCTTCTGGAAAGCTGATGTGGGATAAAGACAAGCAAGGAGCTTTATTATTAGTATCAGAAATACCTGCACTCGAGCAGGGTATGGAATATCAGGTTTGGTGTTTAGAAAACGACAAGCCAGTTAGCCTGGGAACATTTACACTGAATGAAAAAGGCCAAAGCATGATGGAAATAGACTCTATGCCAAAACCTTCAAAAGATATGCAGGTTCTAGTTACTCTTGAACCTGAGGGTGGAATGCCTCATCCTACAGGGGCCACCTATTTAGTAGGCGCGCTTTAGATAATTGAATATAGGGAGGATATAAGCAATGGGAAAAAGTACAAAAAAACTAGACAAACTCAATGATCAACTAAATGAACATATGGAGATTATTCTTAGATGCACTATTGAGAATAAGAAATACGGCAGATTATTATTAGCGTCTCCACCCACTTCCCGTTATCCCTACGTATATCCAAGAGACACAAATTGCGCAACTCAGCTTATGAGAAGATTGGCTGGATCAACAAATGATTACGATTGCAAAGAACAAGCCTTTGAAATCATGAAATCTATGGCCTACTTCATGAAAGATTGCATATCAAATGAAGGAAGCTGGGGACAGCGATATAGTCTCGATGGAGAGGATAAGAGCATATATAAACAGGAAGATAACGTTGCACACGGGATTGCAATAATTTGTAATTATTTGTTGACTGCACGCTTTCTAAAGAAAGAAGTAAAAGATATGGAGGAGTTTTTTGTTTGTATAAATAAGGCCCTTGATTACAGCTATACATATCTATACGAGAAAGAGTTAAATCTTTTTTATTCAACCACGTCAATTCATGAGTCAGCAATGGAAGAAGGCTACACATGCTGGGTAAATTTCTCATTTCTATATGCATATTCCCTAGCAAACGAAGTAGCAGATAAAAAGGACAAAAAGAACATTATAAGACCTGAGTTTCTCAATTTCCGCCATCAATTCTTATATTCAGTCAGTGAATTGTTTATAGGTGACAACAGATATATAAGACGAACAGCTCCTGACGGCACAAGAGACATGAGACCAGACTTCACACTGCTTAGCCCATTTTACTTTGGTTTCCTACACTATAAGACTCAAATGGATAATAGTGTGCGTTATCTTGAGAAACAACTATGGGACCCTGAGTTGGGAATGATAATGAGATATTTACCTTTCTATAAAGACTTCTCAACCCACGTGCATGCTGGAAACGGGCCCTGGCTTCAGTACACCGCTGTCTTGGCTCAATACCATTATTGGAACGGCAATATGACAAGAGGTGATGAGTTGTTAGGAATGATCGACTCTTATAAAACTGAAAAGGGCGAGATACCCGAGCACCTTTCAACTTGCAGACGCTTTGAGGAATTTATGGAAAGAGAATGGAATCCGGGAATTGATTTTCAGAAAGAGTTCTATAAGCCAATCCTTCTCGACAACGTAGATTTTGATAAGATACTAGAAGAAGCTAACAATATGCATAAATCTTATGAAGAAACTGGAAGCAGCTGCATAATAAGAGATGATAAGCTAGCCGAAGGCGGTTATATCCAGTTCGCGGCTCCGCTAATGTGGTCACATGCAGAATACTCTAGGGCGCTATTGCTCAAGGCAGGGGATTGGTGGAAAATCCAGAGGGGAGAATGAAACCATTAACCATCGATAACCGTATAGGGTAATAAAGACAATTACTTTCTGTATTCAACGGAGATATCTACTATGAGACCCTATATTTATACATTTATTGCCTCTCTCATAATAACATTCAGCATGATAAGCAGTGCCACTGCTATTTCCTTAGAGGAATCGAACCAAATATATGAAAATGTTCTAGAGTTATATGTGAAAGATGGATTAGTTGATTATGCTGGAATTAAATCCAATCCTAAAGACCTAGATCAGTATCTTGCACAAGCCTCTCTCGTAACAAAAGAAGAATTTAACAACTGGAACAAAGACGAGCAGCTAGCTTTCTTAATAAATCTCTATAATGCCCAAACTCTAGATCTTGTAGCAATTAATTACCCTGTTAAGAGCATTAAGGATATTGCTTCTGATTCAGGCGGCCCTTGGGAGCAGCCCATAGTAAGCTTATTTGGCGAGAAAATAACTCTAAATGCCCTTGAGCATGAATTTATTAGACCAAACTATCCCGAGGCAAGAGTACATTTTGCTTTGGTATGTGCTGCAATTAGTTGCCCAGTACTAATTAATACTCCTTATCGGGCTGACATTTTAGAAAAACAGCTAAGTGAGCAGACTAAGATATTTCTGATGGACAAAAACAAGAACTCAATTGATACAAACACAAAAGTACTAAAACTATCGCCATTATTTGACTGGTTTAAGGAAGATTTTATAAAGCAATCGGAATCTGTAATCGCATTCGTCAATCCCTATTTTGGAAATCGGGCAAATAACGAGTTTAAGTTAGAGTATACAAATTATGATTGGTCCTTAAATGACCAGACTGCAAAGAAAAAATAATTCTATGTGTGATATGATTTAAATTGTCACTTCGAATTAAGGTTAAGTACATTTAGTAATAAGGGAGAATACAAAGTGATAGCAATAATTTCACGGTATACGAAATGGCTCCATACTCAATGGCCGGCTGGTGTTGTAGAGAAACTACCAGAAGTAAAAAGTGATTATTCAACCAACATACCTGGGCTCTATATCGTGGGTGACTTGACTGGTATTCCACTTCTCAAATTCTCTTCAGACTCGGGTGCTCGAGCAGTTGAGTCTATACGCATGGATAAAAACTTTTTAAGTCAGCGCGCCAAAGATAAAAACGAAGAAATACTAGATCTAGTAATTATAGGTGCAGGTGTTTCAGGCATGGCAGCAGCACTAGAGGCTAAAAGAGATGACCTGCATTTTAAGATTCTCGAAGCAACTGAGCCTTTCTCAACAATCGTAAACTTCCCAAAAGGAAAACCT